>Ga0180438_10007031_pt1 | contig 14927 bp, 11 predicted proteins | sample SS_ome_12_FD_132455 | JGI IMG/M metagenome (GOLD analysis project Ga0180438, IMG submission 132455) | Hypersaline lake sediment archaeal communities from the Salton Sea, California, USA - SS_3_D_2 metaG | ecosystem: Environmental > Aquatic > Non-marine Saline and Alkaline > Hypersaline >...
ATGTTTAGACAAATTCTCGATCAATCCGGTGCCGTTGGAAGCTTTCGGGAAGGTCTGCTGCTCAAATTTTCCATCTACTGATGCTCTCAAACTTCGATGCTCATCTTCTCCGTGCGCACGCGGGCCATGGCTTCCTCTGCAGGAATCTCTTCGTCCGAAAAACGCAGATAGAGATATTTGAATACGTCGCGGATCACGGCCGCCAGGGGAACGGCCAGGAGCATCCCCCAGAGCCCCAGAGCCTCGTTGCCGACGACCAGGACAACCATGATCAGGGCCGGATGCAGCTTGACGCTCTCGCCAGCGATTTTAGGAACGAGGAAGAGGTTTTCGATCTGTTGGATGACGATAAAGACGACCAGTGTCCAGAGAGCGGCCATGGGTGATTGTAGCACCGCCACGACGAGGGCGGGGATGGCCCCCAGGATGGGGCCCACAAAGGGCAAGATTTCGAAAACACCGGCTATCAACCCCAGCAAGAGGGCAAATTCCACCCCCACGATGAGCAGGCCGGTGGTGGCCATGACGCCGATGAAAAGGCACAGGAGCAACTGACCCCGGATGTAGGCGCTAAAGATGTCATCGGTGATGCGCAGGATGTTCAACAGATCGGGTTCGATTCTGTCTGGTATCAGGTCCAGGGCACTTTCTCTGACTTTGACCTCATCGTTCAGGATGTAGAAGAGCCAGAAGGGGATAACCAGGATCCCTAAAAAGAAACTGACGGTGCTGGAGATGACGCTGACGGTGCGCGTGACCCCTTCCTGAAGGGCCTGCCCGATGGTGCCAGCCAGTTTCTCCAGGCTGTTTTGGATCCTCTGTTGGATGTCCAGAGGGATGATCTCTTGATACTTACCCAGCCACTCTGAGCCCAAGGTCCGTCCTTTCGTTGCCAATTCGGGCATCTGCTTCCAGAGAACCTGGACCTCTTCGACCACGGGGGGTATCAGGAAGGAAAAGATACCGGCGATGAACAGGATGACTATCAGGTAAGCGATCAGAATGGACAGAGGGCGCGAGAGGTTCCGGTCGCGCAGGAGAGGGGGCATCCTGCGCTCAAAAAAGTTGACCACGGGCAAGACCAAATAGGCAATCACCAGGCCAATGATAAAGGGCAACAGGGCCGACTTGGCTACATAAAGCATCCCGCAGACCAAAAGGAGCAGGAGGACAACCAGGATCAAACGGTTGCGTCGCGCCGGGGAGATGGAAAATTGGGGTAACATGTAAGACCTCCAGAATGGGTAGAGGAATGGCCTATTTCAGGCCAATGACTTCGTATCTCTGCACTGGTTGAACTTTGCCCTTGACCTGGATGGGGGCAAGCTGGTTGACTTGGACCGCATGGCGCACCAATTGGTAGGTAGCCTCGCTGATCAGGATTTGATGGCCTTTGGCCACTCCGCAGAGCCGTGAGCCCAAGTTGACGTTGTCGCCGATGACGGTATAGTCGGTAAACTTGGAGCTGCCGATCTGTCCCACGATCATATCGCCGCTGTTGATCCCGATGCCGATGGGCACCGCTTCTTGCCCGGCCGCCTCCCAGCGGGCCATCAGCTCTTGGTGAGCACGCTGCATCTCGAGAGCCGTGCGCACCGCCCGCAAGGCGTGATCCTCAAGGGGCAGAGGGGCGCCGAAAAGGGCCATGACTTCGTCGCCCATGAACTTGTCCAATGTGCCTTCGTGTTGCATGATAATGGACGTCATGGCCTCAAAATGCTCGTTCAGGACGGTGACCAGGCTCTCAGCTCCCGTTCGCTCGGCGACGCTGGTGAAGCCGCGCATATCGGAGAAGAGGACGGTTACCTGTGACCTTTCGCCTTTGAGGAAATCCCTGCCGGAGGCCAGGATGGCCTCCATGATCTTTGGGCCCACAGAACGTCCAAAGGCCGCGCGGAGCTTGCGCTTCTCCAGGCTCTCAAAGATGGCGGTGTCCATCTGGCTGGCAATGGCTGTCAGCAAACGCTCATCTTCTTTATCAAAAGCGCTCAGCTTGGGTCCGTTAACGGCTCCGAAAATGCCAATGATCTTTTCCCGCAGAATGAGAGGAATACATATTACCGAGCGGACCCTGGAATCCAGGTCTCGGCGGTTGATCAGCCTGGCTTTCCGCAAAGCTTCGTCGGCTGTCTCCTGTACCAGACGGTAGTGGTCGGCGATGGCAAATATGTCGCTTTCTGTGGAGGCTTTCAGCTCCAGTTGTTGGCCCGTCTCATCAAAGAGCATGATGAAACCCATTTCAGCGGCGATCACCTGGCAAAGCTCATTGAGGATCGCACTCAGCATAGGCTGGAACTCGAGGCCCGAGTCGCGGATGCGGTCAATCCTGTAAATCGTCTCCAGTTCTTTGTTGCGTTGCTGGGACTGGCGGTAGGTGCGGACGTGTACCACTGCCGAGTCGGTCTGGCTGACGGCTGCTTCTAACAGGTCAATGTCATCTTGATCAAAGTTCCGTTGTCTGTTCAGAAAGAGCAGCGAGCCGAGCCGCTCCCCACCGATGACCAGAGGGGCAGCCAGTATATGATTCACCCCCTGCTGATGGAGGCCAAAGGTATCATCGAGGACAGAGATCCGTTCCACGACTGCGCCTTGTTCTGCTGCTTTCTGCAGCGCATTCCGGCTCAGATGGCCAAAGATCCCCCGGCGATCATCCACCGTCTTTAATTCCAGTTCCCCTGATTCTTCCCTCACCAGACTCATCAAGCACAGATCGGCGTCCAGGTGGCTGGTCACTACCTGTATAACGGAAGAGAGCAACTCTTGCATGTCGGTCGTACTGTCACGGATGCGGTCAATGGCCAGTATGATCTCCAATTCCTTCTCTCTTTGGGCCAGTTTTCCCTTCAGGGTTTCAATGTCTTCTTGCATGGTCATTCTTCTCTAGAAATCTTCATAAGTCGAATCTTTGACGAATAGGGCAAGATTTTGGACACGGACGAACACGGAAAAACACTGATGGATTAGTCCTATTTCATCAGTGGGCGTCCGACCCTATTATATCATGGAAAGGCCTAGTTTGTCCATCAGTCAGTTTCGGCTCAAAAATGCAGGAAGCGGTCTGCTCCTCCTGTGAGGGCGGACCGCTTCGAAAGCATTTTACGTCTCAAGATGATGTGGAATAGTGTGGGATATTGAGGTTAAATGTGGGATAATTGACGGAAACGTCTCCCACGGGCTATGACTTTACCTCCCGGATGGCATCCTCTACCACGTTCAGGGTTTGGTTGATGTCTGCCTCAGAGTGCGAATAGGACAGGAACCAGGGCTCGCGGGGGTCTATGTCGGGCATCACGCCGCGCTTTACACAGGCCGCCATGATGCGCTCGTACAGGGCATGATCAGTCTTGGCCCAGGCCCGGGAGTCAGTCAGCGGCTCCTCCGTTATGTTGACGCCGAACATGGCCGGATGGCCGGTCAGGAGGAGGGGGATGCCAGCGCCCTTGAAGATGCTTGTCAGGCCTTCCTGGAGCAGGCGTCCACGTTGGGCGATGGTGTCCAGTACTTTGCCATCCTCCAGGATGTCCAGCACCGCCTCGGCGGCAGCCACCCCGACCACGTTGGAAGCGTACGTTCCACCATGGGCCACCCCGCGTCCGACGAGGTTCATGATGGCCCGCTTGCCACCAAAAGCAGCTATGGGGTAGCCGTTGCCCATTGATTTGGCATAGGTAGCCAGGTCGGGCTCGACCCCGTAGAGCTCTTGCGCGCCGCCCCGCGCCACGCGGAAGCCGGTCTTGACCTCGTCCATGATCATGACGATGCCGTACTCTGTGCATTTGGACCGGATGAACTCCAGCCAGCCGGGCAGGGGCTCGATGGAGGCGCAGTTGCCCATGATGGGCTCGACGATGATGGTCGCCACGTCAAACCAGGTATGCCTCAGCATCCGTTCCAAAGCTTCAAAGTCATTGAAGGGCAAGGTGATGACCAGTTCGTGGATTGACTTGGGGATGCCAGATGAGGCAGCTATCGGGATGGGGCTGTAACGGCTGCCAAAGGTGGATGGGGGGGCGTAGGTGGAGAACAGCATATAGTCGTACATGCCGTGGTACTGGCCCTCGAACTTGATGACTTTGTCCCGATTGGTGTAGGCTCGTGCCACTCGCAAGGCGTGCATGGTGGCCTCGGTGCCCGAGTTGGCGAAGCGGACCATCTCCACGCACGGGCACATGGCTGCCAGCTTCTCAGCCACCTTGATCTCGTGCTGGTTGGTCAGGGCATAGACCACTCCCTCCCCTAAAGCCTGGCGCACCCGGTCGTCAACGGCTTGATAGGCGTGCCCCAAGATCATGGGACCGAAGCCCAGGCGGTAATCAATGTAGCGATGGCCGTCAACGTCCCAGATATAGGCACCCGAGGCCCGCTCGACGACGAGGGTTTCCTCGTCGCCCCAATAGCGAAAGTTGGAGGACACGCCCAGGGGCATCACCTTGGCAGCCCTGCGCCACATTGTCTTGCTCTTTGGGTTATTCATTGCCATCGTTTTCTTTTCCTCCACGGGTGAAATGGTTGCTGTCAAGTCGGCTTCCGCCGCAGGCGGTTTGCCGTTGCTGAAACTGACTGCTCCAGGGTAGCAATACTTGACGCACTGGGGGTCGCCACCGCACAGGTCGCAGGCCAGCGCGTATTGGCTCACCGTATCAAAGTACATCGCGCCGTAGGGGCAGGCCGGCACGCAGGCTGGGCTGCCGTTGCAGCCATCGCACTTTTGGGGGTCAATGAACAGCGGCTGGCGCGACCCGGCGCGTGAGATGGCGTCCTGGGGACAGGCGGCGATGCAGGGGGCATCGAGGCAGGAGAAGCAGGCCACGACCTCGCTCTTGCCCTCCAGCGGGTGGTTGCTGACCCGGATACGGGCCCTGGTCGGGGCGAACTCGCCAAAGTGAGAGGCCGAACAGACCAGTTCGCAAAGGTGACAGCCAGTGCACAGCTTGTTCTTGAATTTGAGCGGCATCGTCTTCCTCCCTCACTCCATCAGGCCGGCCAGTCCCAGGGCTGCCAGTTTTTCCGGCGTCGGGATGCCGTCCTCAGTCCAGCCGCGCAGCCGGTAATACTCGCTCAGCGCGGCGTCGTACTCCTCCCGCGTCAAGTTCTTGCCGGCCGCAGGCCCCTCCGGCAGCGCGCGGTCGAAGATGGTCGGCGGTGGGTAGTCGTCCTTACGGCGGAACCCCTCGCGCACGTTAAAGATGCGACCCAGGTTCCAGATGCGCTCTCCGATGGTGAGCATCTCTTCTTCTGTGTACGAATAGCCGGTGCCGCCGCAGATCAGTTTGGTGATGTCTTCGATCCCGATGGCCCAAAAGTCGCAAAAGATGCCGGTCCATTTGACCGCGCTCAGGTTCTGCATTTCCGCCACCATCACCGCCTTTCCCTCCAGGGTGAAGGGATCCCCTTCACCGAAGGCATCGTTGGCGATGGGGAAGGCCCGCATGTGGCACCCGCCCCGGTCCGATGTGCAGTAGGCCAGAGCCATGCCGTAGGAGCCGCGCGGGTCATAGGCCGGGAACTCTAGTCCTTTGCTTTCCATAACCAGATGTTCAGCGCCATACTTTTGTGCGATGTGGCGGCTTCCCCGGGCCAGTTCTGTCCCTACGCCACGCAGGTAGGCGATGTCCTCGGTCGTGGCCAGATACTCCTCCTCGTTGCCGAAATGCAATCCAAAGTCGTGGATCCTTTCCTCCGTCATCAGCATCGCCAGCCCAATCACGTTGCCGGTGGAGATGGTATCCAGGCCCAGGTTGTCGCACAACCGGTTGAAGGAGATAACCGCCTCCAGGTCGCTAACACCGCAGTTCGAGCCGCCCAGTCCCAGCGTCTCATACTCTGGCCCCTCCATCAGGCCGTCGGCGTTGCGCGTGAGCTGGCCGCAGGCCAGCGGGCAGGTGGCGCAGGCCCGGTTGCGGCTCTTAAGCGCCTGTACCGCCGCCGAGTTGATGCCCTCTGCTCCCTCGAACACCCCCTGGCTGAAGCCACGGGTAGGCAGCAGCCCGGTCGTCTGCGAAAGGTCCACGATCAGCGGCGTGCCGTCCGTGTAGGCCCACAGGTTGTCAGCAGTCAGCAGGTGGTTCTGAAAGATGTCGTAATACATCGCCATGAAGGACTCTATGTCGGGCACATGCACAGGACCGGTGCCGCGCACCGCCACTGCCTTCAGGTTCTTGCTGCCAAAGACCGCCCCAGCCCCGCCGCGCCCAGCCTGCCGGTAGGCCTCTGAGGTCAGGCAGGCAAAGGGGACCAGGTTCTCGCCCGCCGGGCCGGCCGTGAGCGAGACCAGGTGTTCGTCGCCAGCCTGTTCCTTCATCCAGGCATCCGTTTCCCAGATACCCTTGCCCCACATGGGCGTGGCCTCCCGGATCTCCACCTGGTCGTCTAGGATGAGCACATAGCTGGGGCGCGGGGCCCGTCCGGTAATTATGACGCCGTCGTAGCCGGCCAGCTTGAGCTGCAAGGCAAACGCCCCACCTACGTAAGAGTCAAGGATGGTGCCGGTGGCAGGCGAGCGACAAAAGACCGCGGTACGGGCGGTGGTCGCCACGCACGTTCCGGCCAACGCCCCTGGAAAGAGGGCGATCACGTTGCCTGGAGAGAGCGGGGCAACCCCGGCAGGCAAGGCATCATATAGATAGCGGAATCCTAACCCCTTGCCACCGATGAAATCTCGTGCCCAGTCCATGTTGAGGGGCTCAGACGAGACCTTGCCGGTGGTCAGGTCCACCTGCAGAATTTTGCCAGCGTAGGAATTTGTTTCAGTCATTGGATCCTCCGCATCGTTCAAGTCGCCAGATGAGCTCTATTATCGTCATGATTACAGACTCCTCAGCCCCAATCCGAAACCTCGTTGTACCATGGCTTCTTGGTGCCCACTTTGGCCCGCCGCTTCCACTTGCCGGACTTGGGCTCGTTCTCAATGTACTGGAGGATGCGGTCGGCCTTTTCGCTGATCGTGGCCCGATGCTCTTCGCTCAGGGCCGTCACGCCGGCCATTGCTGACCTGATTCTCTCTAGGTTAGTCGTCGCGGTGTGGTAAAACCCCCAGTCGTCGGCCAGCACCTTTGCTATGTATCTGGCGTTGATGGTCCCCTCTTCCATCTCATTGACTGGCGCGGCCAGCAACAGCAGCATGGCGTCCTTGAGGTCCTTGTCGTTGATCTGCACGATCTGCAGTTTTTGCAGCAGCAGGTCGGTTAACGAAACACAGTAGGGATGGATCTCCAGCCGCCCTCTGTAGTCAACACAGTGATTCATGTCCAGCTTGTCGTAAAAGATATCAACCATAGGGATTTTGAAGCTGTAGTAGATGTGACGGCTCTTGCCATAGTGCCACATCACGCTCTGTTCGAAAGCATATCCCTCGCTTTTGAAGAGCTCCATCAGCCCAACGCGATGCTTGCCATAGCTGGCAAAGTCAATGTCGGTAAAAACCCGCTCCCTGAGCCGCTCCATCCGCTGGTACAGGTCTGCCCACTCTGGGAAATGAAAGTGGATGGCAATCGGCCCCATCACGCGCAGGATAAACCCCCGTGCCTGGGCTTTGTCGGTCAGCGCCCTGGCCTCGTCCAGGAAGGCTTGCGGTTCAGGATACTCGTCGAGGGGGATTTCTTGAGGTAGCCTGAATTGTGACTCTGGCGTCATATTTCCTCCATCATACGGGCTCTAGCCGGAAGTAAAGATATGGTTCTTGACCTTGCCCTTTTTCAGCACAAAGAGCACACCCCGCAGGATGCCTTCCGAGTACTCGCTGCCTGGGTTCATGAGCACGGTGCGTCCCCATTTCTGGATGCCCCGTGACTCGTGGATGTGGCCGTGCAAGCCCAGCATGGGCTGATACTTCTCGATCATCTTGGTGACCGACTTGCTGCCTACGTGGATCTTGGTGTCGGCCGCCTGGATCAGGTCGTCGGTCAGCTCGGGGGCCAGGTCCAGCGAAGAGCCATAGGGAGGCACGTGAAAGTTAAAGATGGCATTCTTGACATCTTTGACCTGAGCGATGAGTGCCTCCAGCATGGGCTCCAGTTCTTCGTCTGGTTTCTCCCGCGGCGTGTCCCACGGAGTGGGGTTGCTCCAGGCAAACGTAGCCATCTCATGCTCGCCGACCATGACGACCCGATCATTGGCGTTGATAATGGTTGCCGATTCAGAGATGACCTCATCTATCTCAAAGTAGTCATCGTTGCCCGGCGCCATATACACCTTGTATTTGGTTCCGGCCAGCCGCTCATCGGCCAGGGCCATCCACTCCCTCATGCGCTCGATCACCAACTGCTTGAACAAGGCGTCCAACCCCTTCGGATCTGCCTTGAGCGCCTGAAACATATCGGGAGTCAAGTGGTACCAGTAATACCCGACCATCTCGATGATCTTCTTGAGCTTGTCCAGTTCCTCTTGTGTTTCGATCTGGAGGTTGCGCCCCATGAACGTGGTCTCCCAGCCTCCGCCCGCCTTATCCACAAGGGGGATGAGCATCTTGCCCGTCAGGTCACCGAGCAGGATGCCCACGTCCGCGTCGTAGATCTTGAGGGCGTTGAGAAACTTGCGATAACACACGTTCGAGGCATGAATGTCGGTCACAAAAAAGATCTTCATTAAGATAACCCCTCAACAGGCAGGTCAGGGGGCGGAACGCTCCCCGCCCCCTGACCTGTGCCGAATGCTACTCTGGCGGTAGCTCGCTGTAGGCCAGGTCTACGTCTATACCCTCCCTGCTGTTATACCACTTGTAGAAATAGTACCACAGCAGCCCGGCGATCCACATACAAAAGTAGAAGATGATGGAGGGACCGCTGAGGCCTTCCAACTCGGGCGCAGTGACATAGAAGTAGAACAGGATTGCCAGGTAGATCAGGTTGACAAAGCCGCCGATGGTCACGGCTGGGATGCCGAGGACCTGCCAGTGCTTGTAGGGTGAGGCCTCCCAGATATGGCGCACCTTCTTGACGTAGGGAAAGAGCATGGCCGCCAAAGCGGTGATGCCAAAGACAGAGACCACCTGCATGCCGGTGATGGAGAGAGACGCGGCAGGGTTGTTCCAGAAGGAGTACAGGATAATCCCCACCTCTCCTAGCACAAAGCACAGGATATAGTTTTTGATGGGCGAGGCCCAACGGGGGCTGACGTCGGTGAACCACTTGGGACCGACGCGGTCCATGCCCCAGGCAAAGATGATGCGCGGGAACGAGAGGTAGGAGAGGGCTACCCACCACAGGTTGAAGATGATGAAGGAGCCCGCCATCAGGATGAGCACGATCGGGTTTTGGGTGATGACTGCCGCCAATCCGACAAAGTGGGGCATGAACGGCAGGTTATACCCATCCAGCCCTCCTTCCCAGTCCACTACCGCGGTGGCTGAGACGAACTCGAAGCCGACGGTCTTGTACATCACAATGCCCAACCAGAGCACGATGACCGCTGGGAGCAACACGGCGAACAGGTTGCCCAAGATGATGCTCTTCTCGGGTCGCTTGACCTCACCGCCGATGAAGGTGATGAAGTAGCCATAGGCAAAGAGCCACGAGCCACCCACCATGATGCCCAGCGTGTCGAAAAAGTTCGCACTGGAGGGGAGGTCAACTCCGAAATCCTTCACCGCCGCGATCAGCCCATTATAGTCGAGAGAGCCGAACTGGGCTGCCATCGAGTTCCAGCCTGCGATAAAAGTCGCCCGCGAGGCAAAGGTGAACACCAGGCAGATCACGACAGTGCCCAGGACCCCCAAGGCCATGCAGACCTTCTGGCTGATGGAGAAAACCTTGGGCCCAAAGACCGCTACCAGGAAGCCAAAAATGTTGGCGATCGTAGCCACGATAAAGATGCCCAAGGGGGTCGTCATAAAGTCCGCCGCGGCCGGCATGTTCAGGAACTGGAACAGCATAACCATGCCAGGATCAGCGGTCCAGGGTGCCAGCAGCCAGATCCACATGAGCATGACGAAAGCGTTGCAAAAGCTCACCGCCAGGCCGATGGCCGGATGCAGAATACGGGAGTTATAGATATAGCTCCCACCACTGCGTGGCATGCTGCCGCCCAGAATGCCCCATACCATCGTGTACCCAATGCCGGCCAGGATAGCAGATAGGACGGTCGCCCAGATGATGCTGCCGCCGGGATAGACAGCGAGCGTCATCATCATGACCCAGATACTCGGCGTGAGGCCCTGGTTCATAAAGCCCACGCCGATGGTGTCTATGAGCGACAGCCCACGCACCAATCCGCTTGCTTTCCGCGCAAACATTTTCTCTTCGGCCATTTTACCTCCTCCTGTTCAAATTGATCTGGGTTTGGCGGCAAGTCTCGCCGCCGCCGAAACTGTTGTTGGGTCCGCAAGTGCAGTTCAGTTCATTCCTCGCCCTCCTTTCCATCCACACAGGCAGAGTCGGGAATGTGCCAGTCGTAGACATCCTTCAGCACCACCGGCAACAATATGGTACTGGTCTTCCTGACTCCTGGTACGTTGCCGGCAACCTCGGTCACAAACCTGTACAATTCCTCGTTGTCGCGGGCGAAAACCTGGATGCTGAGGTCCCGGTCCCCGGTTGAGCAAGCGACATAGCTCACACATTCAAACTCTGTCATCTTGCGGGCCACATCCAGGACGCGCCCTGGTTCGACCTCAATAAAGATGTCCGCCGTCACCGGGAACCCTAACGCTCGGGGGTTGGCGATGGCACTGATCTGGATCATGCCCCCTTCGATCATCCGACCAATGCGATAACGGACGGACCGCTCAGAGACGTCACCAATACGGCGCGCGATCTCTGCACTGGACATCCGTCCGTTCTCTGAGAGCAGGCGTACTATAGCTTGGTCAACTCGATCTATTTTGTGGATCATAGCTCGCCCGCAAGACCCTTTCCGACAAGTATTATATCATATTTGTCGAAAAAAGTCAATAGAGATGGGGAAACATCCCTATTCCGACAGTCTTACAGTGCGCGTGGTGTTTCAGTGGAAAACCATTTATTTGAAAATATAGTACGTTGCTCTTTTGTCCCCAATCTTTAGCAGCAGGTTTTTGTCCACCAGATCGGCCAGGTCACGGCGAATGGTCTCGGCGCTGACATCGGGGCACAGCTCCTGATATTCGCGGTTGGTGATGCGCCCACGCTCAGCCAAATAGGCCAGAGCCTTCTCCTGTCTTTCGGTCAGATGCAGGTGGCGCCAGCGACGGGCGTCCACCTCATCGCTGATCAGCGTCTCGCCGTGGCCGTAGAGGGTCACCTGAAAACCGTTGGCCGTCTCCTGGAAGACGGGGGCCGGCAAACCGTGGTCGAGCATCAACTGGATCATGCGGTCTATGCCGTAGCCTAACCGTTCGATGAAGCCCATGTCGGCCAGAACCTGCACGATGCCCTCGTTACGAGAGAACCGCTCGTCCACGATGTTGTCCAGGGTGACGTGGCCGGGCAGCCGGCCGGGGCTGTAGAACTCGATGCGATCGCTGAACATGAGGATGCGGATGCCCTCGCCCCGGATGCTGTAGTCGCGGTGGGCCACGGCGTTGACGATGGCCTCGCGCACGGCTTCGACCGGATATTCCGTCCGTTCCTCGCGCTCCAGCCTCACCAGGCGAACCCCTTTGCTCATATTGCTGACCAAAAAGGTCTCAGCCCGACGGATTTGCTCAGGCAGGGTATCGCGGATGTCCTCGCGTAGAAATTCGTCGCTCATCTCCCGCCCGGCGTAGCGTACCACAATGATCTCGTTGGAACGAAAAAGGCGCTCCGGTTCCCGGCCGAAGAGGAGGAGGCCAGCGTTGGTTGGCCGGTAGCGGTTGCCCTTTCTGGTCAAACAGCCGCGCTTGTATAGAGCCTCTTCAGCCGTCTGGCCAGGAACGCTTTCCAGGGGGACAAGGTATCTCTCCACTTTCTCCCAGTCTATGTCTTCCAGAGCAGCCCCCTGAGTGGCCAGCGACTCGAAGCCGACCTCGCCGCGCTCCATCATCAGTTGTCGCACCTGGCGGGAGGTCATGGGCCGGCCGCGTGGGCCTTCGCGCATCAGGTAGCGGCCCTTCAGACTGTAGACGTGGGGCAGTCCTGGGGGTACGGTGATGACCAGAATTTCCGCCCCGTCCAGGTTGACTGATTCAGGCAGAGGGATGATGAGGGGGGGATCGGCCAGGAGGGCAGCTTTCAGGGCTTTGTCCCGAGCCGCCTCGGGGTCCTTGAGCCCCGTCGGTTTGGCGTCCTTCGTGCTCACGCCCAACAGGACAGTGCCCCCGGTGCTATTGGCCAGGGCGACAAGGGATTCAGCCAGTCTGGCCGGGGTTGTGCTCTCTGGTTTAAAGTCCGTCTCCTGGCCTTTGCCTCGCTTGCAGATGGCCCGCACTTCGTCTTCCGTCAAGGCCCTTTACCCTCACTAAACCAGTGAAAGCGCTAACGATATCTCTGGCAAAATGCCCTCGCCGAGCAGCATGTAGGCCGCCACAATTGCGATCAGCAAGCAGCAGCAAAGCAGAATGAGCGCCACAGCCACGATGAGCACGGTGTTACGCCCCCCCCTTGCATTCTCCGGGGGCAACTCAGCAGAGTAGTCTGGTGGAGCAGAAGGGGGCTCATAGGCCGAGGAAGGTTGGAATGCCATCCGACTGATGATGGTCTCCCCTGCTCCCAGGTCCCCTCCGCAGTTAGGGCAAAAGCGATCAGTGGGTGATATTGGGTTACCACAATGTGGGCAGTTCATGAAGGATGCTCCTTTCGCAAAATTCGTGGAAGATTGTGAGTGGATTAGCCCGTGGGCGTTATCATGCGGTGCAGCTTCCAGCCCGGCTTCGCCACGCCCTCGGGGTAGACCTCCCATACTACTTCCCAGGTTACATCACGGGGTGGGTCTTCGCCTCCACTGGTCACACTGGCTACGGAAACGGTGACCCGCACCGGTTCATGTTTTTCCTCTTTTTCCCTGTCAGGGGTGTAGATGATGCGCTTGACCAGGACTTTTTGAATCTGGTCACCACTGGCTGCTGTCCCAAAGCTGCCAGATCCCACCACGTTCTTCAGCCCGCTGGCCTCGCTCAGATAGGTTTGGGCCAGAGGGTTGTTCTGGCCAAGGGCCAGGTAGAAAGCCAGGACCACTTTTTCGGGATAGGGAGATTGGGCTACATCCTCGGGCACACCGAAAGTGAATTCGACGCTTTTTTCCACAGGTGGCCACAACTCCCTTCCCCCCGGCTGGAAGTAGCTCTTCTCTCTGACATCGTAGACACTCTTGACGGACAACTGGCTGCGCTCTTGGGTGCGCTCTTTGACGATGATCCTGGAACCAGCCAGCGTTATCCCGCCGCTGCCGTGGAAGGACCCCAGGCACTCGTAGCCCTGCCGTCCTTCAGCAGGGTTCTTCGACAAATCGTCCTTGTCCTGGTCGTACCAATGAAAGACACTCAGATCCACCACCAGGCCCTCTTCAGGGAAATCGCTCACCAGCAGTTCCAGCCCTTCGTTGGTGGTGATGAGATCTCTCACCTCTGCTACAGCGTTCTGTTCACCCAGGTAGACCCGATCAGGGGGATACAGCTCGTAAGGAAAGACCACGGGAGGATCACCGTGATCGTCGTTGTAGACGGCAGCGCCAATGGGGCTGAATTTGCGTCCCGTGGCGTCTTCGACCAGATCGAATTTGTAGAAGACGATCCACTCGTCCTTGCCATCGCCGTCGGCATCAAGGAGTTGTACCTCCTGAGGGCGTTTGGTCTCGGGCAGGATTTTGGTAAAGTCTAGCCTCTTGTCTATCGGGCGCAATGCTTCCACCGGGCCACAGCCAGCCACTACCAGACTGAGCACGATCCATAGAAGAGAAGGCGGCTTCTTCAAAGGTGACAGAGTTGACATGGCATCCGACCTCTTTTCAGTTTGCGTTTTCTCTGCTCTCGTTGGACAAGATGCCTCTTGCCCTACAAGATACAAACAACTGGTCAGCAGGGGCTGGGTACTTGTTCCTTATCCCTTACCCTCTGATTCCTGGCTTGACGGTGCCTTGCCCTTGGAAAGTTTTTGGCTCAAAGCGATTGGCAAGACCTCTTCCATTCTCTCTACGAAAACAAAGTTCAAATCCCGCTTGACTTTTTTGGGGATCTCGATCATGTCTTTTTCATTCTTTTTGGGTATCAGGATCGTCTTCAGGCCGGCCCGGTGGGCAGCCAGTACCTTCTCTTTGAACCCTCCAATAGGCAACACCTTCCCGCGCAGGGTGATCTCACCGGTCATGCCCACTTCGTGGTGTACAGGTCGGCGGGCCAGGGCCGAGATGAGAGCTGTGGCAATGGTGACGCCCGCCGAGGGACCATCTTTAGGGATGGCCCCCTCGGGCACGTGGACGTGTATATCCAGCTTGTCAAATTCGAATCTTGCGATCCCCAGTTCCTTGGCGTGAGAGCGGGCGTAGCTGAGGGCAGCCTGGGCTGATTCTTGCATTATATCGCCCAGTTGGCCAGTCAAAATGAGGCCCCCCTTCCCATCCATCAAGGTCACTTCCACGTTGAGGAGGTCGCCGCCCGCTTCGGTCCAGGCGATGCCCGTGGCCACTCCTATTTCGTCTTCCTTTTCGGCCAGACCAAAGATGAACTGGGGCGGGCCGAGATAATTGACCAATGATTGGCTGGTGACGTGGCGGGGGGCTTTTTTCCCCTCGGCTATTCGTCTGGCCACCTTGCGGCAAATGTTGGCGATCTCTCGCTCCAGATTGCGTACCCCGGCTTCATAGGTGTATTCACGGATGATCTGACGAAGGGTTTTCTCTGAAAAGCCAAGCCTCTCCGGGGTAATGCCATTCTCTTCGAATTGTCTTGGGATGAGGAATTGCTGGGCAATGTGGACTTTTTCCTCTTCAATGTAGCCAGGGAAGTAGATGACCTCCATGCGGTCGCGCAGGGCTGGCGGTACAGGATCCAGAATGTTGGCCGTGGTGATGAACATAACCCGGGACAGGTTGTAGGGCAC
>Ga0180438_10007032_pt1 | contig 14926 bp, 18 predicted proteins | sample SS_ome_12_FD_132455 | JGI IMG/M metagenome (GOLD analysis project Ga0180438, IMG submission 132455) | Hypersaline lake sediment archaeal communities from the Salton Sea, California, USA - SS_3_D_2 metaG | ecosystem: Environmental > Aquatic > Non-marine Saline and Alkaline > Hypersaline >...
TACAGGACTTAACTTGCCTATTGCACTTGTAATTGATAAGCATAGTAGCAATGGAACATTACTTGTAAGATCAAGTAATCTTGATTTAAACTTATATGCTACTGTAGCTGATATTTCTATTACTGATGATTATGTTGCTGTTGGAACCGGTACTGGTGTTGAAGGTACTATTAATTTTAGATGGGATGAGTCTCAAAGAACTCTTTACACAATTGGTTACGATGGTAATATTTTACAGGCATGGGAGCAAAACGCTACTCCTATAGCATTGATTATGACTTATGACTATTATGGAGACGAATTTGGGTTAATGGATAATGACGATCAAGTAATAGCTGCTAGATCTATAGGTACATCAGATAAGTATTATTATGCAGGCCAGCAAGTTACTTGGGATCAAGGTGATTTTAAGATAGATGGAAATAGCACATCATGGTATTATAATTTTAATGATGATAGTTTTTTTCTAGGATTAGAAGATGAGGCACAAATTGACGGATCTACTGGTATTATAAATGTAAAAGGATCTAGTAGAGTTTCTTTAGGCGATACTGAAGGAGTTGGTAATGAAGTATATTTAGATATAGATGCTACTAATGAGACATTTAATTTCTTTAATGCTCCTCTTGAAGTTGTTCTTGCTAATTATGAAACATACGTGACAACTGACGATATAATTCCAAATAAAAAGTATGTAGATGATGAGATTGATGACTTAACAGGAGGTGATGCGATAACAAGAACCGGAGATGTTTTTAAATTAGGTGGTGATTGGGGAGCTGCTCCTATATTTTTGACAACAACAAAAGCTGGGGGTAATAGTTTTTACATGCAATCGCAAAACTCAACTACTAGTAGACAAGGCTTATTCCAGTTAAATACTATTAATGGTTATGGTAGTTTCCACATGGAAAATAGTAATGATGTTTATGGATTGACACTTCAAGACCTCTCAACTGGTGGTGGTGGAGATGAGGACCAGATCGCTACTTTATTTTATCGTTCAGTTAATGATTCTTCAGCATTAAAAATTAAACCAGATGGAATGGTTATAATGGATGAAGTTAACGAAATTGGATTAGTATATGAAGAGGACTATTCAACACAAGGAATTGCACATGGAGATAGGTGGATTCCAGATATTGGAGCTGTTGATGATACTATTCAGGGATATATATCAGCAGGTGTAAGTACTAAAGATAACTTATCAATAGCTGGACAAAGAAACTTCTTAGACACAGTTTATTTCCAAAAAGAAGTATATTTTGAAGATACAGTATATTTTAATAGTGAAGTAAGATTTTCTAATACAGTTTGGACAGACCTGGTTATTTCTGCTACAAATGCTAAACAAGGAGCCTTGTCTTTACCAGCTTTTGATTATGATACTGTTGCAACAAACTTTGTAGATGATGATAGTACACAAGTATTATATATCAATTACCAAATGCCTCATGGATATAAAGCTGGGACTTATGTAGATTTTCATGTTCACTGGAACCAATACTCAGCTTCAGATAGCGTAAACTTTCATGGAGAATACAGGAAACTCCCTCTTGGTTCAGCAGGAGATAATGAATGGACTTACTTTGAGATTACCTGGGGAGAATTGATTCCTTATGTAAGTGGAATAACTAATCAGATAGCTGAATTTCCACCAATAGACATGACAGGAATGGGGGAAAGCTCAATTCTTCAAATAAAATTATGGCACGATGAGGACCCTGGCACAGATTACTCAGATGATATATTTGTAACTAGTTTTGATTTACATTATCAGTTAGATAAATTAGGTAGTAACGAAGAAGATCCAACACAATAATGAAAAAGTTAATATTAATATTATTATTAATTCCGAGTTTACTGTTCGGACAGCCTATTCTTTATGATGAGCATCCTGTAGATAGTTGCTATACGTTTAATGGCAGCGATGAGTATATTGCCATTGATGAGATAGACTTAGGAACTGTACATTCTGTTTCAGCGTGGGTAAACTTTAATGATGCTGATTATAATGTAGTCGCTGGTGATGCCTCTACGTCTAGTTATTCTTATTTTATGCTTATTTATAATGGCAGTATATATTATCATGATGGGGCCAACTTTCAGTCATGGACACATGGTCTACAAACAGGAGAATGGGCACATATTGTTGTAACTAGAAATGGTACAAGTGTAAATTGTTATATAAATGGTGCTTCGCAGGGAGCTAAATCTTTAGCATCAAACAATGATGCAATACTATCTGCAATAGGGCAGCGAAGAGCTACATGGTACTTTGATGGGGAGATTAAGGAGGTAGCATTTTGGGACACAGTTCTCACGCTAGAAGATGCACAAGCTTTATACAATAGTGGCACTCCAATCAATGCCATGGATGCAGTCTGGTACCCATTTAATACTGTAGCCTACTATCCAATGAATACTTATGGTTTTATTGAATATGGAGATAATACTGTAACTAACGGAACATTTGATACTGATACTGACTGGACAAAAGGAACTAATGTTACTATATCAGGAGGTACTGCTAATTATGCTTCAGGTAGTACATTTCCAGGACTTCAGCAAACTCAAACAGGAGTGTTGATAGGTGGAGAATACAGGATAAATATTGATGTAACAACTTATACCAGTGGTGATGTTTTATTGATTCGGGGAGGTAGTGGTACTCAGGAATACTTTGGTATAACGGGAACAGGAACATATAGTCTTACTGGCAAATGGGATGGAACAAATAACATCTTATATCTTAGAGGAGATGCTGGTTCTTTTATAGGGAGTATTGACAATATAACAGTAAGGCCACTTAGGAAAGTCAAGGATTGGTCAGGAACTACTTATAATAGTGTAGGGGTTAATATAGACAATACTAACGTAGTTGCTAGTGGATTTGGGAATACTAAAAATATAGCAAGCTCTACTCATTCAATAGATAGTGCTTTTACATTTAATGGGAGTGATGAAGAAGTCCAGATTGGGCTTAACAGAGTTCTTGACCTAGAGATTGGAGAAGATAAAAGTATAAGCTTATGGTTAAGAGGTGAATCTGGCAATACTGCTAGACTTGGTATTATTGGTGGATATGTTGAAAATCAATGGCTTCAGCATTACGATAATGATTACATAAGCTGTTATCTTAAAGATGATAATGCTAATATAATGTCTACAAACGCAGGGTCTATTGATGTTAGAGATGGTAATTGGCATCATATAATTATCTCTTTAGATTATGATGGGGATTTAACATATTTTATTGATGGGGCTTTTGCTAATAGCCAAGCATGTCCATTTAATACTACATTAACTGCTAGTAGTGCGTCTGTTGTAGAAACTATAGGTCGTACTTATACTACTAGATATTTTGATGGAGATTTAAAAGAAGTTTCAATATGGAATAGAGCTTTAACATTAGCAGACGCACAAGCCTTATATAACGATGGTATTCCAATTAAAGCTACCGATGCAATATGGTATCCACTAAATTGTTTAGCTTACTATCCAATGAATACTTTGGAGAATGGTAAAGTAAATGATATATCAGGTAATAGCTATAACGGTACTCTTGTTAATATAGATAACACCAATGTAGTTGTAAGCGGATTTGGGAATACAAGTAGAATATTAACTTCATTTGACGTATGCACTGAATACTTTGCAGTCTATGAGGAAATGACTACCACTCCATCTTATGAGGATGCAATGATACAAAATCAGTTTGTAGAGACTTTAGTTGATAATGGGATATGGGATAAGCTAGATCTTCTTTATATTACTGCTCAACCAAATGCGACTGACGCTTTATTAAACTGGATAAGTCCTGGTGATTATACAGCTACGGTAACCGGTTCTCCTACCTTTATAGCATACGAAGGATATACTGGTGTTTCTCCTAGTACACTTAATACTGGGTGGACCTTTGCTAATAGCAGGTTCCCATACTCTAATCAAAATGAATCAATGGGACACTACACCAGAACCACAAACTCAATTGGTAATGCATCTAGTATTGGAGCTTATGATGGCAGTGCTTACAATATGGTTTATAATAATGCAACTAATCTTGGGTATGCTGTTAATAATACGGGTTCAACCATATCTGCTGTTTCTGATATTGATGGATGCATAATAGGAACTTTGACTGGAACCGGTACGGAAACAACACTATTTAGAAATGGAAGTGAAATTGCTCAAACTAGCGTAGTTTTTCCAGGGAGTGAGCCGACATCTAATGTGACTCTATTGGCAGCTACAAATACATTTTATAGTAGTGAGCAAGTATCAATGGGATTTGTAGGAATATATTTAACCGAAGCCGAAGTTATTATCCTAACCAATGCTTTTGAAGCGTATATGGATAGTTATGGCAAAGGAGTAATTGACTAAAGCAATTAATTGTGATAAAGAGAAAGAAATATAATAATAAGAGATGGTTGCAAAAGCAATTGTTAAAACAGATTGAGAAAAAAAGATTTCTCAAAGGAATATTTATCTGGGAGTGCAGTCAATTCTTTCGTTCTTATGATAAAGCAAAAAGTAATCAGAAATTATATAAAAGAGAATATTACAAGTGTGAAAAAAAGATTAAGTATTATCAAGAGCTATTAGAAAAATTAAAATATAAAAGATATATGGACCCTAATAAGATTAAAAAGTTTGCAGTATTAACCATTTTGTTGATGTCAACAATATGCTTTTCCCAAAGGGTAACAACATTAAAATCTCCTACAGCTACAAGGGATGATCCTAAGTCAATAACCGATTCACAGATTGACAGTGATATTTATTATAAAAAACTTTATACGTTAGTCACTGAAATTTATAAAATGCAGAAGGAGGATTTGGTTCAGGGAGAAGCTACATTAAAAGAAACTGAACAGTTTAATTCAATCCTAGGACAGATAATTGAGGCTGATCATCAACTGGCAATGAATTTACCAAGTAAATTAATGAATGTCTTGCCTACTGGGACAAATGTATTTTGGGGAAGTGATAGTACCGGCCGGTGGCTTATAGAGCGAGATTCAGCTAATTTGAAATATAATATCATAATATGTGATACTTGTACAGGAGCCGGATTAAATAGCCAATACAACCTTATACTGGATTATAATAACAAATGGATGGATAACCTTACCCAGGAAGAGATCGTTGGTTTAATGGAGTGTGAGGCGATGCTAGCGTTATATTGGGATACTGTTCAGGTCCGGCAATTAGTTTTTGATAGGGTATATGGGTTTTTACATATTGGAATAGCGAGGGAGAGCAATTTATATTATGCCAGATGAAAAAACAAATAGATTTGAAGATTTAATATGGAGTATTGGCAGATTAGATCTTGACAATATGCTTACACATGAAAGGCAAATTATAATGAGATATATAGCCAGAGTTGCATTTAACATAGGTGCCAAAGAGGTTAGTAATCCAAAATATGCTGAAATTAAAAAAGCAGTATTTGAATTTAAAATGCAAAGAGATCTTGAAAAAGCAAAAGCTGAAGATAAAAAACCAGAAGAAAAGAGCTACAAAAATGAAGCAGAAAGAGCTTTAGAAAGAAGTGCAATGAAAATCGTAAGAGACAAAATAACTAAAAATTAAAAATATGAAAGAGCTAACAAGTATAGAATTATTTTACTCAGTAATTGGGATATTTTTTATAGCATTTATTTGTTATAAGATTAAAGAATCAAAACACTGGATTAACCGAAAAATATTTCAAAAAGGCAAACCCAATTTAAGTCCGGAAGATTTTGTTTTAAATAAAAGGAATCACATTCTTACACACCGATATGGTGTTTTTTATATTGGTTGGCTTGGAGTTTTCTTTACATATTTCACATTTGGAATATCATTTCAATCTATTAGTCTATTAATAACTCTTTCAGCTTTATATATGTTGCTTGATTTGCTTTTAAATATCAAAATGCATAGCTATGATAAAAATTGGGGTATATGGCATCTTGGGGACGAGTTATGGGATAGAATTGCTCCATGGCCGGTAAGGTTTATATTACTTGGAATTGGAATAATTAGTTTTCATTTACTTGAATATTTTAATTTATAAAAATGGCTAATTCAGTACAGGGAGATACAGTTACTTATCAAGGTAGGCGTTACAGGCTTATAGAAACTACTACCACTTCTTATATCTTTACAGATGGGCTTAAGAGGTGGAATGTAGCTAAAACTGAATTTGAACAAGAGATTGTTATTCCTGATGTTGATGTACCAACAAAATTATCTGAACTAGAAAGTGATTCAGATCATAGAACTGTAACAGATGTAGAAAAAGATTATTGGAATAATAAGCCAGAAGATATTGATGATCTAACCGATACAACAGGACAGTTGAGAGGTGTTAGGTTATTTGTTATTACAGATGGTGATCCAACTCCTTCTGATGCACAAAACGGAGATGTTTTAATTGTTAAACCAGTATAAATATTATGAGAAAATTTATTTTATTAATTAGTTTATTGTTAGTTGTAATAATTACAACAGCACAGAATTACGGAGCTGCATTATACTTAATAACTAACCAGGCAATCTATGACAACAATAAGGCCATGCTAGATGAGTATATTGCATATAAACAAGAGTGTTGTAGTGAGTTCTACGTAAAGATGTTTATTAAGGAAGTTGACTATCCTAATACAGCTATTGGAATGCCTACTATTGAGGCTATTCGTTCACTTTTAAGAAATGAGCTTGCTTATTGGGATTCAGTTTCTCCGGATATCAAAATACCTAAGTATTTAATCCTTATTGGTAATCCTCACTATAATACCAATGTTGTACCAATGGCCAGGCTGGACAGAAATGCGACTACATTAGCCAGTTCAGATTATATGTATGCTAATGTAAGTGGTAATTGGGATATTGGTAAACCAGGGTATCAGATACCAGATGGTAAATATGGCACTCCATTTTTTCATAATGTCAATACTGGCTACATAGATTATAGAGACTATTATCCTGGTGGAGCAAGTATGGAGCCAGAGTTTTATGTAGGTAGATGGCCAGTCTTTGATAATGGTGTTAGTCCTGATCTTCGGAAAATAATTTGGAAGTCCATGGAGTATTCTAAAGGAAGATATGCTGGTCCATGGGTTAAGACAGTACAGGCCTCTCTCTATGAAGAGTATACTTATAATGTTTATCGTGACTATTATAAAATGGGTGAAGATTTAAAGGATAGCATATTGGAGCCTAATGGATTTAATATAAGAAGGATTTACAGAAACTTTCCTGGTCCCCAATCTTTAGGGTTGGAAGATCCTGAGTCATGTTTGCTATCAAGGAAAACTGCAATGGAGGGTTGGGCTAAGAGAGCCGGTATACATTGGTGGTTCTCACATGGCAGCTCTACCAGGGCAAATGTAATTTGTTGGAGTCCGATAAGTAATGATGACCCTACCTATTTTATAGATGACCCAGCAACTTTAATTGAAAGGAATGAGGCAGATGCCTATGTTGAGTATCCATCATTTGTTATTACCCATTCATGTAGTGGTCTTTATCCATATAATGCAAATAGTTTAGCTTACCGGCTAATGCAGAAAGGAGCTATTGCTGTAGTTGGTCATGTCGGAACCGCTATGCTTGATGGAGTATATAAACCTGAAAAACCATATTGGAGAACGCTTAATGCCGGTTATCAGACAATCAAAAAGCTTGTAGAGGGATATACCTTTGGAGAAGCTTTTTGGGAAGGGAAAAATGATTATTGGAAATCTCAATTCCTTGATGATGGAAGATACATTCATTATTCAGAAGGTTATCAATACAATATGTTTGGGGATCCTACATTAAGACTTATGGTTGAAGATGATGTTCCTATGCCTCCAATAGTAAGTTATCAATCTGATATCAAACTAGAAATCGGAACAGATAGCACAGAGCTTACTTTTTATGCAAACAGTAAATATCATCCAACCTATGAAGGTTCGGATATTGATTATATAAAGCTAGGCAGTCCAATAGCAATAGGTTTTAATCAGTGGATATTTCCAACCGTAGTTAATGATAGTACATTAAAGGTTTGGATAAAACCACATAAGAACCCCAGGCCGATGAGAGGTATTCAGGAATTAAAAGTAGAAGCTGGAAATGAAGCGGGCCTTGTATCAAAAAGAGTATTCAAAATTCATTTAACAAATAATCAATAAATATGAAAAAGCTATTATTAGAATGGAAGTCAGTAAGAAATGCTACCGGATATATTATCAAAGTTTATGATGAAACCGGTAAAGAGTATTTTGCTAAAAAAGTACCTTCAACAGTTACTACTTATGAAATAGAAGTGCAAGAGGGAGTAGATTACAAATGGTCTGTAATCCCATTTAATATGTCAGGTCCGGCAACTTCTATTAAGGAATGGAGTTTCACAACTGTTAAACCTGATTATCCTGAGCCAACAGTACCTATCTATCCTCTTGATGGAGCAATTATTGATCTTACACCAACTCCTCCAACAACAGGCCCATGGTTGACTACTTTAAAGCAACCGGAAGAACAATCAGATGGTTCCTATAATTTAGAGGTGGTTGTGCATGAGTTTTTTAATGTAGGAGCCATTTCTTTGTCATTGAAGTATGATAACACTTCAGTAAAAATTAACAGCATTACACCTCACGTAACAGGTATGGCGGTGAATGATATTGAAGCACAATCAAAATTAAGAGCCGGATGGTTTGCATCAAGTGAAAGCGGAGTATTAAATTATCCTCCTGTTCCAATGACAATCCTTACAATCAACTTTAGTAAGCTTGAAGAAGCACAAGACATAATTGATTTTGTATGGGAGCATGAGAATTCAGCTTGTGAATATGCTGGCTATGGTGGCACACCAATTTATTTTGAAGCACAATTTATTGATTTATCCTGGATATCTTAATTAAAACAAAATGGCAGAATCAGTAACAGTTGACGTAATAGCCTATTATGAGGGAGTTGTTGAATGTCCTTATTGTGGATGGGATAACGAGTTTCTTATTGAGGCTGATAAATCAAAAATTGATTATAATTGTCAAAATCCTGATTGTACTGAATGTACTTTTGAAATTAAAATAAAAGATAAGTAATGGCAATATCGGTAACTGTAACAGCAACTAAAATTGATATAACCTCAACCGCTGGTGTATTAGAGGACTGGGATGATGTTGTAACGGCTGTAAATGCTGTTACTGCTGGTACAATTACTGGTACTGGGACATCTGGTGACCCCTATATAATTACTTGCCCTAGTGGATATAGAGAGGTTGAGTTTTCAGGAGGCGTAAGAGTAAACTTCGTTGCCAATACTTATATTGAATGGGCTAATGCTACTGCAGTAACTTATATGATTGACCTTGCAACTACAGCAGAGCTTTATATAAACGAAGGTTGTAATTTTAATCTATCTACAGGAGCCAGTAAAAACGCCTATATGCTAATGTATGGAAAGGTCACGATAACAGGAACAGTTTCCAATAGAGTAGTCTTTGAAAATCATAGGCTTGGTTATTGGTGGCCATTTGATGCTCAGGATTTAAACTACGTAGACTTTAAAAATGTTGGAAATTCTGCTGGATATCTTTTTTACTGTGGTAAAGCAAATAGTAGAATAGCTCCAATTTGTTCCTATAAAAACATAAGATGCTATAACGATAATGGGAATATATGGGGTAGGGCTTACATAGGTCATGGGTCTAACCAGATAGATAGAAGTACATTTGAAAATATAGAAATTTATAATTGTGAGTATTTCTATAGCAATGTTGGTTCTTCTAAGTTAAAAAACGTATATGTCCATGATACCACGAACTATTGTTTTTCACAGCAAGTAGGAAAATATTCAATACTTCCTTATAGAGATACTGACCCAGATCAGTTAGAAGATCAAAATCTAAGGAATCAAGCATGGCACTCATTTGAGGATTGTGAATTTGATAATGTAGATTCAGGTGTTTACGGATTATATCTTCAGTACCAATCTGTAGCTAAGATTAAAAATTGTACATTCAAAAATCAAACTTACGGATTAAGAAGCCTTTATGATTGCAGAATAATCTTACTAGGGACCAATACTTTTACTGGGAATACTGTAGATAGAAGTATTGGAGATGGGGATATGTATTTATATGGACATGAAATAGCAATAAATATTCAGGATACGGCTGGTAATCCAATAGAAAACGCACTGATGTATATTGAAGCAACTAATGGTAAAGATAAGCAGCAACTAATATCAAATAGTAATGGAGATATTAAAGATGCTCATGGTGATGATTGTGCTTTTATAGAAAAACATGAAACTTCATTAGGAGTTTTTACAACTTGGGATGATTATGATTATGTAGTATTTGCTGAAGGATATGTTCAAGAGACAGGAAGTTTTCAGCCATCTACTGTAGGATCTCTGACAATAATAATGCATGAGCCAGTTAAATTTAAAGTAATTGAATCGGGTGTTCCGGTAGAATACCCATCACAAATAAAGTTAGTTCCATGATAATAATAAGTCCAAATATTATCAGTCCTTTCTCTAAAATGGAAATAAGTAGGCCAGAATTTCCTCCTGCTCCAATGCCTGAGTTGGTTACTAATTGGGATATGACTAGTTGGAACAAAGGTGTGTTGCAAGATTTTACGCTTACTAATATAACAGCTGCTCAAAATACACTAGGAGTTGCGTCACTTACTGATACTGGTTCTGGTGGCGGTTTTATAAGGCAAGACATCCCTGCTATGAGAGCAGGCACAAGTTATGATTATGAAATAAAAATAGATGCTATTGGATTTGGGACAACTGCATTTTTTGGAACAAATAGAACTACATTCGTAACTTGGTTTTCAACTGGAATAAAAACTGGAACATTTATAGCAGACGCCACAAATATTGTATTTGGAATAATAAATAAAAATGGTACTTGTGACCTAGATTATTTATCAATAAAACAAACGCCATGATAATAAGTCCAAACATAATAAGTCCTTTTAGGAAACAAATAATTGAGTCTGGTCCGGACTATCCTCTAACTGTAGATTATCTTGGAGATACATATTATTATGTATTGACTATTACACTAACTACTAGCCCAGGATTTTTAGCACTGTCTTTAAAAGATGGAAATGATGCAGCTTGTGTAGGAAATAGACCATCATTACCATCTCCTTATGGTACTGATGTGGATAATCCAGCATTTGTTGGTGTAGTAGATAGTCCTATTCATCTATATAGTAGGACAGCTACTATTAAAGAAATCGGTTTATATGGAAGTGGGCCAGGATTTGATTTAGCTGATGTCGCTGGTTATTCATTGGGTAAAATAAGAGGAGGTGCTGGAAATTTAATTACAGGTGATATTAATAATCTTAATAATCCTGCCGATATTGATATTCAAGGTGATAATACTGTATCAGGAAACATTGCTTTACCAAGAATAGTTTACCCTGTAATGGTAATTACAGGCAACAATACTATAACATTTGATGGGACTATGGGATTTGGAATACCAATATTCCAGGCATGGGAGATAGATGGAGATGGCTTAACTACTGACATGATTGATAATATAATTAAAGCAATAGCCAATAATGTTCCTCCATTAACTAAGTTTCCTCCAACAACACTTACAATAAAGAGTAGTATTGGTGGTAGGAGTGCAAATAGTTTTACTGAGTTTGCAGCATTGGCTACAGCAGGATACGTATTAGATATACCTTTAGCTTAAAGTAAAATGATAGTATTTCAAAACATAATAAGTCCTTTTAAACAAAAGCTAGCACAAGAAGAAGCTGCTCCTGGTCCGATAGTCAATTTATTGGATAATGGAGAGTTCACTAATTGGCCTGGTGGTCCTCCTATTTTCCCGCCTACAGATTGGACATTAGTAGGATCTGGAACTGCTAATCAGGCGGCTCCTGGTGAAGTTAGAATTACTGATGGAGGTGGATTTGATACTTTTATTTGGCAGGATAATAAATTAACTATTGGAGTTACTTACAGGTATGAGGTATTAGTAACAGCTAGAAATGGAAATGGATATGTTGGCTATGATGCTGGTGCTTATGTTTTTATTACAGCTACAGGTCTTTATACAGGTACCTTTGTTGCTCAAAGAGACTTCATTAGGATAGGGCCTTTGGGAAATAATTATGTTCAATTTGATTATGTAAGAATAGGAATTTAATAATAATTTTAAAATAAAATAAAATGACAAATCAAGAATTAGAACTTCAAGGATCCGGTGGTAGTGTAATAGTTAATACCACAGGAGAAAAAACATTTTTGTATAAGATTAATGCAATTGTTGTTTATGATGATACAACTGAAATTGATTCATTGAAAGATGAACATGGAAACAATCTTATTAATAGCGCAGCCGGTAATATTTATAATTACGATTCTGTTGCATTACCTGTTGGTTTTATTATTAAAGCCAGGCAAGGTAGTTGGTTTACAAAAATGACATTAGGTGTAGCAGGTTTTGTTGAATGTTTTCCTATGCTTGAAAAAGGACAACCAGTTAGAATCTAAAATGAAATTTGATTTATCTAAAATATTAAATATCATAAGCCTTGTTACGGCTTTAGGTATGGCTATTGGTTGGTATACAGATCATCGGATACAGGTTCAAAAAGACAAACTTAAAATAGAGGAAATTGATCAAGATATCATTAGTATAACAGAAGCTTTAATATTAATTCAAGAATTTACAGATGAACAGAACACTAAAAATACTGAGTATACTGAGCGTATTGCTGCTATCAGGGAGCGTCTTAGTAGGCTTGAAGAGTAGTGAGCCAGATACAACACTAACTAAAAAGAAAGAAGCTCCAAAGGTTGAGCAAAAGAAAAAGCTTGATGATATCATTAAGAAGCAAAAGGAAATTAATACTAAACAAGTAGAAATAAAAAAAGACACTATTAAATAATTAAAACTTTTAATCATGAAAAAAGCAGAAATTGGTTACACTCAAACCATCAACAAAAATGGCCAGCTAGAAAATAGCTCAAACAGATTAATGACATTATTGTGGTTTTTTCTTTCACTTCCAATGTTGTATATTCTTATTGCAGCAGTTTATAAAATTGTTACAACAAATGCTGTCTTTACATGGGAGAAAGCAATTTTATTGATTTCTATTTTTCTAATCATCTTAGCTGGATGGATAGCTCCTAAAGCAATCGCAAAAGCTACTGAAGAAAATGGTTTGTTAGAAAGTCTAATAAATCTTAAGAGAAACGAACCAAAAGAATAATTTATTAAAACTTCAGTCTGGGGACTTCGGTCCCTGGACTTAAAAACTAGGATCATGGATTTTGTATTAACACTAAAAAATCAATTTAAGGACTTTCTAAGGTCTACTAGTAAATATCCATCAACTAACGAGAGGTATGAAATGATCCTTAATCATTGTAAGATTCAGAGAATGCAATTAAGAGATGGAGTAATTGCTAATGGAATGACTTCTGATAATAAATTTCATATTGTATGTGAAAAAGGACATGGATATGCAGTTTCATTATTAGATACTTCGGAAGTTTCTATTGTGAGAGCATGGTACGACAAAGGATCTATAACAGAAAAGCATCATCATAAAATACCTACGGTAGAGCATTTATGCGTTGTGAAAGGTCACTGTACTATTTATTTATTAGATCATAAAGGGAATCAAGTAATATTTACAAAAGATTTGAAAGATGGAGATGTGTTTTCTGTGGAACCAGGAGTAAAGCATATTGTGTCTTTCTTAGAAGATACAGAAATGGTTATATCAACAATTCCTAAAGACGGATACAATGACTGAAGAGCAACTTGAAAAAATATTAAACCAGCCTAAACCCTGGTATGAGATTGCAAAAGGATATATCTCAACTATTGTTATGGTAATAGGATTTACAATAATGATTGTAGGACCTTTTACGAGACAGGCTGAAGAACAGCATAGTTTAAGAAAAGATCTTAATGCTGTAACTTATGTAGTTTGGAGCTTACACCCGGAAGCAGATGATTTTATTTCTAATCCATACAAAACAAGAAATGATGCATATTATATTCCTAAGAATTATAATAAACCTTGGGAAGATTTTAATTGCATAGTGCAAATAACCCCTAATCCTAAATGTTATTAATATGATAAGAATAGCAGTTTCAAAAAATTTATCTTTGGATGAATATATCCCAAAAGAACTTTATAATCTTTATAGAACCAGGACACATATACTTATTGGTTTAATTGATCAAAGGGTTATTAGGGCTGATCAAATGCTAAGAGATCACTTTGGGCCGGTAACAATTAATAACTGGTGGGGAGGAAATGGAAGAGAATGGTCAGGTCTAAGAATTCCCGGAAGTCCATACTTTTCACAAACTTCTCAGCACTCGTATGGAAGAGCTTCTGATAAAATATTTCGTGACGCAACTCCGGATGAAGTAAGGGCTTATATAAAAGATAACTGGGAAGAACTTGGTATTACGTGCATTGAAGAAAATGTAACCTGGGTTCATTCAGATGTTCGGTTTATTAAAAATCAACAAGACATATTAATCGTATACCCATGAAAGCAAATCATATCATTATCTTAGGCTTAATTATTTTACTATTTATATCATTCTTTAGTACTAATGTCCCTTTTGTAAAAGATTTCTTTGAGAAACAGGATTCTGTAAGAATTTATAGAGAGAAAGTTTCTTTTATGGAAAAGGAAAGAGTAAGGATGAGTGTTTATCTTTTAGAATTACAGGAGAAACATCTGGAACGTACAAAGGCATATCAAGGCATTATAGACTCTCTGAGAGAAGATCGTGATAAAATAATGTCCCAATACCAGAAGTTAAAAATAGACCGTCAGGCGTTGTCTGATGATGAATTAATTACTGAAATCAAAAGAAGAGTTCCTAATGGATCCGGAGAGGGTATTTATAAACTAAGCAAA
>Ga0180438_10007034_pt1 | contig 14920 bp, 14 predicted proteins | sample SS_ome_12_FD_132455 | JGI IMG/M metagenome (GOLD analysis project Ga0180438, IMG submission 132455) | Hypersaline lake sediment archaeal communities from the Salton Sea, California, USA - SS_3_D_2 metaG | ecosystem: Environmental > Aquatic > Non-marine Saline and Alkaline > Hypersaline >...
GGCATGGCAGCCATTTCCCTGGGGGCGATGGCTTCCGGCGCCGATGAAACCAGCCTGACCCTCAGTGGGGTGGGGATACTGGTGTTGGGTGCCTATCTGATCCTGCTTGCCCTGTTCATGGCTTTTGCTATCTATTATCTGAGTGGCAGAGGACGGGAAGAGCAGTTGAACGCATAAAATCCAGCAAAGAAGGGAGTCATCCAAACCAATCATGATCGAAGGCGTTCAAATCAAGAAACTGCGGGTCATTCCCGACGAGCGCGGGTATTTAATGGAGATGTTTCGTAGTGACTGGGAAGAATTTGAAAAGTTCGGCCAGGTCTATGTTACGGCCGCCTATCCAGGGGTGGTCAAAGCCTGGCACTACCACAAGCTTCAGACCGACCATTTCGTCTGTGTCCACGGTATGGCCAAGGTGGCCCTTTACGACAGCCGCCCCGATTCGCCCACTTATGGGGAGGTCAACGAGTTCTTCATGGGCCAGCACAACCCCATTCTGCTCAAGATCCCGCCCGGTGTGATGCACGGTTTCAAGGGAATCGGCCAGGAGATCACTCTGCTCGTCAACGTGCCCACCGAGATGTATCGCTACGACGAGCCCGACGAATACCGTCTGCCAGCTCATACAGACGAGATACCTTACGATTGGTCCCGGAAAGACAGGTAGCTATTCATACGTCAAAAGGATGCTGCCTTTGGCTACTGTGTGGCCGGTTTGAACGAGAATGTCCTTTATGACCCCATCCCGCGAGGACTTGATCTCGTTTCTCATTTTCATGGCTTCGAGAACCAGCAGGCAATCGCCTTTCTTCACTCCATCGCCTTTAGAGATGTCTATGGAGACCACAATGCCGGGCATGGGGGCGTGGATGTTCATATCCAGCTCGTCTTCGAGGGGTCTTCTGGTGCCGACAAGCTTTTTCACCTTCTCGTCTTCAACCAGCACCCGGAATTCTTCACCGCAGACGGTGACCCGGTAAAACTCTCCATCCCTATCAATGGTCGCTTCGTAGGAGTGGTTGTCTACCAAAAGCGAAAGATGAGAGCGGTCTTTGATGGAAGTCACGTCGGCCGTTGTGGTTTGTCCATCCATCTCCAGTTTGTACAGGCCATCTCTCTCATCTACAGCGATCTTGAAAACCCGCTCTTTGTCCACCGTGACTTCAAACAAGTTGCCCCTCCTCGTAATTCAGACTCTGGAGGTCTGTTACAAACCAGCCACCGTCATTCCGAGCAGCCTGCCCTGAGCGAAGCCGAAGGGAGTCGAGGAATCTCCATGCCGAGGCCACTCTTGCCATTGCGGGCGGAGATTCCTCGACTCGCTACGCTCGCTCGGAATGACACATCACGAGAAGCCTGAGTAGTAGCGGAGGTCTTAACTCTCCAAAGTCTCACGTCCGTCTCAGATGCTGCCTTACGGCGGTTGTCTTCCAGACATCTGCCCTCGCTTGGTGCCTCTCTGCCCTGACAATGGGCCCGGCGAGACCCCGGTCGTATTCTTCGATGGCCGCAGCGATGGCGGCGATTTTGTGGTAAGATTTCTCGATGCTCAGGCCGCCTTGAAATTCGTCCTCGATGAAAGAGGTGTTGAAATCGCCGCTGACGAAAGAAGGGTTCTCCATAACCCTCTGATGAAAGGGTATGTTGGTCTTGATGCCTTCTATGCAGAATTCCTCTAGAGCCCTCGCCATCCTCATGATGCTTTCGTCTCTGTCCTTGCCCCAGACGATCAGCTTGGCCACCAGTGGGTCATAGAAGGGAGTGATCTCCAGCCCGCTGTAGAGGCTGCTGTCCAATCGGACCCCCGGCCCCCCTGGCTCAGTAATCCTGGTGATGACCCCCACCGACGGTAAAAAGTTATCGAAGGGATCTTCGGCCGAGATCCGGCACTCGATGGCCGAACCCCGCCAACGGATGTCCTCCTGGCTGAGGGCCAGCTTTTCCCCCGCAGCGATCCTGATCTGCTCCTTGACCAGGTCCAGACCCGTCACCATCTCCGTGACCGGGTGTTCCACTTGCAACCTGGCGTTCACTTCCAGGAAATAAAAGTTCATCTCCTTATCCACCAGGAATTCGATGGTTCCGGCGTTGTTGTAGCGGGTAGCCTTGACCGCTCGTACAGCCATCTCGCCCATCTTGTGGCACAGTTCCCTGGTCATCACCGGGCTGGGGGATTCCTCGATCAGTTTCTGGTGTCTCCTCTGGATGGAACACTCCCTTTCGCCCAGGTGAACCACATTGCCGTAGTGATCAGCCAGGAATTGGAACTCGATGTGCCTTGGCTTGTCCAGGTACTTTTCGAGATACAGGCTGGGGTCGCCGAAAGCCGATTGGGCTTCCTCACGGGCTTCTCTGAAAGCGGAAAGCAATCCTTCTTCTCCTCTAACGATCCTCATTCCTTTGCCTCCGCCCCCAGCCGAGGCTTTCAGTATGACGGGGAAACCGAGTTCCCAGGCTTTTGCCACAGCCTCCCTGCTGTCCCCCAGGTCCTCTCTCAGGCCAGGTATCACGGGCACGCCAGCCGCCGCCATCGTCCGCCTGGAGGCTGTCTTGCTTCCCACGAGAGCCATCACCTCGCTCCTGGGTCCGATGAAGATGATCCCGTTGTCCTCACACAGCTTGACGAATTCGGGGTTCTCAGCCAGAAAGCCGTACCCGGGGTGGATGGCATCAGCCTTTGATCGCCTGGCTGCCTCGATGACCTTCTCCATGGCCAGATAACTCTCGGCTGAAGGCGCTGGGCCAATGTAGAAAGCCTCGTCTGCCTGTCTGACGTGCAGGGCGTTTCTATCCACTTCAGAGTACAGGGCGACGGTTTCGATCCCCATCTCACGGCAGGCGCGGACCACCCTGAGGGCGATCTCGCCGCGGTTGGCAATGAGGATCTTTCGCATCCTCTCACGCATCACGTTTCACTCTTCACGCATTCACGTTTCACTCATCACAACGGTATGTTCCCATGCTTTTTTCTGGGCAGGGGGTCGTCATTCTTTCTGGAGAGGAGTTCCAGGGATTGGATCAGCCTGATGCGGGTCTCTCCTGGCTCGATGACGTCATCCAGGAACCGTTTGGCGGCGGCCCTGAGGGGGTTGGAGTGCTCCTCCCTGTATTTCCTGAGAAGCTGCTCCCTCATTTTCTGCGGGTCTTTGGCCCTTTTCAATTCATCGCTGTAGAGAAAATTCACGGCGGCCTCGGCTCCCATGGTGGCCAGCTCGGCTGTGGGCCAACCGAAAGCCTGGTCAATTCTCAAGGACTTGTGCCCGCCCATGGCCAGCATGCCCCCACCATAGCACTTTCTGATCACCACGCTGACCTTGGGCACGGTGGCCTCACACAGGGCGTAGAGGACCTTGGCCCCGTGGTTGATGATGCCCGTGTGTTCCTGGTCTATGCCGGGCAGATAACCCGGCACATCCACCAAAAGGACCACCGGGATGTTGAAACAGTCGCAGAATCTGACAAACCGGGCGAATTTGTCGGAGGAATCAACGGTCAGGCAGCCGCTCAGGTTTTCCGGCTGGTTGGCCACGATGCCGATGGTCCTCCCATTCAGTCGGCCAAAGCCGACGATCAGGCATGGGGCGAACTCGCTCTTTATCTCAAAGAAATCACTGTTGTCCACGATCCTCTCGATGACCTGATGCATGTCGAAAGGCAGTTCTGGGTTGGCGGGCACGATGTCTTCCAGCCCTTCCAGCCAGCGATTGGGATCGTCACCGGTGTCCATCACCGGGGGCTCCTCCAGGTTGTTGGACGGCAGAAAGCTCAGCAGCCTCCTCAGTTGTCTCAGACATTCCACCTCGTCTCCGGCCCGGTAATCGCAGATGCCCGTCTTGACGGAATGGACTTTGGCTCCGGCCAGTTCCTCCATGGTTATATCCCCACCACCGATGGTCTTGATGACCTTGGGGCCCGTTATGAGAGCGTGGGACTGTTTGTCTACCATAAAGATAAAGTCCATCAAGGCTGCCGAATAGATGACCATACCGGCCGTGTTGCCCAACACCACCGCTATCTGGGGGACGACCCCAGAAGCCCTGACGTTCTGGTAAAAGATATTGGGGGGGCCAATGACCTCGCTGATAGCTTCCTGCACCCTTGCGCCGGGAGATTCCATCAGGGCAACCAGGGGCACGCCTGTCTTGACGGCCAGGTCGGCGATCTCGGTCATCTTTCGGCCGTGAAAAACGCCCACTGAGCCTCCCAATATGGTCACGTCTTCGGAATAGGCGCAGACCTGGCGGCCGTCCACTGTCCCGTGACCGATGATGATGCCATCGGTGGGATAGCGATGTTTCTTCATCCCGAATTCGTAGGACTGGCTCTCGGCCAGGAGGCCCAGCTCCACGAAACTCCTCTTGTCGAAGAAAAGCTCTACCCTCTCTCGTGCCGTGAGCCTGCCTTCTTCGTGGAGCCTGGCGATCTTGTCCCTGGCTGTCCCTTCGATAGCCCTTCTTCTGGCTTTCTTGACCTTGGCGATTTCTGCTTTCACATAAATCTCCTTACTATCTGCGCATTACCCCTCATTGCCTCATACCTGGCAAAGTGAAGGTAAAAACGCTGCCCTGACCAACTTGACTCTCCACCCCGACTTGTCCGTCCAGCTTTTTCACGATGCGTTGCACGATGGACAGGCCCAACCCATGCCCTTTGGCGCGGACCTGGTCGAGCCGTGTAAACGGAGTGAACAACCGGGCCTGTTCCTCCGGCGTGAGGCCAGGACCGTTGTCACGCACCCAGAAGCACACCCGACCATCTGCTTGCACTGTTGCCCCCAGTTCTACGCGCGGTGGTCGGCCACCGTATTGGATGGCGTTGCTGAGATAGTTGGCCCACACCTCTTCGACCCAGGGGCCGTAGCCCAGTGCCACCGGCCAGCTCTCGGGCAAAATGATCTCGGCCTGATGCTCCTCGATCAAATAGGTCAGGCGCCGCTGGGCTTCGGCTACGATGCCTGCCATGTCCAGGGGGCCCAACTCCACTTCTTCCATCTGGCGCACGCTAGCCAACAGCAGCAACTCGTCAATGATGTTGTTCATCTTGCGTCCACTTTGCACCATCGTATGTAGATAGCGGCGCAGTTCCTCCTCCGGTAGCGTGGCGTAATCCTTCTCCAATACTTGGGCAAAGCCGACGACATGACCGAGGGGGGTTTTGAGGTCGTGGGCCACGGTGTGGGTAAAGGCGTCCAGTTCCTCGTTGCGCTCTTGGAGTTCAGCGGCGTGTTGACGCAGCGCCTCTACCAGCCGGGCATTTTGAATGGCAATAGCGGCCGAGGCGGCCAGCGTCTCGACCAGGGCGCGGTCGTCCGTGTCAAAGTCGCCGTTCAGCTTGTTGACCACTTCCAACACACCGATCACCTGGCCACTGGCCCACAATGGCACAGAGAGCAGTGAGATGGTACAAAAGCCGATCCGTCCGTCAATGCCAGCGAAGAAGCGGGGATCATCGGGTGTGTAGGGAACGACGGCGCTCTCCCCGGTCTGCGCCACCCAGCCAGCGATACCCTGGCCGGGGCGCAGGCGCAGGTTGACTGGGGAACGGTCCTGGTCGTGACGAAAGGCTGCCTGGCAGACCAGGCAACCCTCTTGTTCCTCGTCCCACAGCCAGACCGAAGCACCCTCGGCGCCGACGATCTCTGTGACCTCTTGCAGCAACCGCTCGGCGACCTGCTGCCGCTCGAGCGTGGCGGTGAGCTCCTGGCCGGCCCGATTGAGCAGAATCAGCGCGCGGTTGTGCCGTCGCAGCGCCTCCTCCATCCGCTGGCGCTCGGCGATTTCCCTTTGCAGTTCAGCGGTGCGTTCTTCCACCAACTCCTCAAGGCGGTCGCGGTGTTTCCTCAATTCTTCCTCCGCTTTGACACGCTCAGTAACGTTCACCAGGCACAGGACGAGCCCTTCCACCTTCCCCGAATCGTCTTTCACAGGACGAAGGTCCCAATCCCAATAGGTCACCCCGCGTTCCGGATGTTCCGCATACTCAAAAGGCTTGGCGCGGACGGAATACGGCTCACCTGTCTCAGCAACACGGCGGAAAATCACTTCGTTCTCTTTATGGGGATAGAGGTCAAAGTGATTCTTGCCAGCGAAAAACTCTGGTTCGCGACCGTCGGCCTCGGCGTAGGTGCGGTTGACACGGATAAAGTCGAAATCCGTGTCCATGTAAGCGATCAAGAGATGGGTCGTGGCAAAGACCTTCTCCAGAAGCTCGTTGGTGTCCCGCAGTGCCTCCTCCGCCCGCTGGCGCTCGGTTCCTGATGTTTCCAATTCAGCAAGCCGTCGGCGTAAATCTACCAATTCGTTGACAAGTTGCTCTTTGGTCTTGCCTTCATCTTTCATCTTGGCCTCCTAACAATGGCCAGCAACTTTAGGGAACTGTGAAACAGTATAACAGATTTTGGGGCTGCTGGCAAGACTCATTCGCGGCGGCTCTTGTCTTTTTGGCCATAGAGTGGTATAGTTAGGTAGGACTGTATACGGAGGATATGGACAAAGGTGGCTGAGAGTCTCTTACTCAACAACCGATACCGGCTGCTGGCCATCATTGGCGAGGGCGGCATGGCTGCCGTCTATCGGGCTCAGGACATCATGCTGGGACGCACGGTGGCGGTCAAAGTGCTGCACGAGAGACGTGCCAAGGATGGAGCTTTCCTGTCGCATTTCTACCGCGAAGCCCAGGCGGCGGCCAACCTGGACCATCCTAACATCGTCAGCGTCCATGACATCGGCCAGGACGGCAACCGTCATTACATCGTCATGGAGTACGTCGAGGGCCGCAATCTCAAAGAGCTGATTCTTGAGAGAGCTCCCTTGCCCATCGAGTACGTTCTGACCATTGCCATCCGGGTCTGTACCGCCGTCGGCGCGGCCCACAAGGCTGGCCTCATCCACTGCGACGTCAAGCCACAAAACATCCTGGTCACCTCTGATGGGCGGATAAAGGTCACTGATTTTGGCATCGCCCGGGCCTTGACCTCGACCACCGTGGTCGAGGGAGGGGATGTCTGGGGCACGCCCGACTACCTGTCGCCGGAACAGGCAGCGGGTGAACGCCTGGGACCTCCTTCGGATGTCTATTCTATCGGCGTGGTGATGTATGAGATGCTGACCGGACGTCTGCCCTTTGAGGCCGAAAGCGGCGTCGCCCTGGCCCTCAAGCATTTGCGCGAGGAACCAACACCTGTCAATGAACTGAACCCCCGCGTTCCCGAGGGATTGGCCCACATTGTGCACAAGGTATTATCAAAGGAGCCCTCGGCCCGCTACCGCACGGCCTCGCAACTGGCCCAGATCCTGATCAACTATCATCGCGCTGGTGAGGCCATGACCACTATCCAGCAGCCAGTGGTCTTTAGACGGGAGCCTCAGCCGGTTGAGTTGGTTCCCCCCTCCGAGGAGCAAGTTGGGTATTACGAGGAGGCAGAGTGGGAGGAGGAAAGGGGCTGGGACAGGATAGCTGTGGTGCTGGGCGCAGTGGCCCTCGTTGCTGTACTGGGCCTGGCTCCCCTGTGGACCCTGGTCTACAACCGCTACACGCGGTTGCCGCCTCCAACCGCCCCTCTTCCAGCAGTCACCCTGGCCAGCGATGAGGTCCTCGTGCCGGACGTGGTGGGCATGGATCAGGAGGAGGCCCGAAGGCTGGTTGAGGCCGTGGGGCTGCAATTCATGGTCATTGGCCAGCAGCATCACGAGACCATGCCAGCCCTGGCTGTGATCGGTCAGGTCCCGACGGGAGGGCAACCGGCCAAACGGGGTGCTATGGTCGAGGTCGTCATCAGCCAGGGACAGGATTTGCTGGTAGTGCCTGACCTGGTCGGCCAGACTGTCGAGGTCGTGGAGCCTCAATTGCTGAACGTGGGTTTCAAGGTTGATAGGCGGGAAGAGTGGAGCCTGATGCCGGTCGGCACCATCCTGGCTCAGGACCCGCCAGCCAATTCAGTGCTCTCCCCAGGGGCCACTGTGGTTTTGACCCTCAGCAGCGGTTCGCGGCTGCCGTTGGAGGCCAATCTGGCTGACGAGGTCCTGTTGGTTGCCTGTGACCTGGCCAGGGTTGAATTCAGGGCAGGGGAGACGGTACAGTTGACCTTGCACTGGCAGGCCTTGCGGGAGATGACCGAAGATTATACCGTCTTTGTCCATCTCGTCCAGGCCGATGGGCAACTCGTCAGCCAGCAGGACATCCAACCCCTGGGAGGGGCCAGGCCGACCACTTCCTGGATCCCAGGTCAGGTGGTAGACGATCCTTACGAGTTGGCTGTCCCGGTGGGGGCCGCGCCAGGCACCTACTGGCTCAAGGTGGGCCTGTATTCCCAGCGTACTATGAAGCGTCTGCCGGTGGTCGAGTCCGGCAGGGCGCAGACAGAGCAGGACAGCATCCTGGTGAGGCAGATACAAGTCGTCCCATAGGTGCGTTGTCTCACTATTGAGGACAAATTGACGCAAGACTTAAAGTCTGCCAGACTTGGATCTCAAACAAAACTCTAACGTTCCTCTAATGTTACGCTAACAAAAGTGTGCTAAAATGACAGCATGCCTTGATCACAAAGTGCAGGATTAGCACATTTCGATGATTTTTGGTATAATACGTCTGGGTACGATGGAGGTATGGAGGAGAGGTGGAGGCTTAATGGAGGCGGAAAATGGGTTCAGGATGGTTTAGGACCGGATTTGTATATTTGCTCATTCTAGTGGCGGTGGCAGCGTTGATCTTTAGTATCTCCCCTCAATCGAAAAAGCCCGAGGGCATTCCGATCACTCAGTTGGCCAGGGAGATCGAGGCTGGAGACGTAAAGCGCATCACCATCACAGGTGACGACTCGTTGGAAATCGAATACAGAAACCGAAAAGAGGTGGCTGTTTCCCATAAAGAAAGCGGTGTCGGCGTAACTACAATATTGGAAGACCTGGGAGTGAGCAAGGCGAAACTGGCTGCGATCAGCATAGAATATGAGCCACCCAGCAATTGGGGTGGTTGGTTGACCATTCTGGGGAGCGTTTTGCCCGTGCTCATTGTGGGCGCCCTGTTCTACTTTCTGATACGACAGGCCCAAAGCGGTAACAATCAAGCTCTCTCCTTTGGCAAAAGTCGGGCCAGGATGTTCACCGGCGACAAGCCCACGGTCACCTTTGAGGACGTGGCCGGGGTGCAGGAAGCCAAGGAGGAACTCCAGGAGGTGGTCGAGTTCCTTAAGGAGCCGGAAAAGTTCATCTCCCTGGGCGCTCGTATCCCCAAAGGGGTGTTGCTGGTGGGAGCACCGGGCACCGGCAAGACGCTGATGGCCAAGGCTGTCAGCGGTGAAGCGGGTGTGCCCTTTTTCAGCATCTCCGGGTCCGAGTTCGTGGAGATGTTTGTCGGCGTGGGGGCCAGTCGCGTGCGCGATTTGTTCGATCAGGCCAAGCGCAATAGCCCTTGTATTGTGTTTGTAGACGAGATTGACGCCGTAGGCCGCCACCGGGGGGCGGGCCTGGGGGGTAGTCACGACGAGCGGGAGCAGACCCTCAACCAGATTCTGGTAGAGATGGATGGCTTTGATACAGACACCAATGTCATCATTCTGGCTGCTACCAATCGTCCTGACATTTTGGACCCTGCTCTGCTGCGGCCGGGCCGTTTCGACCGCCGGGTGGTGTTGGACCGCCCCGATATGAACGGGCGCAAGGCCATCCTGGAAGTGCACGTGCGAGGCAAGCCGCTGGCCGCCGACGTTGATATGATGGCCCTGGCCAAGCAAACGTCGGGTTTCGTGGGGGCCGATATCGAGAATTTGGTGAATGAGGCGGCCCTTCTTGCCGCGCGGCGCAACAAAAAAGCCATCGGTATGGAAGAATTTCAGGAGTCCGTTGAACGGGTGCTGGCCGGACCGGAGCGCAAGAGCCGCCTGATCAGCGATGAAGAGAAGGAGATTATCGCTTACCACGAGGCCGGTCATGCCCTGGTGATGAAGGCCCTACCTCACAGTGATCCGGTGCACAAAGTGAGCATCATCTCGCGCGGGATGGCTCTGGGCTACACCATGCCTTTGCCTGAAGACGATCGCTATCTACAACACCGCGCCAGATTCAAAGACGAACTGGCCGGGCTGTTGGGGGGGCGAACGGCTGAGGAGTTGGTCTTTGGGGATGTGACCACGGGGGCCGCCAACGATTTGGAACGGGCCACCCGGATTGCCCGCAAGATGGTGACTGAGTATGGGATGAGCGAAAAGCTGGGCCCTATGACCTTTGGACAGAAGGAAGAGTTGATATTTCTGGGGCGGGAGATTGGCGAGCAGCGAGATTACAGCGAGGCGGTGGCCCAGGAGATTGACGGCGAAGTACGGAGCTTGATCGAGGAGGCTCACAACAGGGCCAAAGAGGTGTTGACAACCTATAAGGACAAGCTGGAGACCATCGCCAGGCGTTTGATCGAAGTGGAGACTATCGAAGCGCCCGAACTGGATGCCCTGTTTGCCTGACAATCGCTAGTACACCACCACAGTAGAAATGATCTGTCTGTCATTCTGAGCCGGGGTGCCCGTAGCCCCGGCTTTTGCCTATTTTGAATTGTGTGACTAAGGAGGGTATCGTCGTGGAAGGAATTGTGCCTGGTCTGGCCAGCGAGTGCCAACTTTTGGTGAAAGAGGAGAACACGGCCGCCCATCTGGGCAGCGGTGATGTCTCTGCTCTCGCTACGCCAGAGATGATCCGCTTGATGGAAAAGGCCAGTGTGGCCGCTGTGGACCCCCTTCTGCCGGAGGGCCACAAAACCGTGGGCATTCTGGTCAACGTGCGCCACCTGGCGGCCACACCGGTGGGCATGGAAGTCAGGGTTCGGGCTGAACTGGCCGAGGTGGATGGCCGCCGGCTGGTCTTTCGCGTGGAGGCCCACGACGAGGTAGAGAAGGTGGGCGAGGGCGAGCATCACAGGATGATCATAGAGGCGAAAAGGTTCGGGGAGAGGGTGAGCAAGAAGGGCACGGGACGGCGGTGAGCTGGACGATACCCTCAATTCTCGCCGATGTCTTTGGCTGGCTCCTCACGCTGAGCCAGCTCCCTCGTCTTTTCCTCCAGAAACGCGAACAGCCGCTCCAGGTTGGCAAAGCCGTGGCGCTCGCCGGTGTGGGGGTTCTCCAGGGAGGCCCGCCAGACGGGTTTTCCGTCGTCGTTGACCCGCCACAGGCGCAGCAGGTAGGCCAGGTAACCTGGTCGCTCAGTCGTCATCACTCTTCTCTTCTTCTGCCCGTCGCATGCCCGATAGTTCCTCTTTAACTCAAAACTTTTGTTAAAAAGACGAGATTCTTCCCTTTTCCATATTTCGCCCCAATATGGTATAATAAGCGCGATAAAAACACAATTGGTCTCTGAGGTGCAAAAGACGATGACTGTTCTCAAACGTCAGTTTATCACGGATGCGGCGGGTAACGCGATTGGCGTCATTCTGCCGCTGGAAGAATTTGTGTTAGTGAAAGAAATGCTTGAGCAACGCTCCCAGACGCCCAACGAGGCTGACAAGCTCGCTCAAATGGAGCAGGCAGCCAATGATCCCCTCTTCATGACAGACTTGCAGGAGACGATGTCGGCCTTTGCTGAGGTTGATGCTGAGTGGTGGGAGCCGACTCAGTGAAGTATCAATGGCACGTCTTTCTCGCTTCCCTTGATCCCACCAAAGGCTCAGAACAGGCTGGCAGACGTCCCGTGCTCGTCATCAGCCGGGAACGGATCAATCAATTGCTGCCGGTGGTCAACGTAATTCCCCTGACTTCCCGTAAATCTACCTCACGGGTCGTCTACCCTAACGAAGTCTTGTTGCCGGCTGGCATAGCTGGTCTGCGAGTGGCCTCCATCGCTTTGTGCTACCAAATTCGCACCCTAGATAAAAGCCGACTGGAGCGAGACTTGGGCGAATTGGTTGATGTGGATCTACGCCGAGAGATTCTGGAGGCTATTCGGTTTCAGCTTGAGATGTAAGACAAGAAGACATTGTCCGCCAAGCTCGTGGCGAGGCCCTGACCCTGCTACGCACTTTGGTAGAGGCGAGGCGGCGGCTCGCCGGGCTACGGAACAGGGCCCCGTCAACGGGGCTAGCCGGATTGATCCGGCGCTGCTCCGTAGTACGGGCAGTTCATGCCCCGGTTCGTAAACCAGCCAGCGGAACGGCCCCGTGCTGAAATCCTTGCTGTCATGTAAAAGGCCACGCCCCCTGCCAACGCGTGGCCTTGTCTGTAGAACGGGTTGGTGCGCCCCATCAGTGAGATCATTTGTTCCACAAAACCTCCTTTCTCAGTCGCGACTGCAACAGGTTGCTACTGTCCACAGCGCGTGAGCGACATTCACCATAAACAAAGATGGGCCAGCCGCATTTGTGTTGTAAAAGTCCAGTTATGTCACTGCAAAAGTTGAGCAACACTGGGAAGCCACGCGGCTTCCCAGTGCCCACGTGCCATCAGGCGGAAGCGCCACGTACCCGGCCAGTCGGGGTGTTAGCTCTGCACCCCCAGCAGCGCAAGAGATAGGCCCGGTATCGCGGTGGTTTCTTGTGAACAAGCTACATGCCCTCCAACTTTGGACAGGCGGCGTAGGCCGAATCGGGTCACGTGCGCCCCCCACTGTGGCGAATCCATCGCACAAAATCCCTCCCCCAAGTTGATGGGAGGGGGAGGGATCCTGCTTGTCTCTGTTGGGGGTGCGTTGGACAGCGAAATCACCCTCTGTGACGCGATGCGCTTTGCTCTCTATTCGCCTTACAGCGTTCGAAATATAGGCTAAGGAGCAGACTCTCAGTTAGACAGGTCGTAGGGACGAAATGGAATCGTTCTTGCCGTTCCACTCACGATACTCATTGTAGACTCCATCCCGGTCCGGACCACCGGTAGCAGAAACTGTCCACTTCAATCCTTCATAGTTCGCGTCCTGGCAGAGTTCCCAAGTGCCATCGATCACAATGAGGGACGAGGTGCAATCGTTGAAATCCTGCGTTTTGAGATTAGGTTGTGGCCCCTTACACACAAGCGCGTCTTTGCCAAAATTTTTGTCCCGAAACAGTATGATCTTCGCCATTAGATAGTCCTCCTTTCAGAAATAGTCGATTCCAGTGCATTGTAGAACAGCCCTTCCCTACCCCCATGGTGGTCTATGTGGATGTTTTCCCTATATACACCTCCTTTCCCGCGCATGGTAGGGTAGAACCAGAATCTACCCTGCTGCCTTTACAACAGTGGCGTTGCTCCGCCCCTCGTTGAACCACATGCGCGACCTGGCGACGTGTGTGGTTCTCTGCCACGATCCGGTCAAACAAGTCCACTTCCCCTGGCCCTCTCAGCCAGTGGCGATCCAGGCGGTTGCCTAAGACCTCCGGTTTGAGCAGCGGGCGCAAACCCTCCCGTCTTTTCCTCCAGAAACGCGAACAGCAGGTCCAGATTGGCAAAGCCGAGGCGCTCGCCGGTGCGGGGGCTCTCCAGGGAGGCCCGCCAGACGGGTTTTCCGTCGTCGTTGACCTGCCACAGACGCAGCAGGTAGGCCAGGTAACCCGGTTGCTCAGCCACCATCACTCTTCTCCCTTGCCGCCCGTCGCAGGCCCGAGTGTGGACACCCTCTCCGCGTCTCTTACTCTGCGCAGACGGGACCTATCCAATACTCTCGTACGCCGATTTGACCGGCTGGTATAGAACCATGCAGATGATGATACTGGAGACGGTGGACAGGAGGACCTGGCTCCACCCGGCGGTCATGTGGGCCTGGAAGGGCAAGATGCCCAGGATGAGCAGGGCGGTGACGAACAATCCGCCACTCACCACCCCATAGGCGAGCGCTCCCACAGCCGGCTTCCAGGCAACAGACCCGGCCATCAATTCACTCAGCCTGGCGGCCACTACTGCCGTGGCCAGAGCGCCGATGGCATGGGCCGGGATGTTGAACCAGGCGATGGAAGACTTGGAGAAGGCCATCCCTAGCAGACCAGCAGCGACGCCGATGACCAGACCAGGCCATAGCTTGGGACGCACCAGCAAGATGGCCAGGGCGGCAAACGGAACCATGGTGTCCGGAGTGAACAGGCCGATGCCAGGAGTGAACAGATAGAGCACAACCCCAATGACTAAGAGAAGGACCACCAGTGTTGAATCACGGCTTTTCATTAGCATTCCTCAGATGTATAGGTTATCCAGCTACATGTATTATACCACCTGAATGTGGGGAAAACGTGGGGGAAACGTGGGGATTTTTGACAAATCTCCTTTCACGACGTATAATCTGGCCAGACATCTTTATAGGCCAAGTTCTTGACAAATGAGTCAAATTTCGGACACGGGTGAACACGTAAAAACACTGATGCTTCATAATTTGGGACACGGACGAACACGGACAAACACGGAGGAAGAGGAGAAAGCCAAGGGCACGGTCTTTGACATGAAGGGAAAAAACTCTGTGTTGCTCCGTGTTAATCCGTGTCCTGTATGAAAAAAAACTCTGTGTCCTATTCCTCTTGACGGTCTGAGGCGGAGCTTCGCCGACGGTTACATAGGCATGGCTACGTAAAGCCCAGCGACTTTATCGCCGCGCGGTGACTGGGTTGTGCTGAACTGGGGGGTACGAACCATGGCTCACCTTTCGCTTTCCTTGCTGGGGCCTTTCCGGGTCACACTGGATGGGGAACCGGTCACCGACTTTGAATCCACCAAGGTCCGGGCGCTGCTGGCCTACCTGGCCGTGGAAGCCGACCGGACGCACCGTCGCGACGTCTTGGCCGGGCTGCTGTGGCCCGATTGGCCCGACCGGGACGCCCTCAGCAATCTGCGTTACGCCCTCTCCAACCTCCGCCAGGTCATCGGCGACCGCACAGCAGAGCCCCCCTTCTTGCTCATCACCCGCAACACCCTCCAATTCAACACCGCCAGCGACCACTGGCTGGACGTGGCGGCCTTCACAGACCTGACAGGTCTCCGAGA
>Ga0180438_10007035_pt1 | contig 14915 bp, 9 predicted proteins | sample SS_ome_12_FD_132455 | JGI IMG/M metagenome (GOLD analysis project Ga0180438, IMG submission 132455) | Hypersaline lake sediment archaeal communities from the Salton Sea, California, USA - SS_3_D_2 metaG | ecosystem: Environmental > Aquatic > Non-marine Saline and Alkaline > Hypersaline >...
ACAGCTCTTAATTCTCAAACATGGCATAAAAAACTTAATCAAAAAGGCGGAATATGCGAAAAGTGTATTAGAAAAGGTTAAAATAATCTATAAGGACAACCTAATTGACCAACTATCTCAAGATTTAATGGAATTTAGGATAAATCGTTATCGCTTGCTACTTTTAAAAGAATTTGTTGATCGTAGGTTTTCAAGATTGTTATCCGACAAAATTAAAAACAAGGTTGAAGATTTTTTAGCCTTAATTTAGCTTTAAATTATTGTTTAGTAGATTATTTATCTAAAACCTATCGAACCCTATTTTGCAAATGTGTAAGTTTTTTAAGGAAGAGTATCTTCGTATTTGTAGTTACCAAGTTATATAAGAATATATTATAATTGTTTTTTATTCATCTAATCTAAATGTATAATTAAAAATTATATTATTAAGAGGTAAAGGTTTATTTTGGAAACGCAATTGCTAAATTTTGAAGTTTCTTGCCCAAAATGTGGGAAAGGAAAGGAGATTGGTATTCCGAATTCCCTTTTTGCCAATAAACAATTTGGCACTGTAAAAATAAAAGTACCTCAAGGCGCTGTATGTGATGCTCATAATTTTATAGTATTTATAACTACCAAAGGAAAAATTGTAGGATATGATTTAATTGATGCATCAATATCTGTCGAACCCATACAATCGCCCCCTAAAGAAGATATAAAGACATCATTAGATAAATTAATTGATGTTTTTGGATTCAATTGTGTCGCAGGATTCATTCATGCTAAATTATTTGATTATCCAACCTATATTGTGAGAAATGAGGATCTCGAAATAAATTTAGAGGACCTAAATGATCTATTAGATAATTCTATCCCTGATAAATATAAGAATGATAATATTATAAAAGATATAGAATTTGATTCATATGTATTCCCAAATGCGGATTATTTCTATAATATGGTTAAATATAAACAAAAGAATGCATTTCTGATTAATAATCGTCGATTAATAATTCAAGTACCATGGGAAATTGATAATGAATTTGAAAAGTCAATTTTAAGTAGTGCTTTAGAAAGACTCAATAAGACAGATCAATTGAAATATTTAGCTCATTATATCTCCCAATTTATAAATGATGTAGATTTCACAACTTCACTCTTAGAAAGTTCAGGATCCATTAGTGAAAAAGAATTGATTAAAAAACTCAAGGAAAAACTCATAGTTTCCACTATTAATAAAAATCGTGTTACACTAATTAAAAAATTTTTAGAAAGAAGAGTATCACCTGAAATTAGCAGTAGAATTAAGTAAGATGCATTTTTATTTTTTTTCCCAAGAATACTGACTCTATTTCTGCAAGCGAATACTCAATTCTCTTTAGAAAAGTAAAAAAAAGATATTAGATTAATACTAAATTAGTTCTTTAAAGAAAAATTTATAATGAATATTAATGGATGTGAAAGTAAATTGGATTGGGGAATGCATAATCGCCTATCAAGAATTATTAAACCTAAATCTGGACGATGTGTAATGCTTGCCGTAGATCATGGAAGATATGCATAAATCATGTATATTCATGAATATTTTGGCAACGTTCCAGGGCAATTAAAATGTTTTGGTGACTTAAATCCTCTATTTGAACATGCTGACGCTTTAATGCTGACGCGAGGTATGTTAAGGAGTTGCGTTTCACCTGATAACGACATTCCTATTGTTCTGCGTGTTTCAGCCGGCGCAAGTATGTTAAAAGAATTATCTAATGAGGATATTAATGTTACCATTGAAGATGCTATACGGTTAAACGTATCTGCCATTACATGTTCTATATTTATTGGTGGAGAATTTGAAAAGAACTCTCTCATGAATTTATCAAAATTAGTCAATTGGGGCCAGGAATATGGAATTCCTACCTTAGCTGTAACTGCTGTTGGCAGAGAGATGGTCAGGGATGATCGTTATTTGGGAATGGCAAGCAGAATGGCTGCGGAAATGGGTGCTACTTTTGTAAAAACCTATTATTGTGACAATTTTGAAAATGTCACTAGTATTTGTCCTGTACCTGTGGTAATCGCAGGAGGCAAGAAAATCGAGGAAAGAGATGCATTACAAATGGCTAAAGATGCTATTGAGAAAGGTGCAGTCGGGGTTGACATGGGAAGAAATATCTTTCAAAGCGAAAGTCCGATAGGGATGATAAAAGCCGTACGAGCAATCGTTCATGAGAATGCTTCTGTAGATGAGGCCTATAAGATATACCAAAATGGTCCAAAAGGTTTATAAAATCAATTTTTTCCTATTTTTTTTCCGTTTTTTATTTTCTATTTAAAATTTCTTAAATTTAGTATTTCCAGAATCTTATCTAGTAATTGTCTTATCGTTTTCATTCAAACTCAACAATAGCGTATAGGATAAGCATATTGTGGTGATTAGCCAAATTTCTGGTTATTTTAATTTTATTGTCAAAATTAGCTTAATTTTAAATAATTGGACATTTACTCAATAAATGAGTTTTAAATAGGTATGATATTAAGAAGAACAGTAATCGCTTGATATCATGAAAAGGGGTGGGTATATAATGCAGAAAAATAAAAAGTTGGCACAATTTGTAATTTTAGGATTTATTTTTTGTTCGTTTTTAGTTGTTTCTGAAGTATCTAAATTTTATAAGTGTAATTCTGACTTAAATAATAATAATACTACTCCGAATTCTGATCCTGCTTATGAACCAGGTGTCTATCATTCATCTGACATTTCTGAGGATATAGGAGGTTATAATAAGTTTAATACTGCTCATTTTAATACCCTTGAAAATGCTACCAGTACAATAACTGAAAAGGATCATCTCGCAGTCCCAAATAATTACTTTAACATAACTACACCCAATTCATGGAATGCATCTTCGATGCAATTTGAAATTGAGCCATATTCAAAACAACAAATAGTTCAAGATTCTTTCTTTGAATATGAATACGATTTTTGGGGGACACAAAAAAGAGAGAGTGGTGAAGGATATTTTATACAATACGATTTAGAGGATTATAGTTATGGGAGAACAAGAATCTATAACAGCAGAGATAGAAGCACCCCTGCTTTCTACCCCGGTGATTTTGCTTTTTGGACACAGGATTTACTGAATATAAATCCTCAGAATTTACCCATTCAAAGAGGGAGGGTTATACAAAAAGAAGATCAAAAACTATTAAACTTTAACTCTTTCAACACAAATCCAGGATTTTATAAGGATTCAGACAGTCCTTATGGTGGAATTTATAAACCTCTTTATGACTTTATAGACTTATATTACGAGGAATCACTCTCAAGTCTGAAGCTAATTATTGATCCAAGTAGTTATTCTTTTGGAGGAAACCCATCAGCGGCTTGGTGGTATTACATTTTGATTCCATATGAAGCCGATTATGCTCAAATGACTATTACATGGAGTATTGATGAGCAATCTACCTTTGAAACCGAAGATCAATATGAAATTATTGCTCGTATTAATAATAAGAATATAAATGGAAATAATTGGATTTCAAAGGAAGGAGAAGTACCTTTTAATGGTTCTAATACTGCTTTGATGGTATATAACAATCCGGAAATTATAGGACATGTTAATCATGATACTATATCCCGTACCTATAACATTACTAGTTTAATCAATGGATTAGTTGGGATAAATAAATTTGATTTTGGAGCCTGGGCTAAAGCTCCAAGTCATGGAGGAGATGAAGATTTAATCTCCGTTAATTTTGAATCGATAGAAATCCTTTATAATACCACAACAAAATATGAAGTGGCTCGCTTAGATTATAGCTATAAATTAATCGATCAAGATTCAAGCGGAGTGAATCCATTTAAATTTGATAATGATGCTTCTATAGTCCTTTATCTTGGAGACATCGAATCGAGTAATTATCAAATTATCAGGGTTCTTCCTTTTTCGATGGCAGAAGTGAGTTATGATGATTATTCTGGTACACCTTGGCTCCATATGAGTTATAGTCTTTCTCAGGAATATGAGGAACTCCTAAAGGCAAATGATCTGGCTTTCAAAATTGGAGTAGCATTTGAGAACGCATATTATAATGAAATTGATTACATCTCTTATATTGATGATGTTCTTTTTACAATAAATTATAAACAGACCATTTCTAATTCACTTTTATATATCAATTCTGATAATTCCCCCATATGGGACCCTATTACTGAAGGAGTACATCATATTAACACTTCGGATTGGATTGGAGGATTTAACCATGGTTTCCAATTTTTAACTTATAATTTGAGTTTGGTAGATAAATTATACCTAAACTTTAAATCAAGTCTAGCAATAACTTTTGAAACACCATTAGGAGCGACTGCTAGTTATTCAATACCAGGATCTAACGTTGATAACGGTATATGGAATATTTTATATGACAATAGTTTTTCCTATAATCAATTACTTTATACGAATTATACTCCATACTTTAATTTATCTGGATATTCAATTTCATATCTAGATATGCCTGCTTTTGATTTAAATGCATCAAATAGTATAAATTGGGAGCTTTTCCAAGCATTAACTCCCACTTTAACAGATTTTACAGAAAATCTATTCCTTTTTAATCATACGCCAAGTCTAAATCTTCAAAGTGCAACGATTTTTAGTGCATTTAGGGTTGGAAACTGGACATTACGTGGATATCAACCTAATTACATTATTTCAGGTAAATTAAACAACACGGTTCTGTATTCTAGTTTACCCGCTTTTTATCCCTATGATTTAGTATCATATAATCTTAGTTTACTTGAGTCTACAATGGGTAATTATACTATTGAATTATATAATGGAACAGGAACGCTGATGAACGATTTTCCCAAATATTTTTTTTCAAATAACGACAAAATAGAGGGTAATCTAGATTTAAATGAAAAATATGCTGTTGGTAAGTATTATTTGCGATACATTTGGAATGATACCTCAAATTACCTTGAAACTGGTAAAGCTTTACGATTTGGTTCTCATATTATGGAGTTTTTTATTATAAATAAGACAAATGTTGAATTCTCTTCGTTGATAAGCCAAGTACCCTCTGGTGAGACCGCATATTTCGGGATCAATTATTCTACTTACTTAGGATGGGGTATACCTGCTGCTTATATACAGGTGTATGAAAATTCTACAGGAGCTCTCAGATTATGGGGAAGAGCATGGACCGGTTCCTATCAGGTTGGTCCTATATCTTATTTAGGCCAAGGCAATTATTCGATTCCTCTATACACAGAAGGGGCACCAAATGGTACTTATCCTATTTATTTTGTGTTTTCTAAATATCTCCATGAAACGAAGGTATTAACCACTTCTCTTAAGATTATAGCAGAAAATTTATTCGAATTTAATGTAGTATCTGGTGCATATTATATAGATTCAGAATGGGTTTTAGCGTCTGATAATATTCCTTATGTTAATGATACAATTAATAGTATGATTCGAGTAAACTTAACTGATGGGGGTATTCCTGTTACAGGAGGTTTGGTCCTTGGTACTATTGGTATGACTGAAAATTATTTTAAAGCTGTAGAACTTGGAAATGGGTTATATGATCTTACCTTGAACACAACAGGATTAAATGCTACTAAAAAATTGGGAACTCAGTTTGTTGAAAATGAAACATTAAAGATCAGATGTTCCGCCAGTGGATATGATATAAAGCATGTAAATATTACAATCTTCATTGATAAAATTCCTACTCAAATTTCACTTCAAAATATTCAACCGATATTTGCAGAAGGTAATATCTTAGCAACCGCTACTATTGTTAATAAAATCGATCCCCTCAATCCAAAGCCAAACAATAATGCTAACTTAACATATTATATATACCAAGGAACAACGCACAAACTGAATGGATCTTTGGGATTCTTAATGAGTGGAGTTTATCAGAAATTAATATCCATTTCAGGTCTTTTACCGGGAGCTTATGCAATATATATAAATGGTTCTTCTATTAATTGCGCAGATAGCCAAAGTAACATAATTAATTTTACGATATTAGCTCAAGATGCTACTACATTAGATATATCAATTCCTACCACTTTAAGAATATTAAAAGAGTTTCAGATAAGGACAACACTAAATTATGCTATTAATTCAACTCCAATACAAGGACAAACCATTTATCTAAATATAAGTGTAGGTCAAGCAGAGAATTTTATAGTAACAACCATTACAAATACCGAAGGCATCAGTACTTATCAATATATAATACCCCAGCAATATAAAGGACAGAACATAACTATTCATGCCTATTATCAAGGACAAAGCAGTATTGCAGCATCCTCTGCGATAATCACGAAAATTATTCAAGGAAAGATCCCTATAATGTTAAACATCATTCAATATCCAAATGTATTAAGAGTTGGATATTCTGCTAGATATAGTTTACAAATAAATATAACGGAAGGGAGTGAATCTCTTCAAAATCGAATAATTTTCTTTTCAGCATATTATAATGATCAGCTTGATATCCCATTTGTCACCAATCAACTTTACACGGATGAAAACGGTTTATGTTATAACGAAATATCGGAAATAGCTAATGGGAAGACAAATCTGACAATATATTTCGAATACCTCGGATCAACCACAGTGGCTTATAATATCACCTCAAAGTTTGATCTAATCCAACCTAAGTGGACTTCAAACTTTAGCATGCATCCATTACCAAGTATCATGAGATTTGGTCAAACTGTAAGATTTGAAATACAACTTTATTGTGAAAATAGTTCAATAATCCTCCAGAATCTTCCGATATTTTTTACTTTCAGATATGGAACAACTATAGAAATTTATACAGGATTAATTGGGGAAAATAATACGTTAGTTTATTTATACGGTATACCAAACTCCTTTGCTGGTGATTTAAATTTAACCATTGTTTTTGATGGGACGAATAAAATAGAAGGGTATTCTTTAAATTTTAGCTTTCCTATTAGCCCAAAAATCCAAGTTCAACTGGAATTTAGAGAAATTCCTCAAACTCAATATATGTATGGTACTTATTCTTTTGAGGTTTGGGTAACCGATGAATTAGGTAATCCGTTGGATGGGTTATTTATCCTTTTTCAAATTTTAGATAATGATGATAATTTGATATATAATTTCACTGCTATTTGTGAAAATGGCATTGCAATTGGATCTTTAGACCTATCCGTGGGAAACAATTATAAAATTAAAGTTGATTATATTGGAGAAGAATATTATGAGAGCGCACAGTTAACTTCCACTAATTTCAGAGTAATAAATGAATTTATAATCTTTCTAGATCTTGTACCTTATATCATAATTGCCGTTGGAATTTTAGTTGCTTTTATATTTATCATACATCGTGGTGTTGTTGTTCCAAAAAGGCGCAGGAAAGTGGAAGCTTTGAAAAATCTCTATCAAAAATTATCTGATGTGGAAAATATCCAATATATAATCATTCTAACTAGTGATGGAGGGGTTCCATGCTTTAGCAAAAGTCTCGCAGATGTACCAATAGACGAGACATTAATATCCGGTTTTTTAAGTGCCATTTCCTCATTTGGACAAGAAATTGGTTCAAAGATTACTGAAGGAGTAGGTGGATTAGAAGAGCTATCTTATAGACAATTTAAAATTATACTTAATGAAGGTAAATATACTAGAGTTGCGCTTCTCCTTTTAAGACGCCCAAGTAATAGTTTAAAAGAGAAACTTAAGTTCTTTAACCACTTTTTTGAAGAAGTTTATAAGGAGAAACTTATTAGCTTTTCTGGTGAGATATTTGATGACGCATCTGTTACAAAAATGATTGAGGATATTTTCGAAGCTGACTTACTATATCCTCATCAAATCGTAGAGACTAAAGTCCAGGATTATCTCAAATCATCAATGCCAAATAACGTAGATAAAAAAATAATAGTTATAGCTCGCAGTGAAGATTTCGAATCTAACTTTTACTTACGAGAATTAATCAACCATCTTAAAACAAAAGGCATAGAGGAAATTAAATCTTTTGAGAGCATCCAAAAACTTAAGTCTGATAAAGTTGTGTTTGCAATCAATCCCCGCACAAATTATTTAATCGCCGAATTTCAAAAGTATATAAAACACATGGATTCTGATGATAAAAACATTCTATTTGCAATATTTGATGGTTCTACAGATAGTATGAAAATTAATAAATATTTAAATAAAAGAAATCTCAAATTATCAAAAGATATAGATAAAACTATTGAAAAGCTAAAGAGTCTTCATCTTATTAATGAGTTAAATCAAACCACAGAAATTGGAAGTGCGGTAGCTACGTTACTTAAATTAATACCAGATTTATAACCTATTTTTTCATATATAGATTTCTTTTTATATTTTCCATGCTTTTTCATATTGAATATTTATATTAGGATTCCTTAAGACCATAAATTATGAGTATTAGTAAAATTAGAAATCTAGATATAAGCAAAGTTAAGGATGACATCTTGTTGGTTCATCAAATTAGGCCTCCTCACTACTTTTCTTGTTGTGATGGTCTTATTATTTTGCCAAAAAAAGGAAGGAATTCTACTGCAATTGTATTGGATTTGAATATTGAACCAGATTTAATAATTAAAATTAATGAAATTTTTGGGCCTGTATCTGATTATATTTGCTCTCATGGCCATATGGATCATATAACCCATGTTCATCAATGGGATGCTTTAGGGGTTAAAATTTATGCTCCTCATCCAGTAGGTACTTACTTGTTGGATTTACATAATTTTTTTACGGGGTATGGATTTGATAAAGCTATGAATTTTTCAGCTATTCAGCAATTTGCAGAGATTAACAGATATCTACCTTGTAATAATGCATTACCATTTAATTCTGGAGATACTTTTGAATTTGAAAATTTAAGTATTGAAACAATACCGCTTCGTGGTCATTCGAAAGCACATGTAGGCTTTTTTATTCCGAAAGAAAGAATCTTACACATTAGTTGCTTAGGTTATGACCTTATGTCTCCAGAAAGTAAAGGGTTTGGTCCATGGTATGGATTTGAGGAATGTTCTATTGATCAATATATAGATGATATCAAGTTAGTTGAAAGTATGTTTCTTGAAAAAGCAGATTTACTTACTTCAAGCCATTCAAATATTATTAAAAATCCTGATATAACTCCCTTTTCATATATGCGTAAGCGTATTGTAGAAAATCAAAAGATTGTTGATCAAGCAATTTTAGAACTAAACCTTAAAACAATATCAGATGAAAATTTAAATGAATTACTTAAAATAGACTTATTTTTTCCGAAAAAAAAGATGAATGGCTTTATGTTGGAAATTTATACCTTATGGGAATCGATAATAATAAGGAAACATATGGAAAATAGTAAATATTTTAATAGTTAACGAATTTAATTTATTCTCGTTCAGGCTCTAATATGACTTTTAATGACTTATCTGCTTCACAAACTACTTTAAATGCTTCAAGTGCATTATTAAGTGAAAATCTGTGAGTTATTAGATTACTCACTTTTATTCTCTTTGCTAATATCCAAGTATAAGCTTCTTGAAGATCATCAGGCGCAGCTCCGTAAGAGGTCATAATAGTAATCTCGTTGCGCCAATATTCATTAATAGGAACCTGTAGCATTACACCCGGTTCTGGAACCGCAAAAAAAATGATTGTTCCCCCCGGAGCGACACTCTTTAATGCTTGATTTGCTGCTGAAAGCGCACCGGTACACACTATAACTATATCTGCTAGAAGTGTGTTATTAAGTTCCTTTATTTTTGTGGGTATGTCTTCAGTTGCATTAAATATAGCATCAGCTCCGAACTCTTTAGCTTTATTAAGCCGATATTCATTAATATCAGTAGCGAATACCTTTTCTGCACCTCGTAGCTTTGCTAATTGTACATGAAGAATACCTGACACACCACTCCCTATTATTACCACTGTTAGACCTTTCTTAACATTAGCTAACCTTTGAGCTCTACAAACGCAACCTAAAGGTTCAATAAATACACCTTCCTCATAAGAAACAGATTTGTCTAATTGGATAACACCTTTCTTTTCTATGTTGATAGAGGGAATTCTTACATATTCAGAAAAACCACCAGGGTCATAATTAGTGTTATGTAAAAGATTGCATGCTGTATGATGCCCTTGTCGGCAATAATGGCATTCAAAACAGGGTACATGATGAGATACAAACACTTTATCTCCCTTTTTGTAACGCTTTACACCTTCTCCAACCTCAACAATATCTCCTGCTATCTCATGCCCAAGAATAAGATTATCTACCCCAAGTTTCTTCATTTTAGCAAATCGATAATATTCTAAAATATCAGAACCACAAATACCCGATTTTTTTACTTTTACTAATAATTCACCTGGTCCTATGGTTGGTTTTGGTATTTCATCTTGCCTTATATCATTATTATTATAATATCTCGCTATCTTCATTATCTCATCAAAATATATTCAAAATTCACAATCTTATAGATATTATGAGGGGAAGTTATTTAATATTTTATTTATAATTAGATTACTTTAAGGAAGAAGGATTTATTTGAATTTTATATAAGATATTTCATGACTTTTTACGCTTGATTATTGACATTCTTCATATAAATTCGCTTCCGGAGTAAAAGTTTTATTTGTTCATCTATGCGCGCTAAATCCATTCTCATAGATAAATTTTCTCTTGAAATCTTCATTTTTTCCCATTTGATAAAATTTTTAGATAAATGATCTTGTTCCTTTGTTATTCGTTTAGCATATCGGTTTAGACTACATTTTTCAGCTGTATCCTGAGCTTGGTTTAATAATGTTTGAGCTTCTTTAAATTCAAAGATTATTAATTTCAACTTAGCTTGTAATGAAAGCACTTCAACAAGAAGCCAAAATGCTTGTTGATTTTCAGCTATTTCCTTTAATTGAGTAATATAAGGATTAAACTCATCTATTACTTTTAAATCGTTTGTTTCACGTAATTCTGTTAAATAGAGATCACATAATTCTATGAGTGCAGGGTAATAAAGCCCAGAAAAGGGATTTTCTTCATCAATAACTTGCTTTAATATTTCCTTTGCTTTTAATTGATTAATCTTTTCATGCTTTTTTTTCAATATCATTGCTTTTGAAAGCCTATAAAAAGTACCCGAAGCTTTAAATTCAGTTTTTTTTCCAAATTCTTTCATACGGTCCAAACATTGCTGAGCTTTCTCAAGATTATCCATATTGAGGTAAAGATCAAAAAGAGAGGAGAGAAGTACTATTGTTTTAAAACTATTTGTCTCATCGCATAATGATAAACCTTTCTCTAAATATCCAAGTGCTTTATCAAAGTCTCCCTTTTCAGTGAAAAACATTCCCATACTGTTAAGGCCTCCAATAATTTCTTGCTTATCATTTAATTCCTCTGCAAGAGTCAAATATTGTTTGATATATTCGACATTATGAAATATTTCGCCTTTATAATAATTATTAAAATTACGTAGTTTTATTGCACGCATTATTAGTTTTTTATTTTTTATTTCTTTGGCAATGGTTAAAGCTTCACCCGTATACCTTAAAGATTGGTTTAAATCACCAATATTAAAGTAATATCCACCCTTATGTAAGTTAATATAGCCTTTTCTTTCTTTAAATTCCATTGATGATACTTGAGTAATGGTGTTTAATAATTCTTCAGCTTTACTAATAGGCTCTAGTGATTCTTTTTGCTTATCATTCTTTTTTAGAATCTCACTCTTAGTAAGGAGAACATCAATAATTTGAAATTTATTTTTTAATAATTGACTTTCCTTATAAGCTAATTCAACATAATTAAGAGCCTTATCCATATATCCAAGTTCAAAAAGGAGAGAACTCTTAAGATAATGAATTCCAAATTGGTGTTGAAGTACAAGACCTTCATTATTCTCTATTTGATTTATAATTTCTAAAGCATCAGTAAATTTGCCCTCCTCCTTAAGTTGCTTTGCCTCAGATAGTTCAGTTAGATTGGAAAATGACATAATTGCGTACTTTTAATATTTTTATATGTAATTTTTAATTTTATTTTTGTTTACTTTTTATTTTTTTTTTTAATTCAAATAGAGCAGCTAAAGGTAAAGATATATCAAAATAAACAAAAGCCTCTTCAGTATTTAAATCTTCTTCCATAGCTAGTTTATGCAATTTTAATACATAGTCCGTACGTAAATCGATGAGTTTTTTAGACCTCTTTTTATCAAAATAGAGAAAAACTGGTTCATCAATATATGAGAAATATTCATCATAAATGCTTTTAGCTCTACCTATATTGTCCAATTGGTTTTCAAGAAGATCTAATAATGGATTTAAATAATCTAACAACTTCTTTATATTATAACTCATTTTACGGTAATTTATTATCTCCTTTCTATAAAATTGTTGAAGTTGCTGGGGGTCTTCTGAAAGAGAAATCTCATCCAATTTTAACGATTCTTCTTTAAATATTGGATTAATTCTATAGATCTTGGGGGGGATTCTTCCTTTCACAACTTCTTCTGCTGTTTTTGACATAAGGAGCCCATCCTTTTCCATTAACTTCAGATGTCTAGCAACTGTAGATTTACTTTGCTCTACATAATGAGTAATCTGAGTAACGTTTAATTCGTTATGGAGTTCAAGGATAGCCCAAATTTCAAAACGTAATTCATGCTTATTGACTAATTCATCCCATTTTTCTCTGATTTTAGTACTTTTTTTTGTATTCAATTAGCGTATCTTACCCCTTTTAAAATTGGACATTCATTTTTTATATATAATGTAATTATTTTTCATGATGTCCCTCTTTTAGTCAAATAGTCTAATTATTTTGAGACAAAGCTATGAAAGACGTTATGATATTTCATCATTATTTAATATATAAGTTCTTAAAATATAAAAATTTGATCCAAATATTTATATATGAAACGTTCTAGTCTATATAATGTTATGGCACGATCAATTATTTTGATCATTTTACTATATGTGCTATAATGCTAGAGAATGAAAAACCAAAAAGTAGAACAAAATTTAAAAAAAGAGAGTATGAATAAATGAATAGATCTAACATAAAAAAAATAGTATTCATAACAACATTGGGAATTTTAATCCTGGCGTTTTTACCAGCAGTTCAAGCAAAAGCGTACAATGTTCCGTTAGAACGTTGGTGGGAGGATCAATGGTGGTGGTACTCCACAAACCCTCATCTTGGGGGCTATGTAGATCCGGACAACTCGTTGCTTGTTAGACCTCATACTACGGGCGGTGCGATGATTGAGGACCCTCCAGGCAATTTTTATTGGCAGTGGTACTATAAAGCATTCTGGGATTGTGATTATGATGGTTATATACATGTACGAGAACTGAATGGAAAAGATGGTTATGATCTTATAGTTACAGTCTGTAGAAAATGTAATGATGCACCTTTTATACTTATTGATACTAACAATTTCCCTTTCCCCATCTTCGAGGGTGAGATGAAATATACTTCCTTCAATGAGTTCAAAATTGATTTGGATTTATATCCTTTTCAAGATGAAAACGGATGGTACTTACCAATCTGGTGGGTGCCTATTTTTGGATGGAGTACTTCGGATCCAAGAGATGACGGCCTAGAAGCCGTATCCTCCCACTTTCATGCAGAAGGTGAGGGAGTATTTCTCGATTCATGGAATGGGTGGGAAATTGGAGATACGGCAAACGTGAAAGTTCATCAAATGGGTATAGTAAAATTTTTATTTGGAGAGGATGATTGGGGCGAACATCCTAATTATTATCCTCCTACTGAAGATTATATTTACGGTGAATTGTGGCCAGTGGAATTTATAAAAATTTTCTAAAGTAAATGAATACAAGCATTAAAGCCCAGTCATGAAAGAATAAATAAGTTGAATATATAAATTTTAAGGTAAATATTTAGAAAGGAGAAAAATGTTTAGATAAATGGCTTCTCGATAAACCACACCTAAATCGATTTTTCTCTATTCTATATATCTTTTTTTTTCTAATAGCATTTTTAAATTTAAAGTTTAAATTAGCTAAAAATATATTTTCCTTTGTTAGTAAAATTATTTAGTTTTAAATGATCAAAATGAACAAAGCGAATTTTACTCCTAAAGAGTTTGAGGATATTAAAAATATCAAAATTGGGAAATGGGACATTATATCAGAGTACGAACGAATTGATTGGTTAAAAAAAGGTCATACCGAAGAAGAGGCAAAAATTCATGGAATAGTAATAGCAGTAGTAGGATACCAAGCTAGATTGGGAAAACAAGCTAAACCTTACCAAATAGAGCAAAAAGGTATCGAAAAAGGAGTTTCATTGATTCATCGGCAAAAAGAAAAATGGATTACAGTTAAAGATTTCGACAAAATCATAAAAAAAATCGGTATGAAATATTATGAAACTATTTTTTCACCTGCAATTGAGAAACTATATAATAAAGGATATACCTATGACGAAGTAAAAAAAGCAGTTGATATCCCTTCAAAAATAGGGGCAAAAATTCCTTTAACAAAATTTTTAAACTTTTTATAAACATATTAAAAGTTTTTTATATAAGAAATATGAAAATATCATATATACACAGATAGTTATGAATTAAAATAAGAGATTTTAAGGAGATTATATGAGTGAATTAAAAAAGGAGCTTTTAGCACCGTGTGGCCTATACTGTGGAGTTTGTTCTATTTATATCGCTCATCGTGATAATAATTTAAAATTTAAAGAACGTTTATTCCCTGTTTATAAAGCTTTTGCTAAAACCATAGAGGATATCTCCTGTACAGGATGTTTATCTTCTGAGATTGTTTTCCCTGTTTGCAGAGTATGTTCCATCAAAAAATGTTGTTCGGAGAAAAAGATTGAAGGATGTTATCAATGTGACGATTTCCCATGCAAATTTATTAATAATTTTCCTGTAGCTGTTG
>Ga0180438_10007037_pt1 | contig 14906 bp, 14 predicted proteins | sample SS_ome_12_FD_132455 | JGI IMG/M metagenome (GOLD analysis project Ga0180438, IMG submission 132455) | Hypersaline lake sediment archaeal communities from the Salton Sea, California, USA - SS_3_D_2 metaG | ecosystem: Environmental > Aquatic > Non-marine Saline and Alkaline > Hypersaline >...
AAAACTCATCTGAACTTTACGGAGTGAACGTAACTTTGTCAGTCTCGCTACTATCGATGATGTAGTCCGTACCTACAGGCCATGCCTTCATCCAGGCATCCTGAGCACCCGTCACTGTCAAGGATACCGAAAGCTCACCAGCAGCACTCGGAGTTGCCTTAATCAGATTCGTGCCAGCACCATCATCAATGGTTCCGACCGCAGCCGTATCCAACGTACCATCCACTGATGGAATTGTACAATCCTCATCATCAAACACACCCATGTACATTTGAGGATCGACATTGGCAGCGGCTCCCGCTTCGGTTTCGAGATCAAAACCGCATGCAGCAACGACAAATGTTCCACCCGCTGGATCAGCCGGATTCTTCATGTCACAAACGATGGGTGCTCGATCCTCCCCCTCTATCTGTGTCAGAACAATCACGTCGTTACCATCAGCATGGTACATCTGAAGTGCGACTTCTCTTGCAGTACGACCCGGCATCACGTGAGTTTCGCCAGCTTCGCATGAAGTACTGTCTACACACGGTACAGCGTCTCCGCCTGCGGCTCGATTGTTTATTACTGTAATTTGCATTTCATTTCCTCCTATTTAACAAGGCAAGGGAGTGATGACACTCCCCACCCTGTTAATGCGAAAGTCCCTATGGCAAGTTGCTTACAGTAATGACACCGTAGAAGTTGGGATTGACCAACTTCCTTGCGTACCGGGTTCTCATGCCCTTTCTCAGCGTGAAATCCGCAGGATCGAGGAATGCACCTGTCATCTCCAGCGGTACGTAAGGAGCATAAACCAGACCAGCATCTGGGAACGATGGTCCCTTCAAGCCAACAAGGATCTTTCCAGTTGGGAAGTATGGGTCCACGATGACAGTCCACTTCGCTTGCAGCATACCCATTACGTATACGCCGTATCCCTGTGGAGCGGCTGGCAATGGGAACGCAGGACGACCAGTGACACCAGGACCCTTACCACCGGCAGCGCCAGCGTCTGGACCGTAGATGCCCTTGAGGTCTCCGTGTGTGTGGAGTGCTTCGAATATCGGCTGTACACTTGGGCCGATAATCAGGAAGTTACCTGGACCTCTGTGTGTGGCCGTATTGATGGCCCCACTGACTTTACCGAGTACCGTGGTGATATTCCGGTAGTGGTCTACCTGGTTGACACCTGGGGGTACAGCGGCATCCCAAACACCCGTATTGGTGGTTCCGGAACCGTACATGGACATGATCAACTCTCGGTCGATACCGAGCTGCATCTCGTTGGCAACGCCAGCGGACATCTCAGGCTCGATGTTCATACCGAGAATGGCTTTCATGTCATCTTGGATCTCCGAAGACCACAGGAATTTGAGCTTCCGGCTCCATGCCTTCACAGGTTCGAGGGTCACATCGACGTTCACCTCTGGCACGTTGGCGGCAACCGCTTCCATCGAGTAGAAGTAGTTCGCTACAACGTTGTCTACGGAAGCGTCAAAGTTCACCGCATATACACCCGTGGCGTAAGTGATGGTGTTTGCACCAACACCCACATCACCGATCAGCGTTCCGCTTCCATCGGCATCGTAAATGCGCTTCATGGTCGTACCAGCGTAACCGATAAACTCGATTCCTGTCTGGCCCAGACCGTAAGCTTTTACCGGACTCCAATCCAGAGTACCTGTGTAGGTATCACTTCCAGAACCGATACTCTCCTGATCGATGAACTCACTGGAGTAATGTCGGTCGAAATTCTGGATCATGTTGTCACCAGCGGTAACAGTTCCCTTAGTGGTGCCGTACTTGTACTCCCAGTAGAAGATACCACCGATGGGGCTGTTCATTGGCTGTAGTGACGCCAGACCATTCGCAATCAGGTTTGGCCATACTCTCCGGATGAGCGGAAAGATGAACTTGACCAGATCTGGAATGTTCTGTGACAAGGACGACTCCATCAGACGCCTTGTGGCGTTCTGAAGGTGGATGCTCTCATTCTCCAGAATTTGAGCGGTGCATCGTCTCATCCACGGATCGTCAATGCCCTCAAGCATTGCAACCCACTTCTGTTGCAGTAGCGCATTGCGGTCCTCATTGAGAATCGTGGCCTCGGACTGCATGTAGCTGTCTATCTGCCCTTCATTTTTCAACATATCTCTCGCTTCAAAGCCCATAATTACCTCCTATCGAGAGACTAACCCTCTGATGTGAGACCAGCTTCTTCGGCCAGTTCTCCAATGTTAACACCCAAAACTTTTCCACCATCAATTGCTTGCAATTGACGAGCTTCACCTAGCTTTTGTTTGCCATCATCATTGTCATCCTTATTGAGTCCTTTGCGAATCTTGCTGAACTCATCGGATACCGGATTCCTGGCATCGAAAGCTTCCACTAAGCGGTCGACCTCATCCTGTGTCATTGGCTCGGCCTCATCTAAGAAGCCTCGCACATCTTCTGCACGTGGATGGTTAGCCAACTTGCGCTCGATGTACGCTTTAGCGGCAAACTGGTTGCCCACTGTAAGCGAGGTTTCCAACTGCTCTTGCAGTCGTTGAGCTTGGGCTTTGAGTTTTTTGATCTCACGCTCGTACTCTTCTTTGACCTCATCCTCTTCAGAGAGTGCCGTGACTATTTCCTCAACACGCTCTTTCAGGTCTTCTAAGGACTCGAATACTGTGACATCGCCCAACACACCCTCGATCTGCTCACGTCGCTCATCACCGTGAAGCTCTTGCTCCAAGTACAGATGGAAGAAAGCTTCCTTAGCTAATTCGGCAAGCTCGGTTGCTTCCTTGATAGCCTTGTCCTTTTCTTCATCAGCCTTTGCAAGTTTCCTCTCGGCCTCTTGAACACGTTTTTCCAGATCAGCAATGACACTACCTTCATTCTCTTTGAGTACGAAGGGTGCCACAAGCCTGGCTACCTGCTTCATGGCAACGGAAGATCCGGCCACTTCAGGGTCCGCCATTAGCTCTTCTCTGACACTTTCTTCGACTTCGCTACGAACTTCATCTGCGGAAGTTTGCAGCTTGTCTTCGAATTCTTCTCGCAATGCATCTCTGGCATGGGTCCGCGCTTCGGTTTCGATCTTTTCTTTGATCTCACCCTCAAGCGCCTCTACCAAATCAGAATGATCTTTTTTCAAGGTCGCAAGATCCATCTCTAGCACCTCCTTATCCTCGACAACGTAATCCGGAAAGGCACCTGCATTAGCAGGATCGACAACCATATCAAAAGCTACCAAGTGGTAGTCTTCTTGAACAATGTGATTGCCTTTATGATCCGGAACCGTAGTTCCAAAACCACGACTGCTAATACCTAGTCTTCCACCGGCCCTCAAAATCGCCAAGGCCTGGTCACCATTGATCGTACCTGGGATAATCTCACAGACACCATCAAACTGACCATCCTCCTGCATTGAAAGCCCGTAAATCAAGTGGCTCACACGAGCAGCCTTTGTCTTGCCATCGCCAGGATGGTCCAGCTCGCCGTACATTTGACGATTATTCATCGCCTCTTCTATACGCCTGAACTGGCTTTCCATTACCTTGCGAGGATAAACACGCTTGTTTGCAGTTGGAATATCAGCCTGTCCGAATTTGCCCTTGAGATAAGGTTTCTTCTTTCCATCCGCATCTTCCATGAGCGCAAACTCACCGAAGTAAACGTCTTCTAGAAGCTCCTTACCTTTGGGAATTTCGACCTCAGTTATTTGTATATTGGTGCCCATCATCTATCCATTAGTATCCGCGTGACCGGCCTGTTTTCTTATTGAAAGGCCCGTACCATCTCAGATAGCCACCGAGCGCCTCTGGATTCTTGATGTCTTTGCGTTTCTTGCCAGACCCACTCTTGGTCAAAGCCTTCTCGAATTTGGAAAGCTTCGAGGTCTTCTTTTTGATCTGACCCATTTTGGCTTTTTTCTTTTTCTTCTTGCCTTTGCCCTTTTTGGCTTTGCCTTTTAGACGGCCTTTGCCCTTCGCCACTTTCGCAGCCTCAGCAATCCGTCGAGCAGCCGAAAGGATGTCACTTGGCTCATCATCCTCATCTTCGTCGAAGTCCTCTTCATCAAGATCCTCGTACTCTTCGGCAAGCTCTTCAAAGTCCGACATGTACTCTGCCGTGTCTTCCATTGCCTCGGCCAACGCTTGCTCAAGAGCTGCATCCGCTTCGAGGGTCAATGCTCCACCCAACTCTTCCATTTGCTCAAGGATACCCTCGGCACTTGTGGCGAGCTGAATCGCATCCTCGGCCATGTCTTCTTCACCCATCTCATGGTAACGGAGGGTAAGAATCTCACCGATGTCCGCGATGTGATTGAAAGCTTCGACAAACTCATTGAACCTATCGGTTGGATCTTTGTCGATTGCTTCCGCCAAAATACTCAGGTTTTCAAGGATGTCTTCTCGCATTTCATCACCTTCCCCGTCGTAATTGAACCACGACTGTACGCGCCTGTAGCCCTTCTTGGCTGGCGGCATCTTTGCCTGTCTTTTCTTTCTCTTGGCCACATTCATAGGCAGAGCTGCTTTCTTCGCAGATCTCCTCGCGGCTACTTTGCCTGGCCCAGATCTACGCTTTTGTCTGCCACGGGCTTTTTCCGAGGAAGGAACTTTCCGTTTCTTCTCGTACTTGTAAGCCTCCAATACAGCCAATGCATCCTCGCTCATGTCATCATCATCGTCTTCATCTTCATCTTCGCCAAGTCGATACTCATTGCCTTTGCCCGTTGGAGGTTTGGCAGAGTCAATCGCATGATCGTGAATGGCATCATATCCGTACTTGGCACCCGTTTTCTTGGTTTTGATTTTGGGTACACCGGCACGATTTCTGACACCCTTGTACGACTCGACGACACTCAACACATCGTCATCATCCTGGTCTTCATCCAACTCGCCACCACTCGTGTCACCGAACAACGCGGTAACGGAATCTTCAGCAAGCTCTTCGTTAAGACCCATTCTTTGGAAGTCTTCCTTCAGCGTCCTAACTCCCATATAAAACCTCCTCTAAGCCGCACTACTGTTGTGCAAACTCGGTTGAAACTTTACGTATCAACCTCTCGCCCAATTCCAGCTCAGTAACTCGCTTGGCAACTTCGTCATGAACGAAAGCTAAACAAGCCACACAATTTGATTCACTATCCTGTACGGACTCAGAAACAAACTCGAACACCCTTTCGAGATCTTCGATATAATCCTCTGAGAACGATTCGAAATGTTTTAGAACTGCACTTTCATCTTCAGTTTTGTCACTAGGAAGGTTGTTCTTATAGGCTTTGTATGATTCTCGAACCTTGGCAAAGAGCTTATTCAAACGCTCTGAGACCTTCGTTAATGAAGCCACCACCTCTTCCCTGTTTGCCTCTAGCTCTTCATCCTCTGTCATGCCGTCGTATAGCTGATCGAACTTTGCCTCGACCTCTATCTTCGGAGTTCCGAACTTAGGGTCAAATGCAAATTGCGCCATTTGGGAAGGATTGTCTTTCACAAACCCGCGCCACAACATACCGCCTGAAAATAAAATATCCAGCTTGGTACTTACCTCTTCCAAAGGCGTCGGTTGTTTTACAAACGAGCTTGAAGCTAATCCTTTGAGACCTTCCGCAAGGGAATTTCCATCAAAGAAACTATCGACTGCTTTCTTGGCAATGTTGTCTTGATTGATAGTTGGAACACTCAGCTCTTTCTTATTTCCGAACTTCACATGACCGTGACCTACCACATAATCAACTGCAAACACTTTTCCGTTTTCGTTAATCACAATCGCACGATTCGGATAGGTCGCCAGCAACGTTGCATCCTTGCCAAAAACATCCTCGCTTTCAGCAATCGCATTATCCACTTTGGTCATTAAATCTTCATATGAATTCTCAACTAGCTTTTGGAGTTCCTTTGCTTCGAACATCATCCGATCATGTGCGTGTTTCATCTTGTCTCCAATGTCATGATTCGAGCTATCTATATCTCTATACTCGATGAAATTACTTACATGTCAATTAATTGTAGCGATTACATAAAAAAAGTTGGAAGTATACGTCCATTGTACTTCCACTCTACTTCTATTTTACGAGGTGAAGATTTTCGAAGTGATAATTAAGCCGCTCTTTTATTTTGAAGAGCATGTAATAATTCGCGGAGAAAGTACTCGGTTTGTCTTAGTCGAAGACCCATTCTTGAGTCCTGAGATTCCATTGCTCGCTTCACAATATCTTCCATGCGTTTCTCATGTTCTTTGTTCCCCTTGAACAACTCACGCTCGGAAATATAACCCGTCGAAGATGAACTACCAGGTCCATAAATGAGGCTTTCAAAACCGCCGCCTCCGCCCATCGATTGAGCCTTCTTTGTCTCATCTTCTTTCTGCTTCATAATCTGTGTAATCTCATCATCCGATAACGCATACACATTGCTCAACAACCAGTACAACGATACGTGCCTTTCCATTTGTGATGCAAGATCAGCACGTGCCCTACGAACCTCCATTTGACCCAATTCAAAAATAGCACTGGGCACTGTCATGGCTATCTTGAAATCAACCGATGCAGGGTCGATGTTTCTGGAAGCTAAATGCACACGACCTATCTTGTGAAGACCCGTTCTAATCTCATTTTGGATACGCAAGATTGTCATCGCAAAACGAACATCCTCTTGGCTCAAAGTAGCCTTGCTCGGCATATTCTCATCATACCCAAGATAAGCCCTTGGCACTTTCAGCGCAGCATAAAGCTTGTTCAAAAAGTACTCTACATCTTCCACTTGCTGATATGCAGGTCCATTCAGAGTATCCACCCTGGTTTGCTCTTTTCCGTCCCTGCTTCCCACGAAAAAGTCTTCATCCATAGCCAATGGCGAATATCTGAAATCAGGCTTGCCTGTTTCCGGATTAATGAACTTACGTTTCTTGAGCCGTTGTTTGGCCTCTTGTAATTTGCGCTCCGCTTGCTGTGTACTCATATTAGAGACATCAATAGTGAACAAATACCGACTTGGACTTCGAGTAAGCTTGTATACCATGACCGCATCTTCAAGGAGCTTCAATCGTTTCCAGACCCACCTTGCAGGTTCTGTCACGGCCCATCCATATACAGAGTCCCTATTCTTAGATCGCAGCCTCCAATGGACTACTCTCCAATCCTCATAGAGAATGGCATCCTTGTTCCCATCTCGACCGCCACCCTCTGCAAACTTAAAATGATCAACTGTCTTGTGATTGATTTGAATATCAGTTGCATAGGATTGAACAAAACCCTTGGTGATGCCGCCCGGTGCTTCAATACGATGCATGGTAGCCGTGGGCAAATAGTTCAACCCAACAACCCCCATGTCTCCTACCACTATCTCATCAAACTCATTTCCGTACTTACATAGTTGCCGCGCTATCTCCCAAATAGTCTCCCCCATCCGCAACCGCTTGTAGAACACATTATCCAAGTCATCACGAACCTGATCATTCTGGCATTCAATCCATACACTTTTTCGAGTAGTGCTATCTGTTTGCGTGGCGTCATCTGCATAAATGTCTAAAGCACTTGAAATATCAGGATATTCATCCATCTGCTCGTAGTCGCTATAACGGTATAATCGTCTCCTGTCCAGACCAAGCGTATCTCCTACATATCCAAACAACGAAGCATCGATACCTGGCAATTGAGCTAGTGTGAATCTGTTTGCTGGAAAAATACTACTAGGATCAGCTATGGAGAGCTGTTGTCTTAACAGTTGCTCTCGATTGAAAATAGTTCGGACAAAATTCGAAACGGCACTCGATATTTTGTTAGCCATCTTCTACCTCTTGGCTCTCCGTTTGCTCATCTTCTTCCGTAACATCATCAACCCCTAGCATCTTTTCATGTGCCAAAATTTCGGAAGGGCTTTCACGCACCTTCGCCGGATCGCTTCTTTTAAAGTCACGTGGCTTTGCTTTCAGCACACTGCCTGCTTGCTCTGCCAGCTCGTTAATATTGAGACCAAACAACTCATCACTCTTACTAGCAGATGTCTCTACAGCATTATCACCTGAATTACCCTCTTCCGCAAATTCTTCGTTAATAGGCTCCGGTGGAGGTTCCGTCTCTACAAATGATGGCGAGTTTCTTCTAAGGCCCAAAGCAGAGGCCCAACTACCTAGCGACTGAGTAAGCCCCTCATTAATCTCATCCGTACCATCCTCGATGTCTTCAACCTTCGCCTTAGCTGCCTTTCGGCCCTTTACCAAAAGCTCCACAACCTTCTGTGGTGCGTAACCGGCACTGTACCAGCCATGCAACGTACTATTCTTAATCCCAAGTTTTGATTGAACAGTAGCCAATGAAAGTCCGGCCCTCTCAACAATAGCCGCAAGCTTTTTATACCACTTGTGATAGGGCATCTTACCAAAGCCAAACAGCTCCTCTAGATCCTCTGTACCCTCAATCTCATCATCATCCTCTTCTCCAATGTCTTCTTCATCTTCGTCTTCCCATTCTTCTAATTCATCTTCATCATCATCTAAATCCTCGTACATCTCGACTGCATTCTTGGCCGCTACCACCGCAGACAAGCCTTCCTTGTACCAACGCTTCCAAGGCATCGTAGGTAGCACATCCATATCCATACCAATGAAATGCTCAACAGCCTCTTCCACATCCGCCAACCATTCATTAAACGCTACTTTGGTCATTGGGCGCTTTACTCGACGTGTTCCTTTTTGGGGATCGCCCACTGGAACTTTCTTCGGTTTCTTTTGTTCAGAAACCTTACGAGGCTTGCCTTTCTTTTTCTTGAGCCTGATATTTTTTGTCTCATCACCCCGCTTCTCAACATCCCCTCCACAAATCACATTATCACGGAGTTCCTGAATTGTGTTTAGCCGCTTCGACATCTCACTCTCCTTTACTTCATCCTACTTCTCGTACTCTTTTGCATGCCCTTTCTCAACTAATAAATCGCCAAGATTTACATTCTTACCCTCATAAGGAATCAGAACCTCTGCAATGTATCGACCATACTTCCCTTTCTTGTCTTTAGCAGTAGAAATCGTAACCTCATCAATACTATGTAATAAATCCTCTACAAATTCTTTGGCCTTTACTCCTTGGATTCTCTCATCCCCTCTTACTTCCCAAGCATCAACTCGCGCCAATCGGATGCGCTCTTTTTTGTGGATACCCAACCCCAAATCAATATCTAAATCCAATGTATCTGCATCTACAACTCTCTCCACTGTAGCTCTATACTCATACATATTTGTCTCCTTTACCCTGTAATGAAACCTGGGCTGGTATCTACTGGTCCAGGTTTGCTAACCTCTTTTGGAGCTTGCTCGCCTTTCCTGTGCATGGTGCGACGTACCCATTCATCATCTACGCCAGCACCTTCAAATTCACTAATACCTACCAAGACAGATGTGCGAGCTTGCATATTGGTTGACAAAGTAAAGACCGTTCCAGCAAGACTATCTGATACGTCCTTAGAGCCGCCCTGTGGATGGTCGACTTGACCTTTCTTTAGATCGCGCTCCAATTTTTCCAATTCCTTTATCAACCACGGATATTTGTAGTAACTAATCCGTCCCTCGTACAATGCAAGTTTCAACAAGTCGTAAGGCTCATAAGTTTTATCCACTGATACTATGTCAGAAGAAATACCCTGTTGTCGAAATTTCTGCAAACTTTCAAACGATTGCCAACGGTCCATTGAGGCATATCCAAATGGGAACCCATGATCTATAAAGTGGTACACAAGCCCTCGTACCGCCCCTATATCGATTTCTCCGCCTGGCGGAGCTTCTATCCTAAGCAATAGATCCACCTCAATCAGCGGGGCACTCTCGACTGTTACCATGTTATCTTCGGAACGCCGCTCCACATCGATATTGTCAACCATATGCGAAATACAGAGTCCCGCTGAATCATTCTTACCCAATGCAAGGTCGATGTGTACGTGGCGTGGCGATTCCGGATGCCTAATCGGTTCCAAAATTTCCTCGTAACGACCGAACTCCACTCGCTTCTTGACCTTATGACATAATTTCGACCAAATAATCGGTGGCGGTTTGTTCGTAACCCAAACCTCTTCTCTCATGGGATGAACCATGTTCGGATCGATAGCCTCGTAAATCTTCTCACGCATTTGTATGTATGGAGATAGCGAGACCGTAACAATACCACCGATGTCTCGAACTGAATCCTCGATGTTGCGCTCAAAGTCCGCTCGGAAGTTTTCTGGCACATGGAGAAACTTGCATCCCTGCGATTCCAGATTAGCACGGCCAGCCTCACCCATTGCATCGTACTCAGCATCTGACAAAATACGATGAGTAATTCGCTCGTTACCAACCAATACCCAAAACCGCTTCTCAGAAAAGTTCTTAGCTGGCTTCACATCGTAGATTGCATAGTCACGGCAAAAGACCCCTGGCTCATTCCGAGCTTCTTGGATTCTATTATTGGTAAAGGAGTCCACGTTCTTTGCAGAGGATGACAACATGAGCTTACCAGGTAAGATACCAGCACGGTCGTACCTGGATTTCATACGGCGGATGATGGATGAATGGAGCCTCTCGGCAAACGGCTTCTCACCTGGCGATATAACGCGCTCTTTACCGCTGATAGAACTACCCTCCAAGAAGTCCGTCTCATCGATGATGCCACCAAACACATTCCTACCAAGGGCCTTTGCAGACCTCGCAGACACCGCAATGATTTTGATATTCTTTCTAGGATATACAGTGACCGAGGTTCCTATCTTACAACCAATATCACCGAAGTATGGACTCTGTTCTAACTTGGCCTTCACACCACCGTAGGTAACCTCCCTGGCCAGAGTGTCATCCCTATTGAAACACACAAGTACAATCTCAGAACCTGGCATCAATCCAAAGGTCGATTGTGGATCTCTCAACATAGTTAGCTCGTAGAACATCCGAAGCAACGACATCTCGCACCAGGTTGTCTTACCAGAACCAATCGACCCTGAGATCACAGCCTCGTTATATTCCCCCTCGAAAAATTCCTTCAAATCTGCCAGCCACTTCGGATACAAATCGCGCCCCACAGCACCAAGGTAGTAATCATCCTTCACAAACGTATCCATATCAGCCAGCTTATCTACATAGTGGCTATCCGTGAGTGTGTTGTACAACGGAGACATCCCCATCATCTCCTTGAGATCTTCGTACCCCACTTCTCCGCCCTGGCTCACTTGCTGGATTTCTTCGATTACACCCTTAACACTAATCTTCTCTTCTTCGGATAATGTCTCCCACTTTTTCAGGAACCTATCGAGGCGCTCCTTGCGAGTTATCTTTGAACGGTGCCGACCATCTCTAGTAGCAACTATCATTTCTTCTTTTTCTTTTTGAGACGCTGTTTAGCTTTGGCAATACTCTTACTACGAGCGCCCTGCTTTTTAGCCTTCTTAGCTTTCTTAGCAGGTTTCTTTTTGGGCACAACTTTCTTCTCTTCTTTTTCATCCGCCTCTGGTAGCTTAATCGAATCTTGAGCCTCAAGTAAATCATCCATCAAATCCGGATTCTCAATCATGGTCTCAACAAACGAGAGCACCTTATGTCTTGATTCTGGCGACTCTACTACCCTGGCAATATCTACACGACCTACATGGCCTTTGTTTTTGGCCCGTCGACCGCCCTCCGAATCGATGAGATTCAAACTCTTTTTGAGCTTCAAAATACTCGAACCCATCAAATTGATGACTTCGAACTCACGATGCGTTGTACTGAATAATTTTTTTAGAGCTTCTTCGGTGCTCACCTCCATTTCGATACGCTTCTTTTGCATATCGAACAGCTCTTCCAAAACCCTAAGCTCCTTTACAGGATCATCCTCGTTCACATCATCCTGCACAGGTCTTGTCACGATTCCAGCATCATCCAATGATTGCCGATAGCGATACACAGCTCGTACTACAGTTTCAAAAGAGACCTCCAAGTATTCCCCGGCCTCTTCTTGAATGTAAGCAGCAATGTTCCTAGCGTACTCCCCCTCTCTCACCATACGATCTACCTCAGAAAAACACTTTAGCTTTTTCAATCGCATAGTAGTAGACGGTGAACGCTTACGATAAGTACGTGTAGGCTTCTTGCCCGTTTTACTTCTCTTCTCAGACAATTGTGTTACATCACTACCCATATCATCATCTTTACGCTTCGCCATTCATTCCTTCATTATCTCTATTTTTATGCTTGTTGACAAATTCTACAATCGAACTGAGATCAGAAGGGTTCAAATTCCCGCGCTCTATCTCCTTCCAAATACATGTCATATTAGCCCCAGAAACATTGCTAATATCACTGTATCCAAACACAGCAAAAAACGGCCTACGACCTGCTCTCATCCTTTCGTGCAACAGATTTCCAATCCGCATATCTATCTCCATTGCATCCTCAAGGCTTATTAATTTTTTCTCCACTAGATAATACGAATACTTGGAAAGGAGCAGCAAATTGTCTGCATGGCAATTAAACGGGTTCCTATCCTTTAAGAACACCCGGTATCCATTGGGCACCTTTTTGAACTTCTTAGTAGCAGCCCAATCAGCATACTTCCGATACTCCCTATCGTTGATTGTTTTCTGAGCGCCCCGTTGGAAAGCAATGTACCGATACAGTGTTTTTTTGACCCACGCATACAACGGCAACTCCCCGTTTACATGACAATGATCACTGCAATACTGGCCTCTCTTTACCAACTCAGTACATCCTTTGTATTCACACGTACACCAATCGACCCTTGGGAACCTAGCCTCCCACAAAGCCATCGCCGCATCCCTGTCAAATGTCTTATCGCTCGAAAAAGGTCGCCCCTTTCCAATAAACAAGCCTCTGAATACGGACGATTCATCCCACAACGCATCAAAACTTGTCATCATTTACCTCACATCATCTCTTCTTTGCCCGACTTCACACCCCCTTGAGCCAAGTGCTGTACTTGAACAAAGAAATTCTCAAGAGCCATTGGCAACTGTTCTGGCGCTACGGAGGATTGCAACAAAATCACTAATCCCTGCCCTAGCGTAAAGAGGTTCTGGCCCAAGTCTGGCGACGATGAGATCACCTTCACACCCCATCCACCTGAACTATTTCGGATGCTACTCATCGTCAAATCCATCCCCTGATTCAAAAACTTGTCTCTACCTTCTCCTAATATAGTGCCTGGAACGAACTCTTGCATATCTTTTCCAACAACAGGTATCCCCGCTGTCCGTGCCTCTTCTATCTCCGCCGCCATCCCATCAGAGATCAATTCTGGCATCCCATCTTCACCCATCTTGTCTCCAAAGGCCCACAGCTCATCACACCAACGAACCATTTGCGTACAATGCTCCAACACACGATCACGCACTGGCCCTGGTGTCTCCATATTGGGCACCCCTGTTTGCAGTATCTGAGGCCAATAAAGATGAACCGCCAACGGCAAGTAACCTTGCTTATCTATTTCTTTGGCAAGGTGGCGAACCTTGATAGTCCGGAACACGGGATCATCAGAAAACGGGTAACACACATAGATTGCTTTTCTCGACATCTTTTTCTCACTCTTCCCTGAAGAGGCTACAGCCTAATGCAGATACTTGCTAGGCATATCCTGTTCAATCGCTTGTCTTGAGTAAATCCTCACGCCACTCTCGGACTTGTTTAACCTTTCCTGTTTTGGGCGTTGCTCTTTCAACATCTTCTGTATCGAAACTTCCTTCGCCTGTATATTTTCCGAGCCAAGGAAAGACCTGGCTAAATTTGTCAACCCTTCCAACCTCCGGTGCAAGCTCATAAAAGTTTTCAGGACCGTCAAATGCACTAAGGTCCCGTATCGAGTAGACATATTCCACCTTCCTCTTATACACCTCTGTAGTATAGAAGTTGAGTGGTATCGGTTTCAACATTTGCACTATGCCAAATCGACCATCCGTTGTTATCCACTTGCGCGGTCCAACATTTTCAAGTTCAAGCTTGCTATTACGAGGCATCCTATCCGACCTCCATAGCTTGCAATCTTTTTTTCATCGCCTTTGACATATTAGGAGTAATCCACTTCGCTGCCTTGCTCTTCTTTGTTCTACGCGGCATTTTTTTGCCCTTGGCTAACCATGCTTTTTTGTTCTTAGCTGTAATCTTTACGCCGCTTGGCCCTTCCCACGGTCCCCAATGATTGTAAGCCAACACGAATTGTCTTACTTCCTCTGGAGTATAAACCAAGTTCTTTTTGTAATCGATTTGACCTAGCATGTAGTAGAAAGCACGCGGCCCTCGATAGGTTGTTTCCTTGTCAATCACCAAGTCGCCACGTTCAACCCAAGCATGCCCAAACTCTCTATATGGTGGCCTTTGCAAAGTAGGTCGACCATGTACCAAAACATCGCCGCTCTTACCATGATCTAAAATGTACTTAGCAGCCGTTTCATAACAATGACCACACCGTTTTTCTTCGATCAAATATCCACGTTGCCTTAAACTCATACTTTCTTCACATTCTTTGCATCGAAAACAACTATACCCTCTGCAAGATTGTCACTAACCACCCCATCGAATCCGGCTTTCTTTGCTCTCATAGTAATCATACTTGCAAAAGCAGGATCGTCGGTATATTCCCACGAATCAAATCCCATTTCCTTTTTGACCTTACTCATAAACTCACTTTTGGAATCGAGCATTTTGAGACCGGCCTTGAGCTTGTACGCTTCGACCTTTCCACCTTGCTTGTGGTGTTGAGCAAACGCCTTGGCCATCCCCTTGTGCCAGGTGACATAGATACCCTTGCCAAGCGCCCCCATACCGATTCCTTTGCCGCCTTTTCCAGAACCTCGATAGAAGATGCCCTTATTACGCCGATACATCGACGGATAGAAATCAGCCTCACCTTTCAACTCTTCTAAGTATCCCCGTTGTCTTAGCACTGTATTCTCCAATCGATGACCGCCTGATCCCATCACATT
>Ga0180438_10007038_pt1 | contig 14906 bp, 12 predicted proteins | sample SS_ome_12_FD_132455 | JGI IMG/M metagenome (GOLD analysis project Ga0180438, IMG submission 132455) | Hypersaline lake sediment archaeal communities from the Salton Sea, California, USA - SS_3_D_2 metaG | ecosystem: Environmental > Aquatic > Non-marine Saline and Alkaline > Hypersaline >...
AAAATCAGCTTAATACTTTTCCACATTCTCCCCGTAATCATTTCGATAGCTCATCATAAGGACATGTAACGAATATTCTGTCATGAAAATATCTTTGCCGGAAACTTGACCTATGACCTGCCCTCAGTAATTGTACCACTTGTTGAGTTAGAGTTGATGGTATTAGAGCCGGTTGTATAGCCCCAGGAGCTGGAGGTCGGTATCGTTTTCCTGCCCATACAAAAGCTCCCTTTCTTTCAGCCCAAAGTCTAACATTTTACCTAGACTGATTTTCGGGGATTTTACGCTCGTGAAACAGTACTTTGGTGCCCCCAATGGTGGGATGTTCGAAAGTGGCTATTCATACTCCAAGAGGTATAATAATCTCGTCACTTAGAGAATACATCACGAACAACCATGTTGAGACTGTTTATGAGCGCCTCCTCACAGTATTTAGTATCATCAAGTGGGTAAACAATCTCATGTGCCATATCACGATCAGGTCTTTCACCAGCAAGCAAGTGTCCCCACATCAGTGGTTCATGTACTTGTGCTCTAACGGTAAGGTACGGATCTAATTCGGCTCCGTTGAGATAGTCAACAAGATCTGCTGTAAGCACCACCTCTACCCACCTGTCTCCCGCATGAAGTGCCCATATATAGCCTTGATCGCCCAGTTGCCCCTCCTGTGTCTCCTGTCTCAGCCTCCAATTCGCAAAATAATCATACTGCTCTTGAAGTTCTCTGAGACTGTTTACTACAAGCTTGCGCAGACCCTTTGCTTTGAGAGCGAGTTCACTTCGATAGCCCTCTTTCGTGTGTCTCTTTTTATCCATCAGCAGTACCATCTAATATTACCAAAAATATGCTAAGAATGGGCCGAAGGAATAGCAAAAGCCTTACCGTCACTTACTGTACGCCCGCCCCCCGCCTCCGGTTCCACATCGCCAGCGACACACCGACAACCACTATCAGCCCAACTGCGATGACCCAGGGCATTACCAGCCCAGTCTTGTCGGTTGGGATTATAGTGCCGCCGACGGGAGGGGGTGCAGATGGCATGTGCTCATAGGCCCCCATGTCTGTAGTGGCTGTGCCATTTCCATCCCCGTCAATTGGGCGTGAGTTTCCTTCGATGTCATCAGTGGGAGCTCCCTCGTTGGTGCCAGCATCGATGCAGGGTGAAGATGGCTGCAAGTGATAGTCGCCCCCAGCAGGGTTTACAAACAATGGGTCTGCTGAGATATTGCCTTCCCCAGCAGTGTTGCCAGTGCCGATATCTGAATAGGTTGCCCAGGCAGCAACGAGGTCCAGCGGTGTATTGCCCCAGATGATGTTATTTGCAATGATGCCAGCAAAGCAGCCCTCAGAAGGCCCCTGAATTCCATTATTCCCCTCATTGTGGGCAACGGTATTATTGATAATAGTTACATCTCCTGGCCAATCAGTGATCACCGCTCGAATTCCACTCTGGTTGTAGACGACAACGTTATTAGCGATGAACGAAGACCCTACAAAAAGTTCTATCCCCCAACCATCACAACCTTTGATAACATTACCTGTAATGCGGGCGCCGCTTTCCCAGGCAACTACTCCTTTGTCGCCACCATCGATGATGTTGCTGATGATCATAGGGTAGCTGTCTTCGGCAAAGATCGCAGTACCTTCAGTGGAGTTGAAAAGGTTATCGGCAATGATTGCAAAGGGCGTCATCCCGCTGTCATCATGTACGCCATATTCATAATTGCCCTCAAAAACATTATTTTGAATGGTAACAGAAGAATAGCGAAGGTAGACTCCCCATTCATTTTCAGCTATGTAATTATCTTCAATCGTGCTGTCGCGGCCACAAAGTTCCATCCAAATCCCACTGCCCCCGTTATTGATAATGCGATTGCGGACGATGGTGACGATTCCTGCCTCCACAATATAGATACCCCCAGTCCCGTTTGTGATAGTAAAACCATCAATGATAGTGGGGCCGGGGCCACCATAACTCTGAATGACCCAATCCGCGCCACTGCCGTCGATAGTGGTGGTGTAGCCATCAATGTCACGGGTCCAGCCTACTGACTCGTATCCGCCTTCCAAGATAACCGGTTTGCCCTGATACATTATTCCAAAGATGAGATTCTCGTAGTATGTTCCTTGAGCTACCCGGATAGTATCACTGCTAGAGGCCTGATCGATAGCGTACTGAATAGTTTGCCATGGATTACCCATACTGCCGTCACCAGTGATGTCACTCCCTGTTGCACCGCAGACATATCTGACTGCAGGTGCGGCAATAGCGCTTCCGGTCGGAAGAACTGAAGCGAGTAAGCTTAAAACCAGCACCAATACTATGAGCACACCCAATCTAAACTGACGCCTCTTCATCATTACTGTCGCTCCTTTCCAGCATTGATCCCCCATGAATAGCAGATCGGGGTCACCATCGCAAATAGCAACCTGACCATTCTTGAAGGCAAAGCCTGATCTCAAATTCTTGGGAACGGTGCGCCACAGAACCGTTAGGTAGGTCGTCAGCACTCGGGTCAACGAACGTTTTTGGCTATCAATCGAGGCGGGCCAAAGGCCCGGCTACCGAGGTCCCTCTGTTGAGGGAACAGTCTAGAAAGGCTGCACAACACAGTTGAACACGAGACTCCTACTGGAACCCCGTGCGCCGCATGTGAACCCTAGCACAAAGTTGGGAAGCTGTCAAGCTAGGAGATGGGGGAGTTGGAAAGAACAAGGGTTATGGGAAGCGCCAAACATGCAGTAGAAATGCATTTTGAGAACTTCCCTAAGCCTAAAGCCTGTTAGTGGGAGTAAGTGGGTAGTAGGGGGCTATTCGGGGCGAATGGGCGTCAATTTCCCTATAATGCACTCTTTCAGTGCCCTAAAGTAGTACCAGTCAGTTTCGATCGCTCTTTGTATCAGTCCCTTCTTATCAGGAGTGCCTCTGACGAGAGCACGCATTTCAGCTTTGTCTGAGTTAGGGTCGTGTCCCTCTGTTTTGACAAACTCCTTTCCCTTCGGAACCCAACGCGAGTTAAGATTAAGTCTGCCGGGGAACGGCACTCGCACCACTTTAATAGTGCGCTTCATATCCTCTGCTAAACACCTATTGATTGCAGCCGTAACGTCATTACCAACCCCGATTATGACATCTGGCTGCAACAACCCGACCTCAAACTCACAGTAGTGCTGCCACATCTCATCATATGTCTCCAGTGGAGGGTTGGCATCCATGTGCTTCCCGTCCTCTCGCTCACGATAGAAGGAGAACTTAACGAAATTGGTTATCACTGCCAAATCATCAACGTTATCAGTCGGCTTGTAGCGTGTTCCCGGATAGGAGTTCAGAGCGAGTGCAGCAATGACTTTAAGGTGGCCGTTATCATAAGGATATACGTGTACATATGGAATATCGGCGTTATTATATTGACGAAGCATCCCCTTGTCTGGCTTATTAAGCCATGACTTAATAAGCCCTTCTGCACGGTTGAGATTTTGAGCCATAGCATAGATTAGCAAACGGAGTCTAGCTGTGAAATACGATTTGCCGATGTAAGGTATGTACGGTCCTAAGTATCTGCCATCAGCATTGACCACCCAAGCGTAGTAATCTTCAGGGCTATAGTCCTGAGATGAGTGATGATCTACTAGGGCAGAAATCGCTGATTCCCTATCCAAATTGAATCTCTTGGAAGAACTTAACCACAGACAATATGAATTGTAAGTCTGCAGAAGTCAAGCCTCAGTATTCAGATTGCCAGCACCTTTATGGGAAGTGCCAAACATGCAGTAGAAATGCATTTTGAGAACTTCCCTAAGCCTAAAGCCTGTTAGTGGGGGTAAGTGGGTAGTAGGGGGCTATTTTGGTTTGTATGCTGAGGGAGCTTGAGGAGGGTAGCTGGGCTATCATTGCACAAAATGATGTCAGGAAGTGTAATCACAATGACCTCGAAACTGATATAATATCACGATAGAAGGAATAACTATGTATCCACCTAATTTAGTGGAAATATTTACTTCAGTCTGCAATCGAGATAACGGCGCCCTTAAGTGGGGAAATCCTGAGCCTTGGGTACACGCCGAACTTTTCGCCGAATTCGAGGCACAAGCACAGAATAGTGGATGGATACCATTTACTACAGAAGTACCCTACGTGACCCTTTACCCTGTTCAGATGCCGAAACCCTCCAATCGTGACTGGAAATCGATAGGAGCAGTAAAATGGGTTGACCTTTGCCTGATATCAGAAGAAACAGAAGAACCAAAGGAATGGTGCTGGTTTGAATTCAAAGTTCGCCACGCTGGTCTATCCCAGAGAGCAGATAAGGCTGCAATGGAAGCACGTGATGCCTTTCGCAAAGATATCGTTGCTCTGTTGGGTTTAGATGTAAATGCAACAGCGGACATATGGGAAAACCCTGATTGTTTCACTGCTGCTTACTGGTTCAAGGAAATCTTGGAGCCGCACATTGCGAATCTTCGGCCTGGTAACCACCACTTCATTTGTGCATTTCTGCAGCTAGGCGGCGAATTTAACAAAGCGATCTGGAATAGGGAGGATATACTACGGCAAGTCAATTCTTGGAAAGCTCATCGGTGTAGGCAGAGGGGTGAAGAGTTTTTTGAAAGTGGCAATCTAAAGGTTTCATCAAGCCCGATAGGGGATCACCAGCTAGTCGTTGTGGAGTGGTAGTGCAGTAGCATAGATAGCAAGTGCTAAAGATACAGCAGAAATGTATTTTAGGAACTTCCCTAATCTCTAACTCCGCCTTTTCCCCTTAACAAGCCCTAGCCAGCTAATTTGGATGTTGGAGAGGGCAATTCTGCAGGATGCCACCATCAACTCGGCACAATAGCAATTAGATAATTGTTTACTAGTGCTAAAGGACTATTGACATAAGGCAGCCCAATCCTATAATGTACGCTGACAAGGAGGCAGTGCTATGACCTTCAGAGACAGCGAAAAGGAAAGGTACCAGACGCTAAAGTCGCAGCCACAGCTGTTCAGCTCTGCAGCTCAGCGTGATGGTCTTTATAATAAGAAGTCTCGCTTCTTTTGCCTCGCCGATGAGTGCGCTGATGAGAATCTCTACGAAGCCATTAGAGAGCCTGCCATCAAGTACTTCGAAGACCGAGATATCCGCTGGCATGACGGCCTCAATAAACGGCGAATCCCCAGCAATCACCTCTGCTGCTCTCAATGCTGTTGCGTAAACTTCCTCTACCCGATGACGACCAATCCCACGTTGCTGGCGAGAGTTTTCAGGCAGTTTTACCCGGACTTAAAACGACCACTGCAGATCCATGAAGATAAGCGGCTGCCAAACGGCACATATCCGTATATGACCTTCGAGTGGATCGGCACTAAGGACTACCTCGGTGAACTCTTCCGTAAACTGGGTGTGCGAACGCGCGGAGCCAATTTCACCAGCGCCGACTTCGCCTTCCGCTTTCGCAGAAAGGATGACAAGATCCAACTGGTGCTAGGGGAGTGGAAGTACACAGAGTACTACAACTCAAGAGATCTCGGCGCACCATCTAGACCTAAGGACAAGAAACCTCTAGCGAGGAAGCACAACTACTGGCCAGCTTTCAGACGAAAGAATGGCATCTTTGCAAACCACGGCGAGGAACTGTACAACGACCTCTTTTTTGAACCCTTCTATCAGCTCATGCGCCTCCAGTTGCTGGCTCAGGAGATGGAACTCGGACGGGAGATGAATGCCGATGTGGTAAGCGTGTTCCACATTTCACCAGAGGCTAACAGGGAGTTTAGGGAGAGGGTGACTTCACCTCGTTTGGAGGAGATGTTTCCGAACAGGGGAGTGCTCGAGATTTGGAAGGAACTAGTGCCTGAAGATAAGTTCATGAGCATCTCGGTTGAGGAATTGCTCAATACCATTGCCAAGAGAGTGCGGGCCCATGAGCGGGAGTGGGCAGATTATCTAAACATACGGTACGGGTGGTAGAGCTCTGGATGGTCTTCAAAGCAATCTTATACTGAGGGAGTTTGACAAAAGCAGCTTGGCTAGCTAGAGTGTTCGTAGACGAGTCATGGCAACGTTGATGATGATACACCTTATTGGCCCATGGAAGCGAAATCATGATATTTGATGGTAAACCAATTGATGACATCACAGATGAGGAGCTTGAAGCCCTCGTTGAAACACATATCTCAGAACGCCAACACTTGGAATTCAAAGAAACGTATGATATAAACAACAGGTTAGAAATACTAAGGGACATTGCTTCTCTAGCAAATGCTGGAGGTGGCTATCTAATTATTGGAATTCGAGATGACGGAACTGGCAAAGCGGCTGGCTATAGACATCATACAGTCGAACAATTGACGGCAATGAAGCAGTCAATCCAGCAAAGTTGCTTGGAGCACATAGCTGAGAGAATACCAAGGCTGGAATCTAAAATCAGAACACCTAGCAATAATCCAATTCTAGTAATTCACATTCCTGATAGTAATCAAGCACCACATATGGTGAAGCTCGATAGAAAAACTGACTTTTATACCAGATATGATGACGGTAAACGGGAAATGTCAATCGCCGAAATACGTTATGCTTTTCAGAGCGACAGAATGCAACTTTCATTAGACTCTATGTCCCATCAATTAATTGAAATACATAAGGAACTAGTCAGCTATGAAACTCGGGTTCTGGCTGATCAGCCCATCATAACTGAAGAGCCCTCCAAAATAGAAACGGCACCCTTTTTCCCCTCTTCCTATACAGATGGTAATCACTTCGCCCAGCGCGCATATGACAGAATGAAAACAGAGGTTGGTGATAGCCCCTATCTGTGGATTGCTGTCACTCCATTAGTACTCAACAGAGATGCCTTGGATGTTCATTCACCTGCAATAAGAGAGTTGATAGACTCTCCTCCTGGTTCGAGACAAGCAGGGTGGAACATGGAATTGAGTGCTAGAATAGACACTATTCCAGATGGGATAGAAAGAGGGCCTAAAGATTTTGAATATCTAGCTTTATATAGGAACGGACATATGGAATTCTGGACTCCTCTCAGCGATCATTTTTGCTGGACGCAAAAAGCAGATGAGTTTGAAAAAGCACCAGAACTGTATCCGTATCCTGTCGTAGAGTATCCGGTCACTTTTCTGTGGCTATATAGGGCTATCTCAGAGGTAACTGGACTCCATGGGGAGTTTACAATAAATCTTAGATACCTGAAGCTAAGAGGATATCGACTTCGACCTTATGCGCCAAAGCAAATGGGATATATGTTCGCTGACGAGTTGGCACCATTTCAACATGAGAATTTGACGTTGCCCCCACTTATGAAATCTTACCCTTTTGATCCTGATAAGACCGCATATGAATTATTGGTACAAGTCTATAGTGCTTTTGGATTGCCTCCCAAAACAATACCATTCTATGACGGGGGAAAATTCAGCTTCCCTAGCTAGAGCTCCCATTAATAGTTATGAGCTAGCCCCCAGACTCCAACATAACCCTCCACTCCTCAACCAGCCGCTCCAACCTCTCATTCAAACATCGCAGCTCTTCCTCAATCCCCCTCAGCCGCTCCAAAACGTTCTTCTTCCGGGCTTCCACCTCCTCAATCTTCACCCGAACCTCTCTAATCCTGTCCTCAACCACAACCATCAACCAACTATGACCTGTCATCAAAAACACCACACTCTACAATCAGTGGCGTAATGGCGACACTGACAAGGCAACAGTATACATATCAGCAACTTTTTGTCCCACTTAACACTATACTAAACTGTTTATAGTGTTAAAAGGGACACTTTTTATTCCAGATACTCTTCTCCAGGTTCAACTTTGGGAACGTCAAATGTTTCCCACTCCTGCTGCTGTTTAGCAAGTTTATCCAATAGAATAGACAACACCGAATGCTTGCCTTCTCTCACATCATATCGCCCATCCTCTCTATCCAGCTTTGCTCCATGTTTTGGGAGTCCTTTGTATAAGCGGGTGAGTACCCATTCTCCACGATACTCCAAGAGTGTCAGAAGCACTCTTACTGTCTCATCTCGAGTAATAAGCCCTTCTTTTTCTGATTCCGCTAAGAGCCGAAACACGTCCAACAGTCTTAAGTTGTGTATTAGGGGCTTGTCGTGCTTTATGTATTTTGCCAGCCTGATCTCAAATTCTACCCTAGTGGGCAGACCTTCAGTAAGCACATGATCCTCACCTTTTCTTGCTATCCCTATCAAGTGCTGCATTCGAAATAGTCTAAGATGGTACCTAGTGGTTTTCGAAGCATCCCATCGCCTGAACTGGGGCTTATCTGGGTGCAGTCCACCATCAAAGAGAATCTCCAATCTTTCTTTTAGGCCTTCCAACCCCATGACTTCGGGTCTCACATCGGAATAATGCTCTAATTTACCGGCAACTGCATCCAACTCCAAATTGTGGATGAAAAACCAGCTATCAATGTCACCATTGTTCAGGGATTGTGCCCTTACAACGAGATACTCTGCTGGAGTGCCTCTTTTCTTGGATAGCCTTTCGAGAAACTTGGTAAACGCTGTTTCCTCACCATACTCGATTTTGACCACTATCCAAGAACAAGGCTCTATGCACAGTGCGGCTCCAATGATAGCTTGTGACTTGAGCTTTGCCCAATATGGATCCCCAAAGCCCATATCAGTAGCTACATGAAGATGGCTGCCATTTTTACCCCCGTACCAGGCTGTTATCTGGGGTTTGCGCTTGCTCCTTTTTGTGTCGCCCATGTGCCCTCCAGAACAACAAAATCCATTTAGGCAATCTTTAGTGACTTATGCCTAGCTTGAAGCACCTTTCCACCCTTCCATTTGACCCCAGTTTTTCCCAGTGCTTATCGATACGGTCAACGGAATGAGAAGCTCCCCATAGGTGAGAGTTTTTTCTAAGACTTTCACCACGTCGGGTACTTCTTTTTCAGGCACTTCAAAAACCAGCTCGTCATGAACTTGCAGAATCATCTTGGCCCTAGAATCCTTCAATGCTTCCCAGGCTCTTCTCATCCCAATTTTCACTGCCTCAGCAGCAGAGCCCTGAATAATGTGGCTAATCGCCTTTTTATCTCCACGCTGCAGCGAATAAAGAAACTCCCATTCTGGAATAAGCCGTATTCTGCCGCCGAGAGTCTGCACATACCCTGCTTCTCGAGCTTGCTTGGTAGTGATGTCAGTCCAGCGCTTGATCTCAGGATATGCTGCAAAGAACTTTTGCCTCTCCTTAGCATCACCTCCGCCATAGATAATCTGGAAATTCAGCGTTTTGGCATCATCCCTACGCTTTTTGCCCCCAAATACCCGGATTGCTGTCTGTTCATGTACGTCTTCACCATTAAGGAAAGCCTTTATCATCGGGACACATTTAGAGCAATGCGCCATCACACGCAGCTCAAGCTGGTTATAATCTGCCTTAACCAGCATGTGCCCAGGGGGTGCTACAAACGCGGTTCGGATTCTCTTTCCCTCCTCGCTTCTCATCGGGATGTTTTGCAGGTTGGGATTGGAGCATGAAAGCCTGCCTGTCTCAGTGCCCGCCTGGTTGAAGGAGCAGTGGATTCTCCCATTCACGATTTTGCCAAGCAAGCCATCGACATAGGTGCTCTTCAGCTTCTTGTATTCCTTGAATCGCAGATAGTAGGGGATGTATGGGTGCTTGTCCTTAATAGTTACTAAATACTCTGCGTTTACACTTGGCTTCTTCTTCTTACCTGTCCTCGGTCCAGAAGACAGCTTGAACTCATTGAATAGCAGATCTCGAACTTGATTAGGAGAATTGTGTTTCATGCCAGGGTGCTGAGACAAGATATCCAGCGCCTTAATACGCAAAGCAATCTTTTCATCGAATTGTTCGCCGAGCGACCTGAGCCTATCCCCATCTACCATCACCCCATTCAGCTCCATGTCGGAAAGCACAGGTATGAGCGGCATTTCGATCTTCCAAAATATGTCTAGCAGCTCGAATGTCTTCAGTTTAAGCTCAAGTGCTCCCCACAGCCTCAACGCTGCTATTGCATGGGGCCCTGAGTACTCCGCCATTTCCTGCAGGCTCATCTGGGCAAAGTCTCTTTTGACATCATCAAAAGCCTTAACATCCATCTTGATGTGCTTTGAGGCTAGATCTTTCAACGATAGCTTTTGCTCCCAGAGCAAATGAGCAGCAATCATAGTGTCGCACAGATTATCAACCATAACCCCTGCCTTCTTCATCATGCTCCGGTCATACTTGGCATTGTGGGCGATGTAGAGCCTGTTTGGGTCTGACAGTAGCTGCCTGAAGTATGTGGAGTTGATGTCGGCATAGTAGGCTCCGGTAGGCTCGCATGCTAAGGAAAAGCCGTAAGGTACATCTTTGCCCATGTTGGTACCAGAGCCCTCCACATCGAAGGCTAGGATAGGTGATTCCCCCAATCGCTGCCGGTCCTCCAAAGATCCGTCCAAACTTAGGTATGCATAATCAGACATGTTCTTCGAGTCAGCCATTTGATTTTTACCTCCTTATTATCTATTTTTAATTTCCGCTAGCCTCAATTTCAGTACACCACATATCACTGTGCATGTCACTGGACTACTGCTCGACTTTTACGCACAAGTCGATAAGATGTATAATTGTCCCCAAAATGGGGAACTATTAAGTGATACAGGGACGAGATCACGATGGATATAAGTGAATGTTGGGAGATCTTTAATTCTGTAAGCGAGGGTAAAGAACAAGCCGACGTTGTCAAGAAGTTCAAGAATCGTCGTAACCCGACCACAATTAAGACAGCCTACAATGTAGCTAAACTTCTACACTGCCGCGGCACTGGTCCTCTTTCTCGCAAGGAAGCCCAAGAGATTGCCGATGAAGCGAGGTACCACGCCAATGTAACCTATGTGCAGACCGCTTTCATTCACTACAAGGCGTGGCACGAAGATCGACTGGCCAATAAAGTACGGAGGGAAGAACACACAAGATTAATAAAAGAGGAAGCAAAGAGGCTACGCGCCTGTGTCCGAAATCCACGCCTACACATGCTTCCCGACAAGCGAGAGCTTCTCGAAGTCGATAACCAAGACTGGCGATTGGATCCAGTGATGTGGTTCTACCTCTGCACCCCCGATTTCTCCAATAGTAAGCGAAGGTGGGGTGATAGTTTTTCACTGCTCAGACAACATACGCGAGGCAGCTCATTTTGGAAAGATTACGGAGACTTGTGGAAGGCAGCGAGGAAGCTGGAAGAGGACTACCAAATCGCCGCAATCCAACTGGGAAAGGATTTCGATGAGTATCGGGAACTCTGGAATCAGATAAGCGTGGAGAAGCTTGGAAGGAAGAGGGGTAGTCTCTTCAGACCTTCAAAATACCCAGATGCTCCCCTTGAGGAGTACGAGGATTTTATTCCGAGCTATGATACATACTACTGTGATCAGGTTTTGAGCAGATTCTCTAAGATTATTGAGGGGCTCGTTATGCAGCTTCTTGAGCTGGAGCAGAAACTGGAGCAACTATATAGCAACTTAGAACCCCACAAGATCTATCCGATAATAGATCAAGGCTATTGCTGTGAATGTCCACAAGGAGGCAATCAAAGAGGGGGAATCGAATAGGTAGAAAGCCACATCCAGTCAATAGCATTACACAAGCCAGTATTTTATACTTTGGGCACATAAGACGTTTCTGCAGAGTTCCCTCAACCTCTAGTCATCCTCTTTTCTAGCTAGCAAAGTATTGTATAGCTTTGCAGCACTTTTCTACAACCTCCCCCCTCACCCCCTATTGCTGTAGTAAATACAAACTACACCAAAAATCCATTAGCGCAGAATAGCAAATGCGCAGAATATGAGTTCTAGCTATAGAAATTCTAGATACAAAATTCTACAACTGGCTCTGCAAATGAAGCTCCTCACTGTAGCAAACAATAAACACAATTCTACGCGTATTACGCCATTAACAAATTCAGGCGGCAATAGTATTTGTAGCATTGCGCGTAACAAGATGGATGTCCAAACCTATGGATTTTAAAAGGAGCTCCTTTTCCAAAACATTAAACAATATATTAGCGGCAATTTGTCGGAAAACTATAATGCTTAAATAGGGTTAATGTGGTGAGTTCAAAGAGCGTTGCTGAGAAGCGGCACACTATCCGCTGCTTAAGAAGGTTTATCTGATGATCCACTACTGTCAATTGCAATCTTGGAGCACAGCTTACACGACCCCTGTTCAATCAACGGCTCTATCACATCCGGGTCTAGGTCATCCCAAAGCTGCTGGAGCTGTTGCTCCATCTTGTGGAATCGGTCATCCAGATCGAGTATCAGCTTTGCAAATTCCGACAGCATATCCTGGCAGATCTCTTCGTCCCACGGAAGGTCTGCCATGCCCTCTGGCGGTGATGCTATGCTCGGCACCCAAACTGACTCAGCATACTCGTCGAGCTCCTCTTGAATGTGCTCCCATGCAGTGCCGAAACTGGGGTCCTCTTCTGCCAGCTTCTTCGCCGCCTCACGATATTCAGCTTGCAGCTTCGACGCTTCATTACCCAGTTCCTCATAGTGCTGCCAGAATAGGCTTTTCTCTAGATGAGCCTTCAAATATGGGAATCGCGGGCCCCAGAGCTTCTCATCTGGCAGAAAGGGCGTCATTACATGAAACCATGCGCTGGGGGACAGGCGCCAATTTTCACCAGCCCAGTCCCAGATCGACTCGTCTGTGTAAGTTCGTAGCTCGAGGTGGGGGTTGATAATGCACTCTCTGATTTGGCTGGCTGACTCAAGCAGTCGATCGATGTGGCGCTGTTTATTGAAAGAAGGACGTTCAATAGGAGTGCCCTTCAGCCGATTATACTCTTCCCACCAGCCTCTAAGCTGGTTTACCTTCTTAGGACCCCAACCTCGATGTGAACTTATTCTCTTGTTTGGAGATTCTTTTTCGAACTTATCTCTGATGGACTTCAATCGTCCAAAGGTCGTTATTGATGGTACTCTCTGTGCTGCTTTTTTCGATCGGGCTTTAGTAAGCAGAATCCCCTCAATATCTGAGAGTGTCTTCCCCTCATCTAGCAATCTCCAGACCTTGTGCGCCACTCCCTCATCGATCATAGCTCAATTATGCCCAACAAAGCCTATCAATGCAACTGACATATTACTGACGCATTATTGCCAGCATCATGCACTCTGCCATCAGAAGATATGCTCTATTATATATGTAGTCTTGTGAGAGGCGATATTAGTAGGTTCACATACTAAAAGGGTCAGCGAAAATGCTCTCCAGCGCTATTATAGGATCAAATCTGTAAGACAATGAACACTCGCACAGCAATCTACGTCAGAGTCTCCACCGAGGAGCAGGGCGACAAGAACCTCTCCATCCCGTTCCAGCTCGCCACGTGCAATTCCTACGCGGCGGACAAGGGGTGGACGGTGGTAGGGGAGTACGTGGACGTTGCCAGCGGGAAGAGTGACAGGAGGGAGAACTTCCAGCGCTTGATAGCTGATGGTCGGTCTAAGCTCTTTGATGCTGTGATCGTCTACAAGTACAGCCGGTTCGCCCGCAACGACACCGACAGCGTCCTGTACGAGAGGGAGCTCAACAGGAAGGGCATCACGCTGGTATCCGCCACCGAGCCTGTCGATGCCACAACGTCATCCGGCTGGCTGAACAAGCGCATACTGCAGACATTCGCTGAGTTCGAGAACAAGCAAAGGTCAGAGCTGTCAAAGGCTGGGATGAGGGAGAAGCTGCTGAAGGGTGAGTGGCCGTGGCGGGCGCCGTTGGGATACAGGAATCGGCAGGAGCACATAGACGCTAAACGCACGAGGAAGTGGATCGAGCCAGACCCCAACACTGCCCCTCTCGTGGTGAAAATCTTCAACGAGGCCGCTACCGACCAGTGCTCTCTGCTGGAGCTGTGCGACCTCGCTGATGAGATGGACCTCTGTACCTCGTACGGGGGATCTTTCACCCCAGAGAAGATGCTGCGCCTGTTAAGGAACCCATTCTACAAGGGTGTTCTTGTGGGGGTCAGATTTGACATAGAGATCGCGGGTGTCCATGAACCCCTCATCGACGAGGCGCTCTGGGACCGCGTCCAGGTGCAGCTAACAGTGCGCGGGAAGGCTCTATTCCACACCCGACGCCACAAGCACATACTGAGAGGGATGGTCAAGTGCGCTTGCGGGCTGGCGATGACGGCCGAGTTCCACAACAACGGGCGCAACGCCTATCTCCGGTGTGTATCTAGTGCTAACCGTTGCTATGAGGGATGCGGGAGGATGGGGCCGCGTTTGGACAGCATCATCAGCCAGATAGAAGGGGAGATCCTGCCAGCGATCTCGATCAGCGACGAGGATGTTGACATAATCCGAGAACAGCTTCAGGAAATCCTGAGGAAGGACTACCACACGATAGAGGCTGAGATCCACATACTCAGGACGCAGCTCACCCACACCGAGAATCGCCTCCAGACCCTCCTCAATATCCGCCTCGACAACGAAATCACCAAAGAAGAGTTCCACGAGAAGCGGGCTGAGCTCAACCTCGAAAAAGCCAAACTCACCCAGCGCCTGGACCAGAATGTGGCTGTCCTCAGTAGGGGAGAGGAGGAGTTGGAGCGGGCGCTGTCTCTCGCTAACAACATCACTGCACTGTGGGCTGATGCAGACGAGGAAGGCAAACGAGAAATCTTGGAGGCGATATTTGTCAAATTTACTGTGGACAACAAGCAGATCGTCGACGTCGAGGTGAGGTCTCCTTACAGCTGGCTGATGCGTTCGAAACCGGATAAGATGCCGATATCAGGGATTTTACGCTCGTGAAATGGTACTTTGGTGCCCCCAAGCGAATTCGAATCGCTGTTTCCAGCTTGAAAGGCTAGCGTCCTAGGCCTCTAGACGATGGGGGCACTCTGATAAATATACCAAATGTAGCCTCAGGGTGCAATCG
>Ga0180438_10007040_pt1 | contig 14902 bp, 20 predicted proteins | sample SS_ome_12_FD_132455 | JGI IMG/M metagenome (GOLD analysis project Ga0180438, IMG submission 132455) | Hypersaline lake sediment archaeal communities from the Salton Sea, California, USA - SS_3_D_2 metaG | ecosystem: Environmental > Aquatic > Non-marine Saline and Alkaline > Hypersaline >...
CGGTATCGTGAGCACGGCCAGTCGGTCTAGGCGCTCGAGCCCGCGCGCGTCGAGGTATTCGACGGTCGCGCCAAACTCGTTGACCGTCACCGTGGCGACGTGGCGCGGCTCGCACTCGGGATCGGTAAGGCGCGCGGTGTAGAAGAATTCGAGGCGGGTCATTGGTCGCCCTCTTGAGCGAAAAGCGGCAGAGCGCTCGCGTGCGCTGCGGCGTTGATCCAAAGACGCTCGGTCCTACTGTCGCCTTGCTCTCGCGATATCGACGTGTACGACTCCCACGAGACGACGCGCCAACCCTCATCGCTTAGTCGGTCATACGGGCCGCCCGTGTATCCTGACACCATCACCATAGCGTCGAGCGATAGCAATTGTTCGACGTATTCGTTGTGCTCGTCGATGCTCCACGCTTCGGCTGCATACGTTGCTGCATCGGTCCGCTCGCCCGAGCAATACGGCGGATCGACGTAGACCAAAACCCTGCCGTGCGCGTATTGCGCGGTCACTTCGCGCGCATCTTTGCATTCAACCTGGACTCCAGCAAGCCGGTCGCACACCCTTTGAACAGCATTGCGAGCAGGCATCATCGCCATTGATCCCGGCACACGGCCGACGCCGTAGGCGGATCTCCACCCGCTCGGCCTCATGCCCCCCATCGCGCGGGATTGATAGCAGCAAACCACCATTCGCCGTGCATCTTCGACGGGATCGGGCGAAACTTCCGCCGCAACCTCTACTTCGCGCCGAGCGTGCGGAGTCAGATGCACAGCGCGGATCAGTTCGTCGGGCATGTCGCGCGCTACACGGTACAGGTTCACGACGCGGTCATTCAAATCGTTCACCGTCTCCAACTCGACGCGTGGCTTGGCGCAAAGCACCGACAGTCCGCCGCCGAACGGCTCTAAGTAGCGAGTGTGCGGCGGCATCATGCCGACAATGCGCGCGGCGCTAGTACCCTTTCCTCCGTACCATTTAAGCCCGCTCATCCCTCAACCCTCCTCGCCCACACGTTGCCGCGAGCGTAGATCGCGAGCAACGCGTCCGTAGCGTTCCGCCAGTCCTCGCGATATGCGGTGCACGTCACGCGCACCTGCTCCGGTATCGTGAGCACGGCCAGTCGGTCTAGGCGCTCGAGCCCGCGCGCGTCGAGGTATTCGACGGTCGCGCCAAACTCGTTGACCGTCACCGTGGCGACGTGGCGCGTCATCGCAGCACCTCCGTCGCAGCGCGGGCTACGGCGAGGGCGTAGTCTTCGGCGCTCGCAATCTCCTTTTGAATTGGTGAATACGCGCGCCATCCGTGCGCGTTAGGTCGCATGTGAACTCCCGCGTCCCGCTCCCGCATGAGCACGACGAGGCCCTCGACGGTGAGCGGGTCAGTGAGATTCGGGACAACCAGGGCTGTCGCGCAGATCGGCAAAACGTGCGAGTACATGGCTACGTTCAAGTCTCCGTCCGCGCGCGCGGATGCGACGCGGACTCCCGTTACATCCGCCATCCCCGGCAGCCACCGGAATCCGTCGAGTGTGGTCATCTGCTCCGCGAGTGTCCGCAGTTCGGCAATCTCGTCGCACTCCGCTTGCCCTATACCTTGGGCGTGCGTCAGTCTTTCTTTCATGGCAGAAGCTCGCGAATGCGAGTCATCACTGACCGCACGTCGGCTGCGTAGTCGTAGGCTGCATCGACGCAGACCTCGCCGCCATTGTAGCGGCAGAGAGTGTGCGTGATAGGTGCAGGCTGATCTTCAGCTTGCGAGCGTCGAGCGGCGAGGGCGAGCAGCGCCGATGCGACGGGATCGTCGGGGTCCGCGGCGTAGTCAGGATGCACCTGCATCACGCCGAGCTCGCCAACGGGACCAGATGCATCGGGCGTCATGCCCGTTTCTTGGTAGGCGAGGGCAACCACCAAGCGGTCCCAGACTGGCGGCTCGAATCCGTACTCTCGAGCGCGAAGAGACAAGTCAACACAGGTCGAGAACGCCTCGTCGGTGTTCGGGTTCAGGCGCGGGCCTCCCCATTCAATTAACGCTTGGCAGACGGCCTCTGCTCGCTCGAGCGCGGGGCTCTGTTGAGCTGCTGGTTCGCACGGAAACACCAAGGTGGCGCAAATGGCAGTTGTGATAAATAAAACTCGCATGTTACTTCCATGTTCGGGTTAAGGGTTGCTTACGACGACACATTACTTGCCATGCGTTCCGATTATTGTCAAGAATACCTAAGCGGAAAATCGCTCGGCGAAGTTGCTTGTGCCGAATCGGTGTCCTGTGGCACCCTAGCTGTCCCTATCTTGCCTTCCTGCGATGCGCCTACGACCCTACCAACATACCGCGTGCGAGGCCGTGAGACGGCATCTCGCGAACGGTCGCGCGCCGCTTCTCTACGCGCCGACGGGTGCAGGAAAGACGGTCATGGCGTGCGTCGGAATCATGCGGCCAGCCATCGCGCAGGGCCAGCGCGTGATGTTCGTTGTGCATCTAAGGGAAGTTGTGCGTCAGACCGTTCGTGCGCTTCAGAACTGCGGGGTCGAAGCCGACGTGCTAATGGCATCTGAGCAGCGGCGAATTGGAGCACCAGCAATCGTGGCCTCGGTGCAGACAGTCGATGCGCGCAAAGAGTATCCGCCTGGTGTGGATATCATTGTGTTCGACGAGGCGCATCGGGCGGCAGCGCCGATGTATTTGCGTCTCCAGCGCGCATATCCGCGCGCTCGGTTCGTCGGCTTAACCGCGACTCCTGTGCGGACAGATGGGAAATCGCTCGCACCGCCTGACGCACCGTTCACAGACATGGTGGTGGCGACGACGCCTAGCGCCCTGATACGGGACGGGCATCTGGTAGACGTCCAAGCATACGGTTTTGCGGGCGTAGAGCTCGACGGGGTGCGCGTTCGCGCCGGCGAATTCGTGTCGTCGGATACAGGTCGTCGCATGTCAGCGGTCGTCGGCGACGTCGTGGAGCAGTGGCAACGACATGCTCAAGGACTTCGCACCGTGGTTTTTTGCGCGTCGGTCGAACACGCGAAACGGACCGCAGAGGCGTTCCGGGGGGCGGGGGAGTCTGTCGAATTACTCACGGGCAAGACGTCCGACAAGCGCAGGCAGGAAATCGTGAGGCGGCTCCGCAAAGAGCCGCTCATCCTCGTGAATTGCGACGTGTTGACGGAAGGATTCGATGAGCCGCTCATCGGTGCGGTCGTCGTAGCAAAGCCAACGATGTCGCTCGGGCGCTGGATTCAAATGGCAGGGCGCGGGCTTCGGCCCATCACGGAATCAACTGCGGAAGCCTGTCGCGACGAGGGGGTCGCAGTGCCATCGAAGCGGCACGTCATACTCCTCGACCACGGACTCAACCTGCAACGCCACGGTTGGCCGACGGCAGACCGGCAATGGAGCCTAATCGCCAGCGATAGCCGGCAGCGTGACGGTGCAGCGGCGGCAAAGTCAGTAACCACATGCAAAATGTGCGGGTTTTCGGCGCCGTATCCATTCGTGCTGTGCCCTGGATGCGGAGCATCTGCGCGGCCGGCTCAAATGACGACATTACATGGGCAGCTCGAGCGCCTATCGCCCGGCGAAGTGCTCGTTCCACGAAGAACGCCCGTTGAGCGGTGAGGGACTCAACGGGCGTTCACGGCAACCTCCAAACCAACAAGGAGATAACTGTGAATACAACCGCAGCGAGGCATAAGCAAGCGCAAATTTCGCATTGGTCGTGGGACGACGTGAAGCGTCGAGTCCCTGGCCTTGAGGACGTGGATAGGTTGCAAGGTCCGTTTGCCTCATGGTGGGATGGTGGCGAAACGCATTTCAGCGTGTCGCGAGCGGGGCAATTTGTCGTGCATGATCGTCCCGAACTTTGCGGCGGCATCTACGAGTTGGGCAAGGTAGCCGGATTCAACGACGAGGAGTTGTGCCGCGCAAAATACGGTGACTGGTGCGTGTCGTGGGGCGTCACGCCTTCACGTCTGCTTCGCATGCTGGACGACGCGGAGCTCATTATGTGGGAAGGCTTTTCGTGTCTGGCGCATCGCGTGGGCGGTCGGCGCAGGATATATGTCATGGAAGCCGACATGCATGTCTGGGCAGACCCGAGTGGGGTCGAGGCGCAGTGGTATGGCGCGCGGTGGGCGGGACGTGCGAAAGGGCCTGTCTACTACGTGCAGCATGAATCGTCGGTGTGGCTTCTCGCGATGGCTGGAGTTGCTGCCGTGTGCGCGCTTTCGGCGCCCGATGGTCGCACTCCCGACGCTCACTTAGGTCATCTGTCATCGCGCGAATGGCGCATCGTCATGCAATCTGGCGACGAAGGGGCCAAGCTCGGGCTGCGGAACTTTAGCGCAATCGCGCGCAAAGCCGGGGGGTCGGGAGGCGGCATCCAACTGGTGAGGATTCCCAACGACGAGACGACGTCGTATGCCGAGTGCGTCTATATCCAAGATAGCCTGCGGCGCTCTGTGCCCCTGTCGCGGGCGATGGAACTTCTTGAAATCGTGTCCACCGACGAATGGAGTCGGCTGAACTCGATCTATGGGGTCGGCAAAGAGCAGGGCTCGCACGTCGTGTACGCCCATCGCCTCAAACACGCGATGGGCTCAGATGCTCATCTTGTGTATGATCGGTCGGCTTTCTGGCAGTATGACGAGCTAACTGGAACGTGGGCTCGGCTCCCTCATTCCGCGCTGTGCCTTTGGCTGATGGCTCAGGAGCGCGACGAGGAGGCGCCGCGAATGACCGCAGGCGCCCAGGAAAGCATCATTCGCAATCTGATCCCGATGGTGGAGCGAGATGGGTTTTTCGATAACGCGCCCATCGGAGTCGTCGACGACGAAGGGTTTTGGACGTACGATCCGCATTCTGCCGCGATTGTACGTCTTGAGCATCATCCGATGCACCGGCAACTGCATCGCGTTCACGGGACGCTTGACGGCGCAGAGGAGCCGACGGTCTGGATGGACTGTCTGCGGTACTGGATGGAGCCGCTTGAGGACGCGGAGGGCATGATCCAAGTGTTGCGAGAATTTGTCGGTGTCGCGCTTCTCGAGCGGTCAGTGCAGTTCCAGCAGGCTTTGATGCTCACCGGTACAGGAAGCAACGGAAAATCCGTGTTTCTCGGGGTCGTTGAATCGCTGTTTCCCGAGGGCTCGGTTGCGCATGTCTCGCCGCAGTCGCTTGGGCACGAGTATTACGCCGCCGAGCTCGCAGGAAAGCGGCTAAACGTGTGCGGTGACATTGACGCCAAAGAAATCGTCCGCTCGGCCGCGCTCAAAAAGGTGGTCGCTGGTGATTCCATGATCGCGCGGTCAGTGAGACAGCAGCCGTTTTCGTTTCGGCCGCGTGCGGGCCATTTGTTCAGCGCCAACGAACTTCCGCCGACGACCGACTACTCCCACGGATTCTGGCGACGGTTCATCGTCGTCCCGTTCAATCGGGTTATCGCCGACGAGGAAAAAGATTCGGAGCTCTTGGCGAAGCTGCAACAGGAGCGGCTCGGCATCGTGCGCTGGGCGCTCGAGGGTGCAGCGACCGCTCTGCGGCGCGGGCGGTTTGAGCAGACGGTCGACTCGCGCGCTGAGTTGCAGCGATGGCAGGTCGAGTCCGACTCTGTCCTGACATGGATCAACGAGGCGTGCGTGGAAACAAAGACCGACGAGCTAATGACCAAGGCAAGCGTGCTCTACCAAGCCTACTCGGAGTTCGCGAAAACACGGAACATGAAGCCCGTGTCGATGAACAAATGGGGCCGGAGGCTCGGTGGCCAGGTCTCGAAGTCGTGTAGGCGCGACGGTAACTATTATGGGCTCGTGCTCCGCTCGTTCCGCGAAGAGCCGGCAGACTACGAACCTGACAGCCCGTTGTAGCGGACAACTGTTTACGTTTGGCGGAGGTTATACGCTCGCCTAACGTGCTGAATTTAGGCGGGTATTGAGGATTGTGGACGTTTCAGAGGCGCTCTTCCGCGTAGTGCGTCGTCGCGTACTGGTTACACAAAGAAACGCCGTTCCAGTGGGGAAGGTCGGATAAATCTTCTGATTCGCCCACATAATCCCAAAACAAGAAGAAAATCAAATGCTTAACTTGCGGAGGTTTTCGTCGATGCGCTACACAAATCATCCACGGTGCTACACAGGGATGGCGTTGCGCGACCATTCGGTGCAAGATGCTGCTGATTACCCACTTCCCTCACTTCGCAGCACATGGACCCGGACACTTTCTTCATGGCGGTGACTGCGATTGCAGCCGCGGCAGGCGGCGTCGCGCAATACTTCGCCGAGCGCGCGGACGGTCGAGTCACCTCGGAGACCTATGACAGAGTCGTCGCTACGGCCGAACTCTGGGACGAATTGACAGCCCTACTGAAGCGCGTACGAGCGCCTCCCCTTGAACCGCAGCGCGCGTTCGTTGCTCGCGTTCATACCTCTCCCCCGGTTGGTGGCGGAGTGCTGGCTCAACTGGAGATGCATGTCGTCGCGGAGCGCACCGTCGACGACCATCCGTCGTTACTGTCCTCTTGGCAGTCTTTGCCGCTGGAGCCGTCGTATGTGCAGACAATCGTGGAGCCGTGCGTGCGTCGAGGCAACGCTCTGGTCGCAGCTCGCGATTTGACGTCGGCGACGATGATAGCCGACGTCTACGATACATATTCGATTGCAGCGACTATCGCGTGGCTCCTCGCCGTAGATGACGAGCACAGCGACGTGTGGCTGATGGTGCTGCATTTCAGCAACCCCCCACACCTCACATTATCGCCGCAGCTTCGTTACGTGCTGCGCCAATACGCGCATCGCATCCGCACTGCACTTTCGCTGCCTACTCCCGTCAGCTCCGAATAAGCCCAAGGTCTCGAGCTCGGAGGAGAGCCCGTCGAGCGTAGGGAGTCTGCGATCGGTTGTGTCCCCAGATCCACTTCCACGACCAGTATCGCACGCCGTGAGCTCCGACATCCCAGCACGCTTGGAGATTGCGCACCATCACATCCTCTGGCGTTAGGTCGGTGCCGTCGAAATTCTGTCGATATGACGCGGCGCCAAGAACGAGTTTCGGCCCATTTAGCGCCGCGACCTTCTCGGCGGAGTATTCCTGCATCCCAGGGATACCCCAACGCCCGGTGAGACCGTATTCACGCTGCGTGTATGCCTGCACGGCAACGGTGTCGAGCCACTCGAGCGCGTAGTCGAGCGACTCGACCTTAGCTGGGAATGTCGATCCAGTCACTTCCTTGTGCCAGTTCGCCCGTGTGATCTCCTCGAGCGCGAGAGCCGCTTGCACGCGCGATGCGTATCCACGCGGTTGTCGTCTGTACCACGGATCTTCAAAGTCGAAGTCGACGTAATCGAATCCGATCTCCCGCGCCATATCCATCGCTTGCGGTATCGTCTGGATATACTCAGCGGTCGGTTGTGGCCACAACATGAACCCCACCCGTCGAACACCCGCATCGCGGGCCGCGCTAATTGCGGAGCGCCATTCCCGCCACGGGTTGCGATCCCACGCAGCCGCCGTCATTGCCCCGGATGCGGGGTGACGCTGCACCGTCATGCACAAGTCGGTCATCCCAACTGTCTCAAAGTCGCTGCGCACTTCAGCGAGCTCGCGAACGAACCGACGCGCTGAAGTATCGACCCAGCACCCGACGAACGGCCGATTTTTTCGCGACCGATAGAAGAGCCAAGACAAAGCCGCCAGTAGACCGAACCGTTTAATTGTCATTACGCTCTTTTCTGCTTTCGAGAAACCGTCTTAGCTCGTCGACGCCAATTCGGATCGACCGCGGCCCGAGGCGCGAGCACCGTATCGCGCCCCGATCAATCCATCGGTAGACGGTACTCACGTCGACCGCAAGGAGGTCGGCTACTTCCCTCACCCTGTAATACTGACGCTTGAACATTCCGCTCTCATGTCTCGATACGCGACACGCGCTCGGGGTCGAAGTGAGGTACAGCAATCGGCGAAAGCGTCAACTCGGCGATCATGCGCGGTGACAAAAACGCAACAGACGCATCGTCAATGCTACTGTGATCTCCAATGAATCGCAATGTCGCGCGAATGACTGGTCGGTCTCGCGTTTCGGGCAGCGGGGGAATGCTCGCACCCGCGACGCGCATTTGACGCGCGATCTCGATCAGCGCCGTCGGCACTCGCCCATCACCGAAGCAGTGCAGGACGAGCGGCACGGGTTTGAAGTACGGAAGATACCACAGTTCACCATTTTCTCGACCTAAGTTTACGTTTCCGCAGGGATAACCGCCTGCGTCGTAAAGCCATGTCTCAATATCAGGGTGCAGGCTACTCATTGCTGTCGTCCGTGCTCTCACTGTCCGCTACGCCATCGTCCCCAGCGTCGTCCCCAGCGTCGTCGACACCGTCCCGAAAGTCGCGTTCTAATTCCGCTATCATTTCTGCGCGAACGACCCTGCACGCCTCGTCAACGGCCGCGCGGAGCAGGGGCAGTTCGCTTGGCTCGATGAGGTACACCTTCTGCGCCCACATCTCCGCGAGCGCGTCGTCTACTTCGATGATGACCATGCGCTTGCCCATTTGGGCGAGCACGCCCGCACCGAGCGCTGTGTCGACGGAAATTGCTTTTAGCCGCATTGGCTCTGTCAACTTGCCAATTACGACTTCCGCGTCTACCTCTGTGTCAGTGTGAATCGCAGCGTCCATGATCGTCTCAAAGAACTGCCAAAGAATGGCAGTTAATTCGAGACAAACCCTTTGAACATCGGTAGCTTTTTCCATGAGACATCACCTGTTCTCGGCTTTAGAAAAAGACGACGTGCGCGGTATCGCGCTCGTGCATCCTGTGACTGGTGTCACAATTGACACCATGAGACCATCGTCAAGGTATGCGGCAATTCAGGCGCGCGCAAGCGACCTTTGCCTCGAGACGGAGAAGGTGCGCGTCGTGCCTCTTCTCGCAGGCTCGGATGGCGACGAATATTACGAGGAGTACGCCACCACCATCCCGCTACGCGGCCCTACGCTTTCCGCTACGCCCGCCCTTGCCCAAAATACCAACCCGGAGCCCGACGGAATGACCACCTCGATGCCCGTAACCGCTCTGCGCGATCACGTAGAGCTCACTCAACGCGCCGCTGACGTCCGTAGCGCCGAGCAGCGCATCCAGCTTGAGGCACATATTCGGTATCTGGAGACCGAGCTGGAGAAGTCTCAGCGGTCCCACGAAGACACTCGCGCGGCACTGAGCGCCCTGCAAGAAAGGTTCCAACAGGAATTGCAGCGAACCGCCGAGCGCATGGAAGAGCGATTTGATTCGCGTCTTGCGCGGCTCGTCGAGGAGCACGACCGCAGGCTTGAGGCGACCGAACTGCGCTACGAGCAGCGCATCAAGGCACAGAGTTCGGCCCACCAAGACGAAATGCAGCGCCAGCAGAGAAACGCCTCGGATAATCTGGAGTACGAGCGGAAGGCTGCACTGCGCCGAGAAGCTGACATCATCCAGCAGCGCGACGAAATGCGCGTCGCACGGGATGCGGCGCTCGCACGATGCGAGTCAAAAGACGACGAAATCGACAAGCTGCGCACGCGATTGCGGCGCAACGAAAGCGATGCGGCCATTTCAAGCGAGCGCGACGAGCGCCTACTGCAAGAAATTGCGCGCACCGAGGGACCGACACGCGATGCGCTTCTCGCAGCAATGGTCGCCTCGCGCGGCGTCGAAGTCGAACTTCCAGAACCGGATGGCAAGGACTCCCAGCAAATCGACCGGCTGCTCGGGCTGGCAACGCAATTCATGGCTGCGGTACAGGCCAAGAAGGGCTCTCCCGCGCCAGCAGCGAAAGGACTGAAAACCGACGAGCTTTGAGCTAACCGTTGACAAGAATATCGCCGCGCGGTCATCATAAGCCGCTATGTTGACCCACGTTGACCTCCAAATGACACCTTCCGACGCCGTTCGCACGGCGAATCGGCAGGCAGCCAAAGGTGCGCTCGAGTGGCGCGTGAGACAACTCGCAGCGCGCATCGTGGCTAGGTCTCGGAATGTGCGCCGCAACGGCCCGGTGCTGATCGCGCGCTGGATTCGCGCGAACATTTTGTACACGCAGGAAGCGCCTGGGTATGAGCTGCTACAAGGACCGCTTACGACCCTCACGATCCGCACTGGCGATTGTGACGACCTCGCAATTCTATGGGCGTCATTGTGTCGGTCGATAGGGCTCAAGGCGTACGTCGTCGGCGTCCGAGCTCGAGGCGCGCCGAGTTTTCGACACGCGGTAGGTTTGTACGAGGGGCAACTGTACGAGCTCAGTCGCGACGAGACGTATGGCGGCCCCGTTCGTGGACCGCTAATGAACGGTCTGGACGTAGGCGAGGAGGGATTTTACTACGACCCCGAGGCCCAGCGCGACGGGAGTGTCCAGATGGACGGGAAACGCTCCCGCCAAGATGACGCCGGAAGCCGAGCGAGCATGGTGGCAAATACGCTCGCGCGAGCGGGCGTCGAATTGCCTGACGACGTGCTTCCGGGTCGCTCGCGCGACGCGATTCTACTCGCGGCTCGCACCAGTGGCGCCGCGTCAAGCGGTTTGGCCATCGCGGCGACCTTGGGGGCAAGCAATCCAGTAGGCGCTGTGATTGCTGCTGCCTTTGCCGCTGGTGTCTTGGGCGCTTCTATTGCCAAAACGCACAAGATGCGCCGCAGGGCATACGACCGCGGAAACGAAACCCTCGAGGCGTTGCAGGCAATCGCACGGATCTGCGACCCGCCATCGGATGCGGCCTATCGGATGCTGTGGGTTCGACTGGTGGAGTGCGTGCCTCGCGTCACCGATACCTATGGACTTCGCGGCCGTCGGTCACGACGCGTTCGCATTGCAACAACGCAGGACATCCGCGCTCGCCCAGCTTTGTGGTCGGACGGCTCCGACGGCACAAAAATGGGCGTGTTCGAGGTTTTCCGCGGGAGCTCATCCGGTGCTTCGCGAATGGCAGAGGTGATGACCTCGCACCGGAATTTCGCTCGTGCGCTGCTGATCGGCCTATCTCGCCTGTCGTTGCCAGAGCGCCGCCGCGCCGTAGCAATTATTTTGCAGCAAGGGCTTGGCACGCGCGGGATGAATGGGCTATCGTGGCTCGGAAGTCCTACCATCGCCCGCGTCGGCGGTCGCGATTTGACGCACTACGCGCTTCCTGTCGCAGCCGTCGTTGGCGTGGGCCTTCTCGCAATGGCACTGAAATGAAAAATCCTCCGCCGTGGTCCTCGGTGCATTCTCAGGCGTGGCCTATTTCGGCGACTGCCGTGCAGACATCGCTTGGACAGCCTGGCATCCGTACTCCAGTACAGCCGGCGGCAATGGCCGGTAAAACACCGTCCTCAGCGCCGTTCGGATCGTCGTCCCCAGCGCCGAATACGCAAGCGGCCTTCGACGCCGCAGCGGCGCGTCGCGATGAGCGGTGGGATCGCTTTGGTCAAGTGGTGGACACTGGACTCGGTGTCGTGCGGGAGGTTACGGGCTCGAACCGCACTCGTTCGGCCGAGACGAACATCATTCTCGGCGGATCGAGTGAGCCCGCCCCGATCCCGTGGATTCCCATCGGCATTGGCGTCGCCGCTCTTGCTGCCCTTGTCTTAATGAAGGATTCGAAATGAACCTGACTCGCTCTGAAATCAATCGAGTGGGCTCGGCAGTCGTCGAAGACACGATGTCTGGGAAGCGACGCCGCCGACGGCGTCGAAGAGGTCGCGGCTTCCTCGGCATCCGTGGCCGGAAGCGTCGCCGCCGTCAGCGCGCAGCTCGTCAGAATTTGCGACATCGCACCCGCCGCGAAAATCTCCGCGCAGACGCCGCCGAGGCGCGCACTCGTAGAATCCAGGCGGAAGCAGCGACCGAGCAAGTTCGGTTCCAACTCCAGCCTGCGTTCGTAGACGACGAGGGATCGGTCGGCGCATACGACGACTCGATGACGCCAGACTCGAGCAGCGATGCGTTGTACGACGCGGCGGCAGACGTCTACGAGGAAGCGGCTGGACCGCCGACTATGCTGTACCTCGGCTTGGGCCTCGCGGCCGTCGCCGCGTTCATGTATTTCAAGAAGTAGGCATTTTGTGCGTGACTTCTCTACGATGACCGGAAAGCGCCGAAAGCGCCGAAGGCGCCGGCGTCGGCAACGCCGTGTGCGGCGCCGAATGAGGCGTCGGGAGGGTCGCGGAGGTGTTCCTGCGCAAATCGCCGCCGCTGAGGAGCACGCGGCAACTACCGCTGTCCCGCCTCCGCTCGCAATGCCGAGCTGGGTTGTGCCTGCTGGAATCGCGGCCGCCGCGCTTTTGCTCGTTTCGCTAGTGATGCGATGAATGTGCTAGGAACAGCGCTGATCTTTGGCGCCGGATATGCCGTCGGTCGGTCGGCGTCAAGTCGCCGAACAGGCAATCGACAACGGTCGCGACCTATTGGAAGCGTCGCAAATGCTATGCTTTCGATTCATGGTGTGGTAGAGCAAAATCCTGCGCTCTATCGACGGCTCGCTGAATCAGGCCGGCTATCATTTAGTGATGCAGCCCTTCTAACCCGAACTTTTACGTAGGCTCGTACGATGAATCTCAAATCCGTTTTTGTTGGCGCTGTTCTTGCTTGGTTGTACTGCCGCCGTTCTGAAGCAGAGGTCGACGCAATCATCGACGATGCCGTCGACGAGGGCGCAGAGATCGGAGCGACCGCAGCAACGTTGGCGATTGCCGACGAAGCGACCGCTGAGGACGGCACGGAAATGTCTGGTCCAAATCGGAAGATGCGCCGATTGCGCCGTCGAGCCGCGCTCGCGGCCGACTTGGATGCCGCAGCAAGACGGGCGCGCGCGCGAGCTCGCCGCCGCCGACGGGCTCGCCGCGCTTACAGCAGACGCCAACGCCGCCGACGTGGTCTGAGTACCGCAGACACCGCGCGCTCGGCAATCGGTCTGCTCAGAGCTGGTTAGGCTATGATCCGTCCAGAACACGTCGTCGCTGGCGGGATTCTTCTTCTCGTTGGCGTACAACTCGGCAGATCGGTCGAGCGCACCAAGCACAAAAAACGTCTGTTGGGTGCAGAGGTGTTGTCTGTCGCCGACGTTCGCGGCGTGCTGACGGATGAGCAGGCGGAAGAGCTCGACGGGTTGCTGTCGGCGGGCGCGATGATCGTACAAGAGCAGGTCGGCGACGCACTGATCCTTTTTTTGAAGAACGGCGCTGACAATCTTCGCCGCGTGTTCGTTGTCCCAGCAACACCGCAGGATGCTGCGCCGGTGACTGCCGATGAGGGAACAGATGAGTGAGGCGGCATACGAGGCCGGCCGAAAGCTCAAGGCATGGCACGACTTTCGAGCAGGGCGAATCACGCGCGACGTGATGCGGTATTACGGCGAGTCAATCCGGCTGGTTGATCAGATGTTGCGTAAAATGCCGTTGGAGCAGCGCGCCGGCCTCGGCAACACAGTACACGCCCAACGCGCTGCCTTGCTGCGACAATGCGTGATCGACGCGCGCTCGAGACAGTCGCGCGGAGAGTGGAGCGCCCCCGTCGCAATGTTCGCCCCGCCGCCCCCGATTGATGCGCTTACGGCGATGTCAGGAAGCGCGCTTTCCGACGATGAGCGGCGAACGGCCGGCCAATGGATCATTGGCATCGCGGCAATGGTGGGCGTCGCGATTTTCGCAATGGCCACGGCAGATGACTGAGAAGCGGCTCACCTACGCTGACATGCATTGGGGCGATCGCCCACGCGCTTCCGATGTGCCGATGTACGTACTGCGTCGGAGGTGGTGTCGGCCAGGTCCGCGCATCGCATCGTTGAGCTATGCGACGCACAAGGATGGCGAAGTAAAAGTGTGGGAGCACGCATTCGGCGAACAGGTCGGGTGGCGCCCCCGGATTCTGTGGAACGAGCGCGGCCGCGTGCGGAATGACGTGGTTCCCGCGACGGACTGCCCTGTACTCGCATTGGGACGCATCGTCGACGTCATGCTCGAGACCGGCGAAAAGCTGCACCCCGTGATGTCGTGGGTAGGTTGCCCGTCTCGGTATACAGGCAACGGTGCGCCCGTCCTCGTGATGGCATCGTATCGCGTTGGTTGGGGGATCGAGCATCGGTCCCCCGAGTCGGACGTCATCTGGCCGTACATCACACCCCACGGAATCATCGGCTAGGCCCGCCCTCGCCGCCCCTATCTCAGCTCGGCCCTCGCCGAGCTGAATGCGTTTTGGCGTATTCCTTCAGTTCGCATAAGCCGCATAAGCTAACATAAGAGGGCATAAGTGGCTAATATTGCAGTTGTTTTAGGGTTTTCCCGAAGATAGGATTAGCACTCCTACACCGCGACCTGAGTCTGCGATGAGCTGGCAAAAAGTACGGGTCACAAACCCCTCCCCCCCGAAACGCAAAATGACGACGAAGCGCAAGACCACCACCAAGCGCAAGACTACGTCTTCGCGCCGCAAGCCGGTGACACGCCGACGCAACCCGAGCGCGTCGCGCACGAAGAAGGCAGAAATTTTCGGCGTGCCCGCCATGCAGGCCGTCTGCGAAGTCGGCATGGTTTCGGCGGGCGGTTTCGTCGCCGGGAATGTGGCGGAGTTCGTTGACGACCGCATCCTCGAGGCGGTTGGCGTCGACGGCCCCATGCGAAGCATCGGCGGCTTGCTCGCGACCACCGCAATGGTCATCGCGGGACATCGCGTGAACAAGGAGTTTATCAAGGGGTACGACATCATGCCCTTTGTGTACGCCGCCTCCGGCGCCACTGCCAAGGTGGCCATCGAGTCCCTTCTGGGACTTGAAGAGTACGTCGAAGAGCCCGAGGTCGCCCCCACCGACGCTGCAATGTCTGGCTACGTGCCCGACATGCAAGGGCATTCGGAGTACGCCTCAATGCATGGGCCGAGCATGAGCGGCTTCCTGCCGCAAGGCATGTCGGCCC
>Ga0180438_10007041_pt1 | contig 14902 bp, 10 predicted proteins | sample SS_ome_12_FD_132455 | JGI IMG/M metagenome (GOLD analysis project Ga0180438, IMG submission 132455) | Hypersaline lake sediment archaeal communities from the Salton Sea, California, USA - SS_3_D_2 metaG | ecosystem: Environmental > Aquatic > Non-marine Saline and Alkaline > Hypersaline >...
AGCCACATGTCGTACTCGAACCCATCCGGCACAGGTTCCGGCTGCTTGAGGTGGGCGTTCTTCGAAAAATCCGGCATCCCGCCCGGCAGACCGCACTTGACGGTATGCAGCTTCCCGATCCGGCCGTTGCGAACCAACTCACACGCAAACCGGAACTTCTGGTCCGACCGCTGCTGGCTCCCCGTCTGGAACACCCGCCCGTACTGGCGCACGGCGTCGCTCATCGCCCGTCCATCGGCAATGGTCAGCGAGAGCGGTTTCTCGCAGTATATATCTTTGCCGGATCTGGCGGCGGCAACGGTCGGAATGGCGTGCCAGTGGTCCGGCGTAGCGATCAGTACCGTGTCGATATCGTCACGTGCGATGATCTCGCGAAAATCTATGTACGCGTCGCATCCTTTATACGAGCCGGACGATTTCTCTTTAGCATAGTGCCCTTCGACGATCCTCTTTGCAAGCTCTCGTCCACCGGGACCGCCGTCCCAGTAACCGCTCGTGCTTTCCCGGTTGACGTCACAGACAGCAACAACCTGGACCCGCGAGTCCCTCAGGAAACCTCTCATATCGTTGGTGCCCTGGTTGCCGGTGCCTATGCAGCCCATAGTGATCCGGTTACTCGGCGCCACGCTACCGTCCGCTCCCAGGGCCGACGAAGGGATAATTGCTGGGAAAGCAAACGCTGCACCTGCCGCGGTACCTTTCAAGAAGTCGCGCCGGGAGATTCCGCTTCTTTTCGTCGTCTCACTTTTCATCGAGACTTTCCTTTCCAGCCTGACGTTTACCGGCCTGCAGTCCATCGGATCGACTGGGCAACCAGACGACGGTAGTTCTCATCGGCGAATATGCTCGGACCGTGACCTATCTGAATATGACACACTCTGGCGTTGCCATATGTCCTGACCCAACAGACCGGTTTGTCGCTTGCCGGATGGTCGGTACTGAGTAACAGACGGTTTCCCGGTGGGAACAACCAGTTGTTGTACGTCTCGTCGTTGACGCGAAAGTCGCTCAGGCCCCGGGTTACAGGGTGATTGCGATCTTCTACCTTTATCGTGAAATCCACGTCGTGCTGGTAACCGGACTTAGCGTGCGCGACACCGTCCACCACGGTATCCTCGATGAAGTACCTCGCACCGATAATGTCCTGGAACTCCGGCCACTTCTGATACGCTGCGATCGCATGATGGAGCACCACGAGCCCGACACCCCGGTCGAGAAGATCCACGAAGTTGCGGCGACGCTTCTCGGAAATCTCCTGCGTCATGTTGTACAGTACGATAACGTCGTAGGACCATTGATCGATATCTTCAAACAGCTCACTGTGATCTTCTTGCGGTAGATGGACGTACTCTATGTCCTCATAACCCTCGAACAGACCCAGAAAGGCGCGTTCGTTGAACGAATGACCGCCTGTGACGACGGCCGCGTTGATATCAGCGGCCGGCCTGTCGACCTGCGCACACTGACAGCCAAAACACAGGATAGCAACTCCCACCACAATCCACAGCTTCATAACACTACCTTTCCGGTGGTCCCCGACGAGGTTCTGATTTCAACCGCTTGTCACCCCACAGCCCCGCTGAACTGCTAGACAGAAAATACCACTTTGTACAACGCGTGTCAAGCAGTCTCCTACACCCCGCGCGCGATATTTCTCTTGACTAATCGGGCTGGCTGGTTAATAGTATACGGGCGTGGTGTCGGGAGAGACCTGGCGCGGACCGGATGCAATGGAACCGAAAAACGTGTCCTGAAGGAGATACCCCATGACTGATGTCTACAAACGTTTGGCGAAAAGGTTGGACGAATTCCCCAACGGTTTTCCCGCCACCGAGAGCGGCGTCGAGCTGAAGATCTTACAGAAGATCTTCACGCCCGAGGAAGCCGAGATGACATTGAAGATGAAACCCCTCCCGGAAACGGTCGAGGCCGTGGCTGAGCGTCTGGAAAAAAGCGTGGAAGAGATGCAGCCGATTCTCGACAATCTCGTCGAGAAAGGCCAGATCGGCTCGTTCAAGATGGGCGGACAGCAGGTCTACATGCTGTTCCCGTTCGTCATAGGGATTTACGAGTTCCAGTTGAACCGTATGGACAAGGAGCTGTCGGACCTCTTCGAGGAGTATGCGCCGGAACTGTTGAAGACCGCCGGCGGCTTCGAACCGGCTCCGGCACGCGTGGTGCCCGTGAACACGCAGATCGATGCGGAACTCAAGGTGTTCCCTTACGAAGACGTGCGTCGTGTGCTGGAGGATGCCAAGTCGTTCCAAGTAAACGAGTGCATTTGCAGAAAGGAAAGGGCACTGCAGGGCGAACCGTGCAAGCATCCCTTGGAGGTTTGCCTCACATTCTCCGTCGACGAGGGGGCGTTCGACAAGTATCCGACGGGCAAGATCATCTCCAAGGAGGAGGCGCTCAAAATCATGGCAGATGCCGAGGAAGAGGGATTGGTCCACTGCACATACAACGTGGAGGAAGGTCACGTTTTCTTCTGCAACTGCTGTCCATGCTGCTGCGGCATTCTGCGCGGTGTCAACGAGTTCAAAGCACCCTATTTGCTCGCCAAGAGCAATTACCGGGCGTCCATAGACCAGGACGAGTGTACTGCGTGCGGCGTGTGCGCCGACGAACGGTGTCCGATGGGCGCGATCGTCGAGGAGGACGGCGCGTACCGGGTGGTGGTCGAACGGTGTATCGGGTGCGGGGTTTGCACTCCAACCTGTCCGACGGAGGCGATCAAGCTCGTGCGGAAACCGGAATCCGAGCAGATCAAGCCGCCCAATAATCTGATCGAGTTGGAAGTCAGACGCGCTGCCAACCGCGGGATCGAGATCAAGATGGATTAGTCTGTTCACTTTTTATGTTCGCTAAGAACCTCTAACAAGAAGGGGGTAGCACGGGCGTCTCGCCCGTGACTCCATGGGCAAGATGCCCATGCCGCGCTGGCACCGAGTCATTTTTTTCTGGAATTCAACGGCGGGAGGGTGACATGAGAATACTGTTTCTCGGCGGTGCGGGCGACATGGCCGTGTCAATGGTCGACCTGATGAAAGGGGAGACCGATATCGAATCGGTAACGCTTGCCGACCTCGATGGGGAGAAGGCTGCGGCAAGGGCGCGTGAGGCCGGCGAGAAGTTTTCCGGAACGAAGATCGACGTCGCGCAGCGTGAATCGTTAATCGCGGCGATGAAGCAGCACGATCTGGCGCTCAGCTACGCCGGACCGTTCTATCGTTTCGAGAAACCGGTCGCGCAGGCGGCCATTGATGCCGGAGTGGACTATATCTCCATCGCGGACGATTACGACGCGTACCTGAAAGTCGCGGGACTCGAAGAGAAAGCCAAGCAGGCGAACGTGAAGATCCTTACCGGGTTCGGGAACTCGCCGGGACTCACACAGATGCTCGCCAGAAAAGGTTACATGGCTATAGACAGCCCGAAGAAGATCGCGGTCAACTGGGCGGCCGGGTCCAACGAGCCGGTAGGTCCCGCGAACGTGCTGCACGTCATGCATCTGATGACCGGCGAGACCCTCCAGTGGCGCAACGGCCGCGAGGAGTACGTCCCGTGCGGCGGCGACAAGAAGATGGTCGAGTTTCCAGACCCGATAGGCCGTATACCCACATGGTACACCGGACACGCCGAGTCGGTCAGCATCCCGAGAAACCTGCCTGGACTCGACTACGTCAGCGTTCACGGTGGCGTGGTACCCCCGTTCGATTTCCAGCTGGTCGCCTTTTTCGGCAAACTCCGCCTTACGACCACTCACCAACGCCGCGTCCGTCTGTTCAATATGCTCAGACCTATCCTACCCCTGTTCCAGAGCAAGAAATCTCCCGACAAATCCGTCGGCAGAGTCGAGGTGTGGGGTACCGACAAAGGAACCGAGAAATATGTGTACTACACCTATGTCGGTCACCTCGCGTTCGTCACATCCTGGCCATGCCTGCAGACAATCCTCTGGCTGAAAAGGGGCAAGTTCGACCATTTGCCCGGTGGCGTCTACGCTGCGGAACGGCTGATAGAAGACCCCGGTCCCTTTCTCAAAGAGCTCGAGAGCCGAGGCGTGGAAATCGCGTACCACGAATGAGCTGGGTGGCAAGCGAGCTGCGAACCCCCGGGGGCTTCTCGTAGGGGAGGGTCTTGTACCCTCCCGCGGGAGCCCATCCGCCACGGCGCACCTTCGGCAAGGGGCTCCCCTACACTCGGGAGCAGGATGGCCGCCACGTCCGCGAAAAACGCCATTTCGCAAAACGCTTGTGGCAGATCCCGCTTGACACGCGAGGACGTGCGGTTCATACTGAATCCGGCGGACTTGCTGTGCCCAGGTGATGGTGGGGATCTTGTCTAGAAACTATATAATCAATAGTTGGCCTGCCTGATGTGTCATTACAGCGCCGAATAGAGAATAGCGATCGAGGATGGGGTGAGAAATGGACAAGGTCAATGTGAAGCGAGGATTTGGGAAAGCTCTCAATACTCACGGTTATGGATTCCAGTACAGCGTTCTGAAACTTGCACAAGCGTTGTTCGAACAACGTGAGACCCAATGGGTATTTGAAGCTGCTGAGTTTCCAGTGCAGGTACAGGGTGAAGGAACGCGCATCGATTTCGTGCTGCGATTGCGACATGGGCTTCCCGTTTACCTCCTGGCTGAATGCAAGAGAGCCAACCCAGCCCTTTCGAATTGGTGTTTCGCCAGAGCACCCTATGTTCGACGTAACCGCACTACTTCTGAGCCATTATTCATTGAGTGTGTGCAGCGTGACGGTAGCGGAGTGTACGCCTCTGTTTGTAAGGGGCTCCATCTAGAGGATGCTTACCACATTGCCCTAGAGGTCAAATCCAACAAGAAGGGGGATCCTTCTGGTTCTGCGCGTGGTGCAATTGAGGATGCTGCAACGCAGATCTGTCGGGGCTTGAATGGCATAGTCGAATTTGCGGCAGAAAATGAGCAAATACTATCTAATCAGACACGTACGCATTTCCTGCCCGCGATTTTTACAACAGCTAAAGTTTGGGTTTCTGGCGTGGACTTGGGTTCCGCGGATATTGAAAGTGGCAATATCGATTTCGAAGGAACCAATCTTGATGAAAAGCCATGGGTTTTCTATCAGTATCACCTCTCCCCTGGTATAAAGCATTCGTATTCATCTACAGAACGGCCTACAACGATAGGAGAACTTCTGGATTTCGAGTATGTACGCACGATTGCCGTGGTAACAGCGTCCGGAATTGAGTCGTTCTTGAGATGGTCTTCCGACCCTGATTACTATCTGGTTCGATGATCGTGATGTTCATAACTTAAATAGATGAGGCGGCCTAACAACTCGTTGCAGCCGACCGTGCTGTCGAGAATCCTTTGGATGGGTAAGTCGCGTCTGTGACGCTCCAGTTCACGTTGGGTGTCACTGCGCAAGCCGCATGGCGGCTGAACTCGGGGTCGTTAGGCGAAGAGACCACGGCTGCTGCTGTTTGGATAGATGAGGGAGGCAAGTATGCAAAGCCTCGAGCTGAACAGGGCATACTTCCGCGATTGCGTTTCGAAAGTGCTGGAGGAACACTGTCCTCAGATTGGCCCGCGGTATGCCGCTGGCCTCATTGGATACGGTTCCGAGGTGCTGGGCAACGACGACGGACTCTCTAAACGCTATGGATGGGGTCCCCGGCTCCTGCTGTTCCTGGCCCGCGAAGACCACGAGACCCAAGCCGAAAAACTGCTGGAGATCCTCCAGCAGCATATACCGACTACATTCCTCGGCCAGCCCACGCGATACACACAGGATGGCCCGCCGCACCCCACAACGGATCCCACTGGGAACGTGGGCATAGCAATCACCACGTGTGAACGATTCACCGAACTCTACTTCGGCCTGTCGGACACTAATGTCGAAGCCAATCCCCCTTCATCGAGGGACTGGCTGTTGATGAATGAGGCGGGATTGCTCAGATTGACCTCCGGAGAAGTGTTTCACGACGGCGTTGGCAAACTCACGGAGTTGCGGGAATACTTCGCGTACTTCCCGGACGACGTGTGGCGACACCGCCTTGCTTACGCCTGGGCCGCCCTTGACAGCGACATCACCCTTATCGGCACGTGCGCGGCGCGCGGCGACCTGCTATCCTCAAGAATCGCGACAGCGCGGACGGTCGAACGGATTATTGCCATCGTCTTTCTCCTCAACAGAACGTACAGTCCCGGGTACCTGAAGTGGCTTCATCGTCAATTCCACAAGTTGCCCCATCTCGCCAACGACATCGGCTCAGCGCTGGATCGGATCATGACGCACGAAGACTGCGCGACGGTTTCCCCGCTTCTCTATCCGGTCCTCGACAAGATGATTGAGTACCAGTCGGAGGTCGTCAGCGTCCCAATCGCCGACTATAAGTGTCCGCGTCCGCTTGATGATGGCTTCTTTGAGTATTGGCTAGGGCCGGTCGCCGACAGCGTGCGGGACACGATACAGGGAGAGCTTCGCGATCTCAGGACCACGATTGGCGCAGCCGATCAGTGGGTGACGGAACAGGATCTTCTGATGGTGCCGTCGCAACTCACCTTGCTAGCTCCGCTGTACGATTGCGACGCCCCGTTCAAGGTCCTTTTTGACAGGACCCGCCTGGAGGATAGGGGGATATAGGAGAGCCCAACAACACGCTCCAGCGGCCGTCTCGCCGCTCATCCGCGTATCGTTACTCTCGTAACTGTTGGAAGGACAATGCAGGGAGGTTCGCTTTGAATCGACGCGATTTCATGAAAGCGGTAGGTGTTTCGACTCTTGGGGGAGGAATGCTGTCTGCAGCGGATGGCGTGCAGGCCGGTCCTGACGACGCAGGCAGCTCGCAAACCGAACACGAAATAGCATGGACACGCCGGGTCCCCGTACGTTATACAGCAGACGTGGCCGTTATAGGCGGCGGCATCGCAGGAGTTTCCGCAGCGTGTGCCGCAGCGAAGTCCGGAGCTAAGGTGATCCTTGTTGAACGTTTCGCGGTGGCCGGCGGCATGTTGACCACCGGCGGTGTGGCGAACTTCTGCGGACAGATGAGCGACCAGGGGGAAGTGTTCGACCAGATACTCAGCGACCTCAAGAGATGGAACGCCATCGGGTACGGCAAGGAATCATGTTTTCACTACGAGATTCTCGCCATCATACTGCAGGAACTCCTCCTGAAGCGTGGGGTGAAGCTGCTTTTGCACACGCGGTTCGTCGATGTGCAGGTTGGCGAGGACGGGCGTATCCGCGAGTGTATTGTCTGCGGTAAGAGCGGTCCGGAAGCGATACGGGCCAGGCAGTTCATCGATTGCACGGGTGACGGCGACGCGGCCCGTTGTGCTGGATTCGAGACGATCAAGGGCGGCCCAAGCGGCTATCAACTGCCGATGTCGATGATGTATTTCGTGCGTCATGTAGACCCGGCGCATGCCAAACCGCACCTTCCGGAAGGTTGGTTCAATCCTGTACGCAACGAAGCCAATCTGCCGATGACAAGCATCTGGCCGGATGGACCCGGCAGCAACGCAATCAAGATCAAGGTCCCGATGTTCAACTCGACGGACACGCAGAGTCTCACCAGGGGCGAGATAGCCGGTCGCCGCCGGATGATGGAAGTGCTCGATTATTACCAGCGCGTAGAGAAGAAGCCATGGCTCCTGGACCACTGCAGCCCGATCATCGGCATTCGTGAAGGCTGCCGGATAGTCGGCGACTACGTCCTGACCGTTGACGATCTGCGAGCCGGTCGCTCGTTCGACGACGGTGTCGCTCGGGGAACGTACTATCTCGACGGACACAAACCGGACGACGATAAGCGGACGTACATCCTGCCGAAGGACGAGCTGGAAGTTCCACCTTATCAGATACCGCTGCGAAGTCTGATCGCCAGGGATGGTACGAATCTGATGATGGCAGGCCGGTGCTTCTCTGCCGATCAGTTGGCTTTATCCTCCGCTCGCGTCAGCACAACCGGTTCGATGATGGGGCAGGCTGCGGGTATCGCGGCAGCGCTGTGCGCCAAGAAACAGTGCGACCCGCGCGACCTGGACCCGAACGATGTCAGACGCATTGTCATCTCGCGCGGCGCCAAACTAGCGGTGTAGAAAGAGCGTCAATAGGTGACAATGGAGCTGTTGAAAGAATGCCTTTTGTTGTCATCCTGAGTCCGCCGCGGCGGACGAAGGATCTGCTTTTGAGAATTCAGTAGGAGGTGTACTGTGAATGGAATCGCTATGTTCTTGCTTGTCGGAATGACCGTAGTGGCAACCGCTGATGTTCACGCGGACATGAGCGAGGAGGAGATACTCAAAGGCGCTGATGAGCGGATTATAGAGTATCGTACGACAGAGCGAGTTCTGAAATTGGTTGGTCCGAATGGTGAGACGGTGCGGGAAGGATTGACGGCACGGATAGAGCAACGCCGGCACAAGTTCCTGTTCGGCTGCAACATTTTCAAGCTGAATCGATGTGAGACCGCGCAGGACAATGAGGCCTATGCGGACCAGTTTGCGGACCTGTTCAACTTCGCGACGCTGCCGTTTTACTGGTGGAACTACACACATCATAAAGACAGGCCGAACGATGCGCGGACGGATGAGATAGTCCGATGGTGCAAGGCGCACAATGTGACAACGAAGGGCCACCCGCTGGCGTGGAACTATTTTGACCCTCAGTGGCTGCCGGACGATCCCGGGACAGCGATGGATCTGCAGATGGCTCGGATCGAGCGGTGTGTGAAGCGGTTTGCGGGCGATATCGATATATGGGATGTGGTGAACGAAGCGACGCATTACGACAGGCGCCAGATCAGGAAACAGGCGCCGAAGATGACCAAGGCGATAGATCAGATGGGTGTCGGCGAGTATTTGAAGAGTGCGTTCAGAAAGGCGCGGGCGGCTAGTCCGAAGGCGACGCTGCTGATTAACGACTACCGTACGGACCCGGAATATATCGACAAAGTAATTAAAGAGCTGGTCGACGACCAGGGCAACGCCATGTATGATGTGATCGGCATTCAATCGCACATGCATGGGAAATACTGGGGCGCGGAGAAGACATGGGAGGTCTGTGAGAGGTTCGCACAGTTCGGTAAGCCTTTACATTTTACTGAGACGACACTGGTTTCGGGACCGAAGAGGAAGAAAAGCTGGGATACCACGCCGGAAGGAGAGAAGCGTCAGGCAAGAGAGGCGGTGGAGTTCTACACGGTGCTGTTCTCACATCCGGCGGTGGAGGCGATCACCTGGTGGGACTTCTCGGATCAGGGCGCATGGCAAAATGCGCCTGCGGGGTTCCTGCGAAAGGATATGACGCCGAAACCGATGTATCACGAACTGAAAGAGCTTATAAAGAGTAAGTGGTGGACGCAAACCAGCAAGAAGGTTTCGAGCGGCGGGACCGTCGAGTTTCGCGGGTTCCTCGGTGAATATGAAGTTATGATAAAAGACGGAGATCGCGAACTGAAGGGGACATTTCGGCTTGATACGGACGAAGCCGGACCTATAGAGGTGCTTCTGAAGTGATACGATTCGCAGCCAGCGGACCACTTTGCCGCTGGTTCGCGTAAAGTCAGGAGGCGATCAAGAGAATGTCACAACAGATCCGCTTGATACGGAGCTTGGCGATCGGAGTGGCGATAAGTTCTGTCGCCACACTCTGTGTCGCACAGGAACAAGTGCGAGCTGAAGACAAGCCGGATGCGTGCACAGTAGCCTGCTACTACTTCCCGAACTACCATCCGGGTGATGCACGCAACGAGAAGACCAAAGGCAAAGGGTGGTCCGAGTGGGAGCTTGTCAAGGCGGCACGGCCGCGTTTTGAGGGACATCACCAGCCGAATGTGCCACTCTGGGGTTATACCGACGAATCCGACCCCAAGGAGATGGCAAGGAAGATCGACTCAGCCGCAGACCACGGAATAGACGCATTTATCTTCGATTGGTACTGGTACGATGATGGTCCTTTTCTCGAACGGGGACTTAACGAAGGGTTTCTGAGAGCGGCGAACAACGGTCGGCTCAAATTCGCGCTGATGTGGGCGAACCATGACTGGATTGAGATCCATCCATACAAACGCGGCAAGCCGCCTGAATTGCTCTATCCCGGCAAATTCACCCGCGGGACGTTTGATACTGTATGCGACTACGTGATCGAGAACTATTTCAAGCACAGCTCGTACTGGAAAATCGAAGGGCGACCGTACTTCTCGATCTATGAGTTGAATAAGCTCATGGAAAGTCTCGGCAGTCTCGAAGCTACCCGGGAAGCGTTGGACGATTTCAGGAATAAGGTCAAAGCGGCGGGCTTCCCGGACTTGCACCTCAACGCGGTTGTCTGGGGCCGTTCAATCCTGCCGGGAGAACAGAAGGCGATTGACCCCGGCGAGCTGGTGCGTCGGCTGGGGTTCGACAGCGTAACATCTTATGTGTGGGTCCATCACGTAGGTTTGCCGGAGCTACAAACGGACTACCGCTACGTCCAGGATCAGTACTTTGCTTACTGGGACAAGGCGGAGGAGACGTTCGACGTGCCGTATTTCCCCAATGTCACGATGGGATGGGACTCGAGTCCCAGAGCTCATCAGGATGACGAGTTCGGCAACTTCGGGTATCCCTTCACGAACACGATCAGCGGAAACACTCCGGAGCGGTTCCGGGACGCTCTCCGGGCAACCAGGAAGCGGCTCATCGAGAGCCCCGGTCCGAACATACTGAATATAAACTGCTGGAACGAATGGACGGAAGGCAGCTATCTTGAACCTGACACGCGAAACGGAATGGCGTATCTCGAGGCGGTAAAAGAAGTCTTTGGTGGAAGCGGAGCTTCTAACCGGAGCGTAGACCCCGACTCTCGTTAGGTACGCTTGAGGGGAGACAAGCTATGAGGAACTGGCGGCTTGGTCTTGTGCTATTGGCCCTTTCTGTAACGATTCTCACATGTTCCGAAGCGGTTTCCATGCCGGCTTTTCCCGGCAGAGAACCTGGCAAGGCGAGGGCAAGTGCCGCCGACAATGAGCTGGTGCTGAGCAACGATGTCATCCAGTCGAACTGGAAGATTGAGGGCGGCGGTCTTGTCCTTCATTCAGTAACAGACCGTCTAAGAGACAAATCGTTTGCAGTTGAACGACCTGCCTTTCAGGTCCTGCTTAACGGAGAAACGCTCGTTTCCTCAGAGAGAATGACTGCGGTTGGTATTCCCCGAATCGAAATCCTCGAACCCGACAAAAACGCCAGGATCTACTCAGGCCGAATTGAAGGCCGGGCGATTGCGGTCGATCTGATGCATAAAGATGGCGGATTGAAAGCTGAATGGCGCGCGATCCTCCGCGACGGCTCGAATTATGTCCGGCAGGAACTCATCTTGAAAGCGACGAAGGGCGCTATCGGGGTGGACGATATAGTGCTCCTTGAGCTTCCCCTGGACGGAGCGCACGTTGCGGGGACAGTCCAGGGATCTCCCGTAGTCACCGACGGGATGTTCTTCGCCTTCGAGCATCCTCTCTCGGACAACACGTGCAAAGACAACATAGTGCGGTGCGGTTACCGACGCAGGGGAACGCTTCTGCCGGATGCGGCCTATCGATATTCCGCCGTGATCGGCGTCGTGCCGGATGAACAGATGCGGCGCGGTTTCCTCTACTACCTGGAACGGGAACGCGCCCATCCGTACCGGCCGTTCCTCCATTACAACAGCTGGTATCACTTGAATATTGGTCGGCCGGACAACCGCATGACAGAGGATGAGGCGGTCACCGCCATCTCGGCGATTGGCACTGAACTGGTAACCAAGAGAGACGTGGAGATGGATTCGTTCGTCATGGACGACGGATGGGACGATTTCAACTCACTCTGGGACTTCCATGACGGTTTTCCAAGAGGTTTCGCCGAACTCGCGAGGAAAGCGAAGCAGTTCAACGCCAACGTCGGTGTATGGATGTCACCATGGGGCGGTTATGGCAATCCAAAGAAGTTGCGCATGGAGTACGGTGAAAAGCACGGTTTTGAAACCAACAAGAACGGTTTCTCGATGGCCGGACCCAAATACTTCGCCGCTTTCCGCGACGCGTGCCTGCGGATGATTCGGGATTATGGAGCCAACTACTTCAAGTTCGACGGTATGGGTGGAGGTACTTATGCATCGGGCGCAGACGAAGAGTTGGCGGACGATATCGCGGCTATTCTCAGCTTGACCGAGATACTACGCGGGGGAAGGCGCGACCTGTTCATAAACGCGACGACCGGTACCTGGCCATCGCCGTTCTGGCTGCGTTACGCGGATTCCGTCTGGCGTCAGGGCGGTGATACCGGGTTCGCCGGTGTGGGGAACGGTCGCGAACAGTGGCTCACCTATCGGGACAAGTTCGTATACGAGCGAATTGTCAACGGAGGGCCGTTGTATCCGCTTAACTCGCTGATGAATCACGGCTTGACGATTGGAGAACGCGCCAATCCGAAACGAATGTCCATGGACGAGATGTCGGTCAGAAACGAGATCAGAACGATGTTCGGCAGCGGTTCGGGACTTCAGGAACTCTACATCTCACCGCATTTGCTCACCCAACAGATGTGGGATGACCTGGCGGAAGCCGCTAAATGGGGCAGAAAGAATGCCGATATTCTTGTGGACACGCACTGGATCGGCGGTAATCCCGGCGAGCTCGAAGTCTACGGGTGGGCGGGATGGACACCACGCGCCGGAACCGTCACTCTCCGAAATCCGGACACCAAGATCCAAGACTTCTCACTTGATCAGGCCAAAGCTTTCGAACTCCCGGCCGGCGCATCAACCGGGTACGTGCTGCAGAGTCCTTACAGGGACCAGCGGATACAGAACGCGACGGTAAAGGCGGGCGCCGCTCACGTGTTCCGTCTGGAGCCGTTCGAGGTCCTGGTTTTCGATGCGCTCCCGGACAAATCGCCGACGTTTTAGTATCGACACTCAGTCCTTGTACTCTTACTTGGATGGAAAATGTAGGCGATTCACCCGCCGTTTCGAATGCCTTTTACCGCAAGAACGGATGAGTTAAGAATATGAATCAACCGCTGTCTAATCTATCTGGCCTGAAACCTCCGCCAACACCAGATCCACGATCTTGGGTACCAGACCTGTAAGTGTCGGCGAGAGATCCATGCCGGGACTGACATCTTCCGGCTCGATCCCGATTATGGTGGTGGTAGGTCTCGCGACCACCTTATCTGCAATCTCGAGTGTCTCCAACAAGCTTAGCTGATGCAGGGACACCGCTCTTTTCGGAGATTCGGATATATCCTTGTCGCGTAACCTGAATATGGTTCCGGGTTGGGCGCCCGTCTTCACGGCATCGATAATTATCAACCTGTCCGCGTTCTTTACGAGCGAGAGCGCGTCCAGCAATCTCGTCCCACAGTCGACGACCCGGACATCCCCGGGTAAACCGGCGTTTGCCAACCGTCGGGCGACGTGTACCCCGATCCCTTCATCCTTGAGCAAGAGGTTTCCTACGCCCAGGATCAAGACCCTGATTTCAGGTTTGACTTCCTCGTCTATAGTGATGGTTATCCTTTTACCGCGAACCTCCGGATGTCGTTTCCGGGAGTGATCATATGCACAGAACAAGCCAGGCAGGGATCAAACGAGTGAATCACCCGAAGTACCTCAAGAGGTTGCTCAACGTCGTACAACTCTAACCCCGTCAAAGCCTGCTCAATGGGACCCGGCTGCTCTAGATCATCCTTCGGTGACGCATTCCAGTTCGTCGGCGTAATCACCTGATATCGGGCTATCTTGGAGCCAGCGATATCTATCCAGTGTCCCAGCGCACCTCGAGGTGCCTCGGTAAGACCCATACCTGCGGACGACGTCGGTATCTCACTGTAAGTATACGGGTCATCTCCCGGCACGATCTCATCCAGCCATCCGTCCATGGCTTCCGCAACGAACTGGCATTCGAGCGCCCGGGCGGCATGACGGCCCAATATCGAGAACAAGACTGAAGGGTCCGCACCCAACAGCCCGAGGACCCCGTCGACCAACTCCTGCACTCTGCTGACGCCGCTAAGATAAGCCACGAACATCCTGGCCAGCGGACCGACTTCGTAGACGACTCCCTGATATCGCGGCGACTTCAGCCACGAATAGGCGTCGGCCTTGTCCGGATCCGGCTCGGTCAAGCCGTCCGCCGGATTTACGCTACCGCTGTCCGGCGTATACCACGAATACTTGACGTATTCTGCGATCTGAGCAGGATTGACCGCACCGAGGGCACCGTTATACAGGCCTCTCGGCAGCAACTTGGCGGAGCCGGCGCCGTCCAGATCGAATACTCCGTAGGCCAGCAGGTTGCCGCACCCGGCACCGATGCCGAAATACTCCGGGTACGCGCCGGCAACAGCAAGGACGTCCGCAATATAGACGTTCTCGGTGAAATCTCTCAGCTCATCGAGGTACGAGCGGAACAGGACTACGTCATCAGCGGTAGGCGCTTCGGTTATACCGCCCGGCACGAACGATGGCGCACACGGCAGCTTGCCGCCGAAGATAGCGCCCATCTCGTGGGCCTTCAGACGCATTTGAAGGGCCTGAACATAGTGGCCCACGATAACCTGGGTGGTCGCCGCGTCAAATCGGTAAAACGCGGTTGGATCGCTCGGAGGTTTCCCGTCATCATAGCGAGGAATCCAGGGCGGCATTTCCGGCCCCTTGACAAAATCCAGCGCGGCCAGATGATAGAAATGGAGTATATGGGACATTATAAAGTTAGCCCCAAGAACGAGATTTCTCATGATCCGGCCGTTGTCCGGAGGCGTCACGCCGAAAGCATCCTCCAAACACAGCGCTGAGGCCATGCCGTGCGAAACGGGACACACTCCGCATATTCGCTGGGTGATATGCGTTGCGTCCCGCGGGTCACGGCCAATCAGTATGTTCTCGAA
>Ga0180438_10007042_pt1 | contig 14902 bp, 11 predicted proteins | sample SS_ome_12_FD_132455 | JGI IMG/M metagenome (GOLD analysis project Ga0180438, IMG submission 132455) | Hypersaline lake sediment archaeal communities from the Salton Sea, California, USA - SS_3_D_2 metaG | ecosystem: Environmental > Aquatic > Non-marine Saline and Alkaline > Hypersaline >...
ATACTCTTGAATGTGGATAATACGGATATGGCGTATTTAACCGAGCTTTTTCTAATTCAAGCTGACAGGGCCCAGCATGTAAGAGAGGTAATTAAACCTGCCTTAGATGCTGGAAAGTGGGTTATCTGTGATCGGTATTATGATGCCACTACTGTGTATCAGGGGATTGCCATGGAGCAGCATGAGAAACTAATTGAACAATTAAACCGTGAGGCTTCTTTAGGGTGTGAGCCAGACATTACCTTTCTATTGGACTGCCCAGCAGAAGTAGGTTTGAAAAGAACAGAAGAAAGGGAAAAAACCGATAAAAAAAGAGATAGATTTGAAAGAAAATCACTCGATTTCCATATAAAGATACGATATGGATATCTCGCCTTAGCGCACAAGCATAAAGAAAGGTTTAAGATTATAGATTCCACATTACATGAAGATCACGTAGCGAGAAAGATCAGGGAAATAATCTCTCCTTATCTACCGGTTAGTTAGTCGAGTGGTAGAGCAGTCAAATATTTGAGTAGTTGACTTTGCAACTTAACTATTTAATCATTTTGCTAAGAAGTCATTATGAAGACATTGAAGGAAATACATGGTCAGGAAAAGGCAATAATTTTTTTAAAAAGGGTGATAGCCAGCGATACAATTGCTCCTGCGTATCTATTCACTGGTATCCAAGGAATTGGGAAAACAACCACTGCTATGGCTTTTGCCTTATTAATCAATTGCATGGATCCGGTTGATGGGGATGGATGTAAGAGATGCAGTTCCTGTAAAAAGATAATAGATGGAAACCACCCTGATCTCATTATAATAGAGCCTGATAAGGACAAAAAAGGAATAGGGATTAACCAAATCAGGGAGATTAACAGGCATCTCGCCTTCTCCCCGGCTCTTGAGCGGTACAGGATAATTATTGTAGATCCAGCTGAAAGAATGACTGGTGAGGCAGCTAATTCATTTTTAAAGGCCCTTGAGGAACCACCTCCTCATAACATTTTTATCTTGAATGTGAGAGACCCAGGAGAACTTCTTCCAACTATTATTTCTCGATGCCAAAAGGTCCCTTTTAAACCTCTCCCTGCTGAAGCTGTTGTAAATTGGTTGATAAAAGAAGAAAATATGGATAAAGAAAAGGCACAAATTGTAGCAAAGCTTTCAGAGGGGAGTCTCGGTAGGGCAAAAAAACTATCAAGGGATAATTTTTTTATTCACAGGGTGAGCTGGATAACTATGTTAAATAGTGTTATTAACAAGTCATCTGATATGTTAATTGATCTGGCACGTGAGCTGTCTGGTTTTAGAAAAAGCTCGGCTACCAACAAAGAAGTTAAGGATGATACCATAGCCTTGATGTTGGGAATATGGAAAAGCTGGTTCAGAGACATCCTCCTTTTCAAATTAGAGGGTAAAATAGGTCATACTTTAAATTCCGATCTTAGCAATCATCTTAAAAATGCATCAGCATTGTATACTGTTGATGCACTCATGAGGTCGCTGGCAATTATTGCCAGAGCCGAACATGATTTGATGGAGAATAGAAATCCCCTTTTTCTTCTTGAAAGATCTCTGCTGGGGCTAAAAAGAGCTGTAAAGGGTTCGTATGTCTAAAGATAGTCCAAAAAAAATTGTTGACATCAGCTTTAGGAAAGATGGAAGAATCTATGAGTTTTACACTGGTAATTTTGTCCTCAATAAAGGGGATAATGTTATCGTTGAAGCTATAGAAGGTATTGAACTGGGCACCGTATGCAGTAAACCGAGACTTCGGGATGCCTCCATGCCAGACAGGCCAATTAGAAAGGTATTTCGCCTAGCTACAGCAGAAGATATTGAAAAAAAGAAGAAAAATGAAAGCATTGAAGCAGAGGCCATGCGGTTTTGTAAAGAGCAGATAGAGAAGAAAAAAGTGCCCATGAATTTGATAGCCGTGGAGCTTTCCTTTGACATGAGCAGACTTACCTTTTTTTATATATCCGCTATTAGGGTTGATTTCAGGGAATTGGTAAAAGAGCTTGTTCAAAAGTTTAATACACATGTGGAAATGAAACAGATTGGTACCAGAGATTTAGCAGGGAAGCTTGGTGGAATTGGCCATTGTGGGCGCCAGTTATGCTGTTCATTGTTTCTGTCAAACTTCGACCCTATTTCTATAAGGATGGCGAAAGACCAAGATCTTTCTCTCAATCCAGATAAAATCTCTGGTATATGCGGGAGATTAATGTGTTGTCTTGCCTTTGAATACGATACCTATACAGAAATGAAACAAAACTCACGAGGAAATAATGGGCCAAAATAGTCAGGATTCATTCTATATTACTACACCTATTTACTATGTGAATGCAGAACCACATATAGGACATGCGTATACCACTATTGTAGCCGATGTAATTGCAAGATTTTATCGCCTTAGCGGTTTTGAAACCTTCTTCTTAACGGGCACAGATGAGCATGGTAACAAGGTGGTGGAGGCAGCAGAAAAATCAGGCGAAACAGTCAAGGCCTATGTGGATAGAATAAGCAAAATCTTTAAAGAAACCTGGCCCAAAATTAATATTACAAACGACTACTTTGTACGCACTACAGACAAAAATCATCAAGACACGGTCAGCGAGATCCTCTCTCAAGTGTATGCAAAAGGGGATATATATTTTAGTGAATATGAGGGGAAATACTGTATAGGATGTGAGCGGTTTTATACAGATACAGAATTGCTACAAGATAAATGCCCAATTCATTTGAGTGAACCAAAGATTATTAGCGAGGAAAACTATTTCTTTAGAATGAGTAATTATCAAGAATGGCTTATAGATTATATCACTACACATCCTGACTTTATAAGACCAGAGAGGTATAGAAACGAGGTGATTGCCTTTTTGAGGGAACCGCTGGAAGATCTCTGTATATCAAGGCCTAAAACAAGATTATCCTGGGGAATTCCACTTCCCTTTGATGATAATTATGTGACCTATGTCTGGTTTGATGCCTTAATTAACTATATATCAGCCCTTGGCTACCCGGATGGAGACCTTTTTAAGAAATTTTGGCCTGTTGCGCAGCATATTATTGCAAAGGATATTCTAAAGCCCCATGGAATATTTTGGCCATGCATGCTCAAGGCAGCCGGTATTGAACCTTATCAGCATCTTAATGTCCATGGTTACTGGAATGTGAATATGGGGAAGATGTCAAAAAGCCTTGGGAATATCGTGAAGCCCATGGATTTAGCCACTAAATATGGCTTGGATGCATTCAGGTATTTCTTGCTCAGGGATATGGTATTTGGTCTTGATTCTGATTTCACCGAGAAATCTCTTGTAAAGAGATTTAATTCAGACCTGGCAAATGATTTGGGGAATCTGGTCTCTCGATCCATGAATATGGTAGTCAAATATTTTGATGGAAAACTCCAACCTCCTTCCACATTCAAAGAAGAGGACATTCTCTTGCAGGATGCTTCTTATAAGGTGATTGAAGAGTATAAGGATTTGATGAAAAAATTCACCTTTCACAAGGCATTAATTGTTGTGTGGGAATTAATTGGAAAGGCAAATAAATATATCGATACCATGAAACCTTGGGCCCTGTCTACACAAGATCAAGAGCGATTGAATACCGTGCTCAATACTATTACCAAGGTAATCAAAATAGTCTCAGTGCTGCTATGGCCGTTTATGCCTCACACAGCCGAAAAAATACAGCATCAATTGGGATTAAGTATAGTTGGGGTGAAATTGCCTCTTAATAGTTTAAAAAAATGGGGAGAAACACAAAAGGCTGGGCCTATATCAAAGGCTCCTCCTCTTTTTCCAAGGGTAGACCCTGATATAGAACTTACGCCTCCATCCTTCGGTAAAACAATAACAGAGCAGGACCTTAAAGAAGGCAAAAAGAACAACATTTCTTCTGACATGGCAAGTTCTGAAATGGAGGAAAAAGTGAAAGGAGAACCTGGGCTGGTAAGCCTTGAAGATTTTCAAAGATTAGACATACGGGTTGGAACTATCAAGGAAGCAGAAACCATTCCCGGATCTAAAAAATTACTCAAGCTTGCGGTTGACATTGGAGAAGAAAGGACAATAGTGGCTGGGATGGCTGCTTATTACGAGACGAATGAACTCATAAATAAACAGGTGATAGTGATCGCCAATCTCGTACCTGTCACACTCATGGGAGTGGAGTCCAAAGGAATGATTCTTGCTGTAGAAGATGAAAAAGGAGTGTATCTCTTAATCCCAGACAAAGAAAGTCAGCCAGGCAGTAAAATAAGATAAGGCTCTTAAAGTTGCCCCAGATCCCTCAGGGTGTTGCATGCACTGGCATTCCCTAGGCTGCAACTCGCTTTCACTTTTTCTAAGGATTGTTCATAATTCCCTTGTTTGTGATACACAAGTCCCATACCCAGCTGGGCATAGGAGTGGGCACCCTCCTTGGCTCTAAAGTCGTTTGGTAAATTCAAGACCTGCTGAAATTCTGTAAGGGCCTGACTATATTGGCCTTTCAAGAAATGAACATACCCCTTGCTATAGTGAGCCCATATAAAATCAGGTTTTATGTTAATAGCGTTCTGGTACTCAATGATAGCCTGATCATACTGGTTCTTATTGAAGTAGCACAGACCTCGGTTATAATATGCATCAGAGTAGTCATAGTCTATATCTTTTGCAGCCTGGTAATAGTCAATGGTTACTGTATAATCAGCTAATGCCTTATCATACTTTTTCTGCTCATAGTAAAGGTTTCCCCTGTTATAGTAGGCATTTGTGTAATCTAAATTTTTCGATGTGGTGATACGTATGGCATTGTCATAGGCATCCTTGGCATTTATGCCCATGCCTTCTTTTGCGTATATAACACCTAAGTTGTTATAAACATCGGCATGATATGGCTTTTCCTGTGCCTGGGTCGATGGGAGGGCTGCAGTATAATAGATTTTAGCATTTGTATAATCCCCTTGCTTGAAGTAAAAAATCCCCAGATTGTTTTTTGCCTCTTCATTGGTTGGGTCAAGCTGGATAGCCATCAAATAGTCATCCCGCGATCTAGTATCGCTCATATCCTTTTCATAGTAAGTTAATCCTCTATTATTGTAAGCTGCTGCATAATCAGGCTTTAGATTAATTGCCTGTGTTAAGGCAGTGAGTGCCTCATCCAGTTTACCCTCTCTCAGGTGTTCGGTCCCTTTATGAAAATAGGTCGCTGCATCTTGGGCAGCACCAATCTTCGGCCATATGAAGGCAAAGGATGCGATGATAGATATCATCATCCATCTTATAAGGAAATTCTTTTTCATGGTTTAACTCCGTGAGTTAATGTTAGTCCTTCGATTCACAAATTCGATGACGAACTTATTTAGATTTCGGCTGAGCGACTCGACGTGAGCCTTTCGGTCCTGAGCCTGTCGAGAGCCGCCAGGTCGAACGACTCAAGGCCGAGGGGCTCGTCGACACGTCTCAGTCGAAGCTCTCAGGACTTAGTTTAATTCCTTACTCTCTCTTTCAATCGTTTCTCTAACCTTATATCTTTCCCCTGGTTTGACTATTTCATAATAATATTTCTTATAGTTCTTTGTATAATAGGACATGCTCACTTTTGAACCTACTATCGCCCAATCAGGAATATCTATCTCAACTGCCGGATAAAAGATCTTAGTTCTATCCAGGGTTATGACCATACCTTTTATATTTGTGATCCCTCCAGTAATGGTCATTATTTTTTCGCTCCTTGCCTGGGCAGTCACACCAGTTGATATCACTATGGAAATAAAGGCCAGGATAAGGCTAAATAAAATCAGTCTTTTTATTCTACTATTCATAATTAACCTCTCCTTTGTATTGTTCACTTTTAATCAGTTTCCCACAACATCTGAGATACCCCACCTGGAGGTCCTGGGATGTTTGTTGTGAGATCTTCTCCTACCCCACTCACCGCTCCACCAGCACTTATTAGACCTGCTGCATGACCACCCCTGGTAATAACCCTAACACCCGAAGGGATGGAGCTGTTTTGAATGATCTGATAGGTATCTTCTATATTTCGTTCTTCCTGTCCAGTTTCTTCGCTGTAATTAAAGACAGACTTGCCCCAGCAATAGTCAAGTGCGTAGATAAAGGCATTTCCGTTTGGATTACAAGGGTCGTCGAATACCGGTTGATAGGCAGTGAAATAGACATTTTTAAAGAAGAGTGTGGGTCGAGATAATATCTTTTCCCCAACATGGCTTATGGAGCATTGTGTACAGTCTCCCTGCTTATCTATGACTCTAAAAAATCCTCTGGATACAGATTCATCACTAAGCTTACTTATCAACTCCTGTTTTCTGGTTCCATCATCACTATCTACATCTCCATCACCATCAGAATCTGCATTTACATCAAGTTCGTCACAGGTAAGATTCAGGAGATCAGTTTCATCAGTCAGGGTGTTGTGATCAGCTACTGTATAAAAACGGTTGGAAATCATTGCATATCGTGGATGTGCGCGGTCACCAGTACCAAAGTAAAGCACCGGCTTGCTTGTCCAGCAGTTTCCAAAGTAAGATACATCAGGGGAATAGAATGTCTTTCTACCGGTGTCAGCACTATTCAAGGAGGCACCTGCTATATCGGTGCTCCCGGTCGCCAGATCAGAACCGGGGTTTGATTGAAAGACACGCTTGACCTGCCATTTAACGGAATTAGCATCAAGATAGTCCAGCGTATCTGCAAAATAATCATAGGTAATTTTCCATATTTGGCCATAGACGTCAGCAGCATACATTACGAGGTTCGTCGTTGAAAGAGGGATTACTGTCATGTCAGCAGGGAAACAATACGTCATATTAGCGTATGATTGGTATATTCCTAACGTGTCATCAGAGGCACTGTAGGTGGCCCTGAACAGAATACTTCCGTCAGCAATATCTACCACAAAAATACCTCGTCCAATATCATCTATGCCTGGATTGTATTTGTCATACGTTCCTATATTTGCTGTCTCAACATAGCTTTCACCTGCATCTCTGATTCCATTTGGGTTTTGGTCATCGTCATCAAATTCTTCAGGGAATCCGTCCTCGAGTGTGTCATAGCCGCCGGCGAAAATAACCACATCCTTATAGGTCGAAGCCGCGGTCTGTATTTTAGCAAAGTATGGTTTGTTCCATGTATAACCCAGCTCCGTAAATTCTCCTGTTCCTCCCTCAATATGCCATTTCACTGTCCAGTTGATCGGATCAGGGTTTGTCACATCTAGGGCCCAGTAGCTTCTGCCACCACGCCTTTCACCAAAGACCAGGGTTTTGTCATAGTATCCGCCGGTTTGTGTCTGGGCACGGAAATAATTACATGCACCATCAACCATGTAAACATGATCAGTGCTGGCAAATTCCTGAAGCCGTGGAAGAAGGTCTTCGGGCACAAAGGCAAAAACTTCAGCTCCAGCAGGATATGTCTCTGCAGAAAGGGTGCACTCAAAATCAGTAAATACATGGAGCATTCCGTCATTAGAGGCAACAGCAATGAAACGGTACAAGAGTGAGCCGTCAGAGTCGAGATAATCGATCACCCTTGGCTCTGAATGGATAATATCTCCCAGAATCCAGGATCGTTTGGCTACAGGATAGCCAGTCGAATCTGCGTTGTATGTATACCCGTAAATATAATTGATGATTTTGTATCTATCGCTGTCCTGGGTAACGTCCAGGTCTGCATTAGTAATATTAGAAGGAGTGAAATTAACCATAGACCCATCTTTGTAGGTGTAGATTTTTCTGAAGCTATAATAAGGCCCGGTACTTAGAGATACGGCATCTAAGGCCTCTTTGAGCTTACCTCCAGCCCCTCCGCTGTTTACCTCGCCTCCATCGGCAGAACTTGACCAAAAGGATGTAGAGACAGATTTAAATGAGCCGTCACAGTTACCCGCAATAGTATCATTTTTATCAACAACCGTCCATTCAGGCTCGGACCTGCCGCAATCAGTCCGTGTTTCATAGCTCAGGCCATATTTTTTCAGGTTGCCCTGCCAGTGTTGCCCCTCTTTGGGTTTAAAGAAGGCCATGTAGAGGTTATCACCACTCTGCGTTCTGTTGGCCTCATCTACCGAGACAACAGGTGCAGTAAAGGAGACCGCAGTGACCATGGCAAGGCCTAAGCTGTAAAATGCATTTACCAGCTCTGTCTGATCATGGGCGGTTATGCCTATGCCGCAGCCATCTTCGGCCGTATCATTTAGCAAGGGGCTTTCCAGGCCAAACCCGATGGCATGAGTCACAACATTGTAATCAGGATCATTGCCTGTGGTATCCTGGCTCTCGGCACATTTCCCCCGGGCCATCCACCTGGCAACGTCATCTGAGTAGTTGGGATCTGAAGTCTGAATAGGATCACCTGTCCAGGTATCAGCATCCTTATAATCACTATTGGTAAACACAGGATCAGGGTCGCTGTTCTTATATATTGAGTTCCATGTCGTATCTCCGGATGGAAAACCGTCTGTCAAGACAACCTGGTAGTTTTCACTGCACTCGGATGTGCTGGTATGGGTTGAGAGGTAATCGTACATCCAGTTATAGGTTTTTTGCATGGCATTGCCCATAGGGGTGCCGCCACCGGCACTCAGGGTGTCAATGTCAGCTATAACCGCATCTGCCCCTTCAGTAAGCCCTGTCACTAGAGAAATGTTGCTGCCAGACCATTTCACCAGACCCCAGTTGATCTTCTCCCGAGTCTCATCCACCACAATCTTCATGGCATCCTGGGCTACCTCAAGGCGGGATCGTATCTTGTACCCAACACCATTGTCCCCATTACAGCATGCAAATGTCCCTGATGCTGAAGGCCCACTGGCTGACTCCTGAGAGGTCCACTTGATTTTAGTAATCCTGAACCCTTGATCATTCCCAGAACAATTATGTGCACCATTAGGGGCAACATAGAACTTGACATAAATCTTTGTTACATTTGTCACATCATATTCACCGGTCCACACATAGCTTTGATCACATCCGTAGATCTTTCCCTCAGGTGTCTCGTTAACACCTGATGTAAGCTGGCGTAAGACGTTACCATCCTGGTCAACAAAATAGACGCCATCGTTTTCAGAGTTGGAGTTCCAACAATCACAGGCGCCTACTGACCTGTTTTCAATATCAAGGCCTGGGCGGGAATAGTAATTCTTGAAGTATATCTTCAGATACTTCCGTCCGGAAAACTGGGTAAGGTCTATGACACCGCAATTCTCATTCCTGTCGGCTGAGTAGTCAGTGCTGGTATAGTACTGAGCATTTCTGATAGTGCCTATGTCAACGGTATACCACACGCGAGCGCCAGGCTGGTAGCAAATATCCCGCCACCCCTCACTTCCACAAGTTCCGTCTCCATAAAGGTCTTCTATGAGCTTGATAAAACTCAGGTAATTACCAGTTACAAATGCGTAGATTCTTTCATCACCATAATAATCTACTGCATCGTTTGGATTATCTGTCAGGGTGTACCAGGTACCAGTTTCAAAAAGTCCGGAGAAATAGATACCCGGTGCCCTTAAATAACCAAGAAAACCATAGTCCTTTGCTACCCCTGTTCTAGGATCTGCCCTTTCATCGGTGAGCAGGATACCCTGGTGGTTTTTGAGCTGCTGACCGGCAATAGCGCTACTGGCATAGCTTGCAGTTTCGGTGGTAGAGTTTATTACAGTAAGATTTGCCTCAGTTGGATACACAACATAGACCTTATCGCTCACAGTAACGGTCTCTATAGTATTGTTTTCTTCAGGGTTATCCCAGTCGGTAATCTGCCAGCCGGTATCTATGATTCCACCCGTGACCCATCTCTGTCTCCTATATGAACCGGTATAGACCGGGTCTCCAGTGGCGGCATATTTGGTCACACCGTCCTCACCGGTAATCTCTGCATAGCCAGTGTATGCGCTTACCAGGTATATCTTATCCTTTTCCCACAATGTTCCTGCAGTCTTCGCTGCTTCCCAATCATTAAGACCTTTGTCGTCATGGCCATAGCCGTTGGTTATAGCCCACTCAAAGAATGCCGCATAATCTATATTGGGATCATAGACTGGCCAATCCATGGAGCCAGATACATCAATCACCAGCATGGCATTGTTTTTTACTGATGCCCGGTAGACATCGGTGTCATCAGCACTGGTAATTCCAATGCCAAGAAAGATTATCATTATAGCCAAAAGTGTATGTATCAAAAGGATTTTACATAGTGGCTTTGTTTTCATGGGAGTTTCCTCCAAAATTATAATAACATCTATTCAGCCTTTGGTCCTATTTTAAAATACCTGCTCCCTACACGAATTCTGCTTCCCGCAGGATCTCCAAAAGAATCTACATCATAATCATACCGGCTAAAATGGACAACAGAATAGCCCTGTGGAGGGAGAAAGAAACCTAAATAATCTAATGTAAAATCATATGCCCTTCCATTCACCAGATGAGGATCAGGAGGAGGAAGAGGATTACCATTAGCTTGACCAGTCTGATCGGCCAGTTGTGCGGCAGTATTTATATTCATTACCGGATAATTCCCCGCTCCTACCTCTGCTGCTTCTCGGTGTATCCCGCCCTCTGCTACATAAAAGTTTTGTTTGAATGGGATTTCATTGCCGGCAATCTGTACATCAATGGTCGATGTCCTGGTGATTGTAATCCCTAAGAGGGTAAGCACAACCAGGATCATCAGGGCAATTACAGTAATGCTTCCTTGTTCACTTTGGTTTTTTACAATACTGTTACGCATTAGATTCCTCTCAATAATTACTGTGGCTTAATGCACGATAAGGATACCTGGTGTGACAGGTTATCCCAACTTACGGTTACCGTAACTGTTTTTGTATCAGTAATAGGGGTGTTATCTGTTACAATCCACATACGGGTGTAGATGCCACCTGCCTGACCGGTTTCATCTATTGGGTTATTCGCGTCAGGATGATTACCACTTGTAAGTTCAGCATCGGTATAACTTTTCCCCAGAAGATCCTCCATCTTTTCTTCAGCAAGGGTCAGGGCAGCGGTAGTATTGCCACTGAAATAATTCCCTGTTATGCCCATTATCTGCATCTGGGCTACTCCAAGGAGACCGACAGTCAAGATAGAGATAGCAATGAGAACCTCGAGCAGGGTAAAGCCCGATTGATTGCCACATACTTTTTTCTTTGAAGATAGTTTCTGGATATTTTTCATTTTATAGCCCGATATTCCTTGTTTTTACTATTGAGCAGAGAAGCTTTCGCCTGTATGCGTCATTAGGATTTGGATTTGGATTGTCACCTATATTATACGTATTGGTATCTGTGTAACCCCTGTTTGTATTTGCTGTTCTGGCCAGCAAGGAGATCTCAACTGCCCGCACATTGGGTTCCTGGCCTCCAGCTGCAGGGTCATTAGTCCATGTGCCATCACTCAGCAGATATCGAAACTGAAGATTGTCGATATTTTCTGCAACAACCCGATAACCGCTATCATTGCCTAAGTTTTTCCGACATAGACTTGGATTGGTAGCATCTTCATCAATCTTGTAAAGTATTATATCAGCCCTGCATATCAAATCACCTGCAGTATAATTTTGTGTCAAACCACCAGGTGGATTAATCACGCCAGACGCACTGTCAACCTCAAAAAATTCTGCTGCACTTAAATCCTCTTTTACCAGGATGCCATACTTCCTTGTTGTGGTATTGAGGTCATCGTTTCCATCCGCATCAAAGTCACGGCTTGCTAAAGTTATTGTGCCGGCTGTGGCATCCTCTCCCGGGGCGAGAGTATGTATGACATCGCTTGCCTTTACTATAACAACAACGTCTGTATTATCTTTGATGTTGTCCCCCCCACCGTCGGCCACATTGTTCCGGGCATATATCAAGGGCCGAATGATCTCATTGTCTCCATCCAGGTCATCCCAATTCATAGCAAATTGGTCTGCATCAAAATTGGTGTAATAGCCTGCCATCTGGATATCCCTGGTCAATATATACATGGCTGACCGTAAATTCTGTTGTGTGGCTGTGATTTGATCCTGAATAATGTAAGAATCCTGCTGTGATTTGAAGGTCAAAAAGATAGCGCCCATTACTACCAGTGTTATAAACATTGCAACGAGAAGCTCTACTAATGTAAAACCTTGATTAGTGAGTCTTTTTTGTTTTTTTGTATTCATATATAATTCCTTTTTCTCATTCCCATGCAGTGCCTGTCCATTGATGGAATCTAATAACCCCAGAGCTTAAAGGGCCTATTCTATAAAAGGCACTATTATTTTGGTTTGATAGATAGGCATAGCCTTGATTGCTCAAACCACGTGAATTAAAGGTTATAATGGCTGTAGCAAAAGTTTCACCACCAGGCCCCTGAAAACGGACCCCGCTTCCATAATCGCTGAGAGTGACTGTTTTGGAAATACAAGAAAATGTATACTGATCTGGGCCAGCACTATAGGTTATGCTGCAGTTCCCATTCCGTTTAATAGCCTCAAGCCTTGCCAATTGTAGGTTTGCATATAGCTCTCTCGATGCGCTTTTGAGTCTATAGCTTGGCAACCACCTCGCAAATCCGGGGATAGCAATAGCTGTTAATATTCCTAATATTATAAAAGCAATCAGAAGCTCAATAAGGGTAAAACCATTTTTTTTCATAATTTAAACCTTTGTTAATGTCAGTCGTCCGTTGAACAATATTTTTAGCCAATTAGGCGAGATGCCATATTCATGCATTATTTTCTGCTATATAAATGAGTTATTGTAATTTTATCTTTTAGATAACAAACAACGAACAGCTATCAACGGACTCTGACAAACCTTTAAGGTTGATTCTTTGTATTGTATATGCAGCAAAACTAATGCCAAATATTGTAATTGTTTATTTATCAAGGGAGGTGGAATTTATCTATCTGTTATTATTATAAAAATAGCATTGAGAGAGCAAAACAAGAAAAACGTAGCAGGAAAAGATCAACTATGAAAACATTTCATAGTTATGAACTTTTTTCAAATGCTTTGTTGTCACTCGTCACTTGGTCCAGGCCATACTCTTTGATTTTATATAGAAGTGCTTTATGGCTGATCTCAAGTAATTTGGCAGCCTTTGTCCTGTTTCCATTGGTTTTCTCTAATGCCTGCTTAATGAGCCCTTTTTCAAGAATCCGGGAGGCTTCCTTAATAGATGAGATACCTTCAGGTGCAAGCTGAGAGGATGTATTTTGATTGACTGTAAGTGTTGAAGGAAGATCAGATATTTCTAAGGTGTTACTTGAGGCAAGGAGAATAGCCCTTTCTATGACATTTTCTAACTCACGTACATTGCCAGGCCATGGATATGTCATAATCTGTTCCATTAGCTCGGAAGAAATCCCTGTAATAGTCTTTTTTAGCTTCTCGTTGTAAATGCCGACAAAATGTTCTGTAAGCAGTGGTATATCCTCTACCCTTTCTCTTAAGGGTGGCAGGTATATATTGACAACGTTTATTCTATAGTAAAGATCTTCTCTGAAGTTCCCTTTTTTTATTTCCTCGCTCAAATCTTTGGCTGTAGCTGCAATAACCCTGACATCTACCTTTTTGATCCCAGTGGAACCAAGAGGGGTTATTTCTTCTTCCTGTAAAGCTCTCAGGAGTTTAATCTGCAAGGAGAGTGGAAGTTCACCAATCTCATCTAAGAATATCGTGCCATTATGTGCCTCTTCAAAACGACCTATCTTATCCTGCTTGGCATCGGTAAAAGCACCCTTTTTGTAGCCAAATAGTTCACTTTCAAGTAATGTTTCCGGAATTCCACCACAGTTGATAGATACAAGGGCATTGTTATGTCTTGATCCATTAAAGTGTATTGCCCTTGCGATCAACTCTTTTCCTGTACCACTTTCACCGGTAATAAGAACAGTGGTCTTGTAATCTGCCACCTTTTTTATCAGATCAAAAATTGATTGCATTGCTTTGCTTTTAGCTATTATATTGCTGAAATTGTAACTTTTTTCGATTCTTTGAATTTGATCCTTTAATTTCACATTCTCACTTTTTAATCCCTCCCTCTCCTCTGCCTTTTTTAATGTTAAAAGAACCTCATCTGTTTTAAACGGTTTACTAATATAGTCATATGCTCCTAATTTTATAGCCTCAATTGCTGTATCTACTGTTCCATAGGCAGACATCATGATAACTGTAGTATCAATGAGCTTTTCCTTTGCCGATTTTAGAAAGGTCATCCCATCCATTCTGGGCATCTTTATATCGCAGAGGATAAAATGAAATCGCTCTCTTTCTATTGCATCCATACCTTCCTTGCCATCTGCTGCTGTTTTGACTTGATAGCCAGATTTCCCTAAGAGTACCTCAAGCATGTGCCTCATATTGGCTTCATCTTCGACGATAAGGATTCTTTTTTTTGTCATAGAAATTCTCGTTACTCGTTATTGGTTTCACATTTCATGAATAGGAAGGATGATAATAATTTTTGTACCCTTTCCCGGTTCACTTTTTACCTTTATATCTCCACCTATATCTTCAATAATTCTCAAACTGACTGAAAGCCCCAATCCTGTACCCTTTCCCGGTTCTTTTGTAGAATAAAATGGATCAAAGATCCTGGTAAGGTCTTCGACGGGAATTCCTGACCCATTATCAATGAACTCTATGTGTATTTTACTTTTATTCACCCTTTCGTCTGCTTTAGTCTTTGGAGAAAGGCTGGTTCTTATTGATAACGTATTCTTTTGTGATTCATTCTTTGTTTGATTTGCTCCCATAGCATCCATAGCATTCATTGACAGATTTAAAAACACCTGCTTTAGTTTGTCTGGATCAGCAAGAACGTTATCCTTTTTTGCACCTTTATCTAAAAAGATCTCACTATCAGACACCATAGGCTGGGGTTTGAGTATATCTACCATGTCACCAATAATTTTATGGACAGACA
>Ga0180438_10007044_pt1 | contig 14898 bp, 11 predicted proteins | sample SS_ome_12_FD_132455 | JGI IMG/M metagenome (GOLD analysis project Ga0180438, IMG submission 132455) | Hypersaline lake sediment archaeal communities from the Salton Sea, California, USA - SS_3_D_2 metaG | ecosystem: Environmental > Aquatic > Non-marine Saline and Alkaline > Hypersaline >...
AGCAGCGGGAGTGGCGGCTTCCTGACGCCACGCTGCGAGCAGTCGCAGGAAAAGCAGCATGGACAGGGCTCCCAGGAACGTGCTGAGAATGTACATGCGCGTCTCCTGGGAGTAGTAGACCTGGAAGGGAGACAGCGCCGCGATCAGGGCGGCGGTCAGGGCTGCCCAGTCTGGCATCTCGGCCGCGTGGTGTCGCTGCCTGATGCGGTGACCCAATGCAAAGGTAAGCCATACGATCCCAGTGCCCAGCAGTGCCGATAAGCAGCGCACAGCCAGCTCGCTGGCACCGAACAGGGCAATCCAGTAGTGCAACAGATAGTAGTAGAGGGGTGGGTGGATGTCATTGGCCGCGCTGCGCGTGATAGTTGCTAGGTCACGCCTGGCCAGAGCGACGCTTGTCCCTTCGTCGTTCCACAGGCTCTGGTGGTCGATGCGGTACAGGCGCAGGGCCAGAGCCAGCACCAGGACCAGGAGCAGCGCGGCTGTCTCTAACCGCTGGCGTCTGGAGCGCTCTACTCGCATTCACCGCCGCCTTGGCATTGTAGCGCCGAGCCTTGCAGGTGGCCTGCCGCACAGGCCAGTCCAAACTGGTTGGCCTCATAGGCGCAGCCCTCCGCCAGGCCGGCTTGTGAGGAAAAGTTCACCATGCGCTTGGCCAGTCTCATGGCCGTCCGCGGTTTGCGCGCCATACGCAATGCAACGGCTTTTGCTGTCTCCCACAAGAGCGCGGACGAGACCACGAACTCTACCAGCCCCAAGCGCAATGCCTCCTGGCCTTCGACGCGCTGAGCGGTGAGAATCAGCCGTCGGGCGCACCCGGTGCCACAGAGGCGCAGCAGACGTTGTCCGCCGCCCAGGCCCGGCGTGATGCCCAGACCCACCTGCGGCGAAGCCAGCACCGCTCGATCCGAGGCAACTCGAATGTCCGCCGCCATGGCCAGTTCTGCCCCCGCCCCCAGACAGTACCCGTCGATGGCTGCAACCACGGGCTTGGGGAGGGTTTCGATGGTGCGGAACACGGCCTGAGCGGTCTCGGCAAAGCACAGGCCGCCCGTGGATCCCTCGAGTGCCTGAAGCTCTCGGATGTCACCGCCAGAGGCGAAAACGCCCTCAAGAGCGCTGCCGATGATGACCGCGCCAACGCGGTCGTCCAGGGCGGCCTGAGAGAGAGCGCTCTGCAGGCTGGCGAGGATTGGCGCGCTCAGGGCATTCCGCCGCCGGGGGCTGTTCATCAGCAGCAGTGCAAGGTCGCCTTCATGCTGGACGACTAGCGGAGCGTTGGTCAAGGCCGTCACTTTCCCTGGAATTGGGGCGGACGTTTTTCAAGGAAGGCCGATGTGCCCTCGATGCGATCCTCGGTTCCGCAGACCAGGCCGAACTGGCTGGCCTCATAGGCGCATGCCGTCACCAGATCTGTCTCTGAGCCGATGTTGATGCTTCTCTTGGCCCAGGCCACTGCCAGGGGAGCTTTGCTGGCAATGGTCTTGGCCAGCTCCTTCGCCTTGTCCATGAGCTGGGCGGCTGGAACGACCATGTCCACCAGGCCAATGCGTAGCGCTTCCTGAGCGGTGATCATCTCTCCAGTCAGAATGAGCCACTTGGCACGGCCTTTTCCAACCAGCCGCGGAAGTCTCTGAGTGCCCCCGTAGCCGGGGATGATGCCCAGGTTGATCTCAGGCTGTCCCAATTTGGCGCTATCTGCTGCAATGCGAATGTCGCAGGCCATCGCTAACTCACATCCGCCGCCGAGGGCGTAGCCATTGATGGCCGCGATGACCGGCTTGTCCAGATTCTCGATCTTGAAAAGCGTGTCCTGACCTCTGCGTGCAAAAGCCGCCCCATCGGCAGCGCTGCCAATGGCACGCAGTTCGTTGATGTCCGCGCCGGCCACAAAGGCCTTGTCGCTTCCCCCAGTGAGGATGATACACCCTACGTTGCGGTCTTGACCCAGCTCATCGACGGCTGCGGAGAGCCCTCGCATCGTGGTTTCACTCAGCGCGTTAAGGACCTTGGGTCGGTTGAAAGTGATGATGGCGATTTCCGCCTCACGGGTGACGAGAAGGCTCTCGTACTCCATTTTCTGATCCTCCCCATGTGCCATTCTTATATAGTGCCCTGGTCTGCGACCTGATCGGCGACCAATCCGTGTGTCACGCGGCCGTGGCCTGTGCATCAGCTCCTGTGCAGCTCACTACGTCCTGCAGTGTCCTTTCGGTCAGGGCGGCGACGTCCTGCGTCACGGTAACAATCGATGGGAAAGCGGGAGCGGCGAATGAGCACGATTGTCCATCCTGCCTCAGGATAGAGCAGAAGATCAGGCCCTGCAGGGCAGGCTCGATCTCTATGAGCGCAATGTCCAGCCCGTTTTCGCGCATTGCGGCCACGATTTGCGGCATGGTCATGCTGCTCTGATCCAGCATAAGCAGCATGATCAGGCGTTCCAATGGTGTCGTGTTGGCCCACATGAGCTCAGCAGAATACGCACTAAACTCGCTCGAACGTTCAATGTTGTCCGCATCGCGCAGTCGGATCAAGCGGTCTCCTCGCCTGTTGATCTGTATGATGAGCTGGTGACAAATGTATTGTACGAGGTTGGGGTGGCACGCTGACAAATCAACGATCCTTTGGATCAGGGTGTTGGGTTCTTCAAAGGCAATGCCCATCTCGCGCATAGGTTCGGCCACAATGCGCGCTGTCTCAGGCGGCTTCAAGTAGTTGAGATGGATCATGTGGCAGAAGTTGAATAGAGCTGAACTGGCACTCTGTTGCCGGGCGTGGAGGACGCGTCCACCGCAGAATATGAAGCGACATTGGTTCTCCTGTGAGAGCGCCCAGAATACTCTGGATAGTCTCTCCTGGTTGGCACGGTCGTACTGCACGAGGGCGTCCACCTCGTCCAACAGGAACACGGGCAACTGTTCGTCTCGTCCAGCCCTGACCGCAGAGACAAGCTGCACAAGGCGTTCTGGGGTGCGCGGCGACCAGGACACGTGCCATACCGCCTGTGCGGCATCGTAAAAGTCCTCATAGTTCTGCACGGCCTGGCAATCCAGGTACAGCGGGCGAAACTCAGGCAGGGCTGTGAATGCTCGGTGCAGCTTGGTCAGGAGAGAAGTCTTACCAATTTTGCGCGTGCCGGTGACGGCGAAGCTTTTGTCCTTAATTGTGCGAATGATCGTCTTCAGTTCATACTCGCGACCGAAGAACATGCTCTCGGGCACCGGCCCTGCGGTCACATAGGGCGATACAACCGTCAAATCGACCTGTTCGAGCATGATGCTGATGAATCTCTTTTCGGGGTCCTTGGCTGCGAAAATGCTGTACAGGTCTTCATACTCGAGAAGGAGATAGTCGTGGGCGTTGTTCTGCCTCAGCTTGACGAGGCATGTCTTGAGTTCTCGGCCGCAGAGCGCGGCCTCTTCTCCGTCGGGAACCACAAGCAGAGCCAGGTAGCTGGGGGCCCTGAGCATAGCCATCAAGGCATCGAGGCTGCGGACATCCTCTTCCACGAGGTTCCGCCTCTGCAGGAAGACAATAGGGAGGGTGGAAGGCATGTTGACTCGCAGTGCCGGAGCCCTGATCAGGTAGCCATGCAGGTTCTTGTAGGAGCGGCTGTCAAGCAGAGTGAAGCCGAGCACCTGGCAGAGCTGATTGGCCAGTCGGGCGACTACCGCTCCAAAGGCGGTTGAGTCGTGGCGCCGCCTCTGCGCTGCTTCCCAGTCCCGGGTCAAGCTGCCGACCCGCTCCGCATTTGCCGGCAGCAGCATCGGTGGGTCAACCATCAGCACCAGGTCTTCATCGCGTTGCTCCTGCGCGTACCGTTGCAGTGCACGCAAACGCACGCTTGTGGGAATGCTCTGTAGTGCATCCGGTGCGACCCAGTTCTGACGATAGAGGATACTTTGGATCTGTGGTTTCACCAGCGGCCACTTGTCCTCAAGTTGGCGTTGCTGCACGGATTCTGAGGAATGGTGTAGCCACCTTCCGACCAGCAGAATTCCGGCCAGAGCGACAGAGCCAAGGGCTGCCATCGTAAGCGGAGACCAGCTCGAGCGACGAATGGTTCTGACTACGCTGGAGTAGACGTCGCGTTTGCTGATGCTGGCATTGAGCCACGAGTGCTCCCCATCGACCAAAAGGGCGGGGACATTCGCCAGTTGGAGCAATTCATCATTAATGGCGTGCCGGTGAAATCCGCCATCGTCTGCATACAACACACTGCCATCGGTGCCTGCATAGAGCGTTCGCTGGGGCCTGTTCTGTCGATCCAGGGCCAGGGCCCGCACCGACTGTTCTCCCAGTAGTCCACTACTCGCGCGCTCCCAAGTGGCACCGCCATCGCGGCTGGCAAAGATACTGCCATCTGTGCCAACGTAGACGGAGCTTGGATTATGGGCGTCGACCAGCAGGACGTTTGCCCTGTTCCCGCTTGGCCCTCCTGTCTGATGCCAAGTAAGCGTGTATTGAGCAGACAGGCGAGAGCCCGGCAGCTTACCAAAGCACCATCCTGCCAGGACGAGCAGGGCAACCAGCAAGGCCCGCCTAGCAGCTCCCCGAAGCCTGCCTTCAGCCATTAGGCGTCGATCCACTCTGTATGCACAGCATCATCCCCGAGCATCTGGGTCAGCTGCCGCAACAGTTCATCATCGACATGGGTGGTAGCATTGGGATATTCCAGCTGCACGCAGCCCGCATCGCTGATGATGTTGAAGCGAAAGCGGTCCGCACCCTTGCGCTCGTCAAGGATGCGGTAGACCTCGCGCATCAGCCGGACATCACGTTTATGATCCCCTGTGTCGGGCAGATCAAGATCCAGCAGATGAATGCGGACTCTCGGGCTGGTCTGCGGGGTATCGGCCAAGTTGAGATCGCTCACAGATTTGCAGAGAATCTGCAGATCTCCATTGCGCTGGTCGACGTCGCCATCAATGATCACCATGCGCTCTTCAGTGAGGAGTTCTCTGAACTTGGCATAGACCTGCGGAAAGACCACCACATTGATGCTGCTGTTGAGATCTTCCAACTCAACAAAGGCCATCTCTTCATGGTTGCGCGTCAGAGTGGGCTGAACACGAATCACAGTGCCGGCGATGGTGACGGTCTTTCCGACGAGCGATTCGTCGATCTGGTCGAGCAGAGTGTATTTCCCGTGACCGTTTGCCACAAGAGTCTTGAGCGGGTGAGCCGAGATGTAGGTGCCGAGCAGCTCTCTTTCCCAGGCAAGGATTTCCTTCTGATCTATTGGGGGGACAAAGCGCAGGTCGCCAAGGAGGTCATTCTGGGGCATGGCGCTTGCAGACAGTGAATCGAAGGACAGTTGTCCTTCATCTGCGGCACGGTGATGGACCTGGCTCATACCCATCATCCGATCCACGCTCCCAAGCAGGGCCGCCCGGGATCCAAGACAGTCCATAGCGCCGGCCTTGATCAAGCACTCTAGTGCGCGCCGGTTAACCTGGCGTAGGTCCACTCGCAGACAAAAGTCGTCCGGCCCGCTGAACGCTCCACCTTTTTGGCGCTCTTTTAGAACAACTTCCAGTGGTCCCTCTCCCACATTCTTGATTGCACCAAGCCCAAAGCGAATCGCGGCTCCGCCTTGCTGCCCTGGCTGAATGTCTTCAGGGCTCAGGGATGCGCCGGTCTCAATTGGCGGTTGATCTTCGATGGCAAAGTCGATCTCGCTGTGGTTGATGTCGGGGGGCCGGATCGGGATGCCCAGGCGCGTGCATTCAGTGATCAGGGTGCGCACCTTGTCCTGGTTGTTTCTTTCGACACACAGCAGCGCGGTCATGTACTCGATCGGGTAGCATGCCTTAAGGTAGGCAGTCTGGCATGTGATCACACCATATGCCGCGCCGTGGGCCTTGTTGAAGCCGTAGTTGGCGAAGAACTCGATAGCGTCGAACACTTCCTCGGCTTTGTCCTCAGGCATGCCCCGTGCTATGGCTCCAGCCACAAAGCTTGCGCGGTGCTTCTTGAGTTCTTTCTCCTTCTTCTTGCTGACCGCACTGCGCATCAGGTCTGCTTCAGAGGCACTGTAGCCGGCGATGTCTGTGGCGACGCGAATGAGCTGCTCCTGGTAAACGATGATGCCATACGTCTCGCCCAGCAGGGGCTCCAGGCTGGGGTGAATGTGCTCGACCTTCTCCTGACCGTGCTTGCGTCGCACAAAGGTGTCGATGAATTGCATGGGGCCGGGTCGGTAAAGCGAGATCACCGCGACAACGTCTTCAAAGGTCGAAGGCTGCAATTGCTGCAGAACCCCTCGCATGCCCGCGCTTTCAACCTGAAACAGCCCGGTTACTTCACCGCTCGACAGCAGCTCGTAGATGCACGGGTCGTCTGCCGGTATGCTGTCCAATTGCAGGTCGACGTCGTGACGGGCATTGATGAGATCTACGGCACGCCGCATGATGGTGAGCGTGGACAGCCCGAGAAAGTCGACCTTGAGTAGGCCGATATCTTCCAGAACGGTCATCGGGTACTGGGTGATGAGCTCCGCTGATTTGGGGGCGCGCTGGACCGGCACGTACTCGGTGAGTGGCTTGTCCGCAATGACCACGCCAGCTGCATGGGTGGAAACGTTCCGCGCGACACCCTCGAGGCGCAGTGCCTTGTCAATCAAGTCCCTGATGTAGTCGTCCTGCTCGTACATAGTACGCACTTCGGACTCTGAGAGCGATTCCTCCAGCTTCACCTTGGGGCCGGTCTTGATCAGCTTGGCCAGGTGGTCCACCTCCCCGGGCGGGAGACCAAGTGCCCGTCCGACGTTGCGGATCGATGCCCGCGCTGCCATCGTCCCGAAAGTGATGATCTGCGCGACATGATCCGCGCCGTACTTCTCGTTGACATAGGCGATCATCTCTTCGCGCCGGTCATCCGGAAAGTCCAGGTCGATGTCGGGCATCGTCACGCGACCGGGATTGAGGAAGCGCTCAAAGATCAGTTCATGCCCTAGAGGTTCAAGGCGCGTCAAGCCGAGAGAGTAGGCCACGATGCTGCCAGTGGCGGAGCCTCGCACATTCCACCAGATATTTCGCTCTCTGGCATGGCGCACCAGATCCCACACGATCAGGAAGTAGACATCAAATCCCATATCATGGATGATCTTTAGCTCATGGTCGAGCCGGGCTTGCAGATTGGGCGTGATGAGGGTATAGCGCTTGCGCATTCCCTCCTCGCACAGCTTTGCGAGGTAGGTCCGGGGTGTATGGCCTTCCGGTACCTCAAACGCAGGGAGGTGAAAGCCCTGGTGCGCGAACTCGAGCGTGCAGTCAGCGGCAACGCGCGCTGTGTTCTCGCAGGCCTTGGGGATATCGCGGAACAGGTCGGCCATCTCTTGCGCGCTCTTCAGGAAGTAATCGTCGCTGCCCATGCGCATACGGTGCGGGTCGTCCATCGTCGTGCCGGTCTGCAGGCAGAGCAGCACTTCGTGTGCCGCTACATCTCCGGGATAGACATAGTGCACGTCGTTCGTGGCTACCAAGTCGACGCCGCACTCGCGGCCCAGGGTCAACAAGCCCTCGTTGATCTCCTCGAGTTCGGGCTGGCCGACGTGGCGCTGCAGTTCAAGGAAAAAGCTCTGGGGCCCAAAAGTGTCCTGGTACCAGCGCACGGCCTGGCGCGCTGCGTGCATCTCCCTGTTCTGAATCAGGCGCGGGATCTCGCCCGAGCCGCAGGCACTGAGGGCCGTTAGCCCAGCGCTGTGTTCCTGTAGCAGCTCCCTGTCAACGCGTGGTTTATAGTAAAAACCCTCCAGATGTGCCTGGGTCGTGAGCTGCACAAGGTTCTTGTAGCCGGTCTCATCCCTGGCCAGGAGTACCAGGTGGCACGGTCGCGCCTGCCGGGGGGGCGTCTTCTCGAACCTGCTCTGTGGTGCGACATAGACCTCGCAGCCTATGATCGGCTTGATGCCCCGCCGCTTGGCTGCATGGTAGAACTCCATGGCACCATACATGTTGCCGTGGTCGGTGATTGCCAGCGCGTCCATCCCCAGCTCGGCCGCATGTGCTGCCAGTTCCTCGATCTTGCACATGCCGTCGAGCAAGGAGTACTCGGTGTGGACGTGGAGATGCGTGAATCCAGGCATGATGCCATCCCTCACAACGGCCCGATCGGTGCCTATGCCATCATTGGGCTACCTAGGGCCCCTCGTACAGCTGCAAGGCCCTCATGACACGTGCGCAAGTTCCGCTCCTGCGGCCAGCAGAGACTGCACCTCGGCCTGTGTCCGGGTCTCGGCGTAGATGCGCAGCAACGGCTCAGTGCCTGATGGCCGGATGAGCAGCCAGCTGTCATCGTCAAGCAAATACTTCACCCCGTCACTGTTATTCACCTGTACCACCTTGTGCTGCAGGATCCGCTGCGGGGCTTCGGTCGTCAGAGCGTGCGTCAATTCGCGTTTGTCAAAGGCACGTGTTTCCACATCCCTGCGGCCGTAGTAGAAAGCGCCAAATTCCTGCATCAAGCCGTCGACGATGCTGTGGAGGGGTGCGCCATGGTGCGCGACCACTTCGCACAGCAGCAGGCCCAACAGGATGCCATCCCCGTCTGGCACGTGGCCCTTGATGGTCATCCCTCCACTCTCTTCGCCGCCCATAAGGACGTCCTGTTCCAACATAAGGGCGCAGATGTGGTTGAACCCCACGGGCGTCTCGTGTAGCGGCAAGTTGTAGCGCCGCGATAGCCTGTTGACTAGCTGCGTCGTGGACACAGTTTTGACCACAGCGCCTCGTCCATGGCGCTGCTCGACCAGGTGCCGGAGGATGAGCGAGAAGATGCGGTGCGGGTCAACGAAGCTGCCCAGGGCATCGACGGCCCCAATGCGATCCGCGTCACCGTCGGTGGCCAAACCCAGGTCAGACTCACGATTGCGCACTGTCGTGATCAGCTCGCCGAGATTGCGCTGAATGGGCTCGGGGTGTATGCCGGCGAAGCCCGGATTCATCTCGCTGTGCAATTCGATGACGTCACAGCCGACTTCGCGTAAGAGGGTTGCGATGTAGCTCCGACCCGCACCATGCATCGGATCGACCGCGACGTGCAGCCCCGATCCCCGGAGCCTGTCCAGATCAACTAATGATCGAACGTGATCCAGGTAGGCCGGCATGGGGTCGAAACGTACTACGCCGGGATAGTCCTGGTGGTTGGAGAGTGCCCAATCAGCGGCGGTTGGTGTCCAGCCTGCCGCTAGGTTGCGTTGCAGGAGCTGCTCGATACGGTGCGTTTCACTCGGCATAGCGGGTCCGGCGTGGCGGCCCTTGAACTTGACCCCATTGTAGCGCGGCGGGTTGTGGCTGGCGGTAATCATGACGCCACCCAGTGCGCCCATATGGCGAATCGCATAGGCCAGGGCGGGCGTGGGGCAATCGGACTTGGTCAGGTAGACGCCAAGCCCCTCATCAGCCAGGACGCGCGACACGTCCATCGCGTAGCGATCAGAGAGAAAGCGAGTGTCAAAACCGACTACGACGCGCTGCTCACCGCTCCGAGGGACATCGACGCTAGGTGGGACGGCATTCCTGGCCTGACCGGCTGGTCCGCTGGGAGCGGCCGTCTCGTGGATATAGTCAGCGATGGCCTTGGCTACGTGACGCAGGTTTGTGAAAGTGAACTCGTCACTGATGACCGCTCGCCATCCGTCTGTGCCGAACTTGATCGGCATAGGTTGCCTCCGAGATTGCGACCTATGATGAGAGTGTGTACCTGCGCCCGCATACCGGGCAGGAGAAATGACGACTGATGGTCAGTCCGCGATCAGCGATGCTCACCGCTTGGGTGTCGTCGTCCGCAACGAGGTCGTGGCCACAGGTGCACACAAAGCCAATCAGCCGAGCCGGGTTGCCGACGACCAGACCGTGCGGCACGATGTCTTTGGTGACCACTGCGCCCGCGCCGACCATCGCAAAGCGGCCCACGGTCACGCCCGGCAGGATCAGGGCGCCCGCCCCAATTGAGGCGCCGCGCTGTATCAGGATCGGGCTGACTTCCCAGTCCGCGTCTTGCTTGAGCTTTCCGTCGGGCGTGATAGCCCGCGGACGCTTGTCGTTGGTCAGGCAGGCATGCGGTCCGATGAAGACGCCATCCTCGATAGTGGTGCCGCGGTAGATGGATGCACCGTTCTGGATCTTGACCCGATCCCCGACAATCACTTCGACATCAATGTAGGCGCCCTTGCCGACGATGCACGATTGTCCGATCTGCGCCCCTTCGCGAACCTGAGCCTGGTGCCAGATTCTGGTGCCCTCGCCAACGCTGGCCAGTGCTGACACCTCAGCAGTGGGGTGTATCTGCACAGTGGCTGGTGACATGGCTTACCTCGCAGGCATGACACATGTGGCTGGCTATTGGATAACAGTCTGATAGATGTCCATGAGTTTCACACCGGCGGTGGCCCAGGAAAAGCGTTCAACGGCTCGCTTTCGCAAAGCCTGTCCCTTTGCTCGGGCACTGTGCGGGTCGCTCAGCAGGCTGTGCAGTGCGCCCGCCAGTGAGGCAGCGTCTCCCGGTTGGGCGTAGACGCCCAACTCTCCCAGAAACTCACGGCTAACCGGCACGTCAAAGGCCACGGTGGGCAAGGCCATGGCCATGTAGTTGAGCAGCTTTCCGCTACCCTCGGTGGCCGAGATTTTTGGAGCCACCGCCACGTCTCCAAGTGCCAAGTGGCTGGGCGCTTCCTCATAAGGGATCTTGCCAGTGAAGGTAACGTGGCCGCCCAACCCGAGGGCCAGTGCCTGCTGGCGATATTCTTGCATCGACGGGAACCCCATGACCAGGAAATGCACGTCGGGCATGTCGGCGATCAGCTGCGCTGCCGCCTGCAGCAGCAGGCTGGTACCCTGCCATTCGGCCAGCAGGCCCAGGTAGACGACCACCTGACGGTCGGACGGAATACCCCAGCGCTTCTTCAGGCCCAGGCGTTCTTCAGATGATTGCGTCGGGGCGAAAAAGTCGGCATTCACGCAATCGGTAAGGGCGATGATCCTGTCCGGTGGGCAATGAAACTCGTTGCTCAACAATGCAGCAGCGTGGTGCGAGCTGGTGAGAATCGCTGCTGGCAGGCCGACAATCCTCTGCTCCAGCCAGCGGGCCGGGCCAAAAAAGGGCCCATCGGGGTTCAAGAAGCTGTGATCTGTCATCTCACTGGTCATGCTGCCTTGGAAGTCAAAAACCAGTGGTACACCCAACAGCTTGCTGACCGTGTAGCCGATGAGTGCCCCCTCGTGCAAATGCCCGTGTACCACGTCGGGCCGAAAACGAATGGCGGCCGAGAGCGCCTTGATCTGAAGCAGTGCGTCGAAGGCTATCTTGTGCCTTGACGATCCTACCTCATAGTCGGTCCGCCACGGGATGGCCATTGTCCGTTCGATCTCGAGTTCGGCGATGTTGCGCCCGTTGTGATAGGTACAGATGCGCACCTTGTTGCCCAGCCGCCGCAGAACGAGTGCTTCCTCCAGAATGCGCACATGGCACCCATAGTCGGCAAAAAAGGAAGTCGGCGCAATCATCAGCACTCTGTACGTTCTTCTCGGCGCGCCCTGTTGCGACGTGGATAGGGCTGAGCCGTCGCGTTGGGTGATCTCTGCCTGGGATGATGCCAGCTGAGACTCGGCGAACTGTGTCAAGAGGCCTTCTCTTTCCTAGGTCCCTGAAAGCCTCGCCCAAATATGTTGCGCACCGGGCTGAATTCGGCATAGTCGACTGGCGCCTGCTCAAATGTATCGCGACGCCAGGCATTGCGCGCCTCAAGTGCGGCTGCAAAGGCTTGCTGCAGGGGCTCGGCCTGCTGAGCAGCCAGCCACTCGCGCAGCTGGGTGAGCTGTGCCAGCAGGAGATCGACCCAGCGAGCGATGTTGTCCGCGTTCCGCACGCACAGTTCGGTTAGCGTTTCTGCGTCGTGCGCCAAGAGATCGGTCACGCTGGTGAAATCCACGCCGGAGAGCTGGATCATCTCGCGCCTGGAAGGGCTGGAAGCCATCACCTGCTGCAGGGCCAAGGCCAGAAGCAGCGGTGTCTGCTCCATGGCTGCGATCAGACCATCGTGCTCTGCGGCACCGAGGAAGTAGGGCTTGGCGCCTATCGCCTCTGCCAGATCGGAAACGGTCTGTATGGCCTCGGGCCGCGTGTCGGTGCCAGGCGTGAGGCAGTAGAGAGAGTGCAGGAAAAGCTCAGAGTGAGGGCTGCTGAGCTCGATGTGCGCCTTGTCCAGAATGGGATGGCCCCCCACGAAGTGGACTGTGTCGGGCAAGGACTCACGGGCCCACTTGAGTACCGGCACTTTAAGGCTGGCGGTGTCGGTCACCACACAACCGTCCTTCAGGTCGTCCGCGATAGCTTCCAGAGTGGTCCTCATCTCGGCCAAGGGCGTATTGACGAGGATCAGATCAGCGCCCTCACAGGCACTGATGAGATTCCACTCGGTGCGGTCGACGGAGCCGCTCTTGTGTGCGTTCTTGGCCAGTGTGCTGTCGCGGTCGTGCCCGACGATCTGTATATCGGCTGCGGTTTGCCGGAGCGCCAGTCCGATGGAACTGCCCACCGTATCCAAGCCGACTATAGTCATGGCGAAAGCCATTGCCTTCTCCTTTAGACAGACCTGTGTAGCGAGGTGAGAGTGTTGCTCTGTCGGTCTCTAATTGTGTTCGTCTGCTGACCTGAGTGCCGCCAGCAGCGGCTGGTCATGCGAATCCAGGCCGCTGTCCTGGGGTGATGTGTGATGCCAACGGATCAGTGCCACCGCCAGAGGATCCGTACCAGCAACTGCTGCCCTCTCGGCACTGCGCTCGGCGTGGTGCACCAGGACATGGAATGGAAAGCGCCAGCTTCCTGGCTCGTTCAGCGCCACTCGCTCCAATAGTGTCGCGTCGGCCGCCTTGAGCAGGACCGCCGCCACTCGGTACCAGATGGCGATGCTCCGGCCCTGCTCGCCTCTGGTCAGGGGTGTCGCAACCTTGCCCACGTCATGCAGCAATGCTGCTTGAGCCAGCGATGGCTGCAAGTACCCTTTCCGCTCCAGGGTGCGCAGTACAGCGAGGGCATGGCGCTGTTCTGTGGCTGGCATGGTTCGAAACAACGTAATCTGAGCCGCGCTCAGGTAGGGCTGCAGTTCAGCTTGCGCTACAGGGCCCCGGACGCACAGTGCAGCAAGGAATTGCTGCACGCGATAGGCAACGCGCAATTCACAGGCCCAGAATCAAACGTGAGAAGAACATCACCAGCGGATCCATGAACAGGCCCAGTACATCGAACCGCAAGAACTGACCGGCCAGTATCAGCAGTAGTAGAAGCATGGGTCCCTGCTGCTCCAGCGCTGCCAGAGACTGAGACAGGCGATAGCCCGTTGGGCCACGAACGCCCGCCAGAATGCCCTGCAAGACGCCGTAGCCGTCCAATGGCGGCAGCGGGATCAGGTTGAAGATGGCCAACCCGACGTTGATGAACATGATCTGCAGAAACAGCATGGACAGCGTTCCGGGAAGTTGGGCCCCCAGTCGCAATGGCAATCCAAAGGCGCTAGCGGTGATGAGGTTGGCGAGCGGGCCAGCAAGCGAGACAATGCCCATGCCGATGCGCGGTCCAAAGCGCAGCCGGTTGGGATTGACCGGTACCGGTTTACCCCAGCCAATGCCACGACCAGTTGTGGCTGCGAGAAACAACATCAGCGTGCCCAGTGGATCCAAGTGTACCAGCGGATTGAGCGAGATGCGACCCAAGTAGCGCGCCGTTGGGTCGCCGAGCCAGTTGGCCACCCAGGCATGACAGAACTCGTGCACGTCTAGCGCAATCAGAATGCCTAGTGCGCCGGCGATGAAGGTTCGGATATCCAACTCCGGTATCTTCCTTTCCAAGTGGGCCAGCACTGCAGCGCTGGCACGACCAGCCGATTATAGCACAAAAGAACAGGGCATAGAAACGGTTTTCCGCCCGACGAGGCCTACTGCGGGGAAGGATCGCCACAGGTCCCACCTGTTGTGTGCTGCCCGCACTCTGACCACTATTCGTGGCACCGCACGGCATGTCGGCGCGTCCCTTAAACTCTGCAACGGCGTTGCGCAAGCAATGGGTTCATGCTATAATGTATCTACAAATGCCGTTGGCACGGGGAGACGAGCGCATTCATGCTTGAGGCGTTGTCCAACATCTTCACTAGCTTTGGCCTTTCGGCGTCGGCCGGCTTGAACGCCTACCTGCCGCTGCTCATTGTGGCGCTGGTGGCGCGCTTTACCGATCTCATTCGCCTGAATGAGCCCTTTGACGCCCTGACCAACGCCTGGATTATTGGGCTGCTGGCGGTGCTGACGCTCGTCGAAGTGCTGGTGGACAAGATTCCCGCCGTGGACACCATCAACGACATCATCAGCACCGCGATCCGTCCTGCCGCGGGCGCCATTCTTTTTGCGGCCAGCAGCAACGCCATCAGCGACATTCATCCTGCGCTGGCTTTGGCCTGTGGCATCCTGGTTGCAGGCGCGGTGCACGTGGCCAAGACCACGGCCCGGCCGCTGGTCACGGTCACGACGGCTGGCACGGCGAACCCGGTCGTGAGCACGGCCGAGGACGTCACGGCTGGCGTCGTCTCGGTGCTCTCCATCGTGGTGCCGGTGGTGGCCTTTGTCTTCATTGTGGTGGGGCTAGTGCTAATATGGCGCGGACTGCGGCGGGGCCGGGCCTACGCATGAGGCTCTAGGCGATTCCATGGACCAGACAACGCTCAAGGAACGATTGGACTCTTTGCCAGCCAAACCCGGCGTGTACCTGATGCAGGACGTGGCCGGGAAGGTGATCTACGTTGGCAAGGCCATCAACCTCCGCAACCGTGTTCGCTCCTACTTCCACGCTTCCAGTGGCCAGACGGGCAAGGTTCGCCGTTTGGTGGCGCACATCGACGACTTTGAATTC
>Ga0180438_10007045_pt1 | contig 14898 bp, 8 predicted proteins | sample SS_ome_12_FD_132455 | JGI IMG/M metagenome (GOLD analysis project Ga0180438, IMG submission 132455) | Hypersaline lake sediment archaeal communities from the Salton Sea, California, USA - SS_3_D_2 metaG | ecosystem: Environmental > Aquatic > Non-marine Saline and Alkaline > Hypersaline >...
ATCTATGCCATCGCTCTGACCAAGACGATCCCTCCCCTCTTCAAGGACAAGAATGATGTCGAAGAGGTCAAGAAGTCTGGTGCGAAGAAAGAACAGAAGACAGCACCAACGGCTAAAGAAGAAAAAACACCCGCCGTCAATATCGATTTTAAGGGCATAAACAACAGGATCGTGTCCTTCCCGCTTGAAGCCGGGAACTACTCGAACCTTGCCGCTGTGGAAAGCGGGATTCTCTACGTTAAAGACAATGAGCTTCATATGTATAACATCGAGGATAAAAAAGACACAGTCATCCTCAAAGGAATAGCTGGCGGAGCTCTATCGGCGGATGGAAAAAAAATCCTGTATCGGGCCCAGCAGAAATTCGGGATCATCGACCTCAAACCCGACCAGAAAGTTGGAGCCGGAGAACTGGATTTATCCGACTTAACGATGAAGATCGATCCTCTGAAAGAATGGAGACAGATCTTCGAAGACGGCTGGAGAATCTACAGGGACTGGTTCTATGTCAAGAATCTTCACGCCGTGGACTGGGATAAAATGAAGGAAAAATATGGGCAGCTCGTCCCCTATCTCAGTCATAGAGCAGACCTGGATTTTATTTTCGGCGAGCTGGTCGGAGAACTGAATACCGGCCACTGCTACATCAATTGGGGAGATTTTCCGAGAGTCGAACGGATCGAAGGTGGGCTTTTGGGTGCAGAGTTAAAGGCGGACGAAAAATCGAACAGGTACATCATCACTAAGATCTACAAGGGTGAAAACTGGAATGAGGAGACACGGTCTCCCCTCACCGAACAGGGAATCGACGTCAAAGAGGGCGATTATCTCATCAGCCTCAACGGCCATGAAATAAAAACAGGAGACAATCCCTACAGATTTCTGGAGAACACCGTGGGAAAAAAGATCTCCATCGTGGTGAGCAAAAAGCCCGCCAAAGAAGGGGGCAGAGAGTACTGGATCAAGCCGATCAGGAGTGAACTGAGCCTTTTTTACCTGGATTGGGTGAATTCAAGGAGAGAGATGGTGGACAGATTATCAGGGGGAAGGATCGGTTACATCCACGTCCCCAACACTTCGTTTGAGGGCAACAGGGAATTGTTCAAGGGATTCTATGCCTTCAGGAACAAAGAGGCCTTGATCATCGATGACCGATATAACGGAGGAGGATTTATGCCGGATGTCATGACCGAGCTCTTATCCAGAAAAATCTTGAGCTACTGGGGAAGGAGAGGGATCCTGCCGGTTCAAGTACCTGGCGCAGCCCATGAAGGGCCAAAAGTCATGCTCATCAATCATTACGCCGGCTCAGGCGGCGACATCTTCCCTTACTTTTTCAAGAAGAGAAAACTGGGGCTTCTGATCGGCACCCGAACCTGGGGAGGAGTTGTCGGCCAATCCGGTAATCCGAGACTGGTTGACGGCGGCTACACGGCTGTTCCGACTGTTGGATTGATGGATACTGAGGGCAACTGGACAATAGAAGGGATCGGCGTTGAACCGGACATCGAAATCATAGACAGACCCGAGCTCGTTGCCCAGGGAAAAGACCCGAGTCTAGAAAAGGCTGTGGAGGTGCTTCTTGAAGAACTGAAAAAGAATCCTCCCAAGAAAATCAAAAAGCCCGAAGATCCTGACCGCTCGAAATGGATCAATAAAAAGACAGATGAATCAACTGATGGGTGAATATCACTTAATCTCGTCAGGTAGACTAAAATTAAGCAAGAATGATTTAGAAATGAAAAGAAACAACACGTTCAAAGAAGATTGAGTTTGTTAACGGGAATTCTAACAGATTTTTAAAATCCACAGACTCCTTTTTTTCAGTCTTCCTCGTTCTTTTGCTTCAAATGAACTCAAGTTTCCTTGAGCAAAATTCTCTATCTTTACCAGTAAAATATCCAGCGGGACCAGAATTGGATCTTGATTTTTAAAATCGTGGCTTCGATCTCGGCCATATAATCACCATCAATAAGCATGATAGCCTGATTCATGAAAGAAAAGATAAGCCCAACAAGTTCTTCATCAGATATCGGAAGTTCGAAACCGAGGGAGGCAAGATAGGCTCTACCCAGCTCTGCCATCTGCTGCGAAAGAGTCAAAACGATCTCATACTCACTCTGCGGAAGGAATGCGGCGCCGTAGAGAATCATCGTTTTCCTGAATTCTTTCTCTGCATTTGTGACCATATCTCTGTAGTATTCGCCGATCGCTCTGACTAAAAGATCGGGACACGCTGGGCTGCGGAAAAGCGAAGATGTAATAACCTTCTGTCCTAAGCTTGCATCATACCTTCTGATAACAATGTCTCCAGCTCCCTCCACAAGGTTATGGGAAAGTTCCATAGCTATCTCTGGGGGAATATTTATTCCTAAAGATTCCAGATATGCTACAAGCGGCCCATTGAGAATTTCTGCTTTTGTGATGATGTATCCTTGGCCCGGATAAAGACAGGCGCTTCCATGCGCCGTGAAATCCGCAGCCCACACATCATTATGAGAGATAAAGCCATAGGCAAGAGCCTTCTCATACCCCCACCACCTTGCCGAGTACCAGACATCCATGAACGATTCCACCGCAGGATTCCCATTCGCTGCAGGAATACCATGAGTATAACCACGCAGGTAGTTATCGAGGTAGGGATCCAACCCGAACACATAATTAAACAGATCGGGGACCATCGCTCCGTAGATCTCATTGACGTTTTTCAGTCCCCATTTTTTCCCGATATGATCTGCAATGTAGGCGTGAGTGAGCGAGCCCCAGGGATAGGCCTGAGAAGAAAAAAGAACGAGAGCGAAGAAGATTAAACATATTGAAACAAAAATCTTTTTCATGACTTCCCTCCTGTTCATGTCTCGTTAGAAATTTTTCCTAAAATAATCGATTTCTTTATTCATCACCTCCTTTCTCTTTCTGAAGCCTCAATCAACCTTGTTTGAAATCTGTATGGCCTTCAAAGAAGCCAATGCCAGGAAAACTCATTCGTGAACAGTGTGAAAACTTATCCCCATGATGATTCATAGAGGGACAGATTTCTTTTTAGCTCGAATCCGGATTGGAATTATTCTTCCTTTTCCCTTATCGCTCAATGCGCTGCGATATATATCAAAGGAAAAGATAGATGTCAAGGAACACAAAAGGACTTGAAAAATAATAACGGCTAAGGCTCTCTCCACCTGGATTATACATCCACCTCAAGGCCGAGTCCCAACTCCTCCGCACGCTTGAGAACGAGTTCAGCCACGGCAACGTCCTGGACTGCTAGGCCCACTGACTTGAAGAATGTTGTCTCCTCTTCAGATTCACGGCTTTTAATTTTACCTGAAGCGACCTCTCCGATTTCTCCGTGGATGTTCCTGTTGGAAATAAGCCCTCCGTCAATGGAAATGATCAAATCTCCGGCCTCAGCCAGGCTGGCTTCCCTTGAGTCCACAACCACTTTGGACCGGACAACGGTTCGCGCAGGAATTTCCTGCATTTCAGGCGTATAGGACCCAACTCCGTTGATATGAACACCCAGCTTCAGGTGGCCGTCGACAAACACAGGTCTGAAGGAAGTGGTCGCTGTACAGACCACATCCGCCTCGCGGAGTGCCTGTTTGGAGGTTTGCGCCACACGAATATCATCAGGAATCGGGTGGCCGCGGGATTTCATCTCCTTCGCATACGTCCGCGCAATCCTTGGCCTGACATCATACACCCAGACTTTCTCGATATCTCTAACCGTACAGACCGCCTCAAGTTGAGTTCGTGCTTGAGTGCCTGCTCCAAAAATAGCCACCACTCGAGAATCTTTTCTGGCCAGGAGGTCAGTCGCTAAGCCTGAAGCCGCTCCCGTGCGCAGAGCGGTCAGATAAGTGCCATCCATAGCCGCCTGAGGCTGGCCGGTCTTGGCATCGATCAATATCACCAAGGCATGAATCGTAGGCAGACCTCTTCTCCGATTATTCGGAAAGACCGAGACAATCTTGGCTCCCATCGTATCACTTTTCGCTAAATACGCAGGCATAAAAAGTGTCGTCGCGCTCCTCTTTTTCACAGGAATTTGAGTCCTCAGCGGAACCTCTGCCTCCCCGGAAGAAAGCTGGATAAATGCCTTTTTGACCGCATCGATGGCTTCAGCCATGGTCACAGCCTGGGCCACATCACTTCGAGACAGTATTTTGACTTTCATGACTTCACACGACTCTCCTTTCCCCTTCCTTTTTTATACCATCAAATCGGTCATATGCAAAGGGTTTCAGGTCAAAGCTTGAGCGACCACTCAGGATGAGTTCACTCATGATCAACCCGACTGCTGGAGCATGCTGGAAACCGTGACCGGAAAATCCGACGGCACAGAAGAAGCCCTCGACTCCTGGAGCGGCTCCGATTATCGGATTATCATCCGGAGTGATCGTGTAGAGCCCTCCCCATCCACGAATGATCTCCGCCTTCTCCAGGATGGGGGCCCGGTGAATTGCGGCCTCGCTCACCTTCTCCATGAAATCCCGGTCCACATGTGTGTTGAAACTGGACGGCTCTTCCGGGTCGCTCATCCCGATGATCAGATTCGGCTCCTCTCCTCGAAAATAAAAAGTCAGGTCCTGGTCGATGACCATCGGAACAGGCTTGGGAATAGCAGAAAAAGGGCTTGTCGCAAACACCTGGCGGCGATAAGGTTTCAGAGGAAGTTCCAGCCCGGCCATTCGGGCAACCTTTCCAGCCCAGGGTCCGGCCACATTGACCACTACAGGCGCTGCGACCGGCCCTCTGGTCGTCTCGACTCCTTCCACTCTTCCCTTCTTGACTCTGATTCCAGTCACTTCTGTTTTTTCTTCTATACAGACTCCGAGTTTTCTGGCTCGATCCGCAAAACCCATGGCCGTAAGATAGGGATCGGCATAACCGTCTTCTGGACCAAACGTTCCACCCTTTAAATCATCGACACGCAGGTAAGGCCAGCGCCTCTTGATCTCTTCGGGAGTGAGGACTTCTACCGGAACATTCATCTTGTGTTGTGTGTCAACACCGGATAAAAAATCACTCCAGGTTTTCTCTTTTTGAGCCAGAAACAAATAGCCTGCCTTGCGGAAGTATATATCCGCGCCAAACTCTTCCTTGAAATTTTCAAAGACGCGCACAGAATACTGTGAGAGCCGAATATTCGCTGGATGGGAGAACTGCTGCCGAATGCCTCCGACACTCAAACCGGTTGTGGCTTGAGCAAGAAGATCTCTCTCCAGAAGGATGACATCAGAAGCCCCGCGCTTGGCCAGATAATAAGCCGCACTTGTTCCCATTATACCGCCACCCACGATAACGATCCCGGAAGTATTTTTTAGTTTCTCCATCTTGTTACCAGATTCTTAACGGGCCTGTGCGGCTTGTCTGTTCTGGAGCCCATTATCGACCTGGCGGAAAAAGAAATTCCAGCTAAATACCTGATATCTAACTCTATTCTTTTTCAGTTATTCCGGCTTTTTCTGACCCCAGAGAGTGGAAATAATGAGTGCGACTCCAACGCCAATAATGATGAACGGCCACCAGTTCGTCACGCCAAATATGAAAGAACCGCCGACAAGCATAAGAACGATTCCAGCGATCAACCTTCCTGCAAGCTGTTGACGAAAAGAAGGACTTGAGCTTCTGATAACAGCTTCAAAGATGAAGATGATCCCCAACCCACACAAGAAATAGGCCCACCAAATCCCCCAGGAAATGATTTCCATGGTTGCCAGGAGGAAAAGAATCCCTAACAGAATGAGTATCAATCCGCCAATCACTCTGGACCAAGGATCGGGAATCTTCTTTTCTTCCTTATTTTCAGTCATTTATCGCCTCCTTTTAAATACATAAGCCAAAAATCTTTAAAGATTTATTATCTGTAGTTTGTCGTTTTCTTCGAGATTCACAGTCTTTAGCATATATCACTGGCTAAACTCATTGTCAATCCAACCAAATTAATTATAAACATCTCATCTTCCTAAGAACCGAAATAATCTTGGAATCTCTGAAGCGACCTTGAAGATTTAGCCTTACCCGAATTCCTTGGAGGGGGAACAGCTCCGCTTTCCCCCTTCCAACGCTCGCCTGCTTCCTCACGGCTCACTGCCTCCCCTTCTCGTACTTCATAACTCGTCCTGCGACCAAGGGGACATATCCCCTTGTATTCCCCCAACATCGTTTCTCCGCAACGATGTTGTTCTTCGAGGGAATCCGACAGAGTTGGGCCCGAGGACTGTATGAGAAAGCTCAGGACAGTGAGTTCCGAAAACACGCCACTTTTGCCCCAGCAAGTCAAAAGCGGCTCGGTTTCAGGCTCCGCTCTCCTCACCTCTTCGGTGAGGAACCATGCCCGCTCCGCCTTCAAACGGTTTTCTCACCCACTGCCCTTCGCTTATGTTCTGAGAAGGTTGATGAGGGAATGGCGTGAAAAATCTGAAGGGAGCAAAGAGATTCCAAGATTATGCTATCTTCAAAGAATTGGAGAGTCTCCTTGATTGACTTCACGATTTCTCTGAGATATAAGACATTCGGAGAGGAACTGAAAATGCATAAAAGAAAAAAATCCACACCGGCAAAACAATGTGTTTCCATTCTCTGCTCTCTCTTATTTCTTATACTGATGCACAATCAATGCAAACAGGAACAGAAACAAGCTCCTGCAGAAAAAAGATCGGAGCTCATCCAGCCAGCAAAATGGTGGGAAAAACTTCCCCGTCCTGTTTACTCCACTCTGGAAAAAGTGGAGACCAGCCAGAAATGGTTCGAGGTCTACAAGCTCACGCCGGATACTTATGCCATCTATGAGCCTTATCAGTTTGAGGAGGCCATTTCTTATCTCGCCGTCGGAAAAAAAAGAGCTGTTGTCATCGACACGGGAACCGGTATCGGAGACCTCAGACAGGTGGTCAAAGAGCTGACCGAACTTCCGGCATCTGTCGTGAACACCCATACTCACTGGGACCACATCGGTAGCAATTTCCAGTTCAAGGAAATCACTTGCTTCAACGACGAAGACTGTATCCGGAAGCTGCATGAGGGAGCGAGCCATACGCGGCTCCTGCCGAGCATCACTGGGGATTCAATCTGGAAACCGCTGCCTGAGGGGTTTAATGCATCTACATGGAATATACCTCCGGTCAAACCGACATCTCTCCTTGAAGACGGTGATATGGTCGACCTTGGAGAGAGAACCCTGGAAGTCATCTATACGCCCGGCCACTCACCCGGTTCAATCTGTCTACTCGACAAGAAAAACCGGATACTTTTTACGGGTGATACTTTCTTTCCCGGACCCTTATACGCTTATCCTGAAGATGTCAACATCGACGACTACATGGCCTCTCTCTGCAAATTGGAAGACCGGATGGTTGAGTATGACTATCTGTGTTCAGGGCACAACGATCCCTGGGTCAAGAGCGAGGTCATCGCCCGGGTGGTGAAGGCTTTTGAGGAAATATTGGAGGGAAAAGGCGAGTATAAAGAGGACAAGAAAATCCGTCGATATTTCTTTGATGGTTTTGATATCCTGATACGGGCAGACATGATTAAAAACTGAAAACAACGATATTGGGTCAGACCTTAGTAACTTCAGTAATTTCACGAGTTGATTATCTTAGGGAAATTACTAAGGTCTGATCCCATTAAGTTTTGGAGCGGACCATGAGGACAGAGGCTTCGGCTTGATCCGCCACCTTATCCGGAATCGAACCGAAAAGCCTTCGACGAAGAGCCCACTCCTCCGATGCCCCGATAACGATAAGGTCTTGCTTTCCTGCCGCTTTGGCGATGGCTCGAGCGATGTCCGTGTCGATGACCACCTCCACGTCCGCCGAGACACCCACTTTATCCAGAGTGTCCTTGACAAATTCCTTAGCTTTATCCTGAAAGAGCTGGATGCTCTGCTTGTCGAATTCAGTATGTGCGGCGGAAGGACCCCGGCCGATCTGGACATTCAATGCGGTTATTGAAGCTTTCCACTCAGTCGCCAGGTCCTGGGCAAGCCTGAGTCCCAGCAACGCATGCGAACCTCCGCTGACGGGCACAATTATGCGGCGAACATCCTGCAGGCCACGATCTTTGAGAACGAGAACATTTCCTCTCGCAATTTTAAGAACGTCTGCCACATTGGTCCGGCCAGTGCGGGACATGCGGACTTCCCCTTTCCAGCCCATGATAATATATTCAGGCTGTTCCATCTCAGCCACGCTGAGAATGGCGGATGAGATGCTGCGTGCCACAATAGCCGTGGCTCGCGCCCTGACTCCCTGCTCGGCTGCATGATAGGATGCTGTTTCCAGGAGGGTTTTTTCCTCCCACCGTTGTTTTTCATATTCCAGGCCTCCCGCCTCAAGAGGGGTTTGCCCGGGAACATCCACAATATGAATCAACTGCAAATGGGCTTTGTTTCTTTTCGCCAGAGTCGTACTCAACATCAGAAGAGAGTATTCTGTATCGGGATTAGCAAGAGGCACAAGGATGACAGGAACCTCCTCGCGTCTCGTGGCCAGGTATTCCTTGGCTCTTACCATCAGAGGTTTCATCACCTTATCTTTCCACAGTATGTTCGAAGCCCCGACCAGTTGAGTTCCGCGGCGCAAAAACAGCATATACCAGATAAAACTTGCAGCAATGATCATGTTCCCGATGATGAGCGATACCCGGCTCGTGTTGACGATGACGAAGATACAACCGAAAAATCCAAGCAAAGGAACAACCGGATATCCGGGTGCCCGAAAATTGGGTTTGTACCAATCGAGTCTCGCGTGCCTCATGATGATACAGGCTAGAGTGATGAGAGAATAAAGAACAAGGCTCAGAAAGCCCGCCACTTCAGCTAAAAGCTCAAGATGTCCTCCAAGAAGCACCAATAAAAGCATGGTTAAACCCGTGGTGGTGACAATCGAGCGATAAGGCGTCTTGAAGCGGGAATGAATCTGATTCAGCCAATCGGGCATGAGCTGGTCTCGGCCCATAGCAAAATTGACCCTCGATGCGGCCAGCACGCTCGCATTGGCTGAGGAGACGGTGGCAAGAATTCCTCCGAGAAGAACAAGAATGTATCCCCCCTTGCCCATGATCTGGCGGGCCAATTCCATGAGCACCGTCTCCTTGGCCATGTTGGGATCATTGTAGCTTCGAAGTCCCAGGATACAAAACACCACCGCACAATAGAGTACGGTCACAATCACAACTGAACCGACGAGAGAGAGGGGAAGATTTTTCTTTGGGTTGCGAATCTCTTCTGAGATGGCAGAAATCTCAGCAAATCCCATGAAAGTGATGAAAAGGATGGGAAGAGTGACAAGAATACCAGTATACCCAATCTCCGGAGGTATAAAAGGAGTCAATCTCTGAACGTCCACATTAAATATAGAACGAGAAACGAATGCGATCAGGATAAAAAGCAGCACGCCGACAATAACGGTCTGGGTACCTCCTGTCTCTTTGGCACCGATAAAATTCAAAAGACCGAGTAATGCGGTTATAACAAGAGCGATAATAGTGGGTGAAACACCCAGGGCATCACTCACATAATGCCCAAATCCGATCATATAAAAGGCAGATGCAAAGACAAGACTCAGCCACAGGCTCCAGCCCATTATGGTCCCTATGAGTGGGCCAAAAGCCCGGACCATAAACAGATACCCGCCTCCAGCATAAGGCATTCCTGTTGATAACTCAGCCATGCACAGCGCAATCAGCACGGCGACCAATCCGCAGACAGTAAAAGAAAGGAGGACTGCCGGGCCTGCCATGTTGGCGACTATTCCGGGCAGAACGAAGATGCCGGCCCCGATCATGGTTCCGACTCCGACGGATAAGGCAGCAAAAAAGCCTAAATCGCGAGACAGACTAATTTTCTGGTTCTCGTTCGCAGCTTTGTCTTTCCGCGCTTTAGGCATGATTAAATTCTGTGCTTTTCTTGAATAGAGCTTGCCTCACTGGCTTGCCTCTTTGAGTGACTGCCCAAAATGATATTCGGATGGTATTCATCAGCCAACCGCATAAAACTCCATTTTAAGAAAAAGATGTACTGGAGAGCAAATCATTATTTCTCTGTCACAATTTTTTATAGCTATCCCCTCAGTCTTTTCGCTTGAGTTTTTTGTGTTTTGAACAGTCCTTCTGGTTTTCAGACTACGAGTTCAGCTTCCTCTAAATCTAAACCGCAACCGAGCCCCATCCTCTACTTCTTGATCCTCACAGGATAGGGAGGACGCTCGGACTTTTTGGGCGGATTCTTCTCGAGCTCTTCCATGATGACTTCAATGGCCTTTTCCAGTTGAGGATCTCTCCCGGCAATCACATCCGCAGGCCTTTGTTCGACTTCGATATCCGGAGGCACTCCGACATTTTCCACTATCCAGCCATCCTCGGTCCAGATTGCCAGGTTGGGCGCGGTTACATAACCGCCATCCAGCAATTCCGGAAAACCGAGAGTCCCGACAAGGCCTCCCCAGGTTCTCTTTCCGATCAGCTGGCCGATCTTGAACTTGCGGAACATCCAGGGCAACAGGTCTCCACCAGAACCCGCATTTTCGTTGATGAGCATGACCTTGGGCCCTTGAATGGATGCTCCCGGTGTTTTGAGGTCTTGGCCGTACCGTGTGTGCCAGTAGCAGGTTAACGGACGACGCAGGATATCGATATAGTAATCGGCGACAAGTCCTCCACCGTTGAAGCGCTCGTCGATGATGACGGCGTCCTTATGGACTTGCGGGAAAAAGTAGCGTTTGAAATAGGTGTGTCCTGATGTTGACGTGTTGGGCACATAAACGTATGCCACTCGGCCACCCGTGGCCTCATCGACCTTCCTCAGGTTTCCCTCTACCCAATCCCGGTTCCGTAGGGAATACTCATTCCCAACAGGAACAACCGATACTATCCGGGAGCCTGTTCCGTTGGGATTCGGGCCTACCGTAATCTCGATGAGCTTTCCGTATGTATTCTCGAAGAAACGGAATAGATTCTCGGGTGGGCGGATGTCTTTTCCCTGGACAGCCAGGAGGTATTCTCCTTCTTTCACATCCACTCCGGGTTCAGTCAGTGGAGAGCGGAGCTGGGGATTCCAGTTTAGGCCCCCGAAGACTTTTTTAAACCGGTAACGCCCATTCTCGATTACATAATCAGCACCGAGTAAACCACCGGCCACGCGCTGGGGCCGGTAAAGATAATCACCTCCGCCGACACGATGATGGCCAACAGCCAGCTCACTGCACATCCACTGGATCACTCGGTTCAGGTCGCTCCGGCAGGAGAGATGCGGGAGGAAAACCTCATATTTATCTTTCATGGCCTTCCAGTCCGCACCGTGCATATTGGTCGCATAGAAATAATCACGGTTGATCCGCCAGGCTTCATTGAAAATCTGCTTCCATTCAGCTCGGGGATCGATCCGGATTTCAATGGCGTCTGTATTGAGTTTGCCATCCCCGGGCTTCGTTTTTTTGCCCGCAGGAACAATGCCAAGACTATTCCTTGTTTCATACATGAGTTTCTTCTTATCAGCAGAAATCATGAATCCGTTGACATTGGGTATCATCTCTTCATCTTTTCGGTCTTTGAGTGTGATCCTTTTTAGCTTCGTCCCACTGGCATAAGGGCTTCTGCTTCCGAAGGGAGATTCGAGGTAGTAAACTTCCCCTTCGCTGCCGGCCTGGAGGCCAAAATAAGCACCGGCTCGAATAGGCAAGGCTAAAATCCTGTAGTTGAGCCCCTCTAGATCAACAGTAAAACCAGGTTTCGTTTCCTTTGCTTCCGGTTGGCCTTTCTTTCTACTGCTTTTCTTTGTCGGCTTTTCCTCCTTTTTCTCCGCCTTCTCCTCCACGCCTTTCTCCTCATCACTTTCTTTGGCCAGAGGCGAAGGGACATCTTTTTGCAGTACGGCCAGATATATCGAGCGTGTCATTTCCATGTCCGCATTGGACATGGCAAACCACTGCCTGACCGGGCCCGCATCAGTGGACCCAAAGAAGTAAAGATATTTGCCGCTCTCATCAAATACCGGATCGCTGACATCGCTCATTCCGTCTGACACTGGATAAGACTTATCTTGTTCGATGGAATAGAGGTAGACTCTCGAGATGTATGAAGCGGTGTTCAGCGTGTAAGCGATCCATTTCGAATCCGGGGACCAGACAGATGGAACGCTCTGGAACTGACGAATGCCATAAAGGTATTTGGAAGCAACTCTCTTCGTCACACCCGTCTTCAAATCCATCCAGTAAAGAGTCAACGAGTTATCCGCATAAGAGATTTTCTGGCTGTCTGGAGACCAGGCAATGGCATCGTAAAAACCAGATCCAGTGAGTTTATATTTTTTTACCTCTCCCTTGCCGTCCTGAGGCCTGATGTGAAGCACGTACTCGCCGCTTTCATCGGAAATGTAGGCGATTGACTTCCCGTCCGGTGACCAGACAGGCCAGCGCTCATGGACATTAGTTGTCTGTGTCAGGTTGCGTGGATCGCCTTTCTCGGCCGGAATTGTCACCACATCGCCACGAAAATTCACGACGGCTCTGGCCCCAGAAGGCGAAATCCAGCCGCTGCGGATATATTGAAATCCATTAACATAGCGAGGACGCAGCTCCAGAAGATCCGCCGCCACTCCGATGAATAACCTTTTGCTCCGGGCATTGGCGCTGTCGTAGATATGGAGATGCCCGGCCTGCTCATAGATAATTTTTCCATCCCCCGAAGACGCCTTGATCACAGGGAAATCCGAGTGTGAAGTGAGCTGTTTGATCTCTTTGGATTGAAGGTCGAATGAGAACAGGTTGAACTCTCCGTTCCTATCTGACCGGAAGTAAATTTTATTTCCCATCCACATCGGGTCTGTATCGTTACAATATCCCTTAGGCTGAGGAATCTTCTCTACAGAATAGTCGCTGAAAGTAAAGAGCCAGATCTCAGAAACCGTGCCTCCTCTATAATTCTTCCACTGATGAAAGGCTTCCCGGAGTGGCGTGTACGCCATTCTCTTGCCATCAGGAGAAAATGTGGCTCGACTCGCATTCGGAATCTCTAAAGATTCAGGGAAACCGCCTTCAACAGGCACTGTAAAAAGCTGAGTGTAGGCTCTGGTGAAGCTGTTGCGACCAGAGACGAACAGCACTGAAGCACCGCAAGTCGTAAATCCCCGAACAGCGTCTTGGCCCGGATGCCAGGTGAGCCTTTTGGGAACGCCTCCTTCTGCCGGAACCACGTAGACATCCATGTTTCCATCATACTCCCCGTTGAAGGCGATGAGCTTTCCATCCGGTGAAAATACGGGGTCGGACTCAGTTCCCTGGGCTGAAGTCAACCGCCGGACTCCTTTACCATTAATATCAGCTACCCAGAGGTCTCCGGCATAGGCAAAAGCAATATGTGTCTGGCTAATAGCCGGCTGGCTCAACAGCCTGGTGTCGTTGATATCGATCCCGCTAGCCAGGAGTCCTGGTGCGGCAATGGCCAGCACAAGCAGTATGGATACAGCACAAAGATATTGTTTCATTGAAGCCTCCTTCAATTCTCCAATTGAGAATTCACAGAAAATGTAATGGAAAAAAGGCAATTATATAGAATCGCCCTGAACTTAAAAAAAATGATATTTTCCACAGACCCGAATCCTTCATATACCACGAGATTAATCGCAAGTCAAAATAACTATTTTGCTCAAAAGCAACTCTATTTTCGTGATGGATAAAGCCAGGGTGAAGGATTAGAAAAAATCAGACGGTGTGTTGAGAAAACCGTATGCTCCGCCTTCAAACGGTTTCCTCCACCCAAAAGCCTTCGCAAAATAAAAGTACTGATTTCGCTGGGGCAAAGCTTGCGTATTATCGATGCTCTCAGCCTGAGCTATAGTTCCTCCTGCTATCATGGATTTGGGGATTCTTCCACCTGGCTCTTCTTGACTTTGCGGCTGTTTATTATAGAATGATGTCTCATGCCTGTTGGGGAGAAAAAACCTCAAAAAGCGGAACAGAAACTCAAGAAAGGCAATCCATCCTTTTTAAAGGAGCACTTCAAATGAAAAGAAGAGAAGCTCTGGTGGCCTTGAGCGGCATGGCTTTGATAGGCCCTCATTTTTCTCTCAATCAACGAAGGAGTAAAGAAATGAAAAAAGAAATCAAAACAGACAAAGCCCCCAAAGCGATTGGTCCCTATTCTCAAGCTATAGAAGCGAACGGTTTCATTTTTGCATCTGGCCAAATCGCAATCGACCCTCAAACTGGAGAGCTGAAAATGGGCAGCGTAGAAGAACAAACACGGCTCGTCCTGAATAACATGAAAGCCGTCCTTGAAGCCGGAGGAAGTTCGTTCGATAAAGTGGTCAAATGCTCTGTTTTCCTTCAAGACATGGATGATTTCAGCAAGATGAATGCTGTCTACGGCGAGTTCTTCAAACCTCCGTACCCTGCCCGAGCCGCTGTACAGGTGGCCCGTCTGCCCAAGGATGTGAAAGTCGAAATCGAGGCCATCGCAGTGAAATAGAAAACCGCTAACTCAAATCAGGATCTAAGGTTGGTTTTTTCAGTCAGGTTTTATAATCCTAAAATCTATCCTCCATTTGGATTGTTCTCTGCATTCAAATGATTTAAAATACTTAATGTCATGCCCATTTATGAGTTCATCTGCAAAAAGTGCGGAAATCACTTTGAAGCTCTCGTTTCAATCGGAGGAGAAAAAAGCGTTTCCTGTTCATCTTGCGGGAGTCACAGTATCCAGAAGCTTTTTTCTTCTTTTGGTATAGGAGGCGGAAGCAGCCGTCTCAGCTCTTCATCTGAAGCGTGCACGACCTGTTCGACGAAAACATGTGACACATGCAAGTAACATGAATTATTCATAAAATCTGCCAACACTACATTTAAAAATCTTTCAAGGATAATTAGTCATCATATGTCGGCATCTTTTCCCCTTCGG
>Ga0180438_10007047_pt1 | contig 14892 bp, 10 predicted proteins | sample SS_ome_12_FD_132455 | JGI IMG/M metagenome (GOLD analysis project Ga0180438, IMG submission 132455) | Hypersaline lake sediment archaeal communities from the Salton Sea, California, USA - SS_3_D_2 metaG | ecosystem: Environmental > Aquatic > Non-marine Saline and Alkaline > Hypersaline >...
AAGGGCTGTGGGAGGCAACATAAAGTATGGGAAATGCAACAAGGCACATTATGATGACATAGAAGCCCCATATTCTGGGCTTTCCAAGTTTGAATCCAAAAGTCAGAGGGTTTTTCCGCAATATGACAATGACAACGATTATTGGCAAAACGGCATAATACAGAAAAGAACTGAACCACTCGTTCCATAGCGTATGATAATAGTTTAGGGCTATAAAAAGACTGGCAAAGCTGATAATAACCGCCTCGTTCTTGTATTCCCTTAACGAGAGGAGTATGCCTTTGAATTCTTTTTGAGAAGAAGATAACACCGAATCTACCCAAACAGGAAACTGTAAGTAGAAGGACTATGAATTAGTAATCAATCTACATCAATACCGACCCTTTTTCAAATCCGGCAGGTGGCTTATTTCAGTGTTTCCTGTTGCATTTATCAGTGCTTGTTATAGCTGCGGGCCAGGACTGACTCTGCAATTCTCGGTTTTGTTTAATAAGTATATGCTACCGGTCAGCTATGGCACACTGAGCTACAGTTAACGGCGGGCAATTTCCAGATTTCTTCGGCCGTCCCGCTCCCACAGGATGACAGGGAGTGAACTGTCGTTATTCGGGTGGTTTTGGCTGCACCTTTGCCTGGGTTCTCGCCGGCAGCCCCCAGATGTGGATGAAGCCGGGGGAGGCACTCTGGTCAAAGGCATCACCTTTATCATAAGTAGCCAGGCTGTAATCATAAAGAGAATAAGGCGATTTTCTACCTACTATCTGGCAGTTAGCTCTGAAGAGCTTTACCCTTACGGTGCCGGTGACGTATCTCTGTGTGCTTTCCACATAGGCGGCTAAATCCTGCCGCATAGCTGTGAACCATAGCCCGTTATAGATAAGGTCAGCATAGTCAGCGGCCACCCTGGCCTTGAAGCGGAGCTGTTCCTTTGCCAATACCAGGTCCTCCAAAGCCTGGTGGGCTTTAAGCAGGACCACAGCCGCCGGCGCCTCATAAACTTCCCTCGATTTTATGCCGACCAGCCTGTTTTCGATATGGTCAACTCTACCTACGCCATGCTGACCGGCCAGATTATGAATCCTTTGAACAAGCGTAACGCCATCCAAGTTCTTACCATCAAGGCTTACCGGTATCCCTTTATCAAAGCTAATCTCCAGATAAGCAGGCTGAGCCGGTGTTTCCTGAAGGGACTTCGTCCATAAGAAGGCATCCTCGGGAGGTTCGTTCCAGGGGTCTTCCAGCACGCCGCATTCGATGGCCCTCCCCCAAAGACTTTCATCAATAGAATATGGGCTAGCCTTAGTAATAGGCACAGGAATGTTGTGAGCCTGAGCATATTCAATTGTCTGCTCCCGGGTCATATTCCATTCCCGAGCCGGAGCTATCACCTTTAGCTCGGGGGCCAGAGCGGCCACGCTTACATCAAGCCTCACCTGGTCATTGCCCTTGCCGGTGCAGCCGTGAGCTACCGTCGTCGCTCCTTCCTTCTGAGCTGCTTCCACCAGGAGTTGGGCGATGAGAGGGCGTCCCAGGGCTGTGGCCAGGGGATACTGGCCCTCATAAACGGCATCTGCCTGAAGAGCGGGGAAAACAAAGGACCTGATAAAGGATTCCTTAGCGTCAAGTTCCAGTGCTTTTATAGCTCCCAAATCAAGCGCTTTTTGTCTGATAGCTTCAAGGTCAGCCACATTGCCTACGTCCACAGTGAGGGTAACGACTTTTAGGTTGTATTTTTCTTCAAGCCACTTTATAGCCACGGAAGTGTCCAGCCCGCCGCTATAAGCCAATACTACCTTGTCTGACATTTTATTATCCCCCGACTTTAGTTTTTTGCTCGCTTAAAACGCTCTCCAAGACCAGGATTGCCTTGTCCACCTCCTTTTCCGTGATGATGAGCGGAGGCATAAAGCGAAGGGCATTTGGCTTCACTGTGTTAACCAGCAGACCTTTGCCAAGGCAAGCCAGGACCAGCTCCTCAGCGATTTCGCTGTTAAATTCCAAGGCGATCAAGAGTCCCCGGCCCCTCAGTTCAGTAATGAAATCAAACTGCTGTTTCAAGCTTTCCAGATCGGTCATAAAATAATTCCCTACTCTCTTAACCCTTCTCGGGATGCCGTTATCAATGATGTATTTCAGGGTGGCATAAGCGGCGGCGCAAACCAGCGGATTGCCGCCAAAGGTGGAGCCATGCTCACCCGGGGAAAAGAGGGAGAACTCTTCCTTAGCCAACAAAGCACCAATGGGCACACCGCTACCCAATCCCTTAGCCAGGGTCATTATATCCGGTTCAACATCGTACTGCTCATAGGCGAAGAGAGTTCCTGTTCGACCGATGCCCGTCTGGATTTCATCCAAAATAAAAAGGATTCCCTTTTCCCGACACCAGCTCTTTACCCTTTTGAGATAGTCAATGTCGGGGACATTGACTCCGCCTTCCCCCTGGATCGGCTCCAGTATTACAGCGCAGGTTTGCTCATTGCTTGCCCGCTTGATTGCCTCGACGTCATTATATTCAACGTTGACAAAGCCGTCAGGCAGAGGTATGTAGGGCTCCTGGAATTTGCTTTGTCCCGTTGCCGCGGTCATGGCCAGAGTTCGCCCATGAAAAGAACTATAGGTAGTAATGACCTGGTAAGCGCCGTTGAGTCGAAGTTTTCCGTATCTGCGAGCCAGTTTTATCGCCCCTTCATTAGCTTCAGCACCGCTATTACAAAAGAAAATCCTATCAAGACAGCTATTCTCAATTAAAAGCTGTGCCAGCTCTATCTGAGGAATGGTATAAAACTGATTAGATGCCTGGATCAGGGTTTTAGCCTGCTTTTCCAGAGCCTCGACTACCACCGGATGGCAATGGCCCAGGCTGTTTACCGCCCAGCCACCGACGAAGTCGAGATATTTTGTGCCCTCGCTGTCCCGAACCCAAGCCCCTTGACCACGCACCAAAGTCAGAGGAACTCTATTCACAGTTCTTAAAAATAGCTTCTGCTCTAACTTTTGCCAATTATCCTGGGACAATGCTTGTTCCTCCGAATTGAGCTCGCTCAGAGCTTGAGCCTGGAATCTCAGTACCCACAATGGCCTTGAGCAAGGCGTGGGACATTCTACCATCAATAATGTGCGCAATGCGCGTGGTAGTCAGCGCTCTAAGGCTGGCTTCTATTTTAGGGACCATACCCCCTGAAGCTACACTGGAAGCGACCATATTCTCTGCTTCGGCCAAGTTGAGCCTGGGAACCACCTTCCCCAAATCATCATGGATGCCATCGACATCGGTCAGGAATATGAGTTTCCCTGCGGCTAATGCAGCAGCAATTTCTCCGGCAGCCGTGTCTCCGTTAACATTGAGTAGCATGACCTCGCCTCCAACCAGGCCGAAACTCACCGGCGCTACTACCGGCATATAACCCGCCTCCAGCAATAACTGCAACGGAGTGGGGTCAACAGCTACAATTTCACCAACATAGCCCAGCTCCGGGCTTTTGACGCTTCCCCTAAGCAAATTGCCATCACAGCCACTCAGGCCTACGGCCTTTCCTCCCAGAGCTTGTATAGCCACAACCAATTCCTTGTTAACCAGCCCCCCCAAAGCCGCAGCTACCACCTTCAAGGTCTCGGCATCGGTGACTCTCAACCCGTTTACAAAGCTGGTGGGAATACCCAGCCGGGCAAGCCACTCGGAGGTCAACTTGGCGCCGCCATGAACCACCACGAGTGATAGCCCTTGTTTTTGGAGCTCTACCAAGTCCTCCAGAGTGGTGTCATGGTTGCCCAGGGTACTGCCGCCAATCTTGACTACTATGATTCCCTTTTGCATTATGTCGAATAACTGCTGTTAATAGTAACATATTCCTCAGATAGGTCGCAGCCCCAGGCGGTGGCCTTATCGTTTCCTAAGTTGAGGCATAGCCTTATGAGCACGGCGTCACTGCTGCTCAAAGCCAATCTCATTTCTTCCTGGTTAAAAGGGGCAGGAGAACCCCGCTTCATAACACAAACGTCATTTAAATAGACATCCAATTTGTTCTCCTTCACCTCCGCCCCACTTCGCCCCAGAGCAGCAACAATACGTCCCCAGTTGGGGTCGTTGCCATGCATGGCTGTTTTCACCAACAGAGAACTCACGACAGCCCTGGCTGCCTGGCGAGCCTCCTCTTGCTTAACTGCTCCCTCCACCGTAACTTCAATAAGCTTTGTGGCCCCCTCTCCATCCTGAGCTATGGACTTAGCCAGATAGGTGCAAACTGCATTTAACGCTTCCTGGAAAGCCTCACCATTATCGAAGTCAATAGGCTTGTTACCAGCCAGGGCGTTGGCTAACAGGAATACACAATCGCTGGTGCTGGTATCGCCATCAATGCTTATCCTATTGAAAGAGCAGTCCACCGCCTTTTGCAATGCTGCTTGCAGGAAATCGGCGCTTACAGAAGCATCGGTGGCTATAAAACAAAGCATGGTAGCCATGCTGGGGTGAATCATGCCTGCCCCTTTAGCCACCCCGGCGATGGTGAACTCCACACCTTCCATATCAACCTGAAGTGCCACTTCCTTGGCTCTGGTATCAGTGGTCATTATCGCCCTGGCAAAGTCATGGCCTCCGTCTTTGCGCAGTCTTATTTCCCCAATTCCTGTTCTAACATGGTTCATGGGCAGTGGTACTCCGATTATCCCTGTGCTGGCTACAAGGACTTCCTCAGGAGATATGCTTAACTTTGCTGCTGCCAGCTCTGCCATTTCCCGGGCATCCGCCAGTCCCTGCGCCCCCACACAGGCATTGGCACACCCCGAATTCACCACGATTGCCTGCGCCCGCCTTTTTGCTATACCAACTTGGGATAATATAACTGGGGCTGATTTGATCTGGTTGGTAGTAAAAACGCCAGCAGCTGTGCAGGACGTTCCGGAGCAAAGAATAGCTAAATCAAGCTCCTCTTCGCTTTTTACTCCGGCCCGAACGGCCCCGGCCAGGAATCCTGAAGCTGAGGTAATACTACCTGAAGGAATTAACTTAAACACAGAAGCCCAATATAGCAGGAAATCGGGGCAGCGTCTATTTCCGGCGACCTCGCAAGCGAGGCAAAGAAACCATCTCTCTAGGTTGCCTCGTCGCTCACTCTTTTCACAATGGCAAGGCCATGAGACAATGTGTCACTGTGAACTAGTACCCCACTAGCCATGACGCCGGATTCATTTACCGGGGACGCCAACAATGCAGACACTAGCTATAAATCGGCCGGGATTACCACCCTGGTTATGGGCCAGCGCCATTTCCACATTCTTTAGTTGACGCTCAGGCAACTGAGCTCTGCCCAATATCTCCACGTATCCTTCAAAGACCTCCCGTATGCCACTGGCACCAACCGGATGCCCGAAGGACTTCAAGCCACCGCCAACATTGAAGGGGTGTTTCCCGTCTAATGCGAAGGCGCCGGCTTCGATATCGTGTTTTGCTTTTCCCTTCTCGCAGAAACCCAGGTCTTCATAACACATCAACTCGGCGATGGAAAAGCAGTCATGGACTTCGCACATATCGATATCCTGGCGTGGGTCTTTTATCCCAGCATCGGCATACGCCTGCCTGGCAGCCCTTTGGGTTTCCTCCCAATGAGTGTAGTCGTAATCCGTCCTTATCTTGCCCGTTCCCGGGCCCGTTGAGATACCGAATGACTTGATGGTGATGTACTCACCCCCCGGCTTATACTTTTTCACATCCTCGGTGCGGCAGAGAATAGCAGCTGAGCCGCCATCGGTTACTCCGCAGGCATCGAAGAGGCCAAGAGGCCAGGCTATGATTGGTGCCTTGATAACCTGTTCTTCAGTTACCTCCATACGCAAGTGGGCCCTCGGGTTTCGGGCACCGTTATAATGGCTTTTTACCGAGATCTTGGCCAGAGTCCTCTTTCCTTCCTCTCGGCTCAAACCGAACTGATGAAAATACCTGGTTGCGGCCAGAGCATAGCGGCCTGGAGCAGAATCCCCGGAGCCAAATACCGGATGCCACTTCTCACTGCCGCCAGCTTGAGTCGCCAGGCCAAGGCCGCCAAAACCGGTGTCCTTCAGCTTCTCATAGCCAATGGCCAATACTAGGTCATAAGCCTTGGCGATTACGGCGTAAGTAGCAGCCCTGAGGGACTCCATTCCGGTGGCACACATGTTTTCCAATCTGGTGACCGGTATGTAATCGGTCTTTAGAGGAGCCGACAATTGGGTTCCTGTCGTGCCCATGGCGGTTCCTACCCAGGCGGCCTGAATAGCCTTGGGGTCTATGCCGGCATCATCATAGGCCTCATAGGCACAGTCAATAACCAAATCGTAGGCATCCTTATCCCAGAGCTCTCCGAATTGCGTACATCCCATACCGATGATGGCAACTTTGTCTTTAATGCTCTCCATTTCTTTATCTCCTATTCTACCCTTACAGGTCGGCATTTCCAGAAATAGTTATGAAGTCCGGCCCCATCGTGGATTTTTCTGAATGCCATCTCCACCCGCATCCCGATGTCGACCTTTGCGGGATCCCGATCAGTCATAACACAATAAAATCTCCCCCCATCATCGAAATCAGATATAGTCCAGATTCGGGGTAAATCGACTTCTATGGCTCGCTCATCCATACTGAAGGTAAAGATGGTGGCCTTTTTGTCCGATAACCGCACCTCTTCATAATCGTCCTTGGCCTGGCACCAGGCGCATACCCTCTGTATTGGGAGTTGAATGTGTCCACATTGGCGGCACTTGCCTCCGTGAAGGGGGAGAACCTGGCTGCGGTCTCTCCACAACATGGGCAGGGAGCTAGTATAAGTCGGACGGCGCTCTGGCTCCCATGCCATCAGGTCACGAAAGCGAATGTATTTCTCATAATTGGGGATTGGCATCTTCGACGCCAGGTGCTGTTTTATCCCTCGCCTGTTCCTGATTTTTTCTATCTGCTCGGTTACCTGCAGGATAAAGGCATCAGCCCCGTCACCATAATTAGCCCATAATATTCTATCACCTGGTTTTGCCTCCTCTAAAGCTGCCACCAGCATCATGGGGGCAGAGGCAGTGCCCGTATTGCCTAGTGAGTCAAACATTGGCTCTTGAACCTGAGAAGGGTCAAAACCGAGACCCTTCACCATACGACGGTGGCTTCTGGCATCGGGGGCATAATAGACGACCTTGGTGAAATCCTTGGGAGTTAAATTGTGCTTCTTCAAGAGCTCGGAAACCACCCTGGAAAGCTTTTCCGTGTAGCCGTGTTGCAGAATGAAGCGGTCTTCCCAGGTTCGAATATAGCTATCCTCCTCCCTCTTCCACACATCAAGGAAAGCACTGGAGATAGAATGGCTACCCTCGATAGCGACGGCAACATCCGTGTCCCCAATAAGGAAAGCGGCAGCACCATCTCCAAAAACGGGCTCGAATTCGGAATTCGGAGCAGGCAGACGGCAGTCAGCAGCAGTTACCAGAACCATCTTCGCTGACCCGCTCTTAATGGCATCACAGGCAGTCCTGACAGCGCTCGTCCCCGACCGTAGGGAACTCACAAGGTCTAAGGTGAATATATCATCGCGGAGGTCGGCAGCTGCCGCCACAATACTGGCGGACAGTTTCTCTTCATAGGGAGGCGTTGTGGAGGCGAAGTATAAGCCATCGACCACATGGCGGTTCATGCCATTTAAGCAGTCGATTCCAGCCTCCACCGCCATGGTTATGCTATCTTCATCATAATTGGCCACGGCTTTCTCCCCACGTCCGCCTCCTCCACCCCAGGCACGGGAGATTTCACTTTGGCTCAATCTATATACTGGAATATAAGCACCGTATGATGTAATCCCTAACATAGCACCTCCTAGCAAATTGGATTAAAGCTGGTCAGTCGTTTTCGAACAAGCCTATCAAAATTTCAATTTATGCCGCTATCCTTTAGAAGGAAGGACGGCAATCGCAGTCCCTGGCGTCGTTTTCTCACCCTTGGGATTCTCTGTCCATATCTCACATTCCACCACATGCTCTGAGTCCTGGACATACTTCTTGGTGACCTTGCCTTTACATGTAAGAGTCTCCCCGGGCGGGTCGTTACCCCGGTAATTGCACGACAGCCTCTTTAGCTTACCCTTATCCCCAACCCAATCGGTCATCAGTTGTCCCAGGAAGGCAGCCTTCAAGCGCCCGTGAACGATAACGCTGGGAAAGCCAAGGCTGGTAGCAAAATCCTTATCGTAATGGAGTTCATTGAAGTCGCCGGAGGCCCCTGCCCACTTCACCAATTGCCTCTTAGTAGGGTTCTTGACAAGGGGTGTAACATCTGAACCTTCTTTAATGTCTTCGTAAAATATCTGCTCAGCCATTTTGCAGTCTCCTCGCTTTAATAGTTTATCAGGGTGGCTCTACCCTTGGCGGCCAGCTCTCCTCCCTGGTTAGTAATAGAGGTCTCGGTGACTATAAAAAGCAACTTCCCTGCCTTCCCCTCACGCTCATAGAGATCAGCCACATGAGTAGTACAAGTTATGACATCGCCAAGCTTTATGGGTAGGTGAAACTCCCAATCGCCACCACCAGCCACCATACGCTTCAGCGGGAACAACTCTTTAGGTGGTTCACCGCTTCCACTCACTACGGCAGCCGTTATGAATCCTGGGGCTGCCTCCTCTTGCCACCTGGGATTGGGGTCGTCGATGGCTTCAGCAAGCCTGCGCAGCATTGTTTTATCCACTTCGTGTACTACTCTAGCTATCTCCCTGCCAACCATGCTTTTCATTTCTTCAGTGATAACCGAGCCATTGCTCATAGAACCCTCCTTATGTGCAAAAGGATTATTGATTATCGCCCGTTTTGAGGGGTTTGTCAAAATTCTATCTTTATTGTTGCTGCTGTTCTCCCATTTGTCAGCTCTGCCTGACATGCCGAGGCTCTCGATTCATCAAGCTGACAGTTCTCTAAGCGGCTGCTACCTACTGGATTTAAGCCCTGGGCAGATTTAGCCCCTGCAAGGCAATTATGTTCTTTCGTATCTCTGTGGTGCCACCTGCAAGAGTGGTGCCAGTACCCCATTGGCTGAGATCCTGAAACTTACCCAAAAGGGGAGCCCATTTAGAGTCCCTCTTCACCACCCCATAAAGGCCCATTATCTCCACCGCGGTGTTAGCGACGCGCAGGTTCAGCTCGTTGGAGAAATATCCACAGGCTGCAGCCTCGGCAGCAACTTCTTGCCCCACGCTTTGGAGCCAGCCCACATAGTAAGCGAGTTTCAGACTGGCTTCATAGTCGATGAGATATTCAGCCAGCTTCTGGCGAACCATCGATTTCTTGGCCAGGATTTCCCCATTGACCCGCGTCTCTTTGCAGTACTCGATGAAATCCTCCAGATTCCGCTTGCCACTGGCCGGTATCCCTATGTGAGCGCGAGCGAAATTTCTCCCGGCTGTGAAAACGTACCATCCCTGGTTTAACTCCCCTATCATATTCCGCTTGGGTATGCGGAAATTATCTATAAATGTTTCGTTGTACACGTGGCTGCGATTCATGTAAATCAAGGGGCGAAACTCGATTCCCGGCCCGATTTTGTCGATGAAGAAACTCAACCCTCTGTGTCTTTTTGACGGGTCAGGGTCCGTTCTTGCCAGGACGAAGAGGTGGTCAGCATGGTGAGCACCGCTGGTCCAGATCTTCTGTCCGTTTATCACATAGTCATCGCCATCTTCAACGGCAGTAGTCTTGAGAGAGGCAAGGTCTGAGCCTGCATCAGGTTCACTCAGCAACTCAGCCCAACATACCTCTGCCCTGGCAATTTTGGGCAGCCACTCCTTCTTTTGCTCGTCGGTTCCATACCTCAATATGCCGGCAGCCACAGTCATGAAGTGCATAGGAACCGCCGGAAGCTTGTGGTAGGATGTTACCTCATGGAAGATGAGCTGCTCAATCGGGCCGTGCCCATGACCCCCATATTCCTTTGGCCAGGGCAAACATAACCAGCCCTTTTCCACTACTTTCTCAACTACTGAGCGGTGGTAAGCCCATGCTTCATCTGATTCTTCCTCTGCAAGCCCACCGCCTACCCACCACCAAGGAGCCCCCTTCTCCTCTTCTTTAGCAAAGTCCTCAAATTCCCTCCTCATTGCTTCTTGCTGCGGGGTAAAATTGAAATCCATTTTTTTCCCTTTCTCCACTCAAATCGACAGTGTAAGCGTCACCTGATTACACGCCGTCATTGTAATTGCATTTTGCCTGCCAGTCAAGGTTCGAACGGTGCGGAAACAGCACAAAGCGACACTGCTAAAGCTCAACCCTGAACTTGCTTTCGCCTACTACTTTGCTCAATTCCCTGGCTAATTCGGGGCAGTAATCGATTGTTATCTCCGGTATCTCCAGGTTGGTCATCTCATCCTCACCCACGACAGCGAGAGAGACTCTATCCTGCCCGGGATAACTCTTGAGAATACGCATAATTTTATTGAGGCATTCGATGTCTTTTTCTGCGTCGTCAGACTGGTTGATATCTATCATGACATGGCGGTGCTGGGGTTCTTTTAGCACTTCTTGCCTCGCGGGGAGGGGTGTTGCCTCCTGGCAGTTTAATTGTATGTCCCCACCCCTGACCTTCACTATGCCCTTGATGGTAAGAATGTTGCCCTCCTGCCACAGTCCTTGAGTGCTTTCATAGACCTTGGGCCAGGCGATGACCTCAATACTAGCATCCAGGTCTTCAATTGAGGCAACAATAAAAGGGCGTTGCTCTCTGGTGTAAGCTTGGCGTATCGAGACCACCATTCCTGTGACCACAATCGTCTCATCAACCATATCCATATTGATTTCGCCACAGGAAATAGTACCTGTTGAAGATAGTTCTCTGGTGAGCAAATCGAGGGGTTGGGAGAAATACACCCCCAACAGCTCCCTTTCCCAAATGAGCTTCTGCTGGATGGATACCTCCTCCTCCTCCGTTTGCTTGTAGTTAACACTTGGAGCTGGGGGGCTCTGAGCCCATAAATCAAACATGCTGACTTGTCCCGATTCCTTTGCTCTTTGCTCTGTTTGGGCCAGGGAGATAATTTTGTTTAAGGAATCGAGGAGCGCTTTACGGCTGCCCAAGGAATCAAAAGCACCAACCTTGATCAAGCTTTCCAGTACTTTCTTATTTATGTTACGCAGGTCGGTTCGATAGCAGAAGTCCTCTATGGATTTAAAGTCGCCCCCTGAGTCCCGGCCAGACAAGATATGCTCAATCGGAGAAAAGCCGACATTCTTAATAGAAGCTAGTCCAAAGCGGATGGCTGGGTTATTTTCATCATAGCTCTCAATGACGAAGCTAGCATGGCTTCTATTAATATCCGGCGGGAGTACTTTGATGCCCAGCCTCCGGCATTCAGCAATAGCAGAACGAACCTTGTCCATGTTATCGGAATAAGTGTTGAGCAAGGCAACCATATACTCGATGGGGTAGTTTGCCTTAAGATAGGCAGTGCGATAGGCAACGAGGGCATAGCTAACGCTGTGGGCTTTATTGAAAGCGTAACCAGCGAAAGGCTCGATTAAGGCAAATACCTCCTTAGCTAATTCCGGCGATATGCCATTTCTTTTAGCACCTTCGATAAAATTGCGCTCCTCTTTCTTCATCACTGCAGCTATCTTTTTACCCATAGCCTTGCGGAGAATGTCAGCCTGGCCCAGGCTATAGCCGGCAAGAGCCTGGGCGATAAATATAACCTGCTCCTGATAAACAATAACTCCGTATGTTTCTTCTAGAATCTCTTGCAGAATTAGATGGGGATAATGAATAGGGCTAACTCCCTGCTTGGCTCTAATAAAAGTGGGAATCTGTTCCATAGGGCCAGGGCGATAGAGCGCCACCATAGCAGCGATGTCGCTAAAGTTGTTGGGCCTGAGTTCCCTGATATAGCGGCGCATTCCAGTACTTTCCAGTTGGAAGATGCCTTTCGTTTCCCCCGAGGCGAGCAAATCAAAAGTCTTGGCATCGTCAAGAGGAATACGCTGCAAATCCAGGGAGATTCCGCGGTTTTGCGCGACAATTTTTTTAGCCTTAGCCAAAATGGTCAAATTGGATAATCCGAGGAAATCCATTTTTAACAGTCCCAGGCGGGCGATGTTCCCCATATGGAACTGAGTCATAACGGTACGTTGTTCACCCTTTCCCAGCAGTTGCAGTGGCACATATTCAGTTAAAGGCTCATGCGAGATAACCACACCGGCAGCATGAGTACTAACATGCCTGACCATTCCCTCCACTTTCCTGGCCGAGTCAATTAAGTTGCGTATTGCTTCATCTCGATTATAGGCGTCGTGAAGCTCTCCGCTCTGTTCCAAAGCTCTGTCCAAGGTTATAGTAAGCTCAGTAGGAATTAGCCGGGCTACTTGGTCAACCTGACTGTAAGGCATGCCCAAAGCCCGTCCGGTGTCCCTTATCGCAGCTCTGGCTCCCAAAGTACCAAAGGTAATAATTTGAGCTACGTGGTCGGAGCCGTATTTTTGGTTGACATAGTTCAGGACTTCATCGCGGCGGTCATCTTGAAAATCAAGGTCAATATCGGGAAGCTCAAGGCGCTCTACATTGAGGAACCGTTCAAAAACAAGCCCATAGGCTAACGGATCTATATCAGTGACGCCCAGACAGTAAAGAGCCAGGCTAGCAGCAGCGCTTCCCCGAACTCCAAAATAGATGCCCCGCTCTCTCGCAAAAGAAGTTATATCCCAGACAACCAGGAAGTAATGGGCGAACTTTGTCTTTTTTATGACATCGAGCTCATAGCTAAGCCGCTCCTTGACTGCCGGGCTGGGTTCCGGGTAATGCCTTTCTAAGCTCTGCCAACAGAGCTCGGCCAAGAAATCATCGGCCTCCCTGCCCCCAGGCAATTCCACGTGCGGCAGATGTAGCTTGGTAAAATCCAACTCCAACTGACACATATCAGCAACAGCCTGAGTATTATCCACAGCTTGAGGTAAGTCAGCAAACAGTTGTTCCACCTCTTCAGGGCTTTTCAAATAAAAGAAATCGCCAGCCATTTTCAGCCTTTTTTCATCATATATGGAGGTGTTGGTCTGTACACACAAAAGGAGTTCATGGGCGGGGGCGTCATTCTTGTCCACGTAATGCACATCAAACGTGGCTACCGGGGGTATATTGAGTTTAGCGGATAGCGAAACAAGCTCCTGATTTACGTGCTCCAACTCAGGGATAGGATGTCTTTGAATCTCCAGATAGTAATCGCCGAAGACCTCCTTATACCACGAGGCGGCTCCGACAAGTTCGTCGGTCCGCCCTCCCAGGATAAGTCGCGCTAGTTCTCCGTGAGCACACCCAGAAAGGGCAATAAGCCCATCATGATGAAGCTTTAGAAGCTCCTTATCTACTCTGGGCTTATAGTAGAAGCCTTGGAGCTGGCTTTTAGTAACCAGTTGGACTAAATTATGGTAGCCCTTTTCGTTCTTGACAAGTAGAGTAAGATGATAGGGGGTTTTGCGGGCTGGCTCTCGACTACGGCAATCGGTCTCTGCTACGTAGACTTCACAGCCAATGATTGGTTTTATACCTGCTTCCTTAGCCGCAACATAAAAATCGATAACTCCATACATGCCACCGTGGTCAGTGATGGCAAGGCTGTCCATGCCTAACTCTTTGGTCCTGGCAATGAGCTGGGGGATATGACACATGCCATCAAGCAAGCTATATTCAGTGTGGACGTGCAGGTGAGCAAACTTCCGTGGCATTAGCTGGATTATAACATAGGGTTTTCACCACCGTCCTTTTATCATTCAAGGAATTCGGAGCAAAATCCGTTGAATAAAGCAATCACCCGGTTACGTGTCTAGCTATTTAATTCCGAGCAGGCTGTTCTGGCTATGATGGGAGCAGCACTCTCTGAATCAAGGCGTGGACAACTTGATGAAGTCCGTGCCTGCACTGGAATACTGGGATTATATGAGACTTTACTTGGGTAAGTTGTGACTACTTTTGTGGCTGAAACGGTCTCAACCTGACAATGTTAACCCCAGCACCCTCGGTAGCTTCGACCTTTTCTCCCCCATCGTCTGCCCTAGTGCTTTAGCAGGTATCTTCCGGCACGGCTTCGGTTCTGCAATTGTCACTTCTCATGCATATCCCAGTTTTGCAAACCCGAATTTATCCTGGAATAGGCTGCAGCGACACCAAGAGCCCTAACAGCAGTTTCGAGGTCCAGGTAGGTCGCAAGTCCCAACCCTTCCAGTTGTCTGGAGGTTTCTTCCATCCCAGCCAGATTGATTCCGTAGCAGAAGACCGTAACTGGCTTTGAGATACGTGATATATGATGCGTCACACGCCTGAACACAGATGCAACATCTGGACCGCCGTGAATTACAATTACAGCGCAATCTACATTCTCGTCTGCCAGCACCGCTGGGACAACTTCTTCATACACTGAGAAAGGCTCATCTGTAACGACCATGACTGGTCCAACATCGACCGGGTTATTGACCAAGCGGGGGGACAATTCCGCAAGTTTGCTTTTGGTCTCAGCCTTGAACTCAGGAACAACTAGTCCAGCTCTAACAGCTTCGTCAATCAATATTACCCCGGCACCACCCGTAGCTGTGACGATAGCTACCCGGTTGCCCTTGGGAAGAGGCTGCGATGCGAAGACCCGGGGGACCTCCCAGAATTCTTGCCAACTACTCAGCCTGATGATTCCTGTCTGTTTAAAAGCGTCTGCGTAAATCTCGTCATTCCCAGCAAGAGCCCCTGTATGAGAAGCCGCTGCTCTTGCGCTAACTTCATTCCTGCCGGGTTTGAAAATCAAGACTGGTTTTCTGGGTACCACCCTTGCTGCTACTTCCATGAATCTCCGACCATCCTTTATATCCTCCAGGTGCATAGCGATTACCTTGGTATCTGGATCATCTGCAAGATAGTCAAGAAGATCA
>Ga0180438_10007048_pt1 | contig 14892 bp, 17 predicted proteins | sample SS_ome_12_FD_132455 | JGI IMG/M metagenome (GOLD analysis project Ga0180438, IMG submission 132455) | Hypersaline lake sediment archaeal communities from the Salton Sea, California, USA - SS_3_D_2 metaG | ecosystem: Environmental > Aquatic > Non-marine Saline and Alkaline > Hypersaline >...
AAAAGCGTATGGCCCGACTTTTCAACGAGGTGAACGATCCCTACAGGAGGGAAACACAAAAAGGTAACCGAATAATACACCAGGAAGGCGAGCTACCCCGAATCATCCAAAGATGTTTTTCAGGTAATTCAACCTGCACGTTAAAAGCACGAATAGTTTGAGAACCATCTCTACCCAAATAGAGTACTAAATAATCGTCAGTTATAGCACCTTTTTGCCGAGATTTATCCTAAACATAAGTTAGGTATTGTGGATGAAGTTATGCACACTAAAAGGCTTGGAGCAGGAATCATCCTTGCATACACAGAGGTAAAACTAATACTTAGCTATCTTACTTATATTGTAGGGGAACCATCCCCGCGCATACGGGGTAAATCATCATTTTTTTGTAGAGATTTCTGTTTTGAATTTTTTTTTGGATGTAAGAGATTTCTTAAAAAAATGCATTTCTTTCAAAGTTTGAGTATGTAGACGAATACTCCATATGTAACTGAGTAATATACATGTTTTTGTTACAGTTCTTATTAAAAATAAGAACTGTATATGTTAGCGCAATCGTTTTTTGTTGTATTAATAAAAATATCGTTATATATAATTAAGATGTGAGTGTTGTATGGAACAAAAACAAAACATCGTTTTTGGGGACCCGGTATTTTAAAGGACAAATAAGGAGACTGATACAATGTCTAAAGACCTACAAATATTGACAAAACAAGGAATCCTGGCAGACGTTCCTCCTGGAAGAAGGGTTCGTATAGATCCAGAATTGAGAGCTTCAAGTGCAAGAACATCACCAGTACCAGTGGGGAATTCAAGTTTTCCCACAACTGGAAATCCTCCTCTTGCACCTGATGAAGTTACTTGCAATACCGGATTTCAAGTAACGGATATTGTTGATGATATTACCTCTGCCTATTTCGGCTGTTTTTACGTTCAAAATATTACAGACCACACTGCTGATCTGGAATGGGAAGCTACTTCATACTTGACCAAACAGCTTGACCAAAATCCAAATCAAACAACAGATTCGCTTGGTCAACCACTACATGTTCCTATTCAAACCGACGTGGGAACTCTTGGCGAAGATGGAGGTTCTGCGGAGGGTGTTCATCCAAGAACTATTCAGGGAACGGCAATTCTTTCCAACAGCATTGGAGTAGCAGGTACTACTCGACTCGTTACACCTGGTGCTCCAGTGATTGAAGAGTGCAATAACAAAATCATCATTTTAGAGGATCGCGATGTTGCACTCACGCTACCACAAATGGGTGCAGAACAGGATGGTTTGCAAGTTAGCATCAAAAATCGATCCGGAGATGCTGCTGTTATCACAGCCACAGGAGCGACCATTGATTATAACGGTGTACCACCAGAAAATGCTGATAACACATTCACATTTGAAGATCCCGCTTTTGCTGGTCCTAGCTCGGTGGTCCTACTTTATCGACACGACACTCCACAAGGAAATTGGTTGGCCAAAGCTCACTACCACTGGCAACCACCGCAAGCAGAGTAACATAGTAATTAAACAATAAATATTAGACAAATAAGGAGAGACTCATGTCGCTACAAAATGCCATCCTAGCAAAAAAGGGAATTTTACAGAACGTTCCACCAGGAAGACGAGTACGTATTGATCCCCAATTAAGGGCTCCTAGTGCTCGAATTTCGCCAGCAGATGTAGGTGATCCTACTTTCCAAACAACAGACAACCCACCGTTGGCACCAACTGATGTCAATCTGAGCACTGGATTTCAGCTTATGGCTATTGATGATAATCCAGATAGCGCATATTTTGGTTGCTTTTATGCACAAAATGTTAGCGAATACATCAAAGATATGGTTTGGGAAGCTGTTTGGAATTTTTCGACTCAGCAAGAACATAACGCGAACATCATACCCGTTCAAACCGACGTGGGAACAAGAGGGGAAGGCGGGGGAAGTCCTCAAAGTATCCATCCTATAGCCATCCAAGGTGAAGCAATTTTATACAACAGGAATCTTGTCACGCCAGGGGCTCCATTGATTGAGGAGTGCAACAACAAAATTATCATCTTTGAGGACAACCCGGCAGAGGCAGTAACACTACCTGTAATGGGCGCAGAACAACACGGTATGCAAGTACTCTTGAAACTCGGAGGATTTTTGAGCAGAAGTCTGACCATTACTTCGCAATTGCCAGCAACAATCGACCTTGAAGGCTATGACCCTTATTCGATTCCACCCAATCCTGGACCCACCAACCAATTTGTTTTGGACGCTTACTGGTACTGTCCAGGAGCCGTCTTATTGACGTATAACCACTACAATCCAGGACACGTCGACTGGATCGCCATCAGGCATGATCACGCTGCGGACATTCGATATATTACATAATCAACTACCTACCCAAACCGCTAAAAAGCGGTTTGGAGTGGGCTTGTAAGAGCCCAGATTGACCCGCTTGAGTCTTTAAGGAGACTACGTTATGGAAGAAAGAAAGCATAGAAAGAGTAGGTAACTACTTATTATGCATAAGTTTACTATAAAACAAGATACGTTTTAAATAACAAAGGAGTAAGTAATGTCAACAGTCATTCAAATCCTCACCCAAAAAGGAACCCTTGCAAATGTTCCTCCAGGTCGGAGTATAAGAATAGACCCACAACTACGTGCTGCCAGCGCACGAACAACACCAGCAGACGTAGGTGATCCTACCTTTCAAACAACTGATGAACCACCGTTGGCCCCGGACTTCGTAACCACCTCAAAGGGGTTCAATGTTTTGGAAATTATCTCTGATCCCGATGATGCTCTTTTTGGTTGTTTTTATATTCAGAATGAAACCGATCACACACGCAATCTAGCATGGGAAGCCACGTATCATTTTTCGGTACAAAAAGAGCAAAATACCAACATTCAACCTGTACAAACTGATGAGGGTCCTCTAGGTGAAACCGACGGTTCATTTGCTAATCCGGCGATTGATCCTTCGACTGTTCAAGGAGAGAACGTTATCCTGCCTTCTGAATTAGTTTCCGGAGTGACCGCTAACGGTGGTTATCCAAACATAGAGGAATGCAACAACAAACTTAATCCTATTTTACAACAAGCCACTGACGATCAGATGGCAATTCATTTGCCAGCACCAGGTGCAGACCAAAGAGGAATGTTGTTAAGCGTCAAAAATTGTACCGATATCCGTGCAACCATACATTCCAATGTTGCGAATGATGGTATCGAAAATATTGATCCCGTGAATATGCTTGACCCAGCCTTATTCCTGGCGCAAACACTAAATGTGATCTGGGACAACCAAGCCAATTGGTGGTTTTTCTCAACGCATTATCACTACTACGTTGCCAATATGCAGCCCTCGGTCTAAAAACCATCCCCGCATGTACGGGATAAACTCCTATAACCTGTCCACCAGATCAACGGTGTAGAGACCATCCTCTGATGTACGGGGCAAACAACTTTTCTAATCGCCATTCTTGAAACCATCCCCGCGCATACGGGGTAAACGAACAGCAGGGGAACTAAGAAAATACCACATGAGAACCATCCCCGCGCATACGGGGTAAACTAAAGTAGCTTATGCCTGTCTCATCTTTTTTTGGAACCATCCCCGCGCATACAGGGTAAACCCTGTCTCAAAAAAAATGAGACATATAACTGTGTTCTTCTTTGTTGTCAGTATCTTTGCGCTAGCAGGTTTATCCGTTTGCTGGTATTATATTTTAATTGACAACTCATTCATTTTTGGGTTTTAATGTAGATGCAGACGTTTTTGTATGCGTTAACATTTTTTTATTATAGAGAGGAGTAAATTATGCAATTCCGGTCGTATAATCCATTGCTAGGCTGTATGGGAGGATTGTGTGGTCCCAGTAGCACCGGTTATGTCAAAACGCTTGCCCCAACAGAAGGAGCTTATTATCCTATAGAAAAAAGCATCCTAAAAGGCTTCTTCACATCACCTGATGGCTCCATGCTAGGATCACCAGTTGCCAAGGTCCTATGTGGCATTGCTCTGGTCACAGGTGGCTATATGTTGGGTAAAGCCATGTATGAACCACAACCAACTCGAACAACCAACCCACGTAAGAAAAAGAAGAAATAAAACAAAGACAAAACAACAATGGGGGGACCATCCATACACATACAGGGTAAACCACTGTGAGCTTCGTCGCGCCTGGTGTCGAGCGAGCGAGAACCATCCCCGCGCATACGGGGTAAACTCGCAATTTCGGGCATTCTTGTTACGCTAGCTGGAAGCATCCCTGCGCATACGGGGTAAACTTTGTGTTTGGTTGTTTGGAACTTGTCCCTAGTGGAAGCATCCCCGCACACACGGGGTAAACTTCTACGAACTCTGCCTTGTCTTCTGCGACTTGGAAGCATCCTCGCGCACGCGGGGTAAACGCCCCTTGCCTTTAAAGAACCTCAACATTCGGAATCATCCCCGCGCATACAGGGTAAAAACATCATTTCCTCTGGGTTGGAGGTCACCACCAGAATCATCCCCGCGCACACGGGGTAAACCCTGTCTCACAAAAAATGAGACATATTCATAACTTTTCTAGTTGACAAAGCTTATTTTGGGGCGCTTTAATTGTTAGTGCAGGCGTTTTTAACTGCACTAACAATTAAGCATAAAGGAGTCACTTATGCAATTTAGAAGTAGTAACCCATTATTAGGCTGTAATGGGGGGCTTTGTGGGCAAGAAATTGGCCTGCAATCACCCTATCGATCCAGTTATATTTCTGAACCAATGGCTTTTCCGACTTTTTCTGGCAATGCTACAACAACCGCTGCAACCACTTCCAGTGCTCCTTCAATCTGGATGTCTCTGGGTTTATTGGCTGCTGGTTTTGGTTTTGGTTATGTGCTTGCGAGAGTAACAGAAAAACCAACCCGAACAACCAACCCACGCAAGAAAAAGAACAGGTAAATCCATCCTGTTTGATGGTAACCAGCCAAGCTTCCCACCGGTAACGATTATGGCCGAACTATCTTCAATACTTTGAAGAAAACCAAGAAGCCATCAAGATCGATATATCCTCACACGAAAAATCCCAGAAAATCTGGGGTAAAAATAATTTCGCCCAAACGCATTCCAGTAGGAAAATCTTTTAAAAAGAGAAAAAGTAGAGTTATAACGTCCAGAACTAGACGAGAACGAGAGATCTTCAGAAACTAAAGTAAATATTTCTCTGAGCTTAAAGGAGGGAATAATCTTTTAAAAAGAGTAGATTAGCAAGTTGGTTTGGCATTGGTTAAGGCACTAGAAAATCTCCAAAATATAGAGTAACTACCTGTCCAGGATTAGAAGCACTTCTCGGTTCCGACTCATCTTGACTCATCATCAACTAAAAAACCTAGCCATAGAATGTGGCAGATCCTTAACAAATATAAGGCAAAAGCATCATCGAAAAACAAATCAACTCCAGCGAAGAACCATCCTCAACCAAGAGGCAAAATTAAAAGTTCAACAGCAGTGATGCCCAACGACGAAACATCTCTCAAAGAGAGGGAAGATCTTCTCAAAATAGAAGTAAACATAGAGTTCTCATAACCCACTCAAATTGCAAATAGAATAATCTCCAAAAAAATAGGAGAAAATCAAAAAGACTACGTAGTGCCCGAACAATCCTTCAAAGAGAGGGGAAATAAAGACAAATTGCTAGCAGGTACGCTTGCTCAAAGAAACATCCTCTAAAAGGTAAAAGTAATGGAAGAGGTTACTTCGCGAGGCGTGATGGAAAGATCCTCTAAAAGGTAGAAATAGACTAGGAAGCGTATCTTGAGAAACGATGGAAAAATCCCTATGAGAAGGGAAAAACAGATTGCTTTTACAGTGAATTAAGCGACCCCTGAAAAAATCTTTAGAAGACTAAAGATTTTAGATTTTGCTCTATTGCCACTCTAAATCTTAGAAAAATCTCCAGAAATGGAGAAATGCCAAATTGCTACAATCGCCATTTGGACCACAAGAAAAATCTCTCTAAAAGAGAGTACATATCTGTTTTTATTAAATTGGTAGATGATATGAGAAGAATCTTCAAAAAAATTGAAGAAATTTTACCAGATGGTTCTTGTCTGCACGCACAGCGCGACGGATCTATCAAACAGATAGCAATACCACAAATCCTAACCTACAAGGAAGCAAGACGAGAGCGATCTCTGCATAAAGCAGAGGAACATAATCGAGGACAGAAGGATACATGCACACCAGGAACCATCCCCGCACGCGAGAGGTAATTTTGTTAGTCGCATTGGTTAAAGAAAAGTTTTTTTTTACTCGTACTCGTAAAGCTCGATGATCACATTCTTTCTGAATTTAGCTGCCGCCGCATTCATGATGTTTCGTAAAGAAGAGACTGTTCTTCCTCTCTTACCGATGACTTTTCCGACATCCTCTTGCGCGGTTTTGATATGAATGAGAACTGTTCGACTTTGGTCGGAGTCTCCTGTCTTGGCAGTAACATCAACTGCTTGATGATTGTCTACCAATCCAGTAACAATCGTCTTTACCATTCTTTGTAGCTCAAAAACCGGACCAACATCTTTCATCTTTTTGTTCATTTCTTTTTGTTCCTTTCGCTTGCACTGTCCACCATTTCAGCAACGATGGAGCCTATACTACCAAACTTGCCAGCTACTGGCAAGAAAATATCCACTCAGAATGTGGCAGATCCTTCTTTTCGTAAAAGTACGAGCACAGGGCGAGCCATCCATCACTTTTGATGGTAATCGATATTGATTGTAAATTCTACGAGCATCGGGCGAAATACCTCCGCCATTAATTGCAAAGTAAAACTTTTGTTACAAAAAGTACAAGATGCTTAAAGAGACCCATCTTCCAAGGAAAATCCTACAACTAGAAGCCAAAACAGAAATTTGAATGATAGAAGAGAAAGAGAAAGATCAATCCATCCAAAAGGATGGCAAATAATTTCCCAAGCTTAACGGGGCGCGAAACACCAGACATATCTTTTTAATTAAAGACATCAATTTGTTACGGGTTATCATATTTTTTGCGCCAGAAAAACCCCTAAAATTATAGGGTAAATTGGAAGGCTTGTGCTACCCGTTTCGCAGGCAGAAGAATCCCCAACCGTACTGAGAGAAAGTAAAACTTGTTCCCAGGCTTGCTACGAATGAAGGACGATCTCCACCAACGCGGAGTAGACAATAATCCCGATCAATGTTTACTACAGATAGGAGAAAGACAATCTCTACGTTGGTAGAGGTAATATAGCATCAAGCCACTTAGAACCAACAGAAATGGTGGAAAGATCCTTTTTATAACAAAAGGTAGAAAGACTTAAAAGTTGTAATCAAACATTTCGATATCTTTTTGATAGAATTGGGCAACAAACTCCATAGACTCTTCGTCATAATAGTCCTGATAGGCTGGAGAAACACTTGCTGGGGATTTATTAATATGAGGCAATTTGGTTTTAGGGATGCCTATTTTTTCACATACAACATTAAAATCGTTCTGTAACGACTCAAATCTACCGATATAATCAACAAGCAGTGTACCATCATCTGAGCAGATAAAATCACGTTGTGGAGAAATAAACCAGGGCATTTCTTTTGTAAGTGTTTTTTTAAATTCAGAGAACAGGAATGTTTTAAAATCGCATTTATTTACATACTCCAAATATTTATAAAGAGAAACCAACCGGCACCAGGGATTTCTAACAAAAGCAAATTTGAAATACTCATCAAACATAATCTGTGGTACATACTGGTATCGAACATATTCATCAGCTTTTAAATGAGCTAACCGTGGTGGCCCCAGCGCAGGATTTTGATTTGCTCTGAGCAGAAGAGGAGCGCGTGTTCTCCAGGTTAAGCCTAAAAGATTAAGAAAAACTCGCTCGACACTTTGACCTGCATTTTTAGGAATATGTACAAAAATACATTTATAATGATGACAAAGCATTTTTTTACCTCCAGTATCCCAGTCAATCAATCTCTTTGATCATACTGAAATAACAGAGATAATACAAGATCTTTCGTAAACGAAAGTAACATACAAACTCGGTCAAGACGGGGCTATCTTTTGAAGAAATATCCCTAAAAACAGAGAAAAAGATCCCTACGGTAGGGCTCTTCAACAGGTGCTGAATAATCCTCAAAAAGAGGCAAATCTGAATGTAACCAAATTGGGTCAAGAAAACCGGAAGAATCCTTTTAGAAGGAAATAGTAGAGAGTATGTAGTTTCTACGGTCCTCCGGAATCATCCCTGAAAAAGGGAAAACATCTTTTTTTTGTGCTGAAAATAATCAAGTGGGACCGATCCTTGAAAACACAAGGTAATTTTCTGTTTTCTGAATGATTGTAATAGAGTGGGAATAATCACTGAAAATACAGAGCAAAATAAATAGGTCAGCTTTACCAAAATAAGCGCCGAGAACCATATCCCAACCGGGAGCATCGAACAGTTTGAAGCAATGTCACCCCTAATGCGAAGAACATCTCCAAATAATGGAGAATATAGGTTATACCCCTAATACGAAGAACATCTCCAAATAATGGAGCAAATCAGCAGAAGGTTATAGCCTACACGTACAGGAAAGAACATCTTCCTGAAACAAAAGTAACCAAAGTAATTAAAAGGATGCAATGAGCTTCAAAAGAAGAATCAACGCCAAAACGAAGCATATAGACCAGGATCTTTTTACGGACGCGCAGCACAAGAAACATCTCCAAATAATGGAGAAACTTACAATCTTTACTCTGGCCAACACATTCCGCCGAACAATCCCAAAAATAGGGCAGTCACAAAATCAATAAAACTGTACTTAGGGACTATCCTCAATATAGGAGGACATTCAAAGACAAAGAATCAAAGATGTTATTAATTTCAGAAACATCCCCAAATATAGGGAAAATAGCTTTTTGAAAATAGGCACAACGATCAAAAAGAAGCAGATTCCTGCAATACAGGGATACAAAACGTCTATCCAGAAAAAACCTCGATGTGGCAGATCCGTAACAATACGGCAAATAACAAATAATACGAAAACATCGGGGTGGCCGGGAACCATCCCTACAATTTATAATAGGGTATATTACGTTGGGTTGTGGCTCAGATAGACCTATCCTGGCAACTTATCTGGACTTATCTCTATACCAGGGAAAGATTTTATGAGATCGACATGCTAATGCTGGAACAAGAACAGCTTTGTATAGACAAAGTAAAAAAGTGCTGAATCAGAAGCATAGAAAGGGAGCGGCGGATCCTAAAAAAAAAGGAAAAATAGGACTCCGGGCAGGTTATTTTTCAAGAAAGAGAAAAATCTTTCCAAATCGAACGAAAGAAGCCAACCGAATATTGCTACCGATTTCTGGAGAAATATCTCCCTAAAAAATAATTTCTATAGGAGTAAAACCACCCGGTTATCGGTAGATTTTCGTAAAGTGCGAACTATCCTTCAGATATGGAGGAAAACATGGTTTTTTAACGATCCATAGCAACATCGACCCATCCCCGCGCACGGGGAATACGACAGATACCCGCTAACATAGGCACAAATTCCCGAATCATCCCCGCGTGTGCGGGGAATACAAGTCTGTTAATCTGCTGTATGAGCATCATTGACCAATCCCCGCGTGCGCAGGGAATACCGAATAAAGATTATTTTGCGCCAAGACCAATAACGAACCATCCCAACCTGCGTTGGGCAAAAGGAGTGTACGTATGATAGGAAAATCGTTCATGCGATCCATCCCCGCGTGTGCGGGGAGAACCGTTACTATATAATAATGAGGAAGCAAGCCCAGAATCATCCCCGCATGCGCGGGGAATACCTGCATCAGAAAGAGCTTCTGTGATTTCAGGCCGATCCATCCCGCGTGTGCGGGGAATATACAAAAAACAGAACATCAAAAACATAAAATCAAGACCCATCCCCGCGTGCGCGGGGAATACACTTTTTAAATCTTTTTTTGTATTGATTTCCCATAACCCATCCCCGCATATACAGGGAAAAGATAATTTCTGTTTGTAGCTTCTATCTCAACAGACAAATCCCAGATACATCTAGGAAATCGGAATTGATGCTAAACTGGCATAGGAACAGCAGAATAATCCTGAGAAAAAAAACCAGGTAGTCTTTTGAACCATCGTGCGTCTGGAATAAAGCGCAAACACAAAAAGAGACAGACCCATCCCCGCGTGCGCGGGGAATACCACGATATATTTGTACAAATAAGCAATCAAACCGAACCATCCCCGCGTGCGCGGAGAATACCGATCAAAAAAGAGCCAGCACGACCCATCCCCGCGTGCGCGAGGAAAATACCTTATTATCTACAACATTAGAAACAATTCCCGAATTATCCCCACATGTATGAGGAAAACCGAACTCCAAAACAAGACTGATTTTGTTACCTGGAACCATCCTTGGCCTATACCAGGTAAAGAAAACATGCTCAATCACTTTATCAAAACCTCTCAAAAGCCGATCCTTTTACACAAAAAGGTAACACAAAACGTAAAAATCAAATCGGATCTGATCAAGAGTATCCAGAAAAATATAAACTTATCTACAAGAGGGGAATCTGTTGCTGATTTCTTCAAAAGTTTCGTTAAAAGAAGAATCCCCGGAAAATCCGGGGTATTATCTCATTTATTTGTTTTTCAAAGAACTGAGTGTAGGCAGGTAAAAGAGCTATTGCGGTGGTTTTAGGAGAAGCATACCATAACCAAATGGTAGATGTTTACCTACACCACGGCTTAGGAGAGCGGCAAATCCTTCAGGATCTGTGATTCGGATATGGCCGGTTATGGTTGCCTCTGGTTTTTCTATAGTTGTGGATGTTCGATGATCTGGAGGCCCTTTTCGTCGAAGCAACTTCGCAATATGCCAACCTTTTAGCTCTGAATTGAGCAATACAGCCCCATTATTGCTATGTTGCCAGATATTCTTAGCCAGCCAATGGTTATAAACCTCTTCACGTCCTGGTATGCGTTCTCCTCTTGCATCAGCCGCCATACAACTGCTAAGAAAGGCATCTACTTCATAGTCTTTGCCTTCATCGTTTTTGCCTTCATCGTTTTTTTTCGTTACAGTTGGAATGCAACGTAGCTGGAAACCGATAATCGCGTCTGCTTTCCAACTATCAGGCATTTTTTTGGAAGAGAAAGCATCCCAATCACAACCCTGAAAAATACCTGGATCCGCAAACGTCTGTGCGTAGTTTCGCAAATCTTCCTCTTCACGTCCTGAATAAGCGAGGATATTGAGATAACGATCGCTTTCATGAATGATATTAAATGGTCGTGGAGAGTTATCGCCAAACAGTTCATCCATTTGGCAATGAACGAGATAGCCTGGATCGACTTCACTTAAAGGGAGTCGGCGTAAACGACCTAGTGTAAAGAGTCGCCCGACATGAAAACGCAAGCGCAACATATAGAGAGCGGCCAAAACTTTTTTAGCTTTTTCTTCTTGTTTAGGATGCATCAATCACCTCCTCCTCTTCTTCGATAGGAAGGAACAGACAACCATGATAAGCCAGGCGATTGCCTACATGAATCTGATTGGCCCAATCACAAACATCACAAACAGAGAATGTATCATAGAGCTTATCGGCCCAGTCATCTTTATCAAACCACCAAACAGAGTAAGTATCGAAGTTTTTGGGAACTCGATTTTCTGGCAAAGCTGGAGCTTCACGCAGACATTCGAGAAGTGAGGATGCCTTTTGTCTACCAAGAAAAATCGGGTTGGCCGGCAGACAATTCTTACGACCTATAAAAAGGGGCCTGTAAGGCTCAATAAGGGCCTTTTCCAGGTCCGCCATACTTGGACGCCCTTTGGCATCACTAAGAGGCGGGTCGAGCGTTACAGCAACTGTATAGACACTATCCGCCCAATAGTTACGATAGCGAAGATGGGTCCCTTCGCGGGTATGTTTTTCTCCCTTACGCTTTTGAACCTCTCCGCGAGTTGTCCAACCATCACACGCCATAAAGGGCTGACCCAGATCAACCGTTTGGAAATCCATTATATGACGACCGGGACGATCACAACGCACTGCATACCGGATCCGTTCTTGCAACGAGGATAACTTCTCAAAATCGGTATGCTCAAATCCCAAAGCATTGCCAAACAGACCTGTAAGCATAGACAATGCTGGAAATTCCTGGATCTCGCCATAATTGTCAATAACCGTTGTACCAAAACTAATCATGGGAGCATCCAACCGTAGTAAAATAACATCAAACATGATGGGTTCGGGCCTCCCTGCTGATTAGTCGCGAGTGTTGATCCAATTTGCAAGTTCTTGTAAGGAATCAAGAGCAGGTTCATTAAATGGGCGTATGGTTTGCAAAAGTTCTGCACCCTGCCCAATGGCCTTGAGATTACGAAAAGTGGGTTGACCATACATCGCATCCAGTTCTGTTACATGGTCAACCAGAGCTTTGTAGGAATTCTCCAGCAAATGGGGGTTGCTACTAACGGGTTGGAGAAACGAATTGGCCAAAGAGCGGGGTTGGCTACGGCCCATTTCAACCATAACCATATGAGAAATGGCGTAAGGGCTGGTAGAGCCTAATTTGGCACCTGGTGTTACCGTTGCAATCATATGGACCAAATTGTAAAGAAGTTGTTCTGCCAATGAATGATCGGCCTTTAACCAATCATCAGGATGGCAGGCCGTCAAATTGGAGACAAGCAACGGTACATCCACCACAACATAACCGTAGAAAATCCCGCTGGTAAGCTCGGTCTGGTTAATATGGCCAGAGCCACCTTCTGGTTTCAAATCGTCCACTACAGAGAAGAAATCAATCTCGGCTTCTTCTGCTGAAGTTGTGATTGAATGGGCAACATGGATTGCTGCATCGGCGCGAGACAGTACATCACTGGTGACCATTCGACCAAATAAGGCGGTATCCAGACCCGAAGCGTGTTGAAGCGCTTGTAGATTCTGCTTCTCGGTTTTACTGAAATTGTCGCTCACAATGGTCTTAACGTCTTTCTGGATCTTTTCGAGCGCTTTCTTTTGTTCTTCTTCATCAGCAGGAAGATCGCCAAGAGCCTCAATAATCGGCTTAATCTCCGGGAGTTTTGCAATAACGCGAGCATTTTCTAAAATAAAAGATACCTCTGGACGCCCCAACACCGTAACTTGTGATGTTTGTAGCGTCGTTATAGCAGCCCCACCGTTACCATTACCCTCCTCGTTCTTTTTGGCTTTCTCACTTTTACCCAAAACCAGATCCATCATTGCTTGGGTAATAAAATGAGCCAAATCAACAGACAAACCATCAGAAATAAGAGGTTTGTAAATCAACTCCTCAAAAGTATAACGAGATCGAACGGATAAAGGGATTTCTAACTCAATCAGAGCATGTTCCCCGGTGAAGGTACGCCAATGGCGTTTCAAGCACTGAGATGAAATACGGATACGGGGCTTGCCGCCAAAAGAAAGACGTTTGGCAAAACCAACATCATCTCGGTTTAAGAGTACACCACAGTAGGAGGTTAGGGAGTGAACCTGAATAAAACGAGTACTTTCGTTCATGGTAAAAAAGTTCCTTTCTTTGCTAACAAATGGGATCAGGTAAAATTCAGTTTTTTTGTTTAGGAAACGTACAAATTCTACAAACGGGAATAGTAATCACGGGAGATCCGCCGACGAACGATGTCAGCAAAATCTCCTCTTTGGTAAAGAACCAACCGGGCAAACTCGGTCCAATTACAGGATTCGCCTTTTTGTGCAAGATACATTGCCGTGGTGCGTAAGATGTCTGGAAGCCCTTCATCAACAGACCGCATTAAACGAGAAAACCTGGCTTCTTTGTACCCCATCTCTGCCAAAGCATGGCCTGCTCTGCGTCGTGGGTTATGAAACCCTTTTACAGTAGCGGCCTTAGCCATTGCTGCTAAAATAGCCGCCCACTGGTTTTCAACCATAATTCGTGGACCTTCGGCCACTGGAACATAACCGACGCTTGTTACATAAAGACTCATAATACGCCAATATGCCGGACAGGAAGGAGTAAAGGGATCCATCCTGCGTAATTGCGCAATGTCTCCAGCAGAAAGTTTTTTTTCAAAAGCAGCGGCAATACTTCCAATTACACTTTCTAATGGTGGCCGATCTTTTCTTTTCTTCGGTTCTGCCTTTTCTTCAGTGGCAGAACTTTTCTGTTCAGTAGTTGTTACAGTCATTTTTTTTCTTTGCCTCCATCACTTCCTTAAAAAGTCGTTCCGCCAAACCAGCCAAACCACGGGGGTACATGATGATCATATCGCTGTAAGATTCTTCTCGATGCTTGGCTTCAGCAATCTCCTCACGAATGCTGGCCAACTGTTCGAGGGAAAGAAAATCCTCGCCTTCCGAAAAACGGTCAGCAACGGTAGATGGGTCAATTTTTTCGGCCATCGGTTTAACTTTCTTGAGTTTGTTGTTCTTCGTCATCTTGTTCTTGTCGATCAAATTCAGCGGCTTTTTGTTCCCCTACTGTTTCTTTATCTGGTGGTTGCTCCTCCTCTCGTTTCTTAAAAACATCAGGAAAAAGGCCGTAAGCTGCTCCATCGTACTTACGATCAGCGGCTGCAATGGCACGATAACGACGCACCATCGAATGAGGAAAGGCATAGATGGCATCATTTAGCTGTTTGCGGCCCAGGTCGATTAGAGTGCGTTGCCATTGTACCTCGGCTTCATCTCGATCCAGAAAAGACACATCTTGAAAGAGCCGTTCAAAGAAGATTTGATCGATGTCCTTATCCAAAGCAACCAGCCAGGGGATAACCCGATCATCGCCATACTTGATTTCTTTGGGATCGATCTGGATAAGTTTGCAGAGTGCAGGTTTAAGCATCAAGTTACGAACGGTGCTGGCATTTTCAATTCGTACTGTGGAGCGCTGAAA
>Ga0180438_10007049_pt1 | contig 14892 bp, 12 predicted proteins | sample SS_ome_12_FD_132455 | JGI IMG/M metagenome (GOLD analysis project Ga0180438, IMG submission 132455) | Hypersaline lake sediment archaeal communities from the Salton Sea, California, USA - SS_3_D_2 metaG | ecosystem: Environmental > Aquatic > Non-marine Saline and Alkaline > Hypersaline >...
AAGAACCACCCATACAACTCACGAACTCAAGAGCGTGGCAGCCCTTCGAGACGGTGACAGAGCTCTACGCTGTTCCCAGGCACTATGAACTCGATCCCACGCCGCTCCTTGCCATATGGTTCGCCGTATTCTTCGCGCTCTGTCTCACTGACGCGGGGTACGGACTGATACTCGCTGTCATTGCGGCCGTCATGATGCGCAAGGTCCAGGGTGACAAGAGAACCCTCTGGCTTCTCTTTGTCGCGGGTGTAACCACTGTCATCGTGGGGGCGCTCACCGGCTCATGGTTCGGTGACCTGGCGGACTACACGAATGTGCCGGCACTCGTCAGATTCAGGCACGCTATAGAGCTCTTCGATCCCATAAAGAGCCCGATAGTCTTCTTCAGATTGGCCCTTGCCGCGGGCGTCACTCACGTCTTCTTCGGGCTAGGCATCAAAATATACCAGGACATAAAGGACCGGGCATACCTGGACGCCTTCGCCGACCAGTTCCTGTGGATGGCATGGTGGGCGGGCGTCATAGTAGTTCTTTTCTCCACTGATCAGGTCGTGAAACTGGCTCTCTCCAACCGGATACTCCTGCCGCCGTTCCTGACCAAGCCTGCGATGATAACCACGGGCGTAGCTTCGGTCTTGATACTCTTCCTCGCGGGCAGAAAGGAAGAAACGCTGATGATGAAGGGACTGATAGGGGCGATGCGCCTCACGGTCCTCGGGGGCATATTCTCCTTCCTGGGTGATTTTCTGTCGTACCTCAGGTTGATGGCACTGGGAATGACCACTGGCGGAATAGCCATGGCGATAAACGCGATCTGTCTCAAGGCGCTGCCCATACCGAAGTTCCTTGGCATCATCATATGGATTCCGATGACACTCATGCTCGGTGTGTTCATCAACACCCTGGGGGGGTACGTTCACACGCTGAGGCTGCAGTACGTAGAGTTCTTCCAGAAGTTCTACACAGGGGGTGGAGAGCCATTCAGACCATTTGCGAAGCGGTTCAAACACACCCTCATTACACAAACTGAGCCACAAACGGGAGGTGATTGATGTTTGATCCTATGGGGCTTACGCTCGCCATTTCCGGTGCGGCGCTCGCCGTGATCTTCGGCGGCATAGGGTCCGCAAAGGGGATCGGCTCTGTGGGCCGGGCTGCCTGCGGTGTACTGGCGGAGCAGCCTGAGAAGTTTGGTTCTTTGCTGATCCTCGTGGTGCTGCCGGGCACGCAGGGGTTCTACGGCTTCCTGGGAGCGTTCCTCGTGATGATGAGACTTGGCATCATCGCGGGAGACATCCCCGCCGTGACCAGGCTCCAGGGTCTCCAGGTAATGCTCGCGTGCACACCCGTCGGTCTGGCAGGTCTGGTGTCAGCCATTCACCAGGGGCTCGTCTGCGCTGCCGGCGTCAACCTGACCGCCAAGAGGGGGGATCAGGCCATGAAGGGTGTCATATACGGCGTCATGGTTGAGACCTACGCTGTGCTGGGCCTTCTCATAACCATACTCCTACTCATGGGTATCAAGTTTGGATGAGGGGCGAATATGGCTGACAAGGTAGTGGCAAAGATACTGAAGGAAGCGGACAGAAAGTCCGGCCAGATACTCCAAGCCGCCAGGAAGGAAGCCGAGAGGATTGCCGCCTCTGCTGCAGAGGAATCCATCCGTATCGCCGAGGCGGCAAAACGTCTTTCCCGAGAGAGAGCATCGGAGGAAAAAGAGAGAATACTGGCGACCACCAAGCTGGATATCCGCAAGGCAGTACTGGAAAGAAAGCAGAACCTGATGGACGAGGCTTTCAGCCGCGCGATACGCCAGCTCAGGCAGAAGAACACCCAGAACTACGTGGCGCTGATAGAGAAGCTCTTGATCGGTGCGGTTGACTCGGGCACGGAAGAGGTGATCGTGGGAGAGGCGGACAAGGAGATAATCAACTCAAGGGTCATCGCCGAGGTCAACGGCAAGCTCGGGAAGAAAGGCAGGCTGACCCTGTCTCCAACCCCCGGTTCAATGACCGGGGGGTTCGTTCTCAGACAGGGCAAGGTCGACACCAATTTCTCTTTTGACGGTCTCATAGAACTTGCCCGAGAGGGGTTGGAAACCGAGGTCGCAAGGGTCCTCTTTCAGGAATGATTTGAGATGTTCATAAGATACCCTGACTTCACCGGCGGAGACAGCAAGTATGCCTATGCCGCCGGCAGAATAAGAGCGCTGGAGACAAGACTTCTCGACAGGCACAGACTCGAGAGGATGCTCGAGTCGGAGTCCGCGGATGCGGCTCTCCGTTCGCTTCAGGATACTGACTACGGAACGCACATGGCGGACTTGAAATCAGGAGCCGAATACGAGAAGGTGCTCGAGTCTGAACGGAAAGCTGTGTATGAACTCTTCAGAAGACTCTGCCTGGACGAAGAGGCCCAATCGGTTTACTTCTCAAGGTTCGATTTCCACAATGTCAGGGTTCTTGCGAAGGCCAAGGTAAGCCAGCGCGAGCCGAACGGACTCCTGTCCTACCACGGCCAGTTCGATCCAAAGGAGTTGCGCGAGCACTTCGAGGAGGAGAAGCTCGACCATCTCCCGGAACATTTGTCCAGAGCCGCAACAGAGGCGCTCGAGGCATTCCATGCTTCCGGGACGTCAAGACTGCTGGACGTGGTCGTTGATCGTTTTCAGCATGAACATCAACTCAGCCTTGCCTGGCGGTTCTCAAACGAGTTCATCACGAACCTCCTGAGACTTCGCGCTGACATCCACAACATACTCACGCTTTACCGGGTCAAATGGCTTGGTGAGGACTATAAGCTCTACGACAACGCAGCGCTGGATGGCGGTTTCCTCGAGAAGGACAGGCTGAGAGCAGCCTTCCACGATCCCTGGGAGTCCATCCCATCAAGATTTACTGTGACGCCTTACATGGAGATCATCGAGGCGGGTGGCTCGGACGTCATAAACGCAGGCTCCTTCGCCAGGTTGGAGAAGGGTGCGGATGATTACATGATGGGATATCTCAGGTTGACCAAGACGGTCACCTTCGGATTGGAACCACTCTATGCGTATCTGCTCGTCAAAGAGAGCGAATTGAAGTCAATTCGTATGATAATGGTGGGCAAGATGTACGGGATCCCCCCTGAGCGGATCAGGGAACGTCTGCCCACGACATTCGCAAGCACTGCCAAGACCTGAGGAGGTCTGGATCGACATGGAAGGTAGAACAGCCGCGATAGGTGAAAGAGATCTTATCCTACCTCTGAAGGCGGTGGGAGTGGACATATTCCCGACCACCAGCCCTGACGAGGCGAGTGACACTGTCAGAAGACTCGCCAGAGAAGGCTATAACATAATCATGGTCACAGAAAACCTCGCGGCATCGATCCAGGATGTTATGAAAGACTATCAGAATGAGGTGGTCCCCAGCATTGTGCCCATACCTTCGACGTTGGGCTCGGAAGGTTTTGCCATGACCAGGCTGCGCGAAGCCATAAAGCGAGCTGTGGGGACCGACATCCTCGCTCGAGAATAGCAACCGACAGGAGACCAGATATGCTTGAAGGAACAATCATAAAGGTAGCCGGCCCGCTTGTTGTTGCGGAGGGTATGTCCGGCGCGCGCATGTACGACGTCGTCAAGGTTAGCGAGAAGAAGCTCGTCGGGGAGATAATCGAGCTTAAGGGCGATCTGGCTTCCGTTCAGGTTTACGAGGAAACTGCCGGCATAGGTCCTGGGGAACCCGTATATTCCACGGGGGAGCCTCTTTCGGTCGAGCTGGGCCCGGGGTTGATAGAATCCATCTACGACGGCATCCAGCGACCTCTGGATGTTATTCGAGACATGGTCGGGGAGTACATTACGAGGGGACTGGACGTTCCAGGACTCGACAGGAAGAAGAAGTGGCACTTCCAGCCGGCGGTCGAGAAAGGTCAGAAGGTTCAGGCGGGAGACATAATAGGCAGGGTGAAAGAATCGACTCTGGTAGATCATGCCATAATGGTTCCACCCGGTATGGACGGAGAGATCAAGGAGATCAAGGCAGGCGACTTCACGGTGGAGGACAGGGTAGCTGTCCTTGAGAAAGACGGAAAGAGAATCGAGCTCACGATGGTCCAGCGCTGGCCTGTCAGAATACCCAGACCCTACAAGAGAAAGATGGCGCCCGAGGAGATGCTCTCCACTGGGCAGAGGGTTATAGACATGTTCTTTCCCATTGGCAAGGGCGGTACTGCCTGCTGCCCCGGTCCGTTCGGCTCGGGAAAGACTGTTATCCAGCATCAGCTGGCCAAGTGGGCTGACGCTGACATCATACTCTTCATCGGCTGCGGCGAGAGAGGCAACGAGATGACAGACGTGCTTCTCGAGTTCCCCGAGCTGAAGGACCCGCGCTCAGGCGAACCGCTCATGAAGAGGACAGTACTCATAGCCAATACTTCCAACATGCCTGTCGCGGCGAGAGAAGCTTCGGTCTACACGGGGATGACTATCGCTGAGTATTTCAGGGATATGGGTTACTCAGTAGCCCTGATGGCTGATTCGACCTCGAGGTGGGCGGAGGCGATGAGGGAGATATCAGGCAGGCTCGAAGAGATGCCCGGTGAGGAAGGATATCCTGCCTACCTCTCGGCGAGGATCGCTGAGTTCTACGAGAGAGCCGGCAGCGTTGTCTGTCTGGGGAGCGATGAGAGAAGGGGAGCGCTTTCAGCGATCGGCGCGGTCTCGCCACCGGGAGGAGACCTTTCCGACCCCGTGGTTCAAGCGACCCTCAGGGTGGTGAAGGTGTTCTGGAGCCTGGAGGACAAGCTGGCATATAGAAGGCATTTCCCGGCCATCTCCTGGCTGAATAGCTACTCCCTGTACACTGAGAGCCTGAGGGACTACATCACTCGCGAACTGGCCGAGGATCTTCCGGACATGCAGGCCGAGGCGATGAAACTCCTCGAGGAGGAATCTGAGCTCGAGGAGATAGTGAGGCTTGTCGGAGTTGACGCTCTTTCGGCCGATGACAGGCTCGTGCTCGAGGTGGCCAGGTCGATAAGAGAGGACTTTCTCCATCAGAATGCCTTTCACGATCAGGACACCTACACATCCATGGCGAAGCAGCGAGCCATACTGCGCGTGATACTCCACTATCATGGCAAGGCGAAAGAGGCTCTCAAGAGGGGAGTGTCCCTGGACGCCGTCAGAAAGATACCCGTTCTCGAAAGACTCGCCAGGGCTAAGTACAGTGCTGAAGAAAAGATAGACCAGATAGCAAGTATGGAGAATGAACTGGACAGCCAGATCGATGCCCTCGTGACCACCGCCTTATAGGGGGAATTAGGATGCTGAAGGAATACAAGACCATAATGGAGATCTCTGGTCCTCTTGTGCTTGTGGAGGGCGTCGAAGGGGTGAAGTACGAGGAGCTTGTGGAAATAGAGCTCCCCTCCCATGAGACGAGAAGAGGGAGAGTGCTTGAGGTGGACAGGGACAGGGCCCTCATACAGGTATTCGAGGGAACACGCGGCATAGACGTGCCGGAATCTAAGGTCAGATTCCTGGGAAGAGGGATCGAGCTCTCGCTATCCAGAGACATGCTGGGCAGAGTCTTCGATGGGCTGGGCAGACCGATTGACGAAGGCCCCAAGATAATCCCGGACGAAAGAAGAGACATCAACGGCGCCCCTCTGAACCCCTATGCACGCGACTATCCAAATGAGTTCATACAAACCGGCATCTCGTCCATCGACGGGTTGAATACCCTGGTGAGAGGACAGAAGCTGCCGATCTTCTCCGGCTCCGGTCTGCCGCACAACACGATGGCCGCTCAGATAGCACGTCAGGCTAGGGTCCTTGGTAAGCAGGAGACTTTCGCTGTGGTCTTCGGGGCCATGGGCATCACCTTCGAGGAAGCGCAGTTCTTCATCAAGGATCTGAGGGAAACAGGAGCTATGGAAAGAGCAATCCTGTTCCTGAACCTCGCTGACGACCCGGCGATCGAGAGAATAGCCACACCGCGCGTGGTCTTCACTGCAGCCGAGTACTACGCGTTCACCCTGGGCGCGCACGTGCTTGTTATCCTCACCGACATGACCAACTACTGCGAGGCGTTGCGAGAGATATCCGCAGCAAGAAAGGAGATACCTGGAAGAAGAGGCTATCCTGGTTATCTCTACACTGACCTTGCGACCGTCTACGAGAGGGCTGGAAGAGTGAAGGGTAAGCCCGGATCGATAACCCTCATTCCCATACTCACCATGCCCGAGGACGACAAGACGCACCCCATCGCCGACCTGACCGGCTATATAACCGAAGGACAGATAATACTATCCAGATCCCTGCACAAGAAGAGAGTGGCTCCACCTGCAGACATAATGCAATCCCTCTCCAGACTGAAGGACAAGGGTATCGGCGCCGGCAAGACACGAGAAGACCATTCAGACCTTTTCAATCAGCTCCTCGGCGCCTATGCGAGGGGCAAGGAGGCCGAAGAGTTGACGGTGATCCTGGGAGAAGCCGCATTGTCGGACATGGACAGACTCTACCTCGTCTTCTCCAGGAGCTTCGAAGAGAAGTACATCTCGCAGGGGAGCTATGACAACAGGTCGATAGAGAGCACTCTGGACCTCGGATGGGAACTCCTTTCCATCTTCCCGAATACTGAGTTGAAGAGAATCCGCGAGGGATTCTTGAGCAAGTACATGCCCAGATTCAGACAGAAGAGCGAGGCCAAGCTTGAAGCTTGATGTGAATCCCACCAGGATGGAGCTTCTCAGGCTCCGCAAGAGGGTGGTGCTCGCCCGCAGGGGTCACAAGCTGCTGAAGGACAAGCAGGATGAGCTTCTTCGCCAGCTCATGGAATTGGTCAAGGATGTCGCCAACCTCAGGAAGAAGGTCGAAAAACATCTGCAGGAGACAACTCAGAGGTTTTTGCTCGCCAGGGCGAGCATGGACCCGGAGTCGCTCGAAGAAGCCCTTTTCGCCCCGAGCAAGAAGCTCTCCGTAGGGGTGAAGAAGCGATCGTTGATGAGCGTGAGAGTGCCTGTCTTCGAGCGCGCTGTTTCGGGCGACATACACTGCTACGGGTTCGCCACTACGTCCGGTGAGCTGGACGCCTCTCTGGTCTCCCTGGACAGCGTCCTCGAGGAGCTTCTCAGCCTTTCCGAGAAGGAGAAGACCCTCTTCATGCTGGCGGCGGAGGTCGACAAGACCCGTAGAAGAGTGAACGCCCTCGAGTATGTGCTCATACCGAGTCTGGATGAGACCATCAGGGACATAACGATGAAACTGGCGGAGATGGAGCGAGGAAACCTGGTCCGCCTGATGAGGGTGAAGGAGATCGTACGGAAGTAGCAAGTGACGGCGGCCCTTCTAACTGCGGCTCCAGGAGCACTTCTCTATCTCAATGTGTCCTTTGGACTTGACTCTCGCCCAGTTTGCGTCTAAAATATTAGGTCGGCAGAGAAAAGGAGGTAGTCTATGGAGTTCCTGCTGTTGGGGGGAATGGTTTTGATAATGTCTCTTCTGAACAGAGTCAAGGCCATGAAACAGGCCAATGAGGCTCTCGCTGGTCTCCAGATACCCATAGGTATTGTAGTGTTCATAGTGGGGCTTTCCCTTCTGGCTGGTGACGGCCCACATGGCAGGTCTATTCCGGCAGGGATAATGGGCCTCGTGTCGGGGATCTTTCTTCTTTTCAATCTTCTCAAGCTGGCACCGGCGGCTGAGGAATCAGTAGACAAGGTGTCCAACATTCTCGCGGCATTCCAGGTGCCTGTGGGGATATTGACGATAGTAACAGTTCTCATAGCGATGTTTTAGAAGCCTAGAAAGGAGAAAGTAAGACATGCTAGGATGGGTATTTGTTATCTTTGTCATCGCAGTAGTCTCGTTCGTTATGCACATCATTGGCTGGGCGAACGCGTTCGATTACGGGCTCTTCTTCACCATAATCTGGGACATCCTTCTTCTCCTGGTCGCCCTCGGACTTCTGACCAGAATGCTTATACTCCAGCGGACCGGCGAGAAGGAGGCTCTTTACAACAGGGTCTCGGATCTGGAGGACAAGATCAAGGACATGGAGCACAAGTAGCGGACCAGATCTCCTGATAGGTCCACCAGCTGGCCAGGACTCTCTTGACATAGACTCTTGTCTCGGGGTAGGTTATCAACTCCAGGAAACGGTCCGTCCGCTCCGTCTCGAATCTGTCTTCCCACTTCCTGACCGCGACCGGGCCGGCATTGTAGGCGGCAATAGCGAGTTCAACCTTCTTGAACTCGCTTATTTGTTCCGACATGTACCTCGAACCGAAGGAGACGGAGACCGCCGGGCTGTACAGGTCCTTCACCTCGAACCCATCCCATGCACCAGAACTCGCGAGCGCCTTGCCTGTCTTTGGCATGATCTGCATCAAGCCGACGGCGCCTGCGGGAGAGACCGCCTCCGGCAGGAACAGGCTCTCTTCCCGGATCATTGCAAGAATGAGCAGCGGATCCATCTCTTCCCCGGAGGACTCCAAGGCCGAAGGCAGGAAACTGAGCGGGTAGGCTATCCGGAGTAGTTCCTTCGGGATTTCCTCTGCGCCGGAGTCCAGGGCTCGTCGAATGACAGTTTTCGCAAGCGGTATCGCCTTGTGGTCAAGCCCGGACTGCGAGTACGCTCTGGCCAGCAGGTAGAGATTGATGGAACTGCCTCTGCCGATCCTGTCCAGTTCGCTTATGCCCACATCATCGAATCCAGCTTCGAGCAATCTCTGACCTCGGCTGAACCGCGTCCTCTCATAGGGAGAAGGCGCGACCGCTCCGGACGCCCAGGAGGTGATCCAGGTCTCCACATCAATGTTGCCAACGACGGGCGATGTCCTCCCCTCACCCCTCCTGGCCAGACCTGCACGGGATTTGTGCCCGTAGTAGCCCAACAGATCGGATCTTGCCACGGATCTATACATCCGAAGCGCGGCGTCAAGGCTGTCCATCTCTTCGTATACCACCGCCAGCCAGTATCTGCCCGCTACTTTGAACCCGGTGTCTGCGGCAAGATAAACCAGTCTTCTGAAGGCTTCATACGCCAAATCGTACCTCTCCATCGACAGAGCGACGGTGCCAGCGCGATAGAGCGCGTTGTCGACATAGTCTCCGGCGTTCACATTCATGTAGGTCTCTATCGCCTCCTCGAGACGGCCGCGCTCCTCCTTTATCAGCCCTTCCCTGTAAAGAGCGTCATCCCATAAGGACGACGCTCTTATCCTTGCAACCTTTTCGAAGCTCCCCGCTGCGTTATCGGTTCTGCCAAGCCTGTCCTGCGCCTTCGCGAGGTCGAACAGATAGCGGGCCCGCTCCTTCTGGGACGCCTCGCTCTTCGCCAGCCGCTCGAAGCTTGCCTCCGCATCCGTGTACATCTGCAGTTTGAGATAACAGCTCCCAAGCATGTGCCTCGCGTCACGCGCGAACTTCCCTCTGGGGTACTTCTCTGTATAAGAAACCAGGTAGTCCTTTGCCCTGCTGTAGTCGCCGCGATAGTAGCATACCTTCCCCGCTCTGTAGAGCATCCTCCCCTTGATTGTCGATATGTTTTTCAGTTCGTCCAGAGAAAGGAGCGCGTAATGGCTCTTGGGAAAGAGAACCATCACCTTTGTGAACTCCTCGCGCGCGCGGACATCGTCTTTCAGCTTCCTGTAGTCCCTTCCCACGTGATATCTCATCGCGGGTTCGAGACCCGGATTCTTCCTCATCATCTCGTTGCGAAGGTGGATCGCCTTGCGATACTGCTCCATCCCTTCATAGCAGGAGGGTGTCATGTCTTCAGCGAATGTGATGTAGACCGAAAGGGGAAAGTCGTCTTCGAACCTTTGAAACGCGACAAGAGCATCCTCGAACCTGCCCAGGTGGTAGAGACAGTAGGCGACATGATAGGAAGCGAGATCAGGGAATTCCACTCCCGACGACGCTTCCAGGGAGAAATGCTCCAGGGCGGACTCCCAGTCTGTCAGTCTCTCATAGCAGTACCCTATCAGAAAATCACTCCCTCCGCTCTTCTCAAGGAACTCCAGAGGCTTATCAAAAATGCCCAGCCTGAGATAGAGCTGCGCGACCAACATCTCCAGTCCGCTCTCCCTCTCATCGTATCTGGAGAGCTCCAAGGCCTTCTCCAGCTCCGCGATCGCCTTCTCGTATTCCCTTGTCACCACATATAGCCTTGCCATGTTGATCCTCTCCTGCGTATCCACCAGATTCAGTCTCGATGCTTTCTCGAAGTCCCGGATCATCGAGACATAGTCTCCCTCGGTGAACGATTCTGGATCAACCGGCGAGAAGAATGGGCCGACTGGATCCGTCTTGCTGGCGGGGATCGCAGTGCCAATGCTGGCAGTGATGAGTGCTATGGCAAGGATGCTCTGCACGACCGGAAGGATAGCTTGACACGAGGTGCTTGTCAACAACTTCAGGCGTAAGGTGTAAGGTATAAGATGCAAGAAGGATGCCGGGCGGCACACGGGGGAGCGCAATACGGCTGATGAACTTACATCCTACAACTCACACCTTGCAGCTTAGACCGGATCGAGTTATTCCCATTCTATAGTGGAGGGGGGTTTTGTGGATACGTCATAGACGACACGGTTCACGTGCTCGACCTCGTTTATTATCCGCGTGGATATCCTCGCCAGAAGATCCTGAGGTATTCTGAACCAATCCGCAGTCATGAAGTCTTCGGTTGTGACCGCCCGAAGAGCTATGACATTCTGGTATGTCCTTCCGTCGCCCATAACTCCGACAGTCTTCACAGGCAGCAGAACGGCAAAGGCTTGATCGATCTCAGACTCAAGCTCTGCTTTCATCAATTCCTCGAGGAAGATAGCGTCGGCCTCTCTCAGTATGTCCAGCCTCTCCTTGTTCACCTCTCCCAGCGTTCTCACGGCGAGCCCCGGGCCTGGAAAAGGCTGCCTGGAAACGATGGATTCAGGGAGACCCAGTTCCCTCCCGACGTTCCTCACTTCATCCTTGAACAGGTCCTCCAATGGCTCGAGGAGCCTGAGCTTCATCGATTCGGGAAGACCTCCCACATTGTGGTGGGTCTTGATCGTCGATGACGGCCCTCTCACCGATCTTGACTCGATCCTGTCAGGGTACAGGGTGCCCTGCGCGAGGTAATCGATCCTGCCCAGCTTCCTGGCCTCGCTCTCAAAGACCCTTATGAACCTTTCGCCTATGGCCTTCCTTTTCTCCTCTGGATCCCTGAGGGATCTCAGCTTGCGGAGAAAACCCCTCTCGTCATCCACATACCTGAGCCTTGCTTTGAACCTGGTCTTGAATGTGCCCAGGACCTGCTCCGCTTCGCCCTTGCGCAGTAACCCGTTGTTCACGAAAATGCACGTCAGCTGTCTACCGACAGCCTTGTGGATCAGAGCCGCTGTCACCGCTGAATCCACCCCGCCGGAGAGCGCGCAGATGACTCTCCCCTTCCCGACCTTTTCCCTTATGTCCCGGACAGAGCTTCTTACAAAGGACTTCGGTGTCCATCCGCCGCGGCATCCACAGATCTCGAACAGAAAGTTGCTGATCATGTTCATACCCTTGGGCGTATGGACCACTTCTGGATGGAACTGGATGCCGTATACACCTCTCTCGAGATCAGCTATCGCAGCGTAGGGCGAGTTGGCGCTGCGCGCCAGAGTCTCAAAACCGTCGGGGATTCTGGAAAGCCTGTCCCCGTGACTCATCCATACTTCCAGCCTTGATCGGAGCCCTTTGAAGAGTCTACCGCGTTTCTCGATGTGCAGCTCCGCCCTACCGTACTCCCTCTTCCCTGTGGGAGCAACCTTCCCGCCGAGCATGTGGCCAATAACCTGCATGCCGTAACAGATGCCGAGTATCGGAACTCCCAGTTCCAGAATGCGTCTGTCAGGAAGAGGTGAGTCTTTCCCGTAGACCGACGAAGGGCCCCCGGACATGACAACCCCTGCAAGGCCCTGCCTGCCCAGATCAGTCACATCAGTGTCAAAGGGGAAAATCTCACAGAACACAGAGAGGTTTCTTATTCGTCTTGCGATGAGCTGAGTATACTGGGAACCGAAATCAAGTACCGCTATTCTTTCGTTCATCCGCTTTGGTTCCCTCGTCAGCTTTCATCCTCTTGTATGCCGATTGAGCCGCGACCTGGACGGCCCTGCTCTTGTCATTTGTCGCTCTTTCAACAGCACCCTCTGCGTCGGGACCCCCGATCTTGGCAAGCGCGTATACCGCGTTCATCCTGACCGTGTCAGGCTGCTTGTGCCTGCCCAGGAAGACCGTTTCCTCCAGAAGCTGGGTGAGAGGCTCGACGGCCATCCGGTTGCCCATCTGGCCCAGGGTCGCGCATACCTCCTTCTGAACCTGCTCATCCGCGGAAGTGAGCGCGAGCTGCCCCAGAGCAGCCGCCCCCTTATCGCTGGGAGCGTGAGCAAGGAACCTGATGGCCGCGTCCCGCAACTTCTTGTTGGGATCCTGGAGCGCCTCCACCAGAACACCCTCTGCCACATCACCGCCGATCTTGGCTATACCTTCGAGAGCGACTTCCTTGACTGTGTACTCCTTGTCCTGGACAAGCCTTTGGAGAGGAGAAACGCAGGCCGGGTCCCCGATGTTCATGAGAATGGCGGCGATGTCTCTTCTTACAAACCAGCTCTCGTCACCGCAGGCCTCATTCAGGAACGGAATGGCTTCCTTGCCGATGTTGCTGATGAGATCTATGAGCCTCCGTCTGAACAACCTGTCCTCGGCTTCACGGAGAACATCCATGATCATGGGCATCGCTTCCTTGCCCATATTGACAATTGCGTCCCTAACTTCTTTGTATATGCCCGACTCCCACAACGCCGATATGAGACTGATGAGGGCGTCCTTGCCGCCGACCTTCCCCAGGGCCTGGACAGCGCGCCTCCTCTTCTGCTCCGAGGAGATCTGTTCTGTGAACACAGCTTCTATCTTCTCAGCGATGTCCTGCCTGTCAGACTCCCTCATCTTCCGAGCGATCCTCTCCATCACCGAGACATAGGCAAGGTAGACCTCGAAATCCTCCTCTTCTTCCATCTTGTCCTTGAGTATCATAATGGACTTCTCGGCAAGGAGATACCTCTCCTTGTCCACGAGACCGAGAAGCATCTCACCCATGCTCTCTGCGCCCTTTCGCCTCACCTCAGCCGAACTGTCGTCCAGTGTCTTGAGGAAGGGACCCAGCATGGAATCCACCTCACCAGTGCCCAGCGTACCGGCCGCTCTCTCCTTCAACTTCTCCAGTGATTCCTTCGAGGTAACGACGACTCCCTCACCCAGCGAGGGACCTCCGGGTCCCATCCCTCCGCCTGGACCAGCTCCTGCGCCCGGGGCTCCAAATCCCGGACCTCCAGTCCCGGTCTGAGTTAGGAGTTTCTGCTGCAGTTTCTCCAGAAGATCTATCTTCTGCTCCTGCTGAATCGAAAGAGCGTCAAGGAATGCTCTCGCTTCTCTGGCGATATCATCCTCGCCAGCCTGCGCGTTCTTGGAGGAGGCCTCCATCATCGCCTCGATCAAGTCAGAGTCTGACATCGACGCTACATTCTGTCTTATCAGCGTCGCCATTTTGGACTCAAACGCCTCTTTGTCTCTAAGCTTGTCCTGAACCAGAGGTTTGACTCTGGACACGAATGTTACAAACCATTTGGCGAATTCGGCCTTCCTGTCTTCCCCATACACAGAGACCATTTCCGATATCGCCTTGGCCATATTGGCGTAGGCGGCGTCGCCGTCGCTCTCCGCACCTCCACCCTGGTCTTTGAGGAGAAGCTCCGATATCTGCTCAGGGCTGGCGTCCAGCGAGGGCCCCGCGGCCCTCAAGGACTCTATGAAGGAATCCCAGTCCAGCGAAGCCGTCTCGGCCGTAGGAGATCCTTTTTTCGTGATGATGCCGTACTCCACTTCATTCAGACCGACGCTCTTGATCCCGGTCTCCTTGAAAGCTGTCAGGGCGCCACCGGCCTCGTTCAGGTGGAGCTTGTCCATGGCGAGCACTTCCAGCACACCCTGGATGTCTGCCGGAGTCACAGCCTGCGTGAAAGTGATGGATCTGATATCCGTTCGGCTCATGTCCTTTGTGAAGCCCATAACGGCGGGTACATCTTTTCTGTCGACCTTGTATCCCTCTATCATGAGCGCATTCTCAAAAAGGACCACTACGAGCTCGCTTCTGCCTTCCAGCGCCTGTCTGAGGAAATCATGCGTTTCGCTCAGGCTTCTGCTAACAAAAGGATGTCCTGGAGGATAGGAACGCACATTCCTGAGAGAGAGCGCGAGATGTTTCACAATCTCCTTCACGAGTTTCGCGAATCGGGCATCCTCAGAAGTCCTTCCAGTTGTGCCAGCAGACATCTGCACCCCCAGAGATGGTTTTCAGCGTCTCGGTACGCAAACAACGTGATGCGTTATTCGTTTCTACAACCTGCCCGCCTCCAGAGATCTGCTTCAGGGCTCAGTGCTTGAAGTGCCTGCGCTTCGTGAATATCATCGCAATGTCGTTCTCGTTGCAGGCAGCTATCACCTCGGAATCGCGAATAGAGCCTCCGGGCTGGATAATCACCGTAGCCCCCGCTTTCGCCGCTATTTCGACTGAATCAGCAAAGGGGATGAACCCATCGGACGCCATAGCAGTACCAACAGTGTATGCGCCAACCCCCCTCGCCTTCTTCAGCGCCATTTCCGTCGAGTCCACCCTGCTCATCTGTCCCGCACCTATACCTATGGTCCTATCGTGTGTGGTCAAAACCACCGCGTTGGATCTGACGTGCCGGACGATCTTCCACCCGAACTTGGCGGCCTCGAGCTCCTTTTCCTTGGGTTGTCTATGGGTGACCACCTCCCACGCCGCGGAATCTTCCTCTTCATCGTCGGTGTCCTGAACAAGAAGTCCCCCCTTC
>Ga0180438_10007050_pt1 | contig 14891 bp, 10 predicted proteins | sample SS_ome_12_FD_132455 | JGI IMG/M metagenome (GOLD analysis project Ga0180438, IMG submission 132455) | Hypersaline lake sediment archaeal communities from the Salton Sea, California, USA - SS_3_D_2 metaG | ecosystem: Environmental > Aquatic > Non-marine Saline and Alkaline > Hypersaline >...
ACTGAGAATCTTAAGTGTCTCGGAGAACCCTCCTTTCTTGATCGAGGACAACGGGGAGATATCGGAGAATGTCCGCCTGAGGTATCGCTATCTCGACTTGAGGAGGCCGAGGCTTCAGAGGAACTTGATACTGCGACACAAGGTGGCGAAGGCCGTCAGGACCTATCTGGACGGCCAGGGGTTTCTTGAGATCGAGACCCCCGTCCTGACCAGGAGCACGCCTGAGGGCGCAAGGGACTACCTCGTTCCCAGCCGCGTCAACCCGGGTCGTTTTTATGCCCTCCCGCAGTCTCCCCAGCTCTTTAAGCAATTGCTCATGATCTCCGGGTTTGATCGATATTTTCAGATCGTTAAGTGTTTCAGGGACGAGGACCTCCGCATGGATCGGCAACCGGAGTTTACGCAGATCGATATAGAGATGTCCTTCGTGGGCGTCGAGGATATCCGGCGGACAATGGAGGGGATGATGGCCTTCATCTTCAAGGAGATCCTCGAAATAGATCTTCCGATTCCGTTTCCCGCTCTCAGTTATGATGAGGCCTTGGACCGCTATGGAACGGACAAGCCGGATATCCGATTTGGCCTGGAGCTCAAGGGGATTTCCGATTTGGTGAAAGAATCCGAGTTTGAAATAGTTAAAGAAGTTATAGGAGAAGGGGGTATCGCCAAGGGGGTTACGGTGAAGGGAGGGGCTACCCTTTCACGCAGGGAGGTTGATGAACTGGTGGCCTTCGCCCAGGAGCACGGGGCACACGGCCTGAGTTGGGTCAAGATGGTGTCGGAGGGGTGGCAGTCCCCCATCGCTAAATTCTTCAAGGCCTCCTTAAAAAATGCCATTGCGGAGAGGATGGGTTCTGAGAAGGGGGACCTGATGCTCTTCGTGGCAGGGGGTCAAGAGGTTGTCAATCATACCCTAGCACATCTCCGCCTCCATCTCGGAGAGAAGTTGGGATTGATTCCATCCGATGCATATCGATTCGTCTGGGTTCGGGATTTTCCCCTTCTGGAATACAGCGAGGAGGAGGGCCGGTACATGGCCGTTCACCACCCCTTCACCGCGCCCAGGGATGAGGATATCCCAATGCTGGAGGACCATCCGGAGGACGTGAGGGCCAAATCATATGATCTCGTTTTGAACGGGGTCGAGATTGGGGGAGGGAGTATCCGGAATCACATCATGGAAGTCCAGTCCATGGTTTTCAGGAAGTTGGGTATCGGCGAGGAGGAAGCGAAGGAGAGATTTGGGTTCTTGATGGAGGGCCTGAAGTATGGACCCCCACCCCATGGAGGGATCGCCTTCGGCTTCGACCGGATCGTCATGATCCTGAGCGGCTCAGATTCGATTCGCGAGGTGATCGCTTTTCCCAAGACTCAGAAGGCCACGTGTCCCTTAACGGAGGCCCCGACGGAGGTTGATCCGAAACAACTCGATGAGCTCTCCATCAAGGTGAAGCCCATGGCCTGAGCCCGAGGATCTGCCAATTCGGCGGTTCATCACCATCTCCGATCCGATTCGCAGTGATTGGGTGGATATCGCTTAATTCCTTCCTTATAACGTCTGTTCGAGAATCTGGTTAGGCCTTTCAGCCAAGACCCTTTGAGCAGATAGTAATCGCCAGGAACACGAGTATTTACGAAACACCGCAATCTCTATACCATGCCGTTAGAAAAAATCCTTGACAAAGGGGATGAGATCTTATAAAAGGGAAACAATTCACATCTTGAAGGCCTGCACGGTCATTTTCGTTGTTTATCTTATCTCCAATTACATAATTTTGACCCCTAATCCCTTAGTGAGGGTTTTTCCTATTGACTTTTGGGTTCAGGTTGAGTTAACGTTAACGCAGAGGCTCCTATGGGAAGAAACACTACCATAAAGGACATAGCTAAAGTGGCGGGGGTTTCCCACACAACCGTCTATAGGGCCCTGAACGATAAACCGCGGATAAGCCCGTCCACCAAGGCGCGGATTATCTCAATCGCCACGGAATGCAACTACCAGCCTAATGTATTAGCCCAAAGTCTGGTCTTGGGGAGGTCCAAGACCTTAGGACTCGTTATCACCACCATTGTCAACCCCTTCTATACGGAGTTGGCGAAAGGGATTGAGGATACTGCTCGGTTCCTCGGATACACTATCTTCCTCTGCTCCACGAACTTCGACATTTCCCTCGAGCGTCTGTACATCGACATGCTGCGGAGCCGGGGAGTGGACGGAATTATCTTTACATCGGCCCATACCCATGACCCCAATATAACCAAGCTTGTCGAGGATCAGTTTCCCGTGATCCTGGTCAACCGCAGGGTGTACGGGGATCCGGCGATCGAGAGGACCGATTATGTTGTCGTGGAGAATGTCAAAGGGGGTTTTCTCGCCGTTGAGCACCTCATCAGGATGGGACACAGGAGAATAGGGATCATTTCAGGATCTTCCGACTCATCGGCCGCAGTGGAACGATTGGATGGGGCGCGAAAGGCTTTCAGCGCATATGGGCTCAATCCCGCTGACCTCTTGGTCTTGGAGGGCGATTTCTTGAAACCCTCGGGATATGAGGCCGCGAGGAGATTTCTTAGCCTGAGAGATACCCCCACCGCTATCTTCGGGGTAAACGATTACATGGCCCTGGGCGCCTACGAGGCTGTTCTCGATGCAGGTCTCAGGATGCCCGAGGATATAGCCCTGATCGGATTTAACGATATCACATTCTCCGCGATGAAGGGCATTGAGCTGAGCACCATCGGCCAGAAGAAATACGAGATGGGGTCCATTGCAGTCCACATCCTCATTGATAAGATTGAGGGCAGGGATGGGGATCAAGCGCGACAGATTACCCTGGAGCCGGAGCTGATTGTTCGAAGATCGTGCGGATACCATTTGAGGGGATATACCGTTCCCCATCCTGAAGCCCTATCAAGATAAGGGGATTCTAAGGAGAAGGAGGTGCACCATGGGAAGGAAGAAGATTTCCGTTATCGGGGCGGGCAACGTGGGGGCAACGGTGGCCAATAAGGTTGCGGAGATGGAGGTAGGCGATGTTGTTATGGTGGACATCATCGACGGCCTGCCCCAGGGAAAGGGGTTGGATATGCTGGAGTCGGCCCCCGTTGGGGGATTCGATTCCAAAATCGTTGGAAGCATGGGATATGATGAGACGGCTAACTCCGCTGTCGTCGTCGTCACTTCAGGGGTTGCCCGAAAGCCAGGGATGAGCAGGGAGGATTTGCTGGATACCAACAAGAAGATCATTGAATCGGTGGTTGGCCAGGTGGTCTCGAAATCCCCCGATGCCATCCTCATCATGGTGGCAAATCCCCTGGATACAATGACATACCTTGCATTGAAGCGGAGCGGGTTTCCCAGGAATAGGGTCATGGGGATGGCGGGCATCCTCGACACGGCGCGATTCAAGGCTTTTATCTCCATGGAATTGGATGTCTCCGTCGAGGACATTCAAACCGTGATCCTGGGAGGCCACGGGGATGAAATGGTTCCCCTCCCCCGATATACCACGGTTAGCGGTATTCCCATACTGCAGCTCCTCTCCGAAGAAACCGTTGAGCGATTGGTGGAACGGACGCGAAAGGGCGGTGGTGAGATCGTCTCACTCCTCAAGACCGGAAGCGCCTATTACGCCCCTGGGGCGGCGGCCGCTCAAATGGTGGAAGCCGTCATGAAGGACAAGAAGAGGATCCTCCCCTGCTGTGCTTACTTGGAGGGTGAGTATGGCCTTTCGGATATCTGTTTTGGGGTTCCGGTGAAGTTGGGGGCAGACGGTGTGGAGGAGATCATCGAACTGGAGCTCACTGCGGATGAAAAGGAACTCGTCTCCAAGTCCGCGGAGAGCGTCAAGAAAAGCATCGCGTCATTGAAGCTATGAACACCGAGGAGGAGGGTAAGGGGTGAGGGAAATTGATGTCGGTGTTATAACCGAGACGGTGAAGGGGCTCTGCATGGAGGCCAATTTCGACCTGGGTCAGGATGTCTTGGATGCCTTCGAGAGGGCCAAGGCAGAGGAGGAATCCCCCGCGGGAGTCGAGATCTTGGGACAATTGGAGGAGAATGCGTCCATTGCCACGCAGGAAAAGGTTGCAATTTGCCAGGACACGGGCATTGCAGTGGTATTCGTCGAAATGGGACAGGACGTGCACCTCGTTGGAGGAGATCTTAATGACGCCATAAACGAAGGGGTACGACAAGGATACCGAGATGGATACCTTAGGAAATCCCTCTGTCATCCCTTCACCAGAGCAAATACGGGCGATAACACGCCCGCCGTCATACACATTAGAATTGTTCCCGGAGACAAGGTGAAACTCACGGTAGCGCCCAAGGGCGGCGGGAGCGAGAATATGAGCCGGGTGACCATGCTCACCCCGGCGGCTGGGAAGGAAGGGATCGTGGAGTACGTGGTTCAAAGGGTTAGGGAGTCCGGCTCAAACCCATGCCCACCTACCATTATAGGCGTGGGGATAGGAGGAACCTTTGAAAATGCCGCCCTGTTGGCCAAAGAGGCCCTTTTGAGGCCGCTTGGGAGGGAAAATCCGGATCCGGAACTGGCATCCCTTGAGGGGGAAATCTTGAACAGGATCAATAAATTGGGAATAGGACCGCAAGGGTTGGGCGGAAGGACCACGTCCCTGGCCGTGCATATCAATATGATGCCGTGCCATATCGCGAGCCTCCCCCTGGGGGTGAACATCCAGTGCCATGCCCAGCGGCATAAGGAAGCGGTCGTTTAATTGACGTGTCTGCAAATCGTGTCCGTTTTCCGTGCCCGTGTCCATGCCCCGTATCCGTCTCTGTTTTTACGGACACGCATCACGGAAATCGGACACGTCAGTTAAATGAGGAACTACGGACACCAGTGATTGAGAACGCCCACGAGAATCAATGACAAATAGGAAAATCCAAATGTCAAAGCTCAAAGTTCAAATGGAGCAATCTCTGGGAGGATGGAAAAACGAGCTCTGAGCGCGAATTATATTTTTTCGATAAACCACTTCCAGGCCACGAGCGGGAAAAACCCAGTTCTGAGTTAAAGGAGGCCTAAACGCTTGAATCGTCGAAAAAATATGTTTGAGTGGCGAGGAGCGAGTTTTTTCGAGACCTCGTAACGTTTCATGGACACGAGCACGAACACGGAACACGAACCACGGAGGACATATGAGCGAACCGATTCGAATAGAGGCTCCGTTGAGGGATGAGGACGTGGAGGGCCTGAAAGCAGGAGACCGAGTGCTTATTAGCGGTGTCATATATACGGGCAGGGATGCGGCCCATAAACGATTGGTTGATCTCATAGATAGGGGGGAAGAGCTTCCCCTGGACATCAAGGGTCAGATCATCTACTACGTTGGCCCAACTCCTGCCCGGCCCGGCAAACCCATCGGTTCGGCGGGTCCGACCTCGAGCTATCGCATGGATTCGTACTCCCCGAAGTTGATGGAGAAGGGGTTGAAGGGGATGATCGGGAAGGGAATGCGTTCCAAAGAAGTCATCGAAGCGATGAAAAAATACAAGGCCGTGTATATGGCCGCTGTTGGTGGCGCCGCTGCCCTGATCGCGAGGCGAATCAAGAGATCGGAAGTCATCGCCTATGAAGATCTGGGACCGGAGGCGATCAGGAGGCTAGAAGTTGAGGATTTTCCCGCCATCGTGGTGAACGATATATGGGGGAATGACCTGTACGTGGAGGGCATAAGGCGGTACGAAAGATCGTAGACGGCACCGAACCTTGTTGGGTTTCTCGGGCAATTGGTATAATTTTTATAGGCCCTCCAAGGAGGGCCCGCGAGGTAAGGAAATGTTTATCGGAGGGAAGAAGTCATCCAATCCTGAAGCGTGGAGAGAAGAGGGACGATATGAAGATTGAAGTTTCTCGTCAAAAGGTCCATAACGAGTTTGCGCAGAAGGTGGAGGAGATCAGCGGGCAAAACCTTTTTGCCTGCTATCAGTGCGGGAATTGTACTGCCGGGTGTCCCGTTTCCTTTGCCATGGATCTGGGCCCCCACCAGGTTATCCGATTTAGCCTTCTCGGCCTGGAGAAAGAAGTGCTGGAATCCAATACCTTTTGGATTTGTGCCTCCTGCCTCCAATGTACCTCCCGGTGCCCCAAGGGCCTGGATATCGCCAGGATCATGGAAGCGATAAGGCTCGTCGTCCTGAGGAAGAAGGAACGCCTCGATCGTCTCGAAGTAGGGGACTTACCCGGGGAGTTTCTGGATCGAGTTCCCCAGATTGCGCTGATCAGCGGGTTTAGGAAGTTCAGTTCTTAATGGATGAGATCCGTAGTTCGTGAGATAGGTGCCATATGGAATACCTCTATTTTCCAGGCTGTACACTCTATACCAAAGCTAAGAACTTGGACGAGGCCGGGCGAGAGTGTGCCAAGGTCCTCGGGTTTGAGCTGAGGGAACTCTCCAACTGGACGTGTTGCGGCGCCACATTTCCCCTGGCTAAGGATAACATCATGGCACTGGCGCCCCCTGCTCGGATCTTGGCTCGGGCCAAAGAGGAAGGTGGTACACTAACCACCTTGTGCTCGGTCTGTTTCAACGTGATCAAGCGGACCAATCGCCTCATCCGGGAGGATTCTGAGAAGAGGGAGAAGATCAATACCTTCATCGAAATGGATTATCAGGGGGATGTTCGGGTCCTTCACTACTTGGAGATTCTCAAGCGTGATGTGGGATTCGAAACCCTCAAGGCCGCCGTGAAAAGGGATCTCGGGGGGTTGAAGGTGGCGCCCTTTTACGGGTGCATGTTGCTTCGTCCCTCTGAGGAGATGGAGTTCGATGATAAAGAAGCCCCCACGATTTTCGAGGACTTCTTGAAGGCCATTACCTGTGAACCGGTGGAATTTCCCTATAAGATCGAGTGCTGTGGCGCCTTTCAGTCCGTTGGTGCTCCTGAGGTAGCAACGGAGTGTGCGTATTCTATTCTCAGCTCCGCAGTGAGAAATGGGGCCGAGGCGGTTACCACTACGTGTCCGCTCTGTCAGTTCAATATCGATAGTATGCAGAAGGAGGTTCGCGAGAAGCATAACGATTTTCCCGGGATACCGATTCTCTATTTCACCCAACTCTTGGGGCTGGCCTTGGGATTGCCAGTGGAAAAATTGGATTTCCAGCGGAACGATGTCGATCCCAGTCCCCTCCTTAGGGAGAGGGGGCTGATATGAGGATAGGATGGGTAGCGTAGGGGTGGTTCTCTGTCCGTGTGATCTCGAAGGGGAGCCTCTTTTCGATCCGGATGTGCTGACGGAGAAGTTGAAGGGGAGGAAAGATGTGCTCCCGGTGGTGTACCGTTCGGCGGCCTGTTCGGAATCCGGGGTAGAGGCAATTCGGGCGTTTGTGGAAAAAAGCGATGTAGACAGAATAGTAGTCACCTGCTTACGGCCGGAATTGTTCGGGCCAACGTGCATGAGGGTACTGAGACAGTCGGGGCGCAATACTGCGTTCAGTGAGGTTATTGATATTCGACCTGCCCTAGCGAGCGTTGAAAAGGGCGGTTTGAAGGAGGCGGCGGAGCACGTCTTAGATCTCGTCGAGAAGAAAATAGACGAAGTCCGAGGCAGGGTGCCTTCGCTCAAGGAAAAGATCCCCTTTACAAAGCGGGTCATGGTTATCGGGGGCGGGATTACCGGGATAACGGCCTCCATCGATTTGGGCAACGCCGGTTATGAGGTTCTCTTGGTGGATCGACTTCCCTCTATCGGAGGTCGAATGCTGCAACTTTCCGAGACGTTCCCGACACTGGACTGTGCCCAGTGTACCTTGACCCCGAAGACTGTGGAGACGGGACAGCATCCTCAGATTCGATTAATAACCTATTCAGAGATCGAATCCGTTTCCGGGGAGGTGGGGAATATCCTCGTAAAGATCCGGAGGAAAGCTGCTTATGTGGACTGGGAAAAATGCACTGGTTGTGGCCTGTGCCAGGAGAAGTGTCCCAGCAAAGTCGCTTCGGAATTCGAGCGTGGAATGGGATTGGGAAAAGCCATCTACACCCTTTCCCCTCAGGCGGTTCCCAACAAACCCGTTATCAATCGCGAGGTCTGCCGGTTTTTCACCAAGGGAAAGTGCAGGGTTTGCGAAAAGGTGTGCCCCGTCGGCGCCATCGATTACGAACAGGAGGACACGTTTATCGAGGAAAGGGTGGGGGCAATCATCGTCGCCACGGGATTCGATCTCTATCCGAAGGAGGAGATCGGTGAATACGGATACGGGGATGTTCCCGACGTTATTGATGGCTTGGCATTCGAGCGGTTGAACTCAGCTTCTGGACCCACTGCGGGGGAAATCCGCCGCCCCTCCGATGGTCATATCCCGAAGGAGGTGGTTTTCATCCAATGCGTGGCCTCTCGGGATCCGGAGCGGTACATGCCGTACTGCTCACGGGCTTGTTGTATGTACACGGCCAAGCACGCAAGGCTCTATAAGCACAAGGTCCACGATGGTCGTGCGTATATTTTTTACATGGATATTCGGTCAATGGGAAAGGGGTATGAGGAGTTCATCCAACAGGGAATGGAGGAGGAGGGTATCCTGTACCTCAGGGGGCGGGTTTCACGATTGTTCAGGGACAACGACCACGTGGTGGTATGGGGAGTCGATACGCTGACCGGGAAGAAGGTGGAGATCGCAGCGGACATGGTGGTTCTGGCGACAGCCATGATTCCCAGCCGGGGGGTAAAGGAACTTGCCGAAAAACTGGGAATTAAGGCCGATGAATATGGTTTTTTGACGGAGGCCCACTGGAAGCTCTACCCAGTGGAATCGGGGGTTGAAGGGATCTACCTGGCGGGATGTGCTCAAGGGCCGAAGGACATCGCCGATACGGTAGCCCAGGGGAATGCCGCCGCGAGCAAGGTACAGGCGCTGTTTGCCCAACATTGAATGGGGATAACGGACCACAAGAGTCAATGACAAATGCCAATGAGTTGGTTGGTTGTATTAGTTTGATTAGTTTTATTGGTTAAAAATGGAAAAACGAGCTCTGAGCGTGAAACGGGCTCCACGAACACGGACACGAGCCTCTAACGCGGTCTGCCGTCCGCCATCTTCGGTCCTAATGATCACGGACACGAGCACGACCGACGGACACGGTTCACGGGAGTGATTGGAAGCTGCATATGAGGAAAATCGGCGTATTCATCTGCCATTGTGGCGTTAACATTGCTGGAACCGTCGATGTGAAGCGGGTAGCCCGGGAGATGGGCGAAATAGGCGATGTGGTTCACAGCGAGGACTACATTTACATGTGCTCGGACCCGGGGCAGCTGCTCATTCGAAATGCCATCCGGGATAAGGGATTGGAGGGAGTGGTCGTGGCCTGCTGTTCGCCCAGCATGCATGAGGCCACATTCCGAAAGGCCGTAAAATCGGAAGGTCTAAATCCTTATTTGTGTGAAATCGCCAACATCCGCGAACAGTGTAGCTGGGTCCATCGAGGGGATGAGGAGCTGGCAACCCAAAAGGCCGCAGAAATCATCCGGTCGGTCCTGGAGAAAATGAGACAGAACGAGACCCTCGAGACCCTGATTATGCCACTTACCAAGCGGGTTTTGGTGATCGGTGGAGGGATAGCCGGAATAACGGCGTCTATTGACCTTGCCGATGCGGGGTATGAGGTTATCCTGGTGGAGCGACAACCCTCCATTGGGGGAAGGTTGAGTCAGCTCTCGCAGACGTTTCCTCACCTAGACGATGCACGGTGCATCCTTGGTCCTAAAAGGGGGGAAATTGCGAACCACCCCAAGATAAAGGTGATGCGATACTGCGAGGTTGAGGAGGTAAAGGGGTTTATCGGGAATTTCGATGTACGGATGCGTCACAAACCCAGCTACGTTGATTGGGATCAGTGTTCGGCGTGCGGGGTCTGTCTGGAGAAATGTCCCGTTGAGATCCCGTCGGAATTCGAAATAGGGTTGAAGGCCAGGAAGGCGATCTACACGTGGGCACCCGGGGGGGATTCGGGGAAGCCCGTAATCGATCAAGGGAGGTGTCACCATTTCACCGATGAGAACTGCACCATCTGCGAAGAGGTTTGTCCGGAGAGGGCCATCGACTACCACCAGCAAGAACGTCTCTCTGAAGAACGTGTGGGGGCAATCATTGTGGCTACGGGCTATGATCTCTTTCCAATGGAGATGATTGGGGAATATGGTTACGGCAAGGTCCCCGATGTGATCGATGGGCTTGCCTTTGAACGCATGCTCTCCCCCTCAGGTCCAACAGGGGGAGAGATACGGCGGCCCTCGGATGGGAGGATTCCCCGGGATGTGGTCTTCATCCAATGTGTGGCCTCCCGAGATCCGGAGCGATATATGCCCTACTGCTCGCGTGTTTGTTGCATGTATACCGCGAAGCAAGCCAAGCTCTTGAAGCGAAAAGTCCCTGGTGCTCAGCCCTACATCTTCTTTATGGACATCAGGACCGACAGCAAGGGATATGAACAATTTCTGCAGCAGACAATCGAGGAAGAGGAGCTCATTTATTTGAGAGGTCGGGTGGCCAGGGTCTTCCGAGAGGGGGATAAGGTTACGGTTTGGGGCGAGGATACCTTAACCAACAGGAAAGTTGAGGTCCCCGCGGATATGGTCGTTTTGGCCACGGCGGTAGTGCCAAGCCAGGGAATTCAGGACCTCGCGGCCAAGCTGAGGGCGACCACGGATAAACACGGATTTTTAACCGAGGCTCATATCAAGCTCTATCCCGTGGAGAGTCCGACCAAGGGGATCTTTCTGGCAGGGTGTGGACAGGGTCCAAAGGATATTACCGATACCGTGGCCCAGGCAAGTGCCACGGCAAGCAAGATCCAGGCCCTTTTTTCCCAGGACGTTTTGTTCCAGGATCCTCTGGTGGCCTTTGTTGATCCTGAGATCTGCAGCGGATGTGGTATCTGTGTCCAGGTCTGTCCCTATGAGGCAAGGGAGATGGACGAATACCGGAGGATTTCACGGGTGCATGAGGCCCTCTGTCAAGGCTGTGGTGCCTGCATTGCCGCTTGTCCCAACAACGCGTGTGAATTGAGGAACAGCAAGGCCACTCAAGTATTTGGGATGATAGAAGTTTTTGAGGAGAAACCGAAGAGGGGTTCGGTAAATGAAGGATCAAGTAGCGGGAATTGAGTTGCCGGAAAGGGAGGCAGGGCATTCGTTTATCCAGGAAGTCCGGGATAGGTGTGGGGAGAATGTCCGGCTCTGCTACCAGTGCTTGAAATGTACCGCAGGGTGTCCAACGGCCCCATACATGGATGTTAATCCCAATACCATTATCCGAATGATTCAATGGGGCTTAAAACAGGAAGTGTTGGAGAGCAAGGCAATTTGGCTCTGTGTATCCTGTGAGGCCTGTGGGACCCGTTGTCCCAACGAGATTGATATTGGCGTGCTCATGGATGCGTTGCGGGAGATGTCCCTGGAGCAGGGGTATCGAGCAAGGGAGAAGGGCATCGTCGCGCTCCATAACGCCTTCATGGCGAGCATCAGAAGGGGCGGGAGGGTCCACGAGGCCACGATGTTGATGGAGTATAAGCTTCGCAGCGGAGATTACTGGACGGATCTGATACCTGGAATGAAATTGTTCATGAAGGGGAAGATCCCGTTGTTCCCCCGACGGATTAACGGGATGGACTCCATACGAGAGATGTATAGGAAAGCCCGGAAGAAGGTGAAGGAGGAGGGGGGATAATCGGTGGAAAGTGGAGAAAAGTACTCGTACTTCCCTGGATGTACATCCCATTCAACGGCGGTGGAGTACGACCTCTCAACCAAGGCGGTATTGAAGGCCCTCGGTGTGGAGTTGGTGGAGATCGATGATTGGAACTGTTGCGGGGCGGCAGCTGTCCACAGCATGAACAGATTCCTCTCTCTCTGCCTCCCGGCGAGAAATATCGCCATGGCCCAAAAGAGGGATCTAGAGCTCGTTGTTCCCTGTGCGGGATGTTTCAACATGCTGAAGAGGGCGGAGCGCGCGCTTAAAACGGATCTCGACGCGCGCAGAGAGATTGAAAGCACCATCGGCTTCACGTACCGCGAGGATTTGACGATCCGCGCCCTCATCGACATGGTGGTCACCGGGATCGGTTTCAGGAGAATCGAGGAGAAAGTGCAGAGGCCGCTGGCAGGATTGAAGGTAGCGAGCTACTATGGATGTGCATTGGTTCGTCACCCCAAGACAACTCAATTGGATGATCCGGAAAATCCCCAGTACCTGGATAAGCTCATGGGCACTTTGGGCGCGACTCCGGTGGAGTGGTCATATAAGACGGATTGCTGTGGGGCTGACTTGGCCTTGACCCATGGCGCTGCCGTTGTTAAGCTCGTGAACAAGATTGTGGGAATGGCTAAGGAAGCTGGCGCCCAGTGTCTCGTTTGCTCCTGTGGGCTGTGCCAAATAAACCTTGAGATGAGACAAGATGTCAATGCCCTCGGCCTGCCGGTTTTCTATTTCACCGAGTTGATGGGGGTTGCCTTCGGCCTGAAGGGAACCGACTGGTGGGCAAAGCACATGATTGATCCGTCCGCACTGCTCGGCTCCTTAAATCTCCGGTGAGGGAGGTCGGAGTCATTTGTCAGCGGACGGCATGTGAGGTCCGAATCCATGGCAGAAGGGAAAAAGAGGAAAAAGAACCGGGATGTGTTGGTGATAGGAGCGGGAATCGCTGGAATGCAATCGGCGTTGCTTTTGGCCGAGACGGGCTTTCAGGTTCACCTCTTGGACAGTTCTCCGGCAATAGGCGGCTACTTTCCATTGCTCGATAAGACCTTTCCAACGAATTCCTGCGGCGTATGCTTTATGAGCCCCTCACCCCCAGCCTTCTGCCCCATTTATGAGAGCCAGCTCCACGAAAATATCAGGCTCATGACTTCGAGCCAGGTGGACGGGATTGAGGGAGAACCGGGGGCCTTTCAGGTTTCAGTTACTCAGAGACCTACCTTCGTGGACCCGGAGAAGTGCACCAATTGTGGATCATGTGTTGACGTCTGTCCTGTTACGGCTCCCAGGGAGTTCGGCGGGGGGCTGGAGGAGAGGAAGGCCATCTATCTTCCATTTCCGCAGGCGATACCGCAATGCTACGTCATAGATCCGGCGACGTGTACGCGATGCGGCGAGTGCGTGAAAGCCTGCTCCCCCGGAGCCATCGATTTGGATATGGCTGAGAAGCAGCATACGTTAGCGGTGGGGGCGGTGGTTGTGGGCATCGGGTTTGAGCCCTTTGCAGCGGAGTTGAAGGGGGAATACGGTTTCGGAAGGTATGAGAATGTCCTTTCCAGTATCCAGTTCGAACGGATGCTGAGCTTTTCGAGCCCCAGCGGGGGTATGCCCATGCGGCGTTCGGACGGACGCGTACCCAAGAAAATAGGCTTTATTCAGTGCGTTGGCTCGAGGGATCCCGCCTCTGGCCAATCCCACTGTTCATCCATTTGCTGCATGTATGCCATTAAACAGGCCATGATCGCCAAAGAGCGGAGCCCGGAGACCGAGGTAACGGTCTTTTACATGGATATCCGACCTATGGGGAAGGATTATGAGCGGTACTACGAGAGGGCAAGAGGCCAGTATGGGATAGGCTTTCGGCGGAGCGCCGTCTCCACGGTGAAACAGTTTCAACAGACAAAGGACCTTTTGGTTTCCTATGCTACGGAAGAGGGGGAATGTCGGGAAGAGGAGTTCGACTTAATCGTCCTTTCCACGGGGTTCACGGTGAGCGATGAGGTGAAGGATTTGGCCAAGAGGATGGGTATCGAACTCAACGAATCCAGTTTTTGTCGTACGGGGGAATTTACCCCAACACAGACGTCCCGTCCGGGAGTGTTTGTCGGTGGGACCTTTCGGGAACCAAGGGATATCCCGGAGACAGTGGTTGAGGGTGCTAGCGCTGCTGCTCAAGTAGCCACCCTCCTGGCGGGAGTCAGGGAAAAGGGACGGGAGGCTAAGCCGTATCCTGAAGAAGGGGCCCTGGGAGAAGGGCCGCCACAAATTGGAACCTTCTTCCTATCTCGGAATCATCCCCTTGCACATACATTTGCGGCAGAGGAATTGATGGGCCATATTCGGGAGCTTAAGGACGTTGTGCTCGTAGAGGAGATTTCGGCCCCATCACTATCAGACGGATTTGATCTGATTAAGCGTCACATAGGGGAAAAGGGGTTGAATCGATTGGTCGTGGCCGCTCCTTCCCTTCGCACGATCCAACGCGACTTTGAGGAGATGGCGAAGGGGATCGGCTTCAATCCATATCTTATTGAGTACGCCAACATTTGGGAGGGATGCGGGTTCGTCCATGGGAAGAACCCCTCAGAGGCTATCAATAAGGCAAAGGTACTTATGGAGGTTGCCATAGAGAGGGCTAGGCGGCTTCAACCCGTAAAGAGGGAATCAAGTCCGCTTTCGGGAGGAGGACTTGTTGTTGGAGGGGGAATAGCTGGTTTGATTGCCTCGCTGAACTTGGCCCAACAGGGCTTTGATGTCGACCTGGTGGAGCGGGAGGATGAGTTGGGGGGAAATGCCCGGCATGCCTACTATACCCTCAAGGGATCCGATCCCCAGGTTTTCTTGAGGGAACTCATCGAGAGGGTGGAAGGGAACTCAAAGATTCGGGTTTTCAGGAAAGCCGAGGTGAAACATCTTGAAGGACACGTGGGAAACTATCAAACGGTAATCTCCGCCGATGGTCAAGAGGAGGTCCTTGAGCATGGGATTATCGTTATGGCCACGGGGGGCAGGGAGATTAACCCTCGCGAATATCTCTACGGTGAGGATCCCCGCGTTGTGACACAACGGGAGCTGGAAGGCCTCATTCACGCGAGGGATGAGAGGATAAAGGGCCTCAACAGCGTGGTTATGATACAGTGTGTGGGCTCCCGGGATGAGAAACACCCTTA
>Ga0180438_10007051_pt1 | contig 14890 bp, 14 predicted proteins | sample SS_ome_12_FD_132455 | JGI IMG/M metagenome (GOLD analysis project Ga0180438, IMG submission 132455) | Hypersaline lake sediment archaeal communities from the Salton Sea, California, USA - SS_3_D_2 metaG | ecosystem: Environmental > Aquatic > Non-marine Saline and Alkaline > Hypersaline >...
AGAAGGCGAACCGGGAATTTACGGCGGTCATATGGAAGTTTTTGTGGATCCAATCCAACCAAAAGCAGTCCTCCTGGTTATCGGCGCAGGACATGTAGGTAAAGCAGTAGCGCAGTTAGGGAAATGGTTGGGGTTCAGGGTTGTTATTAACGATGACAGACAGGAGTTTTGTACAGCTGAGAATGTTCCAGATGCAGATGAATTTATTATTGGTTCAATTTCCAGTCTCCCGGATCAATTGGAACTGAATTCAGACTGCTACCTGGTTCTCACAACCCGAAACGCGGAGATCGATATTGAGGGATTACCCGTGCTCCTACAAAGCCAGGCTGCATATATTGGCGTGATCGGTTCGAGAAAACGGTGGGCTGCCGCAAGAAATGGATTACTCCAGAAAGGCATCCCACGGGAAATCATCTCTCGCGTCCGGTCCCCTATGGGATTGGAGATCAACGCTGAAACTCCAGAGGAAATTGCATTAAGCATTATGTCAGAAATTGTCATGCTCCGCCGAGGTGCGGATGGAAGTGGAATGTCGAAGGATCCAAATAAGTGAGCTGATCTATGTGGAAAAATTACTACAGTGTAACCAGTATTAAAGAAGCCCTTGATGTCCTTGCAGAAAAAGGGGAACGCGCCAGAATTATTGCAGGGGCAACTGATCTGATATTGGAAATTGAACGTGGGATAAAGCCAGGGATTGAATCACTTATCGATATCACCAGAATACCCCAACAGGATGGAATATCGATGGATGAATACGGAGTAATCCATATTGGCCCGCTTGTCACACATAATCAATGCGCGGTTTCAAAATTGATCATTGAAAGGGCGTTTCCTTTAGCTAAAGCAGCCTACGAGGTCGGAGCGCCGCAAATACGAAATCGCGGAACAGTGGCAGGCAACCTTATCACAGCATCACCGGCGAATGATACGATCACCCCATTATTTGCAATGGGCGCGCAAGTGAAGCTGGTATCGAAGCATAATGAAAGGACAGTACCGCTCGATAAATTCTATAAAGGAGTGCGCAAAACGGTGATGCAGCCGGATGAAATGATGGTCGATATTTTTTTTCCTGCGATGCAACGAAATCAAAAAGGCACATTCATGAAGATCGGTCTGCGGAGCGCTCAGGCGATATCGGTTGTGAATGCAGCTGTATTGATTAAATTTGTAGGTGAAATAGGCGAAAGTATTAACGGAAATCAAATTCAAGATGCCGCTATCACATTAGGAGCGGTGGCGCCTACGATCATCCATGCCAAGAAAGCAGAACAATTTATCACTGGTCGAGAATTGATACTTGAGACGATTGCCGGAACCGCAGAATCAGCAAAAAGCGAATCCCATCCAATTGATGATATAAGAGGATCAGCAAAATATCGTGAGGAGATGGTTAGGGTTTGTGTTGAAAGGTGTCTAAAATCCATTTCAAATGGTACAGAAAAGCAGGATTATCCTTCAAATCCAGTGGTCTTACAGGGTGAGCGTATAAATGGTAGCGCCCAAAGGTTGGAGTCTGCCGTGATCCATCAGGAAAATTCGAAGATTAAAACCCGGATAAATGGTCGTGATTATCAATTTGACACCGGTTTTGACAAAACCTTACTGCGGCTTTTGCGAGAAGAAGCAGGGCTTATTGGATCGAAAGAAGGATGTGCTGAAGGGGAGTGCGGAGCCTGTACAGTATTTCTGGATGGTATGGCTGTTATGAGCTGCCTGGTTCCGGCGGCACGCGCACATAACGCTGAAATCATAACCATTGAAGGTCTTGCCAAAAACGGAGAACTGCACCCCGTCCAGAAAGCATTTATTAAAGAAGGGGCAGTACAATGCGGTTACTGCACACCAGGCTTCATAATGTCCGGAGTAAAACTACTGGAAGAGATTCCACACCCATCACGCAGCCAGGTCCAACAAGCGATTACAGGTAACCTATGCCGCTGTACAGGTTATTACAAAATAATCGAGTCGATTGAAAAAGCTGGACAAGAAACCTAAGGGGTTTCTTACCCGCAAATCCTATGGAACGGACAATCCCTACCACCGAATCTGAAGAGATAGAGCTTTACCAGCGTACCTATTACTCGCTTTTACGCACAACTGCGGAAGTAAAAATCCGCTCTCTTGAAGAAGTCCATTCGAGCATCATCTCATTGCTGCATCCAAAAGCCAGGGATGACCAACCTGATATGTCGGCATTTATCTACAGCTTGCTGCGGCTGCCTCCTGAAATGCCTGAAATTAAATTGGTGGTTCTTGGCCAGAGTATAGATGTCTTTGAGCGAGCAGGGTTTGGAGATATAACGTCATGGAGAGAGACGTCGGCGGTAGCCAGACGGCGGAGATGTTTTTTCGATAATGAAGATACGCTGGCATGTTTTATTGCCAGTCGTTCTGATATTGATGATGTCTTACCACTGTTGACCTCATTCCAGATCGAATGGAATAAATTACATAAAAAGCTGCAAAGGATTCCAGCTTCAATTTCCCTGGACGAATTATTGGAAGATGATCTCGGATATTCTTCGCTTGCTGATTTTTTAGAAATCCCTTCTGAGGATATCGATCGTTTATATGCAATATGGGATCAGGAATTTGGGTTCTATTTAGAAACAATTGCCGAGACATCTTGTGATCTCAGGATCCGCCTGTTAAGTGGTTCACTCAGCGCTTACCGCCGGGCGACCCATGCCTGGTGGGATTGTATTGTTGCTGAGATACCTGAAATTGAAGAAAGACCGATTTATTTTGTTTCCAGCAACACTCACAGCCTGCGAAATATCATCTCGGGATTTGCGCAAACACAGAAAGATGAACTGCTCCACTATCTTGAAAAACCTGGAAATGCTGGTCTGCTAAATGAGTGGAAGGATATACAGGCGGAAAAAGTGCCGTCCAGCTTGGAGAATTTTTATTATTATGTACTGAGGAAATATAAACAAACTCCAGAGGGGAGTGCTCTGAAAGATAAACAATTGAAACACGAGATTGAAGGCGGTGTATATCGGATTCCTAGCAAAATGTCATTCGATGTTGAAGTCCAGGTAATCGAATTATCCAAGGTGAAGACCGAATTTCTGGATCCAAGAATCAAGAATGAACCCTGGTTTAAAGCGATCACGTTGAGTGATGCATTGATCCTAAATTTAAACTATCCGCTAGGAATGGCGGCTTATAATATTCTCTCTGAGGTGTCCTTTCACAATGGCTCAATCCTTGGTGTATATATCATGGGAAAAGCTGCTACTTTAAACGGAGTCATCGGTGATGTGATGATTTCCAATGTGGTGCATGATGAACATTCCCAAAACACATATCTATTCCCTAATTGTTTTACCGCTGCGGATGTACTTCCAGACCTGGTGTACGGCACAGTTTTGGATAACCAGAAAGCAGTTACTGTACAGGGGACATTCCTGCAAAACGCTAGTTATATGGATGTTTTTTACCGGGAGGGTTATACAGATATCGAAATGGAAGCCGGTCCATATCTCTCAGCAGTATATGAGATGTATCGCCCAAACAGGCATCCGGTTAACGAGATTATCAATTTATATGAACTGCCTTTCGACCTGGGGATTGTCCATTATGCATCTGACACGCCGCTGAGTAAAGGAAAGAATTTAGGAGCTGGAAGTCTCTCTTATTTTGGAATGGATTCCACTTATGCAGTGACAATCGCCATACTCAGGCGAATTCTTCAACAGGAACACGACCGCCTTGGTCTCGACTGAAATTCACACACGATTTTTCATATCCTAACCTCATCTATTATCTATAAACTTATCAACCATCCGAAGCCCTTCATCGATAATATTAAAACCATCTTCCAGTTGTTCTTGCGTAATGATTAATGGTGGGATGATTAATATCGTGTGCTTGTGTGTGTAAAGAAAGAGTCCCTGTTCGAGGAAGAAATTCCGTAATCTACCCATCACCGGACCTTCACTGGTATCCGTTAAAAGCGGTTCCTTGCTGTCTCGATTGCGCACCAACTCAATCACTCCGAACAAGCCAATCGAGCGTACATCACCGATCGACGGATGGCGTTCTCCAAGTTCTGTCAATTGGTGCCGCAAAGGGACTCCCATTTTAGCTGAATGCTCAATGAGATGGTCTTTTTGCAGCACATTGATATTGGCGATAGCCGCTGCTAGGGATATCGGATGTGAATTGAAGGTTAATCCTCCTTGATACACTCTTTCAGAGAAGAAATCTGATATTTCAGGCCGCATGGCTACGGCACCGAGGGGCGCATAGCCTGATGTTAATCCTTTTGCCATGGTCATCAAATCAGGGACAACATTCCAGTGGTCAACTGCAAACCATTCACCCGTTCGGCCAAAACCGCTCATAACCTCATCGGCGATCAGGAGAATTTCGTAACGGTCGCAAATCTGCCGGATTCCTGCCATATATCCCTGTGGCGGTATGATTACTCCGTTGGTTCCCGTTACTGGTTCCACGATCACTGCCGCGATGGTTTCCGGTCCTTCGAGGTGGATGATTTCTTCAAGGTGATTTAAATAATCAAGGGAGAACTCCGACTCTGGTATGTCTTCTGTGGTGCGGTGGAATGTCGAGCGGTAGCGGTATGGATCAAGGAAATGGACGACACCAGGCATTAAATTCGGTTCCCAAGCTAACCGCCTTTCATCCCCGGTCAAAGCCATGGCACCGGCGGTTGCTCCATGGTACGAGCGGTATCTGGCAAGAATCTTGTGCTTTCCGGTATAAGCTCGCGCTAATTTAATTGCATTTTCATTAGCATCCGCACCACCCAGCGTGAACAAAAATTTATTCATATCCCCTGGTGTGATCTCGGATAACAGTTTTCCTAGAACAGCCCGCGGCCGGGTTGCCATATGTGGGCCGGTGAACGGAAGTTTTCGGGCTTGTTCGACAATAGCTTCAATTACGCGCGGATCACTATGACCTATATTGACGCACATTACAGTAGAGTTGAAATCCAGGTAGCGTTTTCCGTTGATATCCCAGAAGTAAACTCCCTGCGAATGATCGATAGGAATTGGGGTTACTTTGGATTGTGCGGACCAGGTCCAGAATGTATGCTGCAAGGATAAAGACAGGATATCTGATTCAAGGATTTCATTCATTTTTTTCTCAATTTGAAAATCTTATTTTTATATGTTAACATGAAAGCACAGATGTGAGCATTTATTTTTGTAATTGAAGAAAGAAATGGGAACAAGTATTATTATTGTTAGATTTCAGCGAAAGGTTATAATTAAACCAAACAGCAATCATCAGACACTATGTATTTGATGGATGGTTTGCATAAAAGTTGTCCCACTTACTTTTGTACCGCGCGTTTTGCGGGAGCATTGCGTAGCATTCCTATGGTTCGAGCAGTATGCCTGCGGTTAAGCGAAGCGACCAGATTCTTCCTCAAAAGAGGCACTTCGTATCACTCCCAAAATTTCAGGGATTAAAAAATCATTTACCTGAAGGTGCATGGTGTCAGAATGATGATCAATTTTAATCTAAGAACTGATTAGTAGATTGATTTATATATTCTAAGGAGATTTTATATGCACCAATTATTTCTAGATTTGCATAATATTGTTCGCTGGGTTGTTTTGATTTTAGGAATCATCGCTTTTGTAAGAGCTTTAATTGGATGGCTTGGTAAACGTAATTGGGTAGAAACCGATCGTAAAATTGGTTCGTTTTTCACGATATCAATTGATATTCAATTATTGCTTGGACTGGCTTTGTTTCTAATTTTCAGCCCGATTACTCGGGCTGCATTCCAAGATTTTAGCGCTGTAATGAAAATCGATGATCTGAGATACTTCACAATCGAGCATACTTTCTTTATGCTCCTGGCAATCGTATTTGCCCATGTTGGGAATGCGATGACCAAGAAAGATATCGCAGACGATTCAAAGTATAAACGCGCAGCCCTGTTTTACGGGTTGGCATTATTGTTGATCTTATTAGGCATGCCGTGGGTACGTCCACTGCTGCCTGGTCTAGCGTAATATTCACTGCAACAAAATATTTTTTTCCCAGTATCTTAAATTAAAGGTGAAACAACAATCTATAGTTAACCTAGCTTTTACGGCTATCGATGTCGTCTTACAAGTTCCTCCATTACCTGTGATAATTTCAAATTACGAGAGGACAGTAGGACCAGACTGTGATAATACAAATCAGCGATTTCTTCAATCAACCTTTGATCACCCTGCCCTTTCGCTGCTAGGATTACTTCCATAGCTTCTTCGCCTACCTTTTTCAGGATTTCGTCTTCACCTGCATATATCAATTTTGCTGTGTATGAATCAGGCTGCGGGTTTTCCTTGCGGTCCTCAATAATTATAAAAAGGTCTTCAAGCATAATCTAACTCCAGGTTGCGGTAAAAACAACTGACTTCTCCTGTGTGGCAGGCAGGTCCGGCTGGTTTTACTTTCAATAGCAGCGTATCGGCATCACAATCAACCAGGATTTTCTCAACAAACATAAAATTCCCAGATGTTTGCCCTTTATGCCAAAGTGTTTTCCGGCTCCTGCTCCAAAAATAGGCTTCTCCGGTTTTAACCGTCAACTTTAATGCATCCTGATCCATCCAGGCTACCATCAGCACTTGTTTGTTGACTGAATCCTGTACAACTACAGGGATCAGGTTTTTATCGTTAAAATTAATTTCTGCGAGCGGTATTGGTTTTTTCATATTCCCACCGGTCTTATTGATATTCCACATTCAAGGAGATACTGCTTAACTGTTCCGACCGCCATCACATTGTCATGGAAAAGGGATGCAGCCAGCGCTGCATCTGCAACCCCATCTTGCAGGACCTCAGCAAAATGATCTAAACTGCCTGCTCCACCGCTGGCAATGATTGGTACGTTGACAATATTTGCGATGGTTCTGGTCAGTTCAATATCATATCCTGCCATGGTTCCATCTGTGTCCATACTTGTCAACAGGATTTCACCAGCGCCAAGTGAGGTGCCTTCATTCGCCCATTCTGCAGCATCGATGCCGGTAGGAGTCCTTCCTCCATTGATATAGACTTCCCATTTACCGTTATCCAGGCTCTTGGCATCAATGGCGAGTACGATACATTGACTTCCGAAGCGAGTCGCACCTTCATTCAGAAGCTTTGGATTGAGAACAGCCGCGGTGTTGATGCTAACTTTATCGGCGCCAGCTAAAAGCGCATTTCGGATATCTTCAATATTTCGAATTCCTCCTCCCACTGTGAGTGGTAGAAATATTTCATCCGCAACTTTTCGGACTACCTTTAATGTGGTTTTATTCCCTTCTGGACTGGCAGATATATCCAGAAACACCAGTTCGTCAGCTCCCATACGGTCGTAAATACGAGCATTTTCGACCGGATCCCCCGCATCTCTCAGATTAACAAAATTGACGCCTTTGACAACCCGCCCGTCTTTTACATCAAGACAGGGGATAATTCGTTTAGCGAGCATAGGATAGTGCCCCCTCGAGTCCAAATTTCCCCTCATATAAAGCCTTCCCGATGATCACACCATATAATCCGGACTGGCGGACCGCACGTATTTCATCGAGAGAGGATATGCCTCCGGAGGCGATAACACGTAATTTCGTGTCTTCAGCGAAATTTTTGGTACCTGCCAGGTCTACGCCGCCTAGACCACCATCCATTTCGATATTGGTGTAGACACAGGTTCTGACGCCTAATTCAAACATGTCTTTCCCAAGTGAAACGGGATCGATTGGGGTTTCTTTTTTCCATCCATGGGTGTGAACATACCCGTGTTGAGCGTCGAGAGCTAAACCAATACGGTTTTCTCCATATTTGTTAATCGCTTCGAACACCAATTCCGGTGAATTTACAGCTACTGTCCCCAAAACGACCCGGCTGACTCCTGTATCAATGGCTTTTTCCACATCAGACATTGTTCGCAGCCCACCCCCGAATTGGATATCTATTTTACTATTCCATCTTCTCGTGTTGTATATGATTTGTTCGAGAGCGATCTGGTTTTCCTTACCTTTTTCACCAAAAGCGCCATCCAGATTGACCACATGCAGCCAGCTTGCGCCAGCCTCGATCCACATTCGGGCAACCTCCCCTGGATTTTCATAATAAGTCTTCTGCTTTGATGGATCCCCTTGAATGAGCCGCACGACTTTACCGGCGCGCAAGTCAATGGCTGGGAATATTGTAAATTGGCCCGTATTATTCATGAACACAGCTCCACAAAATTGCGCAGAATCTTTAAACCAATTTGCTGGCTCTTTTCTGGATGGTACTGCACACCATAAAGGTGGTCCTGTCCGACGACTGAGGCATATTCGATCCCATATTCTGTGGTTGCTAATATATTCTCATCTTTTGCAGGGTCACAGTAATATCCATGGTTAAAATATGCATAGCTGCCGGCTTCAATGCCCTCCAGAATGGGTGATGCTCCGATAGGGTTAATCTGGTTCCAACCAATTTGTGGGATTTTTATTGTGTTCCCCTCGAACATGCGGACTGTGCCGGGAAGCAAATTTAAACCATCGACGCCAGGCGCTTCATCACTCCCACCGAATAAGAGCTGCATCCCCAAACATATACCAAGAAAAGGCTTCGTCTGATTTACAGATTCGATGATTGGATTGACCAGATCCCTTTCAACCAAACCCGACATCCCATCACCAAAATGACCAACACCTGGCAGTACGACTTTTTCAGCAGCAGCTATTTGATCAGCATCAGAAGTTAAGGATACCATTCCTCCCACACTGGCAAGCGCCTTTTCAACTGAGCGTAAATTGCCGACACCGTAATCAATTAAAGCGATCATGTAAGGTTGCCTTTTGTGCTGGGTATTCGATCCCCTCTTTTCGACTCAAAACTGGTAGCAATGTTCAGCGCTCTTCCGAGTGCTTTAAACAATGCCTCAGCCTTGTGGTGATCATCTTCTCCATAAAGCACTCTGGCGTGTAAATTACAGCGGGCGGTGACTGCCAGCGATTGGAAGAAATGAGGCACCAGGCTTGTGGCCATCCCGCCAACATAAGGAGAGTGCCATTCACCATGAAAGACTGTATACGGTCTTCCGGAAAGGTCGACCGCAACAAACCCGAGCGCTTCGTCCATCGGCACATACATCGATCCCATCCTAGTAATCCCTTTTCTATCAGACAGCGCTTTGTCAATTGCCTGGCCAAGGACTAATGCACAATCTTCCACAGTATGATGGGGGTCGACTTCTAAATCCCCCTTACATTTAATTTTGAGATCAAATAGACCATGTAGAGCCACATGATTTAACATATGATCGTAAAACCCAATCCCTGTGTCTATTGAGGCTAACCCGCTTCCATCGAGGTTAATTTCCAGTTGGATATCGGTTTCATTTGTTTGACGTTGAATTTCTGATATGCGCATTTTTACTCCATTTTTTTCAATTGATTAATTATTATGTCTGTATCTGCCGGTTTACCAATACTTATGCGGATGTGATCATCAAGTCCAGGTTTTTGAAAATGGCGAATTATAATCCCTTGTTTTGCGAGTATGGTTTTTATGTCTAGGGCATTCCGTCCGATAACTTTACAAAGGATAAAGTTCGCTTGAGATGGATATGGATCAAGCCATGGGATATTCTTGAGAAATGAGGAAAATCGCTCTCTTTCAGTAACAATCCGATCCCGGTTTCCCAGGAGTTTATCCAGATTTTGGAGTGAAATTATTGCTGCAGTTGAGGCAGCAACCGAGACATTGTATGGTTGTTTGATCTTCCAAAGGTGAGATAATAAGTCCTTGGGAAAAACACCATATCCGATCCGCAAACCAGCTAAACCTGCCCATTTACTGAACGTCCTCAGAACGATTAAATTCTGGTATTCATTTGTATAATGGAGCATGCTTGATCCCGGTGAAGCGAAATCAATATATGCTTCGTCGATTACGACATACAAAGGTTGTTTTAAAAGTTCAAACAATAATTCTTCTGGCAGTAATCCCCCATCCGGATTGTTCGGAGATGCAAGAAACAGGAGTTTTGGTTTATATTTTTTGACAGCTTCCTCGATCCTGGTCAAGTCAATCTCGAATTGGGCGTTACGAGGGATCGTAATCATATTAGCGTTATTCACGCCGCCATCAAAATCATACATTCCGAATGTCGGCGGGCAGTCTATCATAATGTCGCCAGGGTCAAGTGATACGCGCATTATTAGATCGATCAACTCGTCTGCTCCCGCACCAGCTAGTATGTTTTCAGCAGGAACTTTATGATATTCAGAGAGCGCATTACGCAGGTAGCGGCTCTCAGGGTCTGGATAGATATTTATATACGGCAGATTGGCCAGCGCAGCATAAACCTCTGGAATGGGACCGTAGGGATTTTCATTCGCATCCAATTTGACAATTTTCTCGATGGGTATATCTAATTCATCCGATAAGACTTCAAAAGGCACGATTGGTTCGTATGCCGGTATATTAAGGATGTGGTTCCTGATGAAAGGTATTTCGCTTTTCATTTTTCTGATAATTCACGGTATTTTGCTGCGGCAGCATGAGCAGTCAGTGATTCCGCTTTGGCAAACTCTGCAGCTTTAGAACTTAAACGCTGACTTGAATTTTTGTCAAGCGCGACGACACTGGATATCTTCACAAAATCCATCACATTCAGCGGAGAAGCAAATCGAGCAGTGCCGCCGGTGGGCATAATATGGCTTGGTCCAGCGATATAATCTCCGAGCACTTCAAAAGAATGTTCGCCTAAGAAAAACCCACCCGCATTATTAATTTGCTTTGCCAATGTAGAAGGATCTTCAACTGATAGGCATAAATGTTCTGATCCGTACTCATCTGCCAGTTCGACAGCGGTCTCTAAATCAGGCGTAAGAACGATGCCACCCCGGTTGGTCAGCGACTGCTGGATGATCTCGGAACGAGAAAGTTCCTGGACTTGTGTTTCTAATTCTTTCAAAACTGATTCTGCCAGGGAACGATATGGGGTTAGCAGAATAGCGCTTGCCAGAATATCGTGTTCTGCCTGAGCAAGCAAATCAGAAGCGACCCAGGCTGGATCAGCCGATTGGTCTGCAATTACCATCGTCTCTGTAGGACCAGCCAGTCCGTCAAGACCTACAATTCCGAAGACTTGCTGTTTTGCCAGCGTGACGAACAGGTTTCCAGCGCCGACGATTTTATCTACCTTCGGGATACTTTCAGTGCCGTACGCCATGGCTGCGACCGCTTGAGCTCCCCCAACCTGGAAAACTTCGCTGACACCGCATAAAAATGCTGCGGCTTTAATCGAAACATGCGGATCAGGGGGCGTACAAACCACTATTTGTCCTACTCCAGCGACTTGAGCTGGAATCACTGTCATAAGTAAAGAGGATGGCAAGGGGGCAGTACCTCCCGGTACATAAACACCAACCCGGTTTATTGGAGTAACTCTTTGACCAAGCTTGCCTCCGAGTGTTTGCGTCTCCCAATTGGGCAGAGGCTGTAATTCGTGAAAAGCACGAATTCGATCTGCTGAAACTTTCATCGTTTGCATTAGCGAATCAGGCATGGATCGATAAGACTTCTCTAATTGGGACTTGGGAATTCTTAAATCAGTGAGATTGGTCTTATCCAACAAAGTTGACCATTCCCGGATTGCATCGTCTCCGCCTGTTCTAACCGATGCAAGTATACTTTCTACGGCCTTGTTGGGAGTATAACCAGGCCCAAATAGGCTTTCAGTGCTTTTTATTACACTTTCGGGGTAGTCAAGAATGGCTTGTAAATCGCGGCGAAGAATTGTTTTTTTTGCAGTTTCAACATCATAAATCTTTATCATTTGACCTCCAATGCTGCCAGCATTGCTTTGTATGCCAGTGGTTCTTCTTCAAAAATGTAAGTAACCGGTGTAACCACAACTCCGCTGCCGCCAACTTCACGAATCTCCTGTATTGCCTGGTGTAATTGGTCTTTTCGGATGATCAGGTGAACAGCATACCAGTTTTTACTTTCCTGATTGATCACCTGCGATATGGTGGGTCCTTGAAGACCTCCGATTACCGTCTTTGAAAACATTTGTTTTGCAATTGAATCTGGTGATTCTCCTCTGATATTTGCAAAAATGGATACATTTTCTGCTGCCCTTAGATGAGCGACTATGAATTCAAGAAATTTTTTGGCGACCCTTAAAACTTCTGGTCTGGTTTTCAGAGCATTGCGATTAGCTATCAGACAAGCTTGAGATTCTAAGATCAAACCATCATTTAGAACCTTCAACCGGTTATCCCTTAGTGTTGTGCCAGAGGAGATTAAATCAACAATTACATCTGCGTAACCAATCGTAGGTGCAATTTCAAGTGTCCCTTCTGCAGGAATCATGCTTAATTCATTAACGCCTGATCCTTTAAAAAAAGACTCTGTCAGGTATGGGAATTTCGTGGCGACTCTGATTGGCCGCTGTTTTGTTTCCTGCCATTTGACTAAATCTGAAATCGAATTGACCGAAGTCCAGATTTCTGGGACAATGACATTTAACGTACAATATCCAAATCCCAATTCATTCAGAAGGACTAATAGTTCTCCATTGTTGTGCTCTTTTTCTGAAAATATGTCCCAGCCTGTGATACCAAAATCAATGCTGCCGTCTCGGACACTGGTAACGATGTCGCCCACTCTTTGGAAGAGGACGGTTAAATTCTTTAGATTAGGGATCGCTGCTTTGTACTGGCGCGGATTTGGCTTGTAGACTGGGAGCCCAGCATTTGATAGCAGTGAGAGCGAATCTTCTGAAAGGCGGCCTTTACTCGGTAACGCAATTCTTACTTCTGAACGATCTTGTGACATCAATTCCTCCAAGGACTTAGATTTCAGCCATCAAAATTTGGTAATGATTCTTTTAAAAACATCTGTAAAACAAATGAATCTGACATAAAAAACGCTCCCGGGGAGGGAGCGTTGAATTATTTCACTAGCAAAAATCTATTTATCTTAATTCACAATTGAACGCAGCCCGACCCGATCTGTTTACCGGTATGATGAAAATGGATATGATGATAATGAGAAAACGGACTGTTCAATGTCATGGGCAGTATTCTAGCATAGATTGATTATATTCTCAAGTAAATAAAATATAGATGCGCCCCAATCTTTAGGTTCAATTGGAACGCATCTTGGTTACCGAATGAGTAGGATTATTGTTCGATGTAATTCGCTTTGAGCGCGTTGTGAATGTAATTCTCTAACAAAGGAGCGTATTCATTGATGGTGAAATTGTGTGAGGTGAATGTTTGTAATGTCAATCGTCCATCAACACAAATTGTGACTGTGCCAAAGGCATTCGTATCGGTCGCTTTTGTGCCGATGAGCAGTGCAGCATCACTGTTTGGAGCTTTCTTCATCAAATCACCGACATCATATTCGTTTGCCCAGTAACTGGTCGTATCGGTAAATTTCAGTCCGCTGTTAGGGTCATTCAAAACGGGATGAGCGGAATCCAATGGGTACAAAACCATCCCTTGTGGAGGAATTCGTATCCAGTTTTTATCGAATTGAACGCCGCATTTTGCCAACAGTGCATTGGATGAACTTTTGTATGTTTTATCGATAAACCATACTTCCAAAATTACCGATGACCCTTCTTCTAGGGCATCCATCGCATAATTGAAAAACTCACCGGGCACACTCTTTCCATGGTTTTCAGAGGCAATGACCACTAAATCCCAGGGTTTTCCATTCGGAGCTCCGGAAACCAGCTCCGTTTTCAAGTTGCCCTTCGCGCTACCCACATCATGATAGTTTAATCCCATTCTGTCCAAAGTTTCGCGGTAGTATCTCAATGCTCCCGGATCGTGGTGAATGTCCTCATATAAAAGGATATTGGCATTTTCATACATCGAATCCACATCTATTATTGGTTCAGGTTGAGGGGGTTCAGTTTCAGAAACACTTTCAGTAGGAGCGATTTTGATTAGAACCTCTTCCGTGGGAGTGGGTTCTTCAATTTGTGCAGGTTGGGTTTCTACAGGTTGTTCCGGTTGGGTTTCTACTGGGATGACTTCAGTGGGAGGCTTTTGAATTTCCAAAGACTCAACTGGGCTTAAACTCGGCTGTGAGGCAACCATTTCTGCCTGCCGTGCAAGCACCGTTTGTTGAATGCTTAATGCGATCTGCGTTTCCTTTAAGGAAGGATCAATGGTAGATAACATTCCGCATGCGGATATCAACAAGCATAGAATGGTAAGGGAGCCAACTTTAATGCCCAGCCGCGCGAATTTTCGATAGGCAGAAGCGATTGAGAAATTGATCATATCTTTATAAAATCAGGACATTATTGAGAAGACATGAAGAAGCTTTTTAATGCATATGTAATCATATTCTCCCACAAAGGTACGATCTCCTCCATCGCGAAGTCATGTGAACTATGTGTTTGGATGATAAATTTACCTCCATTACACACAGCCAGGGTGCCATGAGAATTCTTTTCGGTAGCGATTGTACCCAACAAAAGTTCAGCATCATCTTTCTTGCCGGAAAGTTTCATGAAATCACCCAGATCACCAAACCAATATACGGCGACGTTTGTAAATCGAATATTTGAATTGGGATCATTAAAGATGGGATGATCGCTCTTACCAGGTAGAGGCCAATTGATGTAATCGTTCAAGGTTCCTGTTTTGTTGACGTAATTGGCTTCAAATTCAACACCACAGCGAGACAATGTCTTGGATAATTCGCCTCTGGATATCCGGTCCATGTACCAAATTTCAAGGATGACTGCAGAACCAGCATCCAAAGCCTGGTTGACATATGTGAAATACTCGCCTGAAACATTGGATCTAACTTCAAGGGCGAGAATTACCAGGTCCCAGGTTGAAGAAAGCAAGTCCGATTTCAACCATCCCTTAGCGCTGCCGTCGTC
>Ga0180438_10007054_pt1 | contig 14885 bp, 9 predicted proteins | sample SS_ome_12_FD_132455 | JGI IMG/M metagenome (GOLD analysis project Ga0180438, IMG submission 132455) | Hypersaline lake sediment archaeal communities from the Salton Sea, California, USA - SS_3_D_2 metaG | ecosystem: Environmental > Aquatic > Non-marine Saline and Alkaline > Hypersaline >...
GTCAGCTACGTGCTGCAGATCCGGTACGAAGGCGACACCGATTGGACCAGCTATGCCACGTCTGACACGACGTACGTTGACGTTCAGATCGATCTGTTCGTCCCCGTCCAGGCACGCGTCGCAGGAGTCGACGCCCAAGATCGCCAGGGACCATACTCTGAACCTTCCGAGTGGTACGTGGCTGATTTCGGTCCCCCTGCAGCTACCCTGGCACCCGAATGGGTCATTGACACTCCGACACCTGCACCCAAGCCCTTGCCCGAGCTCCCCGACCTAGACAGCAAGCCTGTACGATGATTGGGTGCCCCCGCTCACGCGGGGGCGCTCCCTCAGATACGCCCCGCAGCAACTCCCAGCAGCACCAGTAACGCAGGCCAGATCACTTCCCAGGTTGAGACCTGAGTTTGCTCTGCGTACTCCTGCCAGTAGTACAGCCGCTCCTGCCACTCCGTCTCCCGGCTGACGAGCACAGAGTCGCGCTCAGCGAGACGATTCTCTAGCAGCATGATCCGTAAGTCCTGCTGATCGATCGTACGCGTGGCTTCGCGCAGCAGGCTCTTGGGCACGATCTGCATGCTGTCCGGCAGCACAGCCTCTAGCGTAGGGTCACCCGGCACCTCTGGAACGTCGGCGACGACGGAGCCGCTCAGCAAGATCAGCAGCAGGATCATCAGTGTGAGGTCGATCGGTGACTTCCATGATCGCAGCATCGTCTGCTTCCTCTCGCCTCTGAGCGGCCTCAGATTCGCGCCTGCGGGCCTCGCGGCTAGCCCGGTCCAACCCCAGGCCCAAGCCCCGTCCGGCAGAACTGGAGCGGCCCAGTACGCCCAGCTTGCGCAGGATGAGGAGCGCGGCCACGACACCGCCTCCTAATCCAACTAATTGTAAAATATCTGGAGGATTCATCAGGAACCCCCCGAGCCGCCCAGGATCTTGAGCCGGGCGATGTCCTCCCACGCGGCCCCGAAGACGTAGGAGCCCACGCAGGTGATCACTGCGACCAGGGACGTGACGCCCAGGGCGATGGCCAGAGTGCTGTCGGTACCGTAGATCACAGCCCCATAGGCTAGCCAGCAGGTGATGGCCAGACACACGGCGCAGACGATGAACATGAAGGTCCGGCGGATGGTCCAGCTGGTCGGGGGTAGGTTAAGGTCGCTCATCCATGACCTCCCAGACTTCGGCCCTGAACGCGTCCATGTTGAACGCCCGGCCAGGGCACGTTTTCGTTACACCCTCGTGCTCGCGATGTCCGTAGATCTGGCGGGGTACCAGACCGAACTGATCACACCACGGGATGATGACGCGCTTGATGGCCTCGACGATCATGCTGCTCGGAGGAGGAACCTGATCGTAATGGCCAACAAAGCAAATGCCGAGGGTGCTGTTGTGCCCCTTGGCATGCGCACCGTAGCGAGACGTAGGACGCCCGAATATGCACGCTACGCCCCGCTCGGTACGCTCGACTACCGCGTGGTAGCCGATATCGCTCCAGCCGTTGACCTCGGTGTGGTACCGAACGATGGCTGGGAAGTCCAACACGCCCTGGTCAGGCGTAGCTGAGTGATGAACGGTGATGCCCGTAGGTCTTATTAACTTACCCATCATGCCTCATCAATCTGATTTGGGTGGCCAACATTTCCATCTGGACTGTGTTCTTCTCTATGGCGGTCATCAAACTACGCAACGTCTCCAGTAAGTCGCGCACTTCGTCGCGGTCCTTCCACTGGCATTCGAACCGGCCGGATGCAATCATGTGCTGCACCGACTCGGTATAGTCGTGGATATCCTTCACCATTTCATGGTGCAGAATATCAGACGCACTAGAGAGTACTGCTTTATTGCCGTTTCCGTTTTCGGCTCGCTTGGTTAAGAAAACGATCTTCCCAACATCTAAGAGTTTCCAGATGATCATGAGCGAGAACCCGAGCAGCCCCCACTCTGCAGCGCCAGCTGGTTGATCAAGCATTTTTACCAATTCTGGCCGTGGATCATATTGAGCGTCTCTAGCTCTTCTACGATCTCATTTATCTTTCGCACCTGCAGTTGGAGCAAACGCGGCAATGCGTGGGTCATGACGGTACGTCGCGCGATGCGATTCAGGTCAGGAGGTAGTACACCCTCATCGATGGCAGTCTGGAGGAGGCGTTCAAACTCAGCACTATCGCCAGTGTTAATGGCATAGGTGAACTCTTCCGAGATCCGCTGGCGATAGAACGCTTTGCGCTTGAGCTCGTTCTGCAGTGCATCCCAACGCGCCTTCTCCAAGTTGGCGTTGGTGGACCGCAAGCCGGTCAGGATGCTCATCATGTCAGATGGTTGGCCATCCTCTGTGATGAACCCCAATGGGATGTCCGCAATGTTCTCCAGCACAGAACGATCATCGTCCCACTCGAACTGGCCGAGCTCTAGCTCGCGGATCATGCCGAAGGGCCGCTCATCTTCGCCAGTCACGAGTTGCTGGCGACTGCGTTCCCAACTCATGACAGCAGTGTACAGCGGAATGACCATCGCAGCCTGCTCCCCCGCGCGCAGGAACAACTCGTTGATGCGTTTCGGATCGCCTTCACCCTTGAAGAACTTGGAGACTTCGGCCGCAATTTGCAGCATCGTAGTGAAGTTCTCCGTCAGGATGGATTGCGTGTCTATGTCCGTGACGCCGGGAACTTGCACGTACTGGCCGAGGTCGATGCCATTAGCATTACCCAACCTAGTCAACGCACCGGCGTACGCCATATACCGCGCAATGTACCCAGGGTTCTCTCGGTACAACCACGCCAGCGTCTCCGCTTGCTTGAACGGGAACATCAAGAACTGCGTCGCCGCAGTGGTGCCAGACTCGGTGAGTCGACGGAAATATGGCGATCGACCAAACATGCCGAATCGGTGGTTGATGTTCTGCGTGATGTGCGCAGCTTCGGAGATGAACGAGCCCAGCATGTTTGCTTCCGCCACTTCATCGATAGACTTGAACCCGTACAGGCGCATCATCTCACTAAAGCCCGCGTTGAACGCCCAACCACGAATGGTGTTCTCAGTGAACTGCAAGCTGGGAGTTCCAAGCGGCACGCTGGACATGACTTCGCTGAACTTCTGGATATGTCGTGCTGCGTCGCTACCAGAATGCGGGTCAATCAGCTTGGAGAAGTGGTCGCGAATACCGCCAAGCTCTGCGGCCCTGGCCAGCTGTGGATCAGCTAGACGTACGACACCTTCGACGTTGCCCCACCATCCGAAACGCGCACCTGACGTTGCTAATCCGGTAGCTATTGCCATGGGGAAGTATCGACGGTTACCGGCCAGTGCACCCATGTACGTCAATGTGCTGGCCGCGTATATCGACCATGTACCTTCTCGCGTGCGCGGGGGCTTAGGAAGTCCTTGCCTGCGTCGAACTCTATCAGCTTATCGCTGACGCCGGGAACACGTCCTTCGCGATTCAGTGCCTGTTCGGCAACCACCATGCCGCGTCGCCAAGCCTCGCGATTAGCAAAGATGTTCTCTATGACCGAGCCCATCTGCGACGGCTTGCCCTGCATCAGATCAATCAGATTGCTGATGTAAGAGCCAGCCCAACGCATGCCCGGCTCGTTCTGAATGGCTCCCTGTACCGCACGTAATTCCTCCAGCACAGGCTGGATGTGCAGCTTCTGTGACGCACCGCGAATGTAGCGGTCAGTGGCGCGTACGATGTCCACCGGCATGTCAACCTGATCGCGCATTCGATCAAGCAGCCACGGACTGAAGATCTCTTCGTTGGCTGGGATGCCTTGCAGCGAAGGATCCAACACGCCGGGGGAATGCGGCGAGTCAAGCGTGTGCGAGATGTAGCCAACCAGCGTACGGTCGGTATTCCGCAGTCCCTGCTTGTCCGCCATGAAATCGTATCCAGCACGCAACCGGCGCAGCGACCGCTTCTCCTGTGCGCTCAGCTTGTTCCATGCTGCGATGTACTGCGGAGACTCCGGCGGGTAATTCATCAGCTGGCCCCAATGCATGGCCAGTTCTTCAATGACATTACCAGCCTCATCGTAAAGACCGATTGCTTTGAACTCAGCTTGGAAGTACGCAGTGAGGCGATGCATCTCGTACTCTTGCGCCAGCATCGCGTTTTCCAAGCGACGCATCATGCGCGGATTGATAGATTCCAACGCCCACCCGACTTCACGGAACGGACCAAGCAAGAACGAGATCGGACGCCAATTGTACGCCTGCGGGTACAACCCCGGTGCGAAGAAGTCCGACATCTTCTCCCACATGGACTGCTGCCAACGCGCAGCTTCAACGTTCGTCTTGAACGCATCCTCCCCCAGCCAAACGTTGGGCGCATCACTCATGCCCAGCCGTCCGTAGACACCCTGACTGGTGGCGTTGAAGTACGTGTCGGTTGTCATGCTGCGGATCAACGCGTCGTCCATCTCACCGCCAGCCGCCAGGATCATCGCAGCGTTACCGGCAGACTCGGCTTGGTCCGGCCCAGCAATAACGCGATTGACCTTGGCCACCGGATCATCGATCAGTTCGATGTCAACCAGGGTATCCGGTGTGCGTTTTATGGCTGACAGCCGCGCACTCAGGATGTCCACCTCAAGCAGTGACTGGGGATCCAAGTTCATCCGGTGCATGGCCTCACGCGGGGACAGGTTGCCGTCACGCAGGAGCTCCGCTGTGGTTTCCCACTGCATCAGCTGCTCCTCCGGCGCACCTTCGATCACACCGCGCCGTACGTTTCGACTGATCTCCAGAAGCACTGCTTCACGGGACACCCCCGCGTCGTCAAGATCCGCGTTGAACACCAGATCATCGGATGAATGCTCACGTGCCCACTCAGCACGGCGTTCCATGTCCAGGTCATCAAGTCGGTTCTTAAACTCTACTTCATTCGCAGCCTGCTTTTGTGCCAGCTTCCCCTGAATGATGTCCTCCAACTCGTTTGCCATATGGTCGGGCAACGTGTTGGGGTTGATCGGATCAATGTTCGGGTCTGCTTTACTAGCTGCGTCTAGGTAATGAAACGTTTCTTGTTGACGAACAGTGTTTGCTACAGTCTGCGGCACCATCGGGTAGTTAGGATCAGCAAGAGCCTTTTGGCCTTTCCAAGCCAACAACTCCATCCGAACACGTTTGCGATCTTCCTCAGTGATGAACCGGTAACCCTCAGGGTCGCGCGGGGGTAGATCAGCTGGACGTCCGACACGATCATCAACTTCGATCCTGTCCGGAGCGTACGGCTTGTCCAAGACCACTGCTTCGCGGAACGCTTGATCCAAGCGGCGGTTCAACGCATCTTCAGATTTGCTCTGGAACCACTCGATGGCTTGCTGGACCTGCTTCTGCTCCGCCTCGCTTTGGCGCAGCAACTCGCGGAAATACTTCGGGTCATCGCTAGGACGTAGCGCACCCAATCGACGCTTCAGCAACTCGACACGCATGTCAGCTGTTCGGCCAAGGTTGTGCAGGAAGGTCTCCACACTCTTGACTCGTTCTGCCACTGGCGCTTCCAACCACACACGGCCCATGCGCGCAACCATCACAGGGTTCGCACGAGGGAAATTATTGACCCGAATGGTCTCCTGTGCGCCCTGCGCCAGCTGCTCGCGCAGCGCATACATCTTCAGCTGGTTCTCTTTGGCCTGCGCATACTCCACTCGCGCTGAGTTCCTGCCTTTGACCTGCGACGGTGTGAGGTCGCTGTCGTACACCGTGCGCGGGTACCTGCTCAGCTTCGCGTCTGCGGATGCCACCCAAGCCTCGGCGTCTTCTATTGCACGCCCAATGTCTCTGACACCACCAGTGTGCCGCGCCAGAGCACCCGTCACACGTGCACGTGTCGACGTCGCCAATGCACGTCGTCCCGCACTCACAGCTACGGGAGCAAGATCGCCCGCCAGGAACACAGGGTCTTCAACAAAGTCTGCAATCATAGCACGACCCTTGAATCCCATCTGGTACAGGCGGTTAGTGATGCTATCGCCTAAGGTGTTCACACGCTCGTTGAGGTAGTTCCTGGCTGCTTCATCAACAGCTTCGCGTTCCGGTGTCCCTTCCGGCGGGAGCATCTTGCCGACGTTACCCATGCCGAACAGCTGCGGACCCAACGGATCGAACCCGTAACCAAGCTGGTTATACGCAGTCACCAAATGGCCGGTAAGACGGCGCTCAGTCATGTAATCAGATTCTAGATACTGGCCGGTCTCATCCAACAATTCCTCGTAGTACCGATCAAGTTCCTTGTCTGGCCGGAAGAGCATGGGGAAGAATATGTGCGGCTGGAGACCGTAAGCAAGCAAGCTCATCTTGCGGAACCCGAGACTGATGGCCGCAGGAATGAATGCCTTCTCTTCCTGCTCCTCCTCAGTCTCACCAAGGTTGACGCTCGGCCACAATCGGTTGCGTAGGATCTCCGTGAACGGCTCACCTGAACGTGCACCAAACCACGCTTGCTGCGAGATGCCCCAAGTGGCCTGCCACAAGACATCGAAGATTCCAGCATCCTTTTCCATGTGCTGGAAACGCGCCAGCGCCTCCGTCGTACGTCCAGCTGCGACAGCACGTAGGTGTGCGAACTCCTGATCCATGTTCGGGATGTCGATGCCAGCTTCAGGAATCTCAAGCCGAGTGTCGATAGACGCTGCAATAGCTGGAGCGAATGGATCTAATGCCTCTTCCAACGACGTCTTGAAGTGGCCGGACACCAGATCACGCACAGCATTGCGCGTCATTACCGTGTCGTCGGGCTTGATCTCTATCGCAGACTGCTGCAGAGCCCTGATGTCGTGCTGCGCCTCAATAGCTGCGTCCTCACGCGACAGCCCGTACTTATCCATGTACTTCTGCGTGAACGCTTCCAGGCTGTCTGCCACTGCGATGTCCAGATCAGTCCGCTGCGGCATCATGGGTCGCTCCTCAGTAGAAGCCCACCACTGGCCGGTAGCAGCCGCAGCATCCGCTTCCACTTCCGGCATAACCAGCTGGCCAGCCTGACCAGGAGTGAAGCCGCTCTTCAAGAACTGCCGGAAATCGTACCGGTACTGATTCATTGCTGTCCCTCTTCACTAGGCGCATTGAGTACGCCGGGGAACATCGCGTTCAAGGGGTCGGTCCACGCACGCGGGTCATTCTTAAACGCTTCTACTTTGGCCAAGAACGCGTTGTAATCGAATAGTCCGCTAGCCGTGTCACTGTCACTACGCATCTCCAACACGGTTTTCAACGCAAACGCACGAATCTGACGTGGTGTGAACTTCTGCAGTATCGGGCTGCCGGGCAGTGTATCATCGCCTGCACGTCGCTCCAAGAGGCTGGCCTCCAACTCAGAACGTAGACCGGTGATGCTCTTGTCAGCAGCCTGCTGCTCCAGGCCGCTCAACGCGGGGGCGATGTGCTGCGTATGAGCGATAGCCAACTTCGCCACCCAATCTGGATCTTCACGACTGATGCCGTACGGATCCAAGTATTTCTGCGGAACACCGCCCTGGATGAACTCGTTCAGCGTCATGATGGTGGCCATGGATGAACGCATCTGATTCGCCACCAGTTCTGCAGACACCCCTTCCGCACCCCATCGATCCAACAGTAGCGTACGGTTCTGAACATCTACCTGATCCGGAAATGCCTCCATGACCAACTCGTTAAACGACAGATCCGGATCCTGCAGTACCGGATTAGCTTGGATGCGCTTGGCCAACTCGCCCATTGCAGCCAACTCGGCCTTGGGGATGGTGTCGATCTTGTCGCCTGCTTCCGGTGGTGTCTTCACCAAAGAACCGACGACCTCATGGACCGACTTGCCTTCCAGGATTGCACGACTCCAAGCGAACATGACACTATCACCGGTGAAGGTGTCGTCAGTCAGCAGCTGCAGCCAGACTTCGCGTTCGTTACCTGTCTCAGCGAGCTTGTACATCTCGTCTGACCACTCAACGTCCATTGCACGACCGATCAACGACAGACCGGCCACACGTTGCATAGGCGTGTCAGCATCGTTGATCCAATCGATGCCCATTTCAATCATCTTTTCCTGCCGCGACGTGCGCTGGTCAAGTTCGCGCTTCGCCAGCGGATTGATCGGGATGCGATACCCCGTAGCTCCCCACATGAGCAAGCGCGGATCAACGACCGGTTTGCCAGTATCGGGATCGACGAACGCGTCCAGGTTCGTCTGCATCAACGAGAGCAGCCGCTGGCGCTTCTTATCCAACGCGTTCATGGCCTGCGTGTTGAGCTCGATTGCCGTGTCCTGCTGGTGGCGCAGATGCTTGTTGTACGACTCTGCCCGCGCAGTCTCCTGCTCGACGGCGTTCATCTGACCCTGCATCCAGTCATCTTCCTTGGCCTTCTTCGCGGCCAAGTACGTCTCCAGTCCAGTAGCCGCAGCTTCCAGACCTTGCCCGCTGCCAGTAGCAGCTGCGATACCGCCACCCAGCAATGCGAGCAGCGTCGGGATCAAAGGTGATTGGCCGGGCACAGACTGCGGCACTTCCGTACTGGGCGACATCATCGGCATCGCCAGCATCTGGTCCTGGTTCTGCTGCAGCTGAGCCTGCTGGCTCTGCATCTCGATCAACTGACTGACCAGATCCATGCTGGCAGCCTGCGGATCACCTGCTTGCGCCACGCGATCGCCAAAGCCACCGCTGACTTGCTGCACCATGTCAGTCAGGCCGCTGCCACTGTTCGGCGCAGGAGTCGTACCTGCGACAATGGGTCCAGGATTCTTAGCCATGAGTATCTCCTGTCTAGGTCGGCATCGGAGGTGCTGACGGGCCGTAATACTGCTGAATGGGAGCCATGGGCGATGACGTCATCGGGTTGAACGTAGTTGGCGCTGCCACAGGCTGCGCACCAACGTCTGTGTTGTCAGGACTGGGACCAGCAAAATTGCCCATTGCGCTGCCGAGGAGCCTACCAGCAGCTGCGCCCCAACTAAACGGTGCTTCAGCTGTCTGCGTGATGGTTTGGCCGGTGAGCCGCTCCTGCAGCGACATGCCTGCCAAGCCCTGCGCACTGTTGAGGATCTGATTCAACAGCAGCTGGTTCGCGTTCAACTGCACAGCCGCACGGTTCTGTGCTTGCTGCTGTAGCTGCTGCGCACTGGTGATCTGGTTCTGCAACGCCCCCTGATCCAGGCTTTGCTGCAGCTGGCGGCCGAGCAAGGCTTGGTTGACGGCCTCGATGCTGCTGCCCTCCAACCCACGACTCAGCAGCTGCCCTTCAACTTGCTGCGACATGGTGTCGTAGTTCTGCTGGGCCTGTCCTCGCTGGAGCTCACCAGTCAGTGCTGAGATCTGGCGGATGAACGCCTCATCTTGCGGCGTGATATCCATGCGCCCGCTGGTCAAGCTGCTCATGTCGCCCAGCTGAAGCATGCCACGTTGTGCCAGCTGCTCCAACACGGCACGCATCGACGCTTCCTGCTGGCCCATCTCGTCAAACGTAACACTGCGCGTCTGTGTGGTCTGCTGGCTACCCATGCTTTTCCTCCAGATCAATGCGGACGTGCATGTATGGGAACCCGACCTTCCCACGATGGCGTGCCGCTAATTTGCCGGACACTTCATTGGCCCCGTTGATCGACGCGTACACATACTTGATGCGGTGTTGAGCCAGGACGATACGCACCGCATCTAACAGTTTGACTCCGTAGCCCAGGTTACGATACTCCGGCAAAACGTACAAGTAGTCCAAGTACGCGTGATTGCCTTGCATCAACAACATCACCCCCGCGATCAAACCACCATCATCGTCGTACGCACCGTAGCACGTCACCTCTTCAAAATCGGTACGATCAACGTGCGGGTAGTAGTCGCTCTCTGCGATCACACGAGCGAACTGCACCTTGTCGTATACGTTCATGCTGCGAATTGTAGTCATGCTTCTCCGTGCAGTGTGATGACTGCGTACAACGGCACGTCCAGCCCACTGCTAGATTTGCGAACGCGCATTACTACGTTACCGCTGGTGGTAGCATAATAAAACCCGGTGATTTTATGCATGCGATACGTAGAGTCTGTCGGCACGTCCAGGGTCTCGCGGTTTGTGCTGGCCGGTTCTTTGCCGGTGCCGTCGATGTTAGCTTCCCACCAGAACGTGCCGCCAGGATTGGTAAACGACACGCCGATATCTGGGCTGGTGAACGCCCCAAATACAATCAACGTGCCTTCCATCAAATAGTGCTTGCCAGACGTGACCGGCACACTGAGCACGTCGACGTCTGACGTGGAAGTAATGGAGGTTATAGTTCCGTTGGTGTTGTTGGAGCGAACAGCGCCCTCTACTTGCAGGTCGTTGGATAGTACAAACTCGTCTGCGCTGTCGTCCCAATAGAAGCTCTGGCCAACGGCGCTGCTGCCGTCATAGAAGTAGATGCCGTTGTCGCCGTCTGGTCCGTTGTAGTTGATGTATATATTGGAATCAGCGTAGAGATTTCCGCTGATCCTTAGATCGTTGCTAAACTGGAAGTAGTCAGCACTGTCGTCCCACTGCAGGTACTCACCAAACCGCGATCCGCCGTCGTAGAAGTATATGAACCCATCGCCTTCTGGTCCGTCGTTGTTTACATGGAAATCTCCACCAGCACGGACCTCATCGTCAGAGACGATGTTCGCTCCAGTAATGTTGGAGTCGCATTCTAGCAATCCCAGGATGCGGACGTTCTTGTTGAAGTAGAATTCGTTCTCGCTGTCGTCCCAACGGATGTATGAGCCTGTCGACGAGCCGCCCTCATAGAAGTAGATGTAGCTGTCCCCATCTGGGCCACCATAGTTGACGTGCACATTGCCTCGTCCGTAAAGCTGCCCAGCGATATCTGCGTAATTATCAACACGAAGAAATGAATTTGTTTGCAGTGCTTTGTTGAATGTGAATCTTTCTGTGCTGTCGTCCCACTGCAAGTACGCACCAGCATAACTACTGTTATCGTAGAAGAAGATGTAGCTGTCACCCTCTGGACCGTTGTAGTTGACGTAGACATTATCGTAGCATAGAGTCTGTCCCTCTACACGAAGTAGACCTTCAACTTGAAGTTGGTCAGATACATAGAATCTTGCCGCTGCGTCAGACCACCTAATATTCTGTCCAGTGGCGCTGCCGCCGTCATAGAAGTACAGGTAGCTATCGCCATCTGGGCCAACGTGATTCAAATACACATTGCCATACGACGCCACAAACGATGCGTAAAGCCCGCCACCGTCCTGCAACACCAATGTATCATTAAGCTCAAACCAATTACTACTATCTCGCCACCGCAAATACCGGCCAGTGTCGCTGCCGCCTTCGTAGAAGTAGAGGAAGCCGTCGCCGTCAGCCCCATCACGATTAATGTAGATATTGCTGTTAGCCTGCACGTCGCCTGCTACAACCAGCTTTGCGCTCACCACGAATCGGCTAACGCTGTCGTCCCAAAAAATGCGTTGGTTGGTGGCGCTACCACCGTCGTAGAAGAAGATACTGCTGTCGCCGTCTGGGCCGTTGTAGTTGACGTACACATCGCCGCTAACGGCAAACAGATCGTTGTCGGCACGAATTACAAAGTTATCGGCGTCGTCGCGAAAATACAAACGATCCAGTGAGCCACTGTAGTACAGGTCACCAGTACCAGCACTATCAACAAGCTGCATGCCTACGGACGGATCAGTGCTTTGTAGCTGGAGTGGGAAATCGCTAGACCCATCACGCACAATCGCGCTGCCCTCGACGATAGCCGCGCCATCGACGTTGAGGTCGTCACTGACATTGAGCGTGCTACTGAACGTGGCAGTCAGGTCAGGGTCGCACTGCAGCACTAAGCCGCCGCTGCTGCGCAACTGGATGTTACCGGCCTCGCTCTGCACATAGGCGTTGCCGGTGTCGTCGGTAAGCTGGAGGTAGACGACAGGATCAGTGCTGCGCAGCAACAGAGCTAGGTTGGCAGTGCCAACGTTGAACCGCCCGTTGCCACCAACATCCAGTGGATAGCTGGGACTGGCGTCATTGATGCCGACATAATTGTTGGTCATGTCCCAGTGAATGCCAGCGTTGCTGGTGGTGTAGTCCTGGGAGATGCCCATCTTGGTCATATCACCGGCTACGCCATAGCCGTAGAACCCTCCCAAGATAGTTGTGTTATTGTAGAAGTAGTACCCGCGCGCCCAGCCACCCGTCTCGTTTTGCATATCGATGCTGACACCGCGACGGTCAATATTCATCTCCACTCGACCGTTGGCGCTGCTGTAGTCAGCAAAGACATTGCCTTCTGCAGTAATATTCCCTCCAGCTTCTACGGCTCCGTTAGCAATAAAGCTGCCGTACGAAAGCAGAGTATCTGAAATCTCAAATCTACCGTCGCCATCAATCCATTTAAGCCACGCGCCGGTGAGGCTGCCACCGTCGTAGAAGTAGATATTGCCGTTACCATCAGGGCCGTCTGAATTTACGAATATGTTATTTTCTACATCCAACGATCCTTGGATATTCACCGTATCGTTGAAGTCGAACCTGTTCTCACTGTCATCCCAACGGATACGTCGCCCAGTGTCACTGCCGCCCTCGTGGAAGTAGATCGACTGGTCTTGGTCCGCTCCGCCGTAGCCGATGAACATGTCGTTGTCGGTGATGCGTACTTCTGGCGTTGTGACTCGCGTGTTGGCATTAAAAGAGTCTGCCGTGATGGTAGTCGCACCAGTGATCGCACCACCCGTGTCGAACCCTATGTCGCCACCGATGTCCAGGTTGCCACCGAGGATCAGATTGCCGGTCACATCAACAGTCTGGAACGACGGTGTAGACGTGGTGCCGATGGTTACTGCGCCAGTGGTAGCTGACAACTCGATGTTGTTGCCTGCTGTGACGCTGTTGACGAACGTAGGCTTGTCAGCAAGCTCGCTCCACGTCAGGTCACAGGTGATGGTCACATCGCCGTTGGTGCTGGACAACGAAATGCCAGTGCTGGACGTAACGCTGTTTACCACGTCGTTCGGCAGCCACGTGGTTCCAGTCCACTCGATGACTTGGCCGGTAGTTGCGCCTGTCTGCTGGAGGGCCGACGTTGGATGGTCCTGATCAGTCAACCCCGACAGGTTGCCGTGGTCATTAGGACCAGCGCCGGGCGTCAGTGCAGAGAACCGCCAATCCACGTAGTCGTCGCCATCATCGGTTGCACGGATGCGCGCTCTGGGTGTGTTGGCATAGGCAGTGCGGTGCTCGTAGATCAACGTGCCAAGCGGATGGAACTCCACAAACGGCATCCCGGATTGCACCAGTTGGTTGATCTCGTCGGCTGCACCCTCGCGGGCGGCGGATAGGCTGCCGTATCCGTTTTCGCCCTGGATGACGATGTACGGCGTCGTCGTGCTGTTGGTGCGATAGATGTGAGCCAGCACGTAGTCCTGGTTACCAATGATGCTCTGCGACCATGTGGCTCCGCTGAACAAGTTATACGTCGGCGTGTTACTGGCCGTGTAACGCAGCGGGAAGTTTGTCGGCCCGTGCCGCTGCCAGTCGCCCGTATCTGTCTTGCTGAAGACGTACCAAGTCTGCGTGCTGCTGGTCGTCGCAGCGGCAGACAGGAACAGGTCTTCGTCCGCGATAGTGCCAGACTCCACCGACAACGTAGCACTGGAATCAAGATCGCCGTCGCCGTCCGCCGTGATGTCACTCAGCGCATGACCACCGATCATGCGGGTGCCCTCGGTGTCGTGCAGATACTGGTGCGTCTTGCCGTCCATCACCATACCGTGGCGTTCTTCGCCAAAGTAGATGACAGCGGATTCACTGGAATCCCAACGCAGCACCGCGCACAGAGCGTTCTCCGTGAAGATGCTGCCGTCCAGCGGCGTGAGCGTCGTGTTTAGTGTGCCAGTGCTGTCATAGTAGAAGGCGTGGATGCCTTCCGTGTCAGGGAACGTGATGCTTTCAGTAGTCGTCTTGGTGTACTTGACGCCCTTGACGTAGAACGAAAACGAATCCTCGCCGCTGTCAGGACCAATGCTGAACGTGCGGTTATCGGTGACAACTATTGTGGACGTGAACGTCCCAGGCGTGCCGATGAAGCCAGTGGGCTCGGTCTGATCAGCCTGAATGCTGTTAGAGATCTCGATGTTCGCGCCAGTAGCGGCGGACACGCTGATGCCCAGCCCAGCCGTGACGCTTCGGACTCCTGCGTTAGTGATCGTCACATCACCGGTTGTGCCGGACACCGTGATGCCCAAGCCAGCACTTACCGTGTTGACGAACGACGGCTTGCCGGTGACTTCACTCCACGGATGTGTATGCGCGCTGGGAGAATAAGTGGACGGCTTGTCCTGCACATCACCCCAAGTAACGACGTAGCTGCCGTCGCCGCCTGTAAGTGTCGTCGGCCCCCACTCGTCACCCTTCCACACCATGACCTGTCCGGTCGCAGCACCCCCGCGTGGAATATCCTCAAGGAAGTTCCACCCGATGATGTGGTGCCCATCAAGGTTCAGGTCGTCTTGGGCTAAGAAGCGTCCTTTGATCCGTCGACCCACAACTGCTCCTAGCTGAACGTACGCACCTGCGCATGCCCATATTTCACACCCATCTGGTAAACGCGGAACGTCGAGCTATCAAGATCGACACCGGCTGTCACGTGCACCGTCAGAAGCGCCACCGTCGAACAATCAATTGTGATATTCGTGCCGTTGTACGCGATCGTCAGGTCGCTCTGCCCATCAGCAGCCCCATACCCGAACCCGAACGCCTCGTCGTCCGCACAGCTGGTCACTACGCAGTGACCGCGCAGCATGTAGCTCTCGTTGCCGGTGTCGGTGACCTGCGCGCTGGCCAACACTGCCCCGTTGATGCGCAACTGCATAGTGGCCGAGTCATCTACGGTCGTCACACGCCCGTAAGCCCACACCTCCACCACGCTACCCTGCCGTAGCACA
>Ga0180438_10007055_pt1 | contig 14883 bp, 14 predicted proteins | sample SS_ome_12_FD_132455 | JGI IMG/M metagenome (GOLD analysis project Ga0180438, IMG submission 132455) | Hypersaline lake sediment archaeal communities from the Salton Sea, California, USA - SS_3_D_2 metaG | ecosystem: Environmental > Aquatic > Non-marine Saline and Alkaline > Hypersaline >...
GGACCAAGCACCCACACCCCACCAAATGGCTCAGTGCAAACCGAGGTTGTTGCAACAACCTCGGTTTGCACTGAGCCATTTGGTGGGGTGTGGGTGCTTGGTCCTTGACCTGCGGAGACCCATCTGAGCGGTACTGCAGATTTCCTTCCGTGTCGTACACCTCACCCCAAGATCGACAGGCTACGGTATTGGTGGCGTAGAAGTCGTCTTCGGTGATTCCTAGCTCTCGTAGGCTGGATCGAAGGAACTGACCGCTCTCTCCTATGAACGGCACGCCTTGCCGTTCCTCGTCTTTCCCCGGTCCTTCACCGATGAGCATGAGACCCCCGTAGACGCCCTCGCCGAACACGAGGGCGCCTCCAACCTTCTCACGCTTGCCGCCGAGATCGCACTCGCGGCAGTTTTCGTACGTCTGCTCTAGAGTGCCTAGGCAGACACGTCGGTCAACTGTTGTCAATGTTCTTGGGCAGTTGTTGTGCCAGCATGATACCGGCTTTTTGCGCCTTACTCTTTTGGATGGCGTCCTCCAGAGCTTCGCGCATACGTACATACTTCGTGGCCTCGTCGATGCTCATCTCGTGGAAGAAGCGAATGCCGTCGACCATGACGGTGAGAGTCACGAAACCGTCGGCTCCATCGAGTACGGTTGGGTTCACCTGATGGCTTCCTGCCAGCTGTCCGGGTCCGACTGGGATTACGGCCATGTGGGAATGGAGCTCGTAGCAGTTGTTCACGGCAGCGATCATGCCGACTTCCACGTTGGGGTCTACGCGTCCGATCAGGCGCATGTTCGCTCCGTATACTATTGCGTAAGCAAGTCCGTCAGCGTCGATGTACCTTTTCTGTTCTGCCATGTCGAATAGTCCACGAGGATGGGTTCGTACGGGCCGCCCTCCTCGATGGGCCAGGCTCGCAAGTGTGTCATTAGCTTCTTACTCATTCCGATGCACTGACCGACTTCGTCGACCAGCATCAAGATCAGTGGTTGCTTCTTACCTGGTTGCGGCCTCGTGGGACGGCCGATGAGCTGCTGCAACCCGTTACGGCTGGAGAACAGCGACGACACTATCACGGTATCCAAGTCGGGGCAGTCTAGTCCCTCCTTGCCGTACTTGGTTACAGCAAATACTACGGACTTGTTCTTGGTGTACGCCTGTCGAACTTTCGGGGGAACACCATAAGTGAGGAACCCCGCTGAGCAGTCGGCCTCCAACAACTTCTGTACGTATGCCTTCTGTCTACGCTTGAGCTCGTTCTGAATCTTGCTGTGCACTTCCACCTGTTGGAAGAGCTGCTCGATCAGTTGGAGTTCTGCCTGTAGCGTAGTTCTGTCCGATTGAATCAGGTTGGCTTTTGCCAATTGTCTCTCTAGCTTGCTCTTCTTCTTCTCGTACTTCTTGTGTTCCCTACTACTCATCATATAGGGGGTTAGCGACTCGCCTACTTCTGCTGGAGAGGGGATAGGTATGTCCGTGTATAGCGCACTCTTGTCGCCGTGAACCCACAAGGCCATGAGGTTTACCACCTCGTCGACGCTATTACTCAAGACCATGATCTTTCGACCAGCTCGTATGGACTGGTGACAGGTGTCGATGATCATCATCAGTCGGGTTAGCCATTGACCGAAGAACGAGTAGACACGAGACAGGTGGATTTCTCCGTTCGAGTCTACGACCTGGCTATGCACTCGTGGGTCGCGTACGTCCAACCGCAGGCCCGTATGCTTGAACGCCACCGTTGCCTTCATGGGGGGTGTGAGGTCCTTATGTAGAACCGGCCCCACGTGGAGGTCGCAGATGACGTGCATCCCATCGTCCCTTTCAGGGGTGGCAGTCAGTGCATAGCGGTTTCCGTAGAACAGGTCTGCGCTTTTGGCGAATACCGGAGCAGAGACGTGGTGTCCCTCATCCCAGAATATCTGGCCGAACCATCTACGGATCTCTTCAGGCATCGTGTCCGACCAGTTGGCGATGGAGTGGTAGGTAGCTAGTACTAACCCATGCTTCCACTGCTTCTTGCCAGCCTCGATGAATCCAATGCCGCCGGGGATGGTTAGGAACTTCTCGGCCTCCTGCGCCCACTGATACAACAGGTTGGTGTTGTCCAGCATGACCAGTGCTGGGACTCTGCCCAATGCGATCTTGTGCAGAGCGATGACCGTCTTACCCGTTCCGCACCCAAGCTGTAGAACACCTCCGGGGTTGTTTATTAGGGCGTCGATGGACTTTCTCTGCACGTCTTTGCCCGTGGGCAGGAGCATGCACTTATCGTCGACGACGTCGAGCTTGTGATCTAGCTCTACTCGGCTCTCGAAATCGACGAACTCGTATGACCGTGGGCGGCAGTCGACCACGGGAAAGGGCAGCGTTCCCACGTCCCAAAAACTTCTAGGTAGAAGAAGATGGTCTGCGGTTTCCTTGTACAAGTACAAGTAGCGCTGGTTGTTGGTGTAGCTGTCCGTGATGGTGTGGGTGAGGGCACTTTTGGTGCCCTCTACATCCACGAACGATTTAGGAACCCAGAGATGAGTGTCTATGTAGCCCTTGTCGGGCTTTCGTCGAATGATCTTCACCGTCCCTCTTTGGTCTTCGAGGACAAGTAGTCGCTGAGTGGCAGGTGGTCTACCAGGTTGGCTGCGGTGTGCAGCCCACCCTTTGCCATACCGCGCCCAATGCTGAACAGCAATCTCTTCCAGAACCCGAGCTCGGGGGCTTCGGGGACTGTGAGGTATCCGGGCATTTGTGACCCAGGCTGTTGGTAGTTTTGCGGCGTGTGGGTCGGCATTCCGGCTTCAGCTATTGGAACCATGACGGTTTGAAGAACTTGCTGAACGCCCTGCTGAGCCTCGTGTTTGCTCGGTACGTTGAGCACCTGTCGCTGCGCAGCTGACTTTGCTTCGATGGCTAGCTGCTGACGGGTGTCTTGTGCAAGTTGTGGTTGACCTACGTTTCTGGGGACGATTGGAGCCACGTTGGGTGGCTTTTGCGAGAGGGTGTTCGTCGGGACTATGTTCAGCAGCCTACCTTTGGTAGCCTGACCGCACGTCTCGAACACACCGCACTTTTCTCTCTTGTGTCCCCCTGTCTTTTCATCGTAGGGGGCTGCGGGGTCGTACCCGCCGCTGCAGACCTTACTAGCCGGATCCCAGCTCTCGCCGTAGCAAGAGGGGCCGGTCCAATCACAAGAGCTGCATCTCTTGCGCTTCTTCCCGTTGTTTTCATCTGTCCTGACGGACTGCTCGTGGCAGTTAGGGCATGTATTCATGTGATCTCCTTAGAGCTACCTCGTGGTGCTCTCAATTCCCTTATCCCGTGCTGTAGAATACTCTTGCAGGTGAAGGAAAACTGCTGGAAAGGCGCCAAATGCATAAGTTGAGCGGACTCGTTTTGGATGTGTACGATGACCCCCGAGGGTCGGTGATGAGGGAGATTTTCCCCTCTCCCGAGACCATTCCCGAAGTCATCAAGGAGGCTCACCTGATCGTTTCTGAGGAGAGGGCGAGTCTCCCAGATGACGTGTTCGCGTTGGTACTACAAGACGAGGGTGCCACTCTTCGCAAGTACGCTTGTATTGACGAAGGTAATACCCGCGTGAACGTCGAGTACTTTTTGAAGGTCGCCCACAAGCTGCCTGTTGACGCGGCCATGGTCGCCGCAGATAATTTGGTGGTGGCTTGTGGATGGTACGGGATCGACCCTCCGGCGCCGCTTCTTGGTATCGCAGGGAGGGGATGATGCCTGAGCCCACCAGCAGACAAAGATTCTGGAAGCAAGCGGACGAGGTGTCGGGTGAGACATCTCAGATCAAAGAGGATTGGCACGGGCATCAAGGCCAGGCTCTTCCGTGCAAGCATGCTGAGATCATTGGAAGTTGGGAGATGCCGCAGAGCAGAGTCCCTAGTAAGCACAATCCTGGTGAGCGCCCCAAGAAGCTAGGCGTTACCCGAAAGGTGGCGAGCGACCTGCTTTCCGCGTTCGGATGGGAGCAAGAAAAAGTGGCCAACGCAGTAAAGACCGAGAGCGAGTACGCCAACATCGATGCCGAGTTGGAGAAGGAGTTTGGGGTGAAGCCCGAGCAGCCTCCCGCTCTGCCGCAGAACAAGAAGGTGTTGACCCCACACGTGAACGTGACCAAGAAAGACCCACCTACGCTGGTCAAGGAGAAGACGGCTAGTAGTTGGGCCATGCCCTCGATCTGTCGCTATCCGCTCGATACTTTCGAGCAAGTCAAGGCGGCTAGCGCCTACTTCGACGAGTACTGGAAGCGGATGGCTCCCGAAGACCGTCGAGAGTTCGCGCATAACTTGGTCAAGAGGGCCGAGGCGTTGGGAGAGCCCATTGGAGAGGAAGCCAAGCACTACGGCGCCTCTGGGTATGGTACCGACGCGCAGCTGAGAGCGAACATCGACATCAGGCTGGAGCTCAACAAGATCGCCGGTGCCGAAGATCTCTACGAGCAGCTGTACACGAATAGGCGGCAGATGCCGGCAGAGGTGTATGCCCGTACGCTGCACGAGATCGACAAGTACGCTGGGCTGGATTGGGATTACGACGCGGAGGTCAGTGATCCGTTCTACTCCACATTCGGGCTGAACAAGACGGCTGCGGACGAAGAGAAGGACAGCGTCGTGATCGGCAACGAGTACATGAAGACCAGTGACCTGATCACATTTGCGCGGAGCAAGCCCGATATGATCAAGGGGTTGTTCGGAGACGAGTTCCGCAAAGAACTGCAGGCAGATCCCACTGGGATATTCGATTCCTTGCCACGAGACCAGAAATTGATCATCATGCGGATGGTCAACAACTCACGATCACAGGTCGAAGGAGCCTCGGCGTCTTGAAATGGCAGGAGACTTCCTACTCGAAGGGCCAGGTACGCCCGAGCTCGAGAGCCTTCTCAATAGGCTTATGCAGGGTACGGGTGTAGAAGATGACCGGCCTATCAACGAGGTACTCGATCTAGACCCCGAAGAAGAAGCTACTGAGATCGAGGAGGATGTCGAGTACGAGGACGATCGAGTACGTACGGATGTCGAAGCGCCCCCTAAGGCACCCACGACCATCAACCTGTTCCAGCACCCAGAGGCGCACCCCATAGCGTTGGATATGGCGCTGCTACGGAAGTACGGCCCAGAGTGGATGCAGTGGGAACCCGAGACGTTGGAGATGCGGATACTCAGCGATTTCCGTACTCGAAGTCTCAGCGACCTGAACATGGACAAGCTGCAGGCGCTCATCACCCTGCATGCTCGTGATGAGTTCTGGCGTAACTGGGAGGTTTTCCTGCCATGCTCGATGGCCCTTAACGGCATCCCCCCAGACTTCGATGTGATGCAGGCAATGAACGTCCCCCAGGCGATGATCTCCGTAGACATCGCCAACCGCATCAGACGCGACGTTCAGTGGAGCTTGGAGATCAAAACCTTCTTGTCGGTGGTACACCTACATGATGGAATGTTCTGTCCTATCCCTCCACTCAACTTCGTCGAGGTGGACGCAGAGGAGTATCCGGTAGAGTGCGAAGAAGTTAGGAGTCGCTGGGATCAGGTACGCTCTAGCCGTACATCGCCGGAGGTGGAGACTCCCGAAGATGAGCAGTTGCGTAGAATGCTCGAGGCTTGGACCATCTTGGAGGAGAGCCGCGCGCAGCTCAGAGCGCAGCTTCCGCTGCTGTACAACGAGTAGACATGGCACGCATACCGACTAGAGTCCTCATGTCCTTTCGGGATGAGATGAACAAAGAGGCGTTTCTGGGCGGCGTTGCTCGGCTGGCCGGGAAGGCAGTGCCGTATCTTCAACGCAGCGCTCTAGGAGCTGGCACCGGCTTGGGTGTAGGGGGCGCAGTAGGGGGGCTTACGGGCGCCGCCTCGGGCGCTGCGAGCGGTTACTACGACGCTAAGAGTAGAGGAGAGAGCGGTCTGGGTGGTGCTCTTTCCGGGGTGGGTACGGGAGCGTATCGTGGCGCGATGATCGGTGGAGCTCTTGGTGGCGCTACGGGTCTTGCTGCTGGGGGGCGCCTAGATAAGAGCATGGAGGCTCTCAACAAGTCTAAGGCACTGGGGATGTTCGGCCGTTTTGGGCAGAGGCAGCTCCACTCTGTAACAGGGCTCACACCGAAGGTTACCAAGGGTGGTACAGAGGGCTTTCGCCGACTGATGGACGTACGCTCCATGGGTCACGCCGCATCTAGTGCCAAGACGCTGAAGCCCCTTCAGGATGCCGCTAAGAAGTTCGTAGAGGCTAGGAAGCTCGGAGATCCCAAAGCCGTGGACGCCGCTAGGCGGGCAATGATGAAGGCCAAGTCCTTCCATCAGTCTGCCGTTCGTGCGGAGAAGGAGGGGCTGACGCACGCTCCGGGTTTCATCAAGCACGTTGCAACCAAGCCCGGTGGGTACAAGGACTTGTGGCACCTTGGTGTCAAACCTCAATGGGATATGGGTACGGTGGGGAAGGGACTCGTGCTCCTGCCCGCGGTTGGGGTAGCTAGTGAGGCGGCGTCTTCTAATGAGGTGGACGCTGAAGGTCGCGGGAAGGCTGAAAGGATTGGGCGGGCCATAGGGTCTACTGCTGGGTACTCTACGACCGGTTACATTCCGCTGGCTGGGTCGGAAGTACTAGCTAGGGGGACAGAGCAAGTAGGGGGGTTAGCTGGTCGTGGTATTGACGCTCTCATCGGTGCAGTAGCGCCCCCGAAGAAGGGGGGTACTCCTCCTGATACCGAGCCCGATCAGCACTCTCAGAACGTCGAGAAGCATTACACCAATGCGGCAATGGGATTGCCGCCGGAGGACCTGCAGACATGAGTTTTACCGGAGGATCGTTCTTTACCCCGGCAACTGCTGCCAGGTTCAGCACCGGCCACACTCGTGGCCGCATCGGTGGTGGCTCCAATGGCGTCAACTACCCGTCTCCCTTCTTCGACGTAGCGCACACGTACCTGCCGACTACCGTCAAGCAGATGTTCAAGTTCTGCAGGTACTACTTCATGACGAACCCGCTCATTAACGCCATCGTCGTCAAGTTGAGTGAGTACCCAGTTACGGATCTAGTAGTAGACCACGAAGATCCTGAAGTAGTGAAGAAGTGGACGGACTATCTTCACGATACGCTTAGGATACGACCGTTTCAGATCGAGTGCGGGCTTGACTACCACTGCTACGGTAATTGCCCGGTCAGTCTCAGCTTCCCCTTTCAGAAGTATCTGACTTGCAGGAACTGCGGATTCAGTGAGCAGGCGAAGAAGTTGAGGAAGAACTGGATCTACACCAGCAACGAGTTTCGACTGAGCTGCCCTAAGTGCGGTCACACCGGCGCCGCCGTTCCTAAAGACTGGTACTACCCGGATGCTAGCGGTATCAAGCCTATTCGCTGGAACGTCGAGGATATCGAGGTCAACTACAACGACATCAAGGGGACTAGTACATATTTCTACAACATCCCTGCGCCTCTTCGGGCGGACATCACGTTGGGCAAGAAGGACGTGGTGGAGGATATGCCTCAGATCTTTTTGCAGGCCATCAAGCAGCAAAAGGGCGTGGTCTTCAGTCCAGCGAACTTCTTCCATTTGAAGCGCGCTACTCTGGCTTGGCAGGATCGTGGGTGGGGCATTCCGCTCGTTCTTCCCGTGTTGAAGGATGCGTTCTACTTGCAGATCATGAAGAAGGCCCAGGAGGCAATACTGTTAGAGCACGTCGTGCCTCTGCGTATCCTCTTTCCTCAAGCGGCTAGCGGTACTTCTGACCCCTTCGTTAGCGTGAATCTGCTCGACTGGCGTGACCAGGTAGCTAGCGAGATTGCCCGGTGGAGGCACGACTGTGTAGCCCCTGGATCGCTCGTCGAGACAGATGATGGTGTGGTGACTGCAGGTGATGTGTCGGAGGGGATGTTGCTCCGGAATCACCTTGGTGCGTATAGCACCGTGGAGAAGGTTTGGCGACGGTCTCTTCGTTCTGGTGAGGCGTCGTACAGGATTAGCGCACGAGGTCTTCACGGCGTTGCCCCCGTTGTGTCTGAAGGTCACCCTTTCTTGGCTGCGCGATCTGTGAATCATGAGGGTGAGCACAAGCTGGGCGACGCTACGTTCGTGCGAGCCAAGGATCTACGTGTTGGGGATTACGTCGGTTACCCAACAGTGCTTGAAGAGGTTCCGTTCGACTTCATTGACTTGGCGCAGTTCACTGATCGAGCCTGCACTGACGAATGGTGTTATGTAGATCATACGTCATCTGGCACGCCGGAGGCGTTTGAGCTCCTCGCGAGTGGTGTGGAGTACGAGCGGGCTTCCATCTGCTTGGAACGTGGGTGGAGCATCAATCAGTTCAAAGCCGCTCAAACAGCCATTCGAGAAGGGAGAACGCTGCGGCGTCTGCCTCGTCGTATCCCAGTTACGCGTGATCTCCTGTGGACGCTTGGGCTGTACCTAGCAGAAGGGGGCGTGACAGGTAAGCAGGTGTTTTTTGCTGCGAACAAGAAAGAGGAGCTTGCCTACCAGCGCACTTATGATGCGATGCAAGCTGCTTTTGGTACATCTGGGTTCGAGGTAGGCAAGACGGGGGAAGCGTGTCAGCATGTCTTCCCCAGCGTCGTAGCTGCGCAGGTATTCTCCGCACTTTGCGGCGGTGTAGCGACGACAAAGCGCATTCATCCGCGGCTGATGCACCTTCCACTTCCATCCCGCGTACATCTCGTAGAAGGGATGTTCTTCGGAGACGGGTGTGATCATGTCGATGGGAGGAGCCATAAGCGTACGTACACGAGTGTCGGTGCCTCTCTTGCTTGTGGTGCACAACGTCTCTTGCTCTCTCTTGGTGTAGCCGCGGGCGTGTCGTACGCGCCTCCGGCTCCCTATGACATTCGAGGGAAGCGGGGTACTAGTGCGGGGACGTATCACGTTGGGGTGTACGGAGAGCAGAACGAGAAACTGTCACAGTGGTTCAACGGTTACGCTGTAGATTCAGATCCTGTATCGCGCATGGGCGTCTTTCGAGACGGCTACTTCTGGTTCCGGGTGACTGAGATAGAGGAAGAGCACACATCGGAGGTCATCGGCTTTCAGATGAGTCAGGAAGAAGCGCGTGTACATCTGGAGGATGACACCGAAGCGCACGGTACGTTTTGCTTGGCAGGGATGGCTTGCGCCAATACGAACTACATCCCTATCATGCCTCTGCCTCTCGGGAACCAGAGCATTGGTGGGGATGGTAAGGCTCTTCTGCTCTCGGGTGAGATGCAGATGCTGGGTGAGCAGATCATCATGGGCATGGGTGTTCCTCGCGAGTTCCTTCAGGGCGGGTTGAGCTACGCCGGTACGAACGTCTCCATGCGCATGTTGGAGAACGCCTTCATTTCCTACATTGGGCGACAGCTGCAGATGATCAACTGGATGGTGAAGATGATCGCCAACTTCATGCAGTGGCCTGAAGTGAACGTGCGGTTCAAGCCGTTCAAGATGGCCGACGATCTTCAGCGTAAGTCGTATCTGTTCCAGCTAAACCAGTCGCAGAAGGTCAGTGACCAAACGCTGTTGTCCGATGCCGATCTCGACATGGAAGAAGAGAATGAGATCATGATGCGTGAGAATGCCAAGCGCGTTGCTGCGACTAAGAAGCAGCAGCTCGCAATGGCGGAGATTCAGGGGGAAAGCCAGATTCTCATGCAGAAGATGCAGGCCAAGGCGCAGCGGGCGATGCAGGAGCAGTCCATGGCTCAGCAGGCCCCTGGGGTCCCTGGTGGACCGGAAGGGCAGATGGCTCCTATGGCCGCCGTGCAGCAAGCACAGGCGGCAGGCCAAGGTGGTGGAGCTCCCCCGCAGGGTGGTGGGGGTCCGATGCCCGGAGGTGGTAGCCCCACAGCTGGGGGCCCCATGTCTGGAAGCGTCCCAGCTGCAGCACATAGCGCGCTGAGCATGGCTCAAGATCTGGGAGCTCCTCCCGGGCAGGAGCAGATGGGTGTGGACTTGCAGTCGTTGGCACAGGGTTACGCGCAGCAGCTGATGATGCTCCCGGAGGCGCAGCGCGATTCGGCGCTACTTGCTATCGAGTCGCAGTCCCCCGAACTCGCACAGATGGTACAGCAGTACATCTTCATTCTCAGCAGACAGGAACAGTCGGATAAGAAGGACAGCGGTGTGGACGATCGTCCGCTACCAGAGAAGCTGCCGGCTAGGCGAGACACGCAGCTGGTTTGACCCGTTTTTCTCGTACTGCTGAGTCGTTTGTGGCAGAATCTGCAGCTAAAGAGAAAGGGCCGAAGCCCCTTCTCAGATGTTCTGATTCTTGTCGCAGACGACGATGTGCCCCCAGTCTGCCGGTTTCATGACGAACGGCGATCTTACGATGCACCAAATCGTCTCGATCCCCTTAGGGGGGTTCTTGGGGGCGGGCCCCGCCCCATCGGTGTAGTAGACCACTAGGTTGGGCCGAGGACGTAGCTTTTGAACCCTCTCGAATACCTGACGGAAGTCGGTGCCGCCGCGGCCTCTGAAGTCCTTCCTCGTAAATTCCCGCAGCCGTACGCGCTCGCACCGGTGTATGTCGACGTCTGCTTGGATGAACCAGAACTCTTGGACTCCAGCCTTTTTTATGAGGTGGAATCCTTCGCTGCGAGCGTCTGAGAGCTGTAGCGCTCCCATGGAGCCTGACGTGTCTTCTACTACTGCGATCTGTACGGGTCGATGAATCAGCCCAGCGATGGCGACACCCAGAAAGGATGAACATATCGATGGACGTCGCATTGAGTAGTCAGAGGCTCCAGCTACGATGACGTTGGCGGTTCTCCTAAATACCTGACGAAGCCTCGATCGCCAATCGACCAGTGACTTTCTGATCTTCGTCTTGATGAGGTCACGGAATCTTCCTGGGGTGCTTCCGATACCGTAGCTCTGGATGTGTTGCTCGATGGCTTCCAGGGTTTGGCGTCGGATTGCTTCCGTCTCTGCCCCGGTTTTTCCGAGGTCCTTGTCGAGCTCAGCTTCCAGATCGGGGCAGGTACTGTTCCCGCTGATCCCACCGCAGGCTCCAGCGGCGATGTCGGGCTTCCAAGAGCCAGCGGACCCTTCGCCGTCAGATTGGCCGTCTCCCTTCTGTCCTTGACTGGCGGAGGAGTGCTTCTTTCCCTTTTGGGACGATGCCTTCTTCTTACCAGTACTACCAGAGGCTTTGCTGTCGACCAGTTCCTCGGTGAGCTGCTGAATGCTCTTCTGACTCTCCTCACACATTTCTACGAGTTTCTCGTAGTACCACTCTAGGGCGTGCCCTTTCTCCAGGCCGTATAGATCGGCTGTCAGACGAGTGCTGGGCAGCATCCACCCCTCGTCTAGGAGGTTGTCGTTGATGGCGATGTCCGCGGCGTAGTTGGCGATTTCTTGGTTGGGAAGGACTTCTAGACGGTCGATGCCGCGTAGGATGTGCTCGACCTCATGGTAGAGCACCCCCGCTAGCTCTTCGTCACTCTTCAGTTCTTCGTGGCCCATCAACCACTTAGGGTTGACGTACAGAACCATCCCACGAGTAACCCCTATGGTGGCAACCGCATGGTCGACTACCACAGGGGTGAGGTTGAGTAGCGTATCGGCGACGTACGGGGCCTTGCTCATCACCTCAGCTCGAGCGAGCGAAAGGCGATGTAGGACCTCTGTCTCACTCATTGTTTTTCCGAAGGATGTAGCGCAGCATGCCGTTTCGGTTGATCTCACAGCACACGTCTTCTGACGCCTCACACACCTTGACGTTACTACAATCGGGATCTAGACCGGCGTTTATGAGAACACGCGCTGGTTGTACGATTACGTCAGTCTGTCCGGCGTTCATGACCTTCTTTAGGAGCTTCCACCCCTGTACTGCTCGACGGAACTTCGTCTTCTCGTCCTGCTGAGAAGTGATGAAGGCAGCAGCAGCGTGCGTAACGGCCCGGTTGACGTCCAGTCTCTTGTGCGGTTTCCACTTATCGTTCAGCGCTTCTTCGGGGGAGGGGAGGTCCATCTTGTTAGCGTAGGTGACCCACTCTGTGGCCAGACCAGCCCCCACTAGGGACGAGATCATCTCCACTTCCAGCCGCTGCTCGAGCCCTAGGCAACGTATGGCCGCGACACCTCGACTCGCTAGTTCCCATGTGCGGTGTGAGGGCCACGGTCCTCCAGCTCGTTCTTCATCAGCAGTAGGTTGGTTGTGCAGCTTACTGGCTTCGTGCGTGTTCCCCTCGGCGTCTCTGACTACGTGGAGTCCGGCGTTTGCCTCTATGAAAGACCAGCTGATGTTGGCGACCTCTGCCCACTTGATGCTCCAGTTTTCCTTCACCAGCTTCTCGGCGTCAACGAAGTTCTGCATCTCGCTGGAGGGCTGGCCTGTAATGTATTCACCCCATTGTTTGATCGTTGGGTTGGTGTACTGGTGGTGCGCTACTCGGTTGGCCATTGGTATCTCGAGGTCGTGCCCATTGGCTGCAACGTCCGCGGGGTTCATGGCCAGTACGATTCTCGTAGCTCCTGGAAGCACGTACTCGCCTGCTTGACGCTCATTGACGAATGACAGCAGAGACGCCTGCACCGCGGGTGGGGCGCAACTGATCTCGTCCAGGAATAGAACCGCCTTCTGCTCATCGATGCACGAGCGTATCTGCGGGAGTCCGCATTCTATGACGATGCCCGTAGGTGTGGGAACCGGATACCCTCCGAAGTTCTCTGGCATCTTGGTCGCTGAGTACACCGGGTAGCACGGGAGCCCGATGGACTTCGCTATGGATGTTATCCTGGCCGTCTTTCCTACACCAGACCCGCCGATCACGTTCAGGGGAATGCCCCAGATGCAGTTTGGGTCGTTGGGGTCACTCAGCGGCGTCATCAGGGACGCAATCAACATAGACTCGAATCTGTCCACGATCTCTCCTTTTCAGAAATTCCACGATCTCGCTGCACCACTCTTTTGGCATTGCTGTAGTTACCGTTCCATCCTTGTAGACGACAAATCCCTCATCATCCTGTATTTGGAATGGGACGTAGTATCCCCCAGGTGCTTTTACCCGCGTACCATTCGCTCTTGCGCGCTTTATTGCTACGTTCACGAGAATGGCCAATTCGCCGTCATCGAGCACGGAAGCGCCCCTCCATCGCTGCCGTATTCTGTTCAGGGCGTGTAGAGAGACGCGCATTCTTCCTCCTCGTACTCGACGAACTCCTCATCCCACAAACCCACGATCTGCGTGTTCAGCTCTTCTAGGCACTCAGCGCAGATGACGTCAGTATCCCCAGAACCGTAGAATCGGATTGATTCATCTTCCACTCTCTGTTTGGCATGAAGGAGTTCTCCGAACTGTACGGTCAGTACTAATTCGGATGGGGTGATGCCGCTGTTGCAGAGCTTGCAAGAACAGATAGCGCCCGCAACCCTTGCGGGGTTGGACTCCTCCGCGATCTCATTCAGGTCGTCCTGTACTTCTTCCCAGCACTGAGAGTGCATGAAGTATGGGGGGTACAGTGGGTGTCCATCTTCAGTCAGTTCTGGCCGCAACTCTACTTTGGTAGTGCCGTTGATTACCAGTATCGGTTTGCATATCTGAAGCAGGAATACCTCTTCGCCTGTGTGTACCTTTTCGGCGCACTGTCCGCACTCATGGGGGGTGTCTGCGCACGTATCTACGCGCCATGAATCATCTGCCACTTCAACGGCGACTTCTCTATTCTGCTCCATCTCTTCTCCAGTGTTTCAAATCGGTAATCTGGTCCCAGACCTGTGTCTGGGTCCGCATCCCACAGTAGCGCTACTAGCTCTTCCATGTCGTTGTTGGGGCCAAAGTGAAGGCGTCGACGAATCTCTTGAGGCTGAAGAATGTCATCGGGATGACGAACTCGTAGCTCCAGTTCCCTTTCGTACAGATCGTCTAGTAGATCGTCTGGATCTAGCGCCAGTCCGTACCAACCCTCGACTTCATCATTTACGCCCGGGTAGTACTCGTGCGCCCATGCGCACCACTCACCCGGCCGCGCCAGTTCCAGCAGAAGCTCCATGTCTCTCTGATTGATAAAAGAGATGAAGCCCTTGGTATCCATTACTCTCGCTCGAATGCCTCCTAGAGCCCGATTGATCGGGCTGTAAAGAGAAGTGATGGTCCAAGACCGGTCACTCTGCTTCGGGTCGTCGAACGTCTTCCCGATCAGGCTGTACCGGTCCTGAACCATTCTTCCTGGGGGGGTCTTCGGGCGGGGGCTGGTCACGAAGCCAGTGGATGACTCCATATAGAAGTCCCGTTACGAAGAACCACCAGGTCACTCGAAGATGTCTTCCTCCTCTTCTTCTTCCTCATCATCCTCTTCGTCGTCGTCGTCGTCGTCGTATTCGTCGTCTTCACCCGGAGCCCCGTACATGTCCTCGTAGTCGTCTTCCAGCGTTGGCATTCTTTCTCTCCTGAGGTTGTTGGGGGCGTTAGTGCCTTCCCATAGTTCTTATGCCGTATCTAGTAGCGTTCTTGCCGGCCGATGGGGTAGGCTATGAGCTAGCTCCATGGCATACTTGAACAACCGAGAAGCGTTCGAGGACCTGAAAAACCAGGTCGTTCAGGGCATCGGCAGCCACTTCCCCATGGTTGGGAAGAAGCAGAGCCTTCATCTAGAGAAGCTAGACGTCCAAAGTAAGGACATGGATTCGGAGGATGTCGAGGCACAGCACGGTGCGAAAGTAGGGGGGAAGAGCTGGGCCGCGCCGGTCATGGGCACGATGGCGCTGAAAGACAACGAGACCGGTAAGGTAATCGACAGGAAGACCATGCGTCTGGCTGACATCCCAGTTCAGACCAAACGCTACTCCTACATAGTCGATGGACAGGAGTACCAGGTCGATAACCAGTGGCAGCTCAAAGCTGGCGTCTACACCCGCCGTAGGAAGAACGGCGA
>Ga0180438_10007058_pt1 | contig 14875 bp, 9 predicted proteins | sample SS_ome_12_FD_132455 | JGI IMG/M metagenome (GOLD analysis project Ga0180438, IMG submission 132455) | Hypersaline lake sediment archaeal communities from the Salton Sea, California, USA - SS_3_D_2 metaG | ecosystem: Environmental > Aquatic > Non-marine Saline and Alkaline > Hypersaline >...
AGGGTATTTGAGGGGTCAATCGAGAATCCTGAGGAATTAAGGGGATAGGTATTCCGTCACGAAATTAGGAAGCGGGTGCTTTTTATTCGAACCTCAAGGCGCGCGCAGGATCGGTGTTGGCGGCTTTCAGGGCCTGGAAGCTGATCGTAAGCTGGGCGATAATCACGGCGGTCATTCCGGCCAGCAGGAATATCCATACATGAACCGGAGATCTGAAGGCGAAGTTCTGCAGCCACCGTGTCATGGCGTAGTAAGCGATCGGCGTGACGATAACGAAGGCCAGGCCCACCAGCCTGGCAAAATCCTTGGAAAGCAGAACCACGATCTTCGATGACGTAGAACCAAGGACTTTCCGGATCCCGATCTCTTTGGTCCTCAGCTCAGCCATATAAGCGGACAATCCGAACAATCCGATACAGGCGATCACGATGGCCAGCAGCGAGAAAATGCTGAAGATCTGGCCCGAAGTCTTTTCATTGCCGTACATCTCCTCCAGCTTGGTGTCGAGAAAATAATAACTCATCGGCTCCTGGGGGTTGAATTCCTTCCATTTGCCTTCTATGGCCCCGATCGTCTCTGCAATATTTTCCGGTTTAATCTTGACCTGAATGTTGGGGACAATCCTCTGATCCTGGGGAATGCCGAGAAGGACAAGGGAGTTGATGGGACTGTGGAGGGAATTGTAGTGGAAGTCCTCGACCACCCCGACGATGGTGTATTCGCCGGTCGGCTCGCCTTCTCCGCCGAGATACTGGATCTTCATGCCCACCGGCTCGTTCCATCCGAATTCTTGGATGGTCGACTCGTTGATGATCACGTTCCGCGTCTCGTTGAACTGGCGCGAAAATCCGCGTCCTTGAACGATCTTCAGGCCCATGGTGTCGATGAAATCCTCATCGATATTCATGCCCCTTGTGGTTTTGGGTTCCGGATCTCCTCCTGCCTGGAACATGATGCCGTAATAATTGCCTCCCGAGATGATGGTATTCGATCCCGCTGCGTTTATCACACCCGGCAGATTGCGGAGTTCTTGTAGGAAGGCGTCACTCCGGTTCTGGAGACCGAACGTTCTTTCGACAACCACCATGTTTTCTTTATCGAATCCCAAATCTTTTTTCTGCATGAAATCCATCTGACGGTACACCAGGATGGTCATGGCGATGCAGATGATGGAGATAGCGAACTGGAGTACGACCAGGGAATTCCGCATCCTCGTGCCCGAGCGGGACGTGACGAACCTTCCCTTCAGAACGGCTATGGGTTTGAACGAGGAAAGCACAAAGGCGGGGTAAAGCCCTGCCAAAGCCCCGACAAACAGCCCGATAACCAGGAGAAAGACGACATTGAAAGGATCTCGTAGATAATGAACTTCCAGCTGTTTCTGCGTGAGCCTGTTAAAAACAGGGAGGAGGAGCTGAACCCAGGTCGCGGCCACCACAACACTGATCAAACTGATGACGAGAGATTCGAACAAAAACTGCCGGACGAGCAGGCCTTTTGTCGAACCGACGATCTTGCGGATGCCCACTTCTCTCGCGCGGGATGCCGACCTCGCTGTTGCAAGGTTCATGAAATTGACACAGGCGATGATGATCAGGAAAGCCGCGATGGCGACGAGGATATAGACGTATGTGATGTTCCCGTTGGCTTTGATCTCTCCGTCCAGGTTAGAGTGAAGGTGGATATCCCGGATAGGCTGGAAGAAGTAGTTGTACCCGTTCCCGGCTGCCACGTATTCTTTGTAGGAAAGCCCTGTTTGGGCCTGTATCTGGCCGGCGGCATAACGTTCGACAAGGCCCGGCATTTTGGCCTCGACCTCGTCCGAAGGCACTCCTTCTTTCAGCATCACATAGGTGTGGGAGGAAAAACCCACATAGTTGGGTCGGTTCTGTATACCTGTGATATTCAAGGATACGAGGAAATCGAATGCCATATGGGAATTTTCCGGAATGTTTTCGCAAACGCCGGAGACTAATGCCGGCCCCTGGGGAGTGGTAATGAATTTCCCGATAGGCTCCTCGTCCCCGAAATACTTGAGGGCTGTATCCTGGGTCAGCACCATGGAATTCGGCGTAGCGAAGATGTTTTCCGGCGTTGCCTTTATCAAAGAAATAGAAAACATTTCGAAGAAATTTTGTTCCACAAAAAAGATCCTGCTTTCCTCGTACTGTTTATCCTTGTAGCCCAGCATAATGGAACCACGGTTATTCAATATCCGGGTCATTTTTTCGACTTCGGGGAAGTCTGCTATCATGGCATCTCCGATGGAGTAGGGAATGACGGCATAAGAAATGACTTTTTCCGGATATATTCTATCCAAAGCGACCCGGTAGATCCTGTCGCCATCCTTCTGGAATTTATCGTAGGAAGATTCGTGGCGGACATTGACGACGATCAGAAAAAAACAGGCGATCCCGATGGATAGGCCGATGATATTGATCAAAGAAAAAAGTTTCTTTTTCCAGATGTTCCGGAATGCCACTTTTATCAGATTTTTTATCATGGACGACTCCTTCTCTTTTTATACACGGAGTGCAAATAATATGCCAGTATTACCTCAGGGATTGTTTCGAGGGGCGTCGCACGCTTATTGTCCATTGGCGAACACTTTTCGTGCGCATCTGAACAACCTTTCGCCATCTTGTTATCCCATGTAACGAACGAAGAACGGTGATTTCTGCCTTAAAAATCGGCCATTTCAGCAAAAAAATCCCCGTTAGCCTGGCGTTAAATAGACATCCATATATGTTTTAAAAAAACACTTGACATATTGATAACTTAACACTATATTATAGTTGAGAATAATAAAAAATGACTAATAATCATAAATTGATAGCAGCAATGAAAACGTATAGAATTAAGCCGATTGACCGGAGGAGGTGAATTTTGGCCGAAACAACCGATGCCAATAAAAAATTCCAGAAAGAACTGAATTCTGGAACAGCCGCGCTCGTTCTCCTCAGCATCCTTGCCCGCGCAGACGAGCCTATGTACGGATACCGGATAGCCAAACTCATGGAGGTGAACGATGAGAGCGTTCCGATGATGAAGCAGGGAGCGCTTTATCCTGTGTTGCGTTCGCTCGAGGGCGGCGGCCTGCTGGAAAGCCATGTCGATCCCTCCGTCTCGGGGCCGCCCCGCCGCTACTACAAGATCACGGAAACCGGCCTCCAGGTGCTGAAGGATTGGACCGCGATCTGGGATCGAACCAAAGTGTTCGTGGATGCCATTTTGAGAGGAAAAGACGATGATTGAAGATGTCCACGAATATCTGGAAAAACTCAAGATGGAACTGAAGGACTGTGATCCGGCTCTCATACAGGATGCGCTTTCCGATGCCGAAACCCATCTGCAAACCGCTCTCGAGGAAGAGCTCGCCGGCAGTCCTGGTGCCTCCCGCCCGGAGATCCTTTCGCACATTATCGAAAAATACGGGGCGCCTCAGGAGGTTGCCGCCGCATATTTGACGATCGAACCGCATATTTCACCCTCCTTCAAAGCACCGTCCCGCCGCGATAAGAGGTCTTTTCTGGGGAAATTTTTCGGCGTCCTGACTGAGTCCAGGGCTTGGGGGGCCTTTTTTTACATGCTGCTGGCTTTTTTCACCGGAATCATTTTTGGGGGTTGGGCAATTCTGGGCGGAATCGTTTCTGCCGGTTCTCTCCTTTTCATCATCGGATTGCCCCTATTCGGTCTGTTTCTCCTTTCCATCCGCGGGATTGCCCTCCTGGAGGGCCGAATCGTCGAAGCCCTCCTCGGCGTCCGGATGCCGAGAAGGGCGCTATTTCTCCAAAAAGGCTTCAGTTGGTCGGATAGATATATTGCCCTGGTCAAAGATAAGTACTCCTGGCGGGCTTTGCTGTATACCATACTGCTTTTTCCTTTAGGATTCATTTACTCGATATTCTTCAGTCTGCTCTTTTTCTTGTCTCTCGTTTTCATAACAAGCCCTGTCCTGGAACTCGTTTTGCGTGTCCCTTTGGATCTATTCGGCGACAATGTTTTTACTCCGGTCTGGTTTCTTCCCGTCGTCTTTCTGGCCGGGCTCGTGCTTTTTCCCGCAACATTCTACCTGGCTAAGTTTTTGGGAAAAATTCACGGCGGCTTCGCCAAATCCATGCTTGTGAGGAAATAAAAGGATAGGACCATGATAAAAAAAGTCACAGAATACTTGGATCAGCTCAATAAGGAACTCGCCGGGCGGGATCCGGCTATTATCCAGGATGCCCTTTCCGATGCCGAAGAGCACTTCAGTACCGCCCTGGAAGAGGCGATCGAAAGCACTCCTGGTGCAGCCGAAGAAGATGTCCTTCCTCCTCTGATCGAAAAATACGGCACGCCCCGCGAGATCGCGGATGCTTATTTAGAAATCGAGTCCCGCTATTTGCCGGCTTTGACTGGTAAAAAACGTCAGGTCCCCCGGCCTTTCATAAAGAAATTCTTCGGTGTCGCTGCCGATACAATTACCTGGGGCTCGTTTCTTTACATCCTGCTTTCCGGTCTGACCGCCATTCTCTACGGCACGTGGGTTATCATGGGCGGAATCGTATCTTTTTTCTCCCTGGCGCTGATAATCGGGATCCCTTTGACCGGATTTTTTCTTCTTTCTCTCCGGGGGATCGCCCTATTGGAGGGCCGGATCGTCGAAGCCCTCCTCGGCATCCGAATGCCGCGAAAACCGATCTTTTTCCGGAAAAACCTGAACTGGAGACAAAAATACAAGGCCCTGACCACCGAAGCCCACACCTGGAAAATCTTTGCCTATCTGCTTCTTCATCTCCCTCTGGGTCTCCTCTATTTTTTGCCCGTTCCCCTCCTGTTAGCACTTGCGATCAAGTGTGCCCTCTATCCTTTATGGTATTGGGGCCTCGGCCGTCCCCTGATCACGATCGGCCGGCCGATATATCCGGAAGCCTGGATGTATCCTCTGGTTGTAGCAGCCGGGATTCTGCTTTTCTTTTCGACCCTCCACCTGGCGCGGTTCATCGGCAAGATGCACGGCCGATTCGCCAAATATATGCTGGTGAGAAAACAGTAACGAGTCAATCAAGGAGATTCATCATGTTAAAAAGCTATGTATTGATCGCTTTGAGAAACCTCAAAAAACAAAAGGCCTTTTCTTTGATCAACATCGTCGGAATGGCCGTGGGCATGGCAGGGTTCACCCTGTTCGCTCTGATGGCAGGGGTGAAACTCCGGGCCGATAAGTTCCATGAAAACGCCGAAAGGATCTACAGCGTGGTCCAGGTTTTTGAAACGGAAAGCAAAGAGGATCGACACCTGGCGTTCACGCCTGGGCCGATGGCAGAGGCCCTGCGCAGCGATTTTCCCGAGATCGTGGATACCGCAAGAGCTTACCCGACCGGGCGGATCACGCTTAAAAGAGGAGAAGACGCTTTTTCCGAGCGCAGCATGCTCTTCGTCGATCCCTCCTTTCTATCGGTGTTTTCCTTTAAAATGACGGCCGGTGATCCGGGAACGGCCCTTCGCGAACCCTATTCGCTGGTGTTATCCGAAGCGGCCGCGGAAAAATATTTTGGTGACGATGACCCCATCGGCAGAGTATTGACCTTTCAGAAAGATGTCATCCTGAAGATTACGGGTGTCACAAAGAACATTGACCGGACCTCTTCGATCAAATTCGACTTCCTGGTTTCGATGGAATCGGCCAAATCCCTCTCCGGTATTCTGGACGACTGGTCTGTCCACCGGATGGCCACCTTTTTGCTGGCCCCCGACGGATTCGACAAGGCCCGATTCGAAGAGAGGCTGCCGGCCTTTCTTTCCAAACACTTCGACATATCCCCCGAATCCCCGAAACAGATTTACCTGTATCCGTTTCTGGATTTCAGGCTGAAGTCGCAGCACATCACATCCCTGATGGGAAGCAGCAGTCCTACCAGCGCGACCATCATTTTTTCTATCGGCGTTCTCCTCCTTCTGGTGGTGAGCATCAATTTTGTCAACATGTTAACAGTCCGCTCCATGCACAGGACAAAAGAGATCGGGCTCCGCAAAGTGATCGGCGCCAGGAGGCCCCAGTTGATCCTGCAGTTTTTGGGCGAATCCACTGTTTTGTCATTCATCGCGATTCCCTTTGCCATTATCCTGTATGAGATCATCCATCCGATCTTCTACGGTTACATGGGGGATTTTGCCCTCGTTTCTTTTATTCCCCAGGTCTCTAACTCCATCTGGAATTATCCCTTTCTTTTAAAATACCTCGTTATCGCCGCCGTCCTCACCGGATTCTTTTCCGGGCTTTATCCCGCGTTGTTTCTTTCCAATTTTCAACCTCTTCATGTCCTGAAGGAAAATTTCAAACCCGGACGAAAAAAGAAGCGGGGCAGCAAAACGATGATCGTGTTCCAATTTGCGCTCTCGGTCATCTTTATCGCGTGCGCGGCCCTGTTGAAGTACCAGTCAGGGCATCTTTTGGAAGCGGATTTCGGATTCAACCGGGAGAATATCGCTGTTGTACAGATGGGAGAGGAAGCGAGGGATCGAATCGAAGTTTTGAAAACCGAAATCGCACGCTATCCTGACGTTGCCGTAGTCTCTGCCGCCGCAAACCTGCCGATCGTATGGGAATCTCCCACACCCGTTCGCCTTCCGGATGCGGCATTAGACGAATCCTTCACTATGGAAGCCTATGGTGTGGATTATGGCTTTGTCGAAACGGTCGAGCTTCGGATGAGAGAGGGACGCAGCTTTTCGCGGGATTTTGCGGACAGAGACAGCCTTATTCTCAACGAAGCGGCTGTGAAAAGGCTCGATTGGGAAAATCCCATCGGAAAACAGCTCATTGTGGGTAACAGGGCTGGCACTGTGATCGGGGTTGCGGAAGATTTTTTGTTTGCCGATATCGGGTTCGAGATCCTTCCCGCCGTCCTGTTCCTGGATCCGGAAAATTGCGGCGTCCTTCTGGTTAAATATTCTTCTTCGAGCGGATTTTCCGGACTTCGCGAGCACATCAAGGGACTGTGGGTCGATCTGGTGCCGGACCAGCCGTTCGAGTGCATGACCCTTTCCGAGTTTTTCGGCCGGGTTTTCGGTCTTTTAGGCAAGATAACAGGCTTTTTGAACATGATCGGGGTGACGGCCGTTCTTTTATCCAGCTTGGGCTTGTTGGGCCTGGCCAGTTATTTGACTGGACGCAGGACCAAGGAAATCGGCATCCGGAAGGTCCTGGGTGCTTCGTCGCTGAATATCATGTGGAAAATGACGCGGGAATTTCTGTTTCTGGTGGCGATCGCAAATGTTATCGCTTTAGGGCTAATTGCCTTCGGTTGGAACAAGGCCTTGCAGACCGGGCTTCTGTTCATCACGCCCATAAACGCCGGCACGTATATCCTTGCGGTAACGGTTTCGCTGTTCACGGCTTTTCTGGCCGTGGCATCCCAGACCATGAAGGCCGCCTGGGCCAACCCGGCCGATTCGCTTCGGTATGAGTGATAGGTCCTGACGGAAAGCATCTAAAATGGAACCTTTCGATGCAATTCGACGTATGGAAATTTGTATTGCCCAAATATATGGAATGAGCAAAGAGTAAAATGGCACTCGAGTTTTTTGGGGTGGTCTCGATTCCGGCCATCTTTTTAAGGAGGACTTCATGCGGTATTTCAAAGCAAACCAGTTCCGATTGGCGATCCTCAAGTCGATAGCCGTTTTGAGCTGTCTGCTAGGTGTGATGGCTTTTCCCGATTTCTCCCGGGAAAAGGAGGAATTTGGTTTCCTCGATACCATTACCGAAGCGGAAGTGCGGGACCATATTTTCTACCTAGGTTCCGATTTCCTGGAGGGTCGATCTCCAGGTTCTGAAGGGTATAAGCGGGCGTCATCCTATATGGCCAGCCAGCTTAAAGCAGCCGGATTGGTTCCGATTATGAACAGTGCTGAGGGCGACAGGTCTTACTTCCAGCAAGTCGATTTTATGATCAGCACGATAGCCCCTGAAAGTATCCTGCACGTGAAGGATGGCCAGAAAGAAATCGAGTGGAAATTCGGAGAACAATTTATTCCCCTGCTCCATGGCCAGGAATTTAAGGATGGACACTATGAGGGGAATGCCGTATTTGTCGGGTATGGGATAGAAGAGCCCGAATATGGCTGGAATGATTATCAGGACCGGGATGTCTCCGGAAAGATCGCGATTTTCTACATAGGCAGTCCCATGAAGAATGATAAGCCCGTATTGCCTGAACAGAAACATGAACTCTACAGCAGTATGATGTCGAGTGCTCAGAATCGCATGATGGCTGCATTCAGTCATAAGGCATCCGGAGTGATCGTCATTCCGGATGCTCAAACATCGAAGATGTGGTCTTTGCTCTCCGCTCAAATGAACAGACCCTCCAGGAGGCTGAAGGCAAATGCGAAGAAAGACAAGACGCATCATATTCCCATTTTTCTTCTTCATCCCGAAGCGGCCGTAGAGTTGTTCGAGGGAACGGATTTCGATCCGTTAACTGGAAAGGGGAAGATCGAATCCGCTCAAATAAAAGACCTCGACGTGGCATTCGACCTGAAATACACGGTCCAAGAGGAATTTATCTGTCATAATGTTGTCGGATTCCTTCCCGGGAGCGATCCCGAATTAAAGGGCGAATATATCGTAGCGGGTGCCCATCTCGATCATCTGGGAATGGAAGAGGGCGAGCCCTTCAATGGTGCCAATGATAATGCCAGCGGCTGTGCTGCGGTTCTGGAAGCGGCCGAAGCCATCGCCATGTCTCCCCACCGCCGTTCCATATTCATTGTGTTTTTTACAGGAGAGGAGGGAGGGGGGCATGGGGCCTTTCACTTCATCGACGACTTTCCGTTCTCTTTGGAAAATATAGAACTGGCAGTAAATGTCGATATGGTGGGGAGGGATTCCCCACAGCACCCCGATACGATACTCGGCATAGCCCCATATAATAGGAGGGTTCAGCTAGAAGAGTTTATGGAACAAGCGAATGAATCGATTGCCAGAGTCAATCTCAAAACAAGCATAGACGGAAAATATATCGAAGATCATTATGGAAGCAGTGATGAGGCTATGTTTCATCTTCGGGGAATCCCTGCGGTTCTCATTATTAACGGCTACCCCCAACCGGACTATCACATGACGAGCGACGATCCCGATAAAATCGATTATGGCAGGGTTGTCGAAGCGTCCCGCCTGATATATGCATTGGTGGCAACAGCGGCAAACGATGAAATGCTCTACTTACCGTAATTTCGTGACGGAATACCTATCCCCTTAATTCAATAATTTGAATAATTCGGGGACAGGATACCCTTTCACCTATTTCTAATAATTTGCTAATTAGGGGGTCAGGTACCCCGTCACCAAACTTACCATCAAACTTGCCGTCGAGCCAAAGATGCCCAGGTGCATTCTATTGACCCGGATATTTTAAAAGTGCTATTGTCATCTTTTGAGATCTTAACGTTTCTTCTATAACGGATTAGGAGGAAGTAATGCAAAGCATCAGAATACGAACGATCGTCTTGACCGCCTGCTTTCTGGCGATGACAACCTTTTCTTTTGCCAAAACAGGGGATGACCCTGTAAAAAACGAGATCATGAGGATCATCGATCAAAAGGGCCAGCTCCTGATCGATGTGAGCGATAAGATCTGGGGATACGCCGAGATCGCCCTGCTGGAGTATGAGTCGTCCCGACTACTTGAGGAAATCCTCGAGAAACAAGGATTTCGCGTGGAAAAAGACGTTGCCGACCTGCCCACCGCATTCGTCGCGACCTGCGGTTCCGGAAGGCCGGTCATCGGCATCCTGGCGGAGTATGACGCCCTCCCCGGCCTTTCCCAAGACAGTACCCCTGTCAAGAAAGCACTTCAGGAAGAAGGGGACGGTCACGGATGCGGACACAACCTTTTCGGTGCGGGAAGCCTCGGAGCGGCCCTCGCCCTCAAGGAGGTCATGGAAAAGCACTCTTTACCCGGGACCTTGAAGCTTTACGGCTGTCCTGCCGAGGAGGACATCGGGGGCAAGCTCTATATGGCCAGGGCCGGCCTTTTCGACGACCTGGATGCCTGTTTAGCCTGGCACCCGGACTACAGCACTTCTGTCGATGTGGACAGCGGGCAGGCCGTGGACGATCTGCAGGTCGAATTTTTCGGCAAGACCGCCCATGCGGCCTTCGACCCCTGGATGGGAAACAGTGCCCTGGATGCTGTGGAAATGATGGCCTTTGGGGTCAACCTGCTTCGAGAACACGTGAAACCGTCGGTCCGCATCCACTATGTCATCACCGACGGCGGAAAAGTCCCCAATATCGTTCCCGATTATGCCAAGATCTGGATCTGGGTGAGAGACAGTGACAAGGCAGGGGTGAAGGCGGTCGTGAAAAAGGTGGAAAAGATCGTCGAAGGGGCCGCCATTGCTACGGGCACTTCCTCCAAGATCCATTACAAGGGAAGCTATCACCAGATGCTGATCAGCCGAAAAGGGGCTGAGGTCATGCAGGAAAATTTGGAAACGATCGGGCCGATCTCCTACACAGAGGAAGAAACCCTATACGCCAAAAAGATCCAGAAAGAAACGGAAGTGGAAGAAAAAGGGATGGTCGCGACCATCGAAGCGTTGCAAGAGCCTGAAAAGTATCCGGAAGGAGGATCGACAGATGTCGCCGAAGTAAGCTGGATCACGCCCACGGTCCACCTATCGACCACGTGTGCCCCCTACGGCATCCCCTGGCACAGTTGGGCTGTTGTCGCCTCCAGCAAACACCCCATCGGCTACAAGGGCATGTTCCTTGCGGCCAAGGTATTAGCCGCCACGGCCCTGGACTTCTTGCGCAGCCCGGATCTTCTCGAAGAGATGAGAAAGGAATTCGACGAGAATCGGAACGGCTATACCTATGAGAGCGGGATCCCCCCGGATCAGAAACCTCCGGTCCGGATCAAGAAAAAAACGATTCCTTGAAATTGCCCGATCTAAAAATCATCTCACCGGGTCTTTGATATCGTAGGCTGTCAGCGTATCCCCGTGGCGGATGTATAGGATGCCGTTGCTGATGGCAGGATGGGCCCAGTGGGGACCTTCCCCGGCTTCCACTCGGAACTGGCTGTCGATCACAAAGTCTTTCGGGTCGGGCACCACCAGCGCCATGATCCCCCGCCGCTCCTCATAGCAGTAAAGTTTGCCGTCGGCAAAAATGATGGAACCTTTGGTCTGCCACTTCTTCTCGTACTCGGTTTTTCCCGTTTTCCACTCGATACAAACCCAGTTGCCCCGGGCATTATCGATCCAGTTGGAACCGTATACGTAGCCGTCGACCAGAACAACCCCCCCATGATGGCAGTCCAGGGTGGCATCTTTCCAAAGGAATTCGATTTCGGAGGCGTCTTCGGATAACCGGAACATCACCCCCACATGGTCATAGCCGCTGGTCACGTACAGATTTCCCTGATGGAAAAGCGGTGTCGGGATATTTATGATAGGGGCGTCGGGATGCCAGGTGGGGGTATCGAGGTCGCTGTACCGGTATTTCCACAGCATTTTGCCGTCTCGGCAGTCCACGCCGAAAATGTAGTTCGCCGTGACGTTGGCGATGACCTCTTTCCCTCCCCAGCGGATCAGAATAGGAGAAACATATCCGGTGTAATCCGTCAAACTTTCGCTTGTCCACTTGGTTTGCCCGGAATTTTGGTCCAAAGCCACCATCGTGGTTTCCTTGCCGGCCGGGGTGTAGATCACCTTGTCGTCCACCAGAAGGAGGGATTCGGCGATCCCCCATTGGCCGTACTCACCTTGAAATTTTTCAAAAGCCGGGACGGTCCATACCGTCTCACCCTTGCGTGCATCGATACACGAGATCTCCCCCATTCCGCTTATCACGTATATCCTGTTCCCTTCGACCGTCGGAGTGGAGCGTACGCCCTTTTCGGCCTCGAACCAGCCTTTGCCGATGGGGACCTTCCAGAGTATTTTTCCCTCAGGGCCGATCGCCTGGAGGTAATCGGTTTTGTCGATCATCCCTGTGGCATAAACGATGTTATCCTTGACCGATGGTGAGGAGTGCCCCCTGCCGAGGCCGTCGATGGACCAGAGAATCCTGGGACCCTGTTCAGGCCACGTTTTCAACAGGCCGGTTTCCGAACTTTTTCCATTCCTTTGGGGCCCTCGCCACTGCGGCCAATCGGAAGCGTACGCCCTGATAGCCGTCGCTGTTATCCAAATTACTGAAAATAGAAAAATAAAGACAATCTCATAGAATTTTTTTAAACGCAATCGTTCTTTCCTTTCCTTTCGTTCTTCTTCAAAGAAGGATTTTTTCGACGTTCATTCGTCCCGGGTCACAAATCCCAACACCCTTTTGCGCGGCCATCTCGATGTGATCGGAAGGCCTCATCCCCTCGTAGTAGCCCGGTGTTTCTGCAACCGGCGTCAGCCCCCTTGTCACCCTCGCATCGTCGATCACCGAACGCGCGACAGCGTCCATAGCCACCGGGTCTGCTCCCAAGTAGAGCGTATTCGGGGTGAACAAGACCCGCGGCGAATCCGGGTCCGGTCCGCGGTCGAAACATCCCTCCAGCCCATCACCGATGTGGAGGACCACTTTCTCTCGGACCAAAGGGTGAGCGCAAAAATCTGAGATAAACGTGCTGATAAAGGCCGGCTTGTGAAACCGGCCGTTATTGGAAGAGAACCCGTAGGCCATATTTTTGAGGCAAAAAGTGATTCCCGAATTGCTGTGATCCTTGAGGATCGGCATGTTGATGATCTTGTCGCATTCCCTGGTGAAGATGGAAGAAAAGGGCGAGGATGTCCCCTCTTCCCCCCGGTCTTCGGGATCGTCGAAATCGCTGACATAAACGACATCGGAATCCCACCGGAAGACCGCTTTATCCCTGGGATTATGGGCTCCATAACAGCAAACGCCATCCGCTGACGTGTTCAACACGAATCCGCAGGCAAGCATGTGGTGCTCCCAGCGGTCCCAGACGATGATGTTGTTGGGCGGAATCCCAAATTCCGTAAGCTCGTCGACCACCGCCTGAATGAGTTCGTGGTGCGTGTAAAGAAGCGGACGCCCCAGCGTGTTGATTTTTAGCCCGATCCGGTCATTTGGGGAGAAGAACCGTGCCCAGGGGTTTTTTTGTCCTGTCAGCCTGACCATTCCCTGGTGCAGCATGCGCCGTACAGTGTCAGGATCGACTTTCCGGCCTTCCGATACGGCAGCAGGATTAATCACTTCGAACACCCGGCCGTTTCCGGATATGCCGGAAGACCAGCGGCAACCGGCCTTCAGGGACAGCCCGGCCCCCAAAACCGCTGTTGTGCTCATCGTCATGAATTCCCGGCGTGTGATTCTTTTTTTCATGTTGGCCTCTTTTGCGTCATGTTCTCATTATATTGTCCGCTAATTGTTTTCCCGAAATCAAGGGAATGTTATGGATTCAGCTATCTCAATATCCGCATGCCCAAGGTTTCCTTTCGGCTTTCAGGTTTAGACACGCTTCCGTGAAGTTTTTCGCCTCCTAGGCAACTTTTTGCTCTGTTCTTGTGTTTTTGTCACTCACATGATTTTTTGCTTATTTATGGAAGATCGATTACTCTTATTGAATAATACAGGAGGTTAGCATGATGAAGCGAACGGTCGGCTTTCTGATGGTGATGCTGTCGGTATCGTTATTTTTGCCGGGCTCGGCATATGCTCAGATCGCGAAAATGAAGCCGGAACAGCCTGTGTGGGGGGAGACGATTCAAGTGACGTACGACCCGAAAGCGGAAGGGGCCGGCTTTCTCCCCGGAGATGAGGTGTATGCCGTTTTGCACATTTCCCTGGAAGGGGGAGCGGAGCAAAAATGGATCGGACTGCAAAAAACAGGTGACGTTTTTTCGGGTGAGATCCCAGTCGAGGAAGGCATGGCTTACCTGAATATATACTTCATAACCATTGAAAAATGGGACCAGAAGGTGAGTTTATCGGCGGCGATCTACCGGGAGCCCGGAGTTCCCGCCCGGGGGGCCAATCAGCAGATGATGATCTCTTCCTCCCCGGATAAATACCTGGATTATTTCAAGAAGGAACGGGATCTTTATCCGGATAACCTTGCTGCCTTCCGGGACAAATGGTTCTTTCAGGGGGCCGTCGATAAAGCCAATCTCCTTGCGACCGTTGAAAAGGATATGGCTGTCCTGGAAGATCGATTGTCCGAACCCTCCGTGGAATTGCTCTATTCCCTCTCATACGGGCACATGCTTTTAGGCCAGGAACCGGAAGCCCGGGACATGATCCGGACGTTGGTGGAAAAATATCCGCAGTCATTTTACACAAGATTCGCCATCGCCAGTTATGAATACCAGGTTTTTTCCCAGGGGATAAAAGGAGAGGGGCCCGAGGAAGTTAAAACGATGAAAAAGAAACTTGTGACCGAGAATCCCCGGTCCATCTTTGCCCGGGAGCAAATCCTCTATTTTGTGGGCGACGAAGAAGTATCCTTAGATGCGATCCGTTCGGTCTGCGAGCCCTGGATAAAGGAAGAACAGGATAATCCCCTGCCGTATTATATCCTCGCCATAGGCTATGATGAAAAGACTGCGGAATACGAGAAGGCCATACAATTCATGGACAAAGCCATCGCGCTGTTGCTCCGGGGAAAACTCCGTCTTTATAACGATATCTCGGGGTTGAGAACCCAGATGTATCTGGCGCAGTGGCACGGGAAAAGGGCGGACATTCACCTGCGTTCAGGAGATCCGGCCAAAGCCCTTGCCGATATCAAAACGGCTCAAGCTCTGGAAAAAGAAGCCCGGCCGCAGCATTTCGAAACAGAGGGAAAGATCTGGCAGAAACTGGGATTGTACGGGAAAGCGGAAAATGCCTGGCTCGAAGCCTTAAGGCTGGGATCCAAAGAGGCGG
>Ga0180438_10007061_pt1 | contig 14871 bp, 15 predicted proteins | sample SS_ome_12_FD_132455 | JGI IMG/M metagenome (GOLD analysis project Ga0180438, IMG submission 132455) | Hypersaline lake sediment archaeal communities from the Salton Sea, California, USA - SS_3_D_2 metaG | ecosystem: Environmental > Aquatic > Non-marine Saline and Alkaline > Hypersaline >...
AGTCAATGCTGACGAGTGATGCAAGATATGGAGCCGAAAAAGGAGAGCCGTGTACTTATCGCCATTGGCATGAGGCTAGCTTTGCACGCTACTTGGTCAAAGAATAGGCTAGTTCCTGACTGCAATTATTCTCCAAAAAGCAAAGCAAAATGTCCTACAGGTGAAACTCCAAGCGATTCGTAAAGCTTTTGTGCTGATAAGTTCTTTTCACCTGTGAAAATGATTGTCTTTCTAATCGAGTGAATTTTTTTAGAATCTGCTAGTAGGTGCTTCATAACCGCCCTGGAGTATCCTCTTTTCCTGAAGGCAGGAATAGTATAGACACCTCCAACTTGGCCTAAGTCAACAGCTTTAGCATTTAGATCTGCAATGGAGACTAGCTGATCTTCAATAAAATAACCCCACGCGATTTTTCTTTGAGTTTTGTCAAGATAACTTTGGTATAATTGATCATCTGTCAAATCATTAGGCAACCCAGCTTCGCCTAAGAAATCCAACCTTAGGGATTTCCATTGTATATAGTCATTTTGCTTTAGCAATCTGACGTTTGGCTGTGATTCAAATTGGACTGTAGATAAGTCAATAGAGTAGAGTACTTCCTTAGAAGTAAAAACTTCTTGATCGATCACTTGTTTATTTTTAAGAAAGTCCCAAAAGGGTTTGCATAGATCCCATCTACCTAATATGCCTTTTAACGGATGGCTCTCCTCTTCACATGATGATAACACTAAATCAAAGACAGGGGCAGAAATAGTGGATTCGATCAGTAGATTTCCTCTTTTTGTTAAACAAAATACACCGATCACTTTTCCTTCAGGATTTCGGATGATTTTATAATTCCCCGAAAGCGGAGATTCTGCGAGAGTCAAACCACAGTTTTCATAATTTCCAAGAAGAAAAAGAGTATAATCCTCGTGTTGCTTTAAAAAATCGACCATGGAAGATTCTGTAGATTGATCAACGGCTTCAATCGAAAAACTCATTTTCGCTCCCCTTTTTTGACAACAAAGTGGAGATGTTCCGCAGTAGATCTAAACTGCTCCAACTCACACGTTTCTCTGACCAGCTGGAGAATATTCTCATAGGCTTTTTGATTCGATGTGTAGAGCTCTTCAATGGGTTGTTTCATGCCGGAGGCAAAGCTTTCACATCCAATGTATGTGACAATGTCAAAGCCAACCTCAGAAAGTTCTAAACTAGCCTTCGGGGGCGTAGACCAAAAGCACTCGGTGAAATTTTCAAAGGCCTCAGGGATGGTGACCTCGCCAAGCATGCTCTTCAAAAACAAGGCATCTTCAAAGAGATCGGGAAATCTTTTAACCCCATACCTTAGAATCCCCCAGGAATTGAGATAGGAGACGATGGCTGTGCCGCGATCTGAAAGGATGCGAGATAACTCACGGAGCGTTTGAAGGCGATCCTTCCGCTCTAGTAAGTGGTACATGGGACCGAGATGCAAAACTGCATCGAATTGACCCGAAGGAAGCATAGAAAGCTCTCGCGCATCTGCGCAGATGATAGTGGGAGAGGGGACCCCATCGAGCTGGGCAACTTGGCCCTTGGCAATCTCAAGCAGCTCACTCGATAGATCGACCATCGTGACCTCATATCCTTTTTTCAGGAGCTCGATCGAATAACGTCCAGGGCCACATCCTATGTCGCATACGTGTCCCTTGCTGGGGAAATACTTTGAGATAAGATCGAGAGTGGTTACAAACTCAAACTGTTGGTAGGGGTGTTCGAGGCGATTCCACTCTTTCTCAGGTCTGTTGTTATAGAAATTGGAGACATGCTTGCTCATTGTTTATTCCCGAGAACTTTGTTAGCCTATTTCACTTGAACCGGTTCTCATCCAAGAAGGCTTTTCCGTCCTTTAGCACCCAACCGCTCGGAAGAGGGTGACCCGGTTTTAATTTTATGTATAAATTGATATATTCTGCTCGATCTAACTTTCTGACTGGACCATCACACTCTATCCAATTTCGTCTTTGAACCCTTGGCCAACCAAAACTTGGTGGTTCCATCACCCAAAGGGTATTTTTGTAGTAATCATCTGTTTTTTTAGAAGTTGGCAGATCAATATCCGTGGCCCATGCTTTGATTACGTGATTGGACATCCCAGTATTCCACTCCTTATCTCCGGGGATTTGGACATAATAGCCAGCTGTTGCTGTGATAGACATTCATTACCTCCGTGAATATGTGCCAATCTGCTCAGTTCAACTCGCTTGAGTCCGCTGTCAGCAGCGGGGCTTAAGACCATCCAAGTTGGGGCAAGCTGGACGCAGAACCTGAGGACCGACGGGTAGGCGAGCCTCGCTTCCCATCTAGCCCTAACCATCGTCCCGATTCGGAGCCCCTTTGTTCCCTAGCTTCACCGGCCATATTCACGAATATGCCCTCTTCACCTATGAAAAAAATTGGCTGGAATCGGTTAGAAGCTTATGGCTATCTGCAAAGCTCAACTCGCTTGAGTCCGCTGTCAGCAGCGGGGCTTAAGACCATCCAAGTTGGGGCAAGCTGGACTTGAACCAGCGACCGACGGGTTATGAGTCCGCTGCTCTAACCAACTGAGCTATTGCCCCAAAACCCTAGAATTCTAGCGATGATCTTCCCACGAATCAAGGGTTTTCTTCGATGAGGTCACTTGGGCTCAGGGCAACAACCGAGATACTATGCCCCCGGAACTCTTGTCTCCAGAATCAAGGCTTTTCTCATATTCCTCTTTTGTGGTATAAAAAAAAATTGAAAGGTGGATAGGTAGTATGGCTCCATATTGGAAAGGTTTTGGGCTTGTCGCAAGCTCTTTATTTCTCGTTTCTCCCCTGTTAGCTCAGGAAGAAGAGGCTGAATATCAAGAAGATCCGTCACAGGAAGTGTCGGACGCTTCTCATGTCTTCTTCATGAGCCGAGCGGAAGCGATCCCTGCAAAAGAGGGGATGAAAGACAATCCCGATCACTATCTTGAAGGATACATTCAAGCTCTTGTCGATATGCATTTCTATGAGCATCAGGTGGTTGTCTTCGTCGAAGGGGACATTGTCTATCTCTATAATCTTCCCAATAACGCCCTTTTATCGAACTCGATCATCTCTTTTGTCGAAGATGTCCCTTGTGTCTGTGAGGTGAGAGTTAAATGTGAACTGACTGAAGAGGAGTGTGACAGAAGAAAGGACTATGTGATGCAGCCCTGCATTAGTGGAGTCTGGTTTCCCCAGTCGACGGTTCTCTTTCAACCTCTGGTGGCTAGCCCTCGCCAAGTCGTCTACTCTGTTGCATATCGAGCTGGCGATGAAGTGGTTGGGAAAAAGTGTATTGCAATTTCTATGGGGGATAACTTCCCAGTCTATCGGTGGAATAACGTCTTGCCTTGGTGTGGGGATCTCCAAATCGGGATCGAAGCTGGGATCTGGGCGCCGTTCAACTTTGATGATGTGCCACATACCGATGGGACTTGCTGTGAGTTATTTAACACCGACTATCTACTTGGATTCCCTCTTTGCTACGCGGTGGATCGGTGGACATATAGGCTCAGGCTCTATCATATTTCAAGCCATTTGGGTGATGAGTTCATGGTTAACCACCCTGAATATCTCGATCTTCGGGTCAATCCAAGCTTTGAAGCGATTGATCTTTTTGCCTCTTACCAGTTTACCAAATCTTTGCGAGCATATGTAGGACCAGGAGTCATCATTCATAGTGACCGCTCGTTCCCAATGGACAACTTCTATGTAGAATATGGAGCAGAGTGGAGGTTCTTACCCACTCGGTTCCATTACCATCGGCTTTATGGAACTCCGTTCATCGCGATCGATGTTCAAAACTGGCAGGTGCGGGACTGGGAGTTCGACTTTACAATCAAGGCGGGTTATGAGTTCAGTAAACTTGCCGGAATCGGTCGGAAAATGCGATTTTTCGCTTCCTATCACCACGGTTTCTCTTATGAAGGACAGTTTTTCTTGGAGAAAACCGACTATGGTGAGTTCGGCTTTTCTTGGGGTTTCTAGCGCAGAGTGAAGAATCCGGCGTCATTTGTGGGGCCTTCTTTTCCAATGGGAAGCTCACCAGAGAAAAATTGCTCGTAGACTTTGAGTGCTTGCTCTGCCTTGGTGGTGCAGTAGAAGCAGTTGCTCACCCATTCAGATCCTGCAATGGTTCCATTTTTTAGATTGGCCTGGAAGTTGGGAGTTACTTTTTCTGCCCAGTAAGACTCTTCGCCAAGAAGGAGAATCGGTGTCGCCCATCCAATGCTTACTTTCCGGCGGATTACTTCGAGAGCAAATTCAAAATCGGTCCCCATTCCTCCCATTAGAAAAATAGGAAAGTCGAGGTTAAACTCCGCTTGCCGTTCAACGAGCCGGTCAATACGGTAGGTCATCTTCGCTTCGATATAAGAGTTTTGATTTTGTTCCGATAGGTCGGCTTTTCGGAAGTCGACGATATTCGCGCAAGAAAGGATTCCCATTTTTTGCGCAACGCGATTGCCAAGCTCCATCACTCCGGGGCCTCCACCTGTGATGAGGGCTACAGGGATGTCCTTGTTGAAGAGGGGGTGATGGGCATCTGCTTTTAATTTGAGAAGTCCCTCAAAAATTTCAGTGAGAACTTCTTCATATCCAGGCTCGAGCAGGTTCGATCCGTAAACGCCGAAAGTGGTCGCGGCGGCAAAGTCATCCGCCTCTGGAATGGGAACGAACATCCCCGTATCTTTTTCAGGTTTAGGGACAAACTGGAGGATTTTTCTGGTTGTCTCGTCAACCCAGTAAACGGGAATGGCAAACTTGGCCAAATCAAGTAGAGCTGTCCGATCTTCATGAGAGAAAAAATCTCCATGAGACTGAGAAGGCTTGGAAAAATAGACCCCTTTGAGCGAGAGTTGGACTAGATCGCCGAGGAGCATTTTTTTCATGAGGGGGGAGGGGAAATACCTCGAGAAGAGAACTCCTTGCGAGGTGATGAGCCCTTCTTCGATCGCTTTGAGAAAGCGGTAGGAGGGTTGCTGCTTGATATAGTATTCCACCATTTGGGATTGTCGCTTTAGGTCGAACAGACCAGGGAAGTGCTCGGAATGGACCTCTCTTTGGATCCAATCCTTTTCCTTCAGAGCAAGCATCTGCTCTCCCTTGACCACGAAGACCGCCGTACGGAGGGTATCTCCCTTGGGGGCGGTCTCGAAGACTTGAAAGACTGACTCGGTATCATCGAGAGAAGTTTGGAGTTGGTCTCGGTCAGCAAAAAAGACATGTTCCCGGTGGGGCTCTAGAGTATAGAACTCGAGGGGGATCTGGGTAATCTCCTCTGAAGACTTGCCGAACACCTCGTAAATATCGCCAGACGCCCTCGTGTCTGGTTGGAGGAGGTTGGCACTTGTATGGTGAACTCCCTTTGGGAGAAGATGGTCTACTACTCGGCCAAAGGCAGTCCGGATATGGAGAGGAAGAGTCTTAATTAAAAGGAATTTCTCTTCGTGAACGACTCTTTTTTCTCCTTCTTTCCATACTTGGTGGAGAGCAAGAAGCTCACGTGTTTGAATTTCTGAGTGGGAAAGGGCTTTTGCCAGAGTGGGTAGAAGAGTATCAATCGTGTCAGCATACTCGACCACTCCGTTTCGGAGTTTCAGATGGGCGATCGTGTATCCATCAATCTTCTCTAGATCGAGATGTTCGCCTCCAAGCTCTCCTCCTAGGGAAAGAAGGGGATCTCCACTCCGATCAAAACGGCCAAACATCCTGAGGAGGTAGTCAGGGTTCCGGACCCGCCGTCTGGGGTCAGCTGCAAAGAGCTTGCCCACATAGTTTCCAACTTCAAGCGCGTTTAGAAGGGGAAGGCCAATTGGATCGATGGCTGTGAATCGGACTAAAGCCTCTGCTGAATTTTCCTTGGGAGAGAGATGGATCTCTTGGGAAGTAGCGTGGATACCAAGCTGGGCAAGAGTGCTTTTGCTATTGAACTCTACATGCTCCTGGTCGATCGAAAAACCAACAAAGACAGGAGAGATCTCTTCAATACGGACGAGCACATCGAGAGCATTTTCGGACTTGCCGAGAACTTTTATGATCTTCCCATCAGGAGTGACGAGGTCGAAATGGCCGGGGAAGAGATAACTTTCCATACTTTTTTCATACGGGAGGCTCCGTTTTTTTGATAGCCCTGAAAACGAGTTTCGCTTATGCTCGACCCTTTTTGAGGGGGCTTCCCATGATTTCTCGTAGCTTAGGGACCCATGATGGGTCATTTCATGCCGATGAGGTGAGTGCCTGTGCTCTCCTTCTTTTATTTAACCTAATAGATCGGGACAAGATCCACCGGAACCGCGATCCTGCAGTTCTGGAGCAATGTGAATTTGTGTGTGATGTAGGGGGAGTCTATGACCCTGCCTCTAAACGCTTCGATCACCACCAACTCGAATATACCGGCCCCTTAGCGAGCGCTGGAATGATCTGGAAATACCTCCGCGATGAGGGGATTGTGGAGCCAGGGCTATATGAGTTTCTCAACAGCCGAATCATCCTTGGTGTCGATGCCCATGACAATGGGATCCAACTGCAGGAAGAAGGGGTCTGTACTTTTTCTCACATCATCGCCAATTACGTCCCTCTATCACACGCGGCTTCCCGAGAAGCTTTTGATGAAGCCTTCTTCACTGCTCTCGACTTCGCTCGTGGTTATTTTGATCGTCTCGTCAAGCGGTATCATTTTATTGGTGCCTGTCGTGGAAAAGTGGAAGAGGTGATGGCAAAAGGAGGAGAACTTCTCGTGTTTGATGAGTCGATCCCTTGGCAAGATAGCTTTTTTGAGCTGGGGGGAGAAACCCACCCCGCTCTCTTCCTCGTGATGCCTGCTGGAGAACACTGGAAACTGCGAGGTATTCCTCCCCACCCAAGCCGGATGATGGAAGTTCGCCTTCCTCTGCCAGAGGCATGGGCAGGATACCGAGATGAAGTACTCCAGAAAATCACAGGGATCCCCGGGGCAATTTTTTGCCATAAGGGACAATTTATCTCCATTTGGGAGACAAAAGAGGATGCGCTAAAAGCCTTCGATTTAGTAAAGAGAGAGACAGAGGGGAAAAAATGAGCAGTGTATTTGCCAAAATTATCCAGAAAGAGATTCCAGCGAAGATCGAGTTCGAGAATGAAGGCATCCTCGCATTTCATGACATTGCCCCTCAGGCTCCTGTCCACATCCTGATCATCCCCAAAAAAGAGATCCCAGATCTCCAGTCTGTCCAACCTGAAGACTATCCACTCATTGCCGAGATCGTCGAAGTCGCCCAAACCCTTGCCAAAAAGCTGGGGATTGAAAAAGGGTACCGCCTCGTGACCAATAACGGATCTGAGGCCGGGCAAGAAGTTTTCCATCTCCACTTTCACCTACTTGGCGGGAGGCAGTTATCTGGCGAGCTGGGATAATTACTGGTCTTCTTATTGCAATGCCCCTCTTTTGCGCAGAAGAGAAAGGGGTTAAGAGAGTCTATAACCATCTACTGATCGACGATCCCTACTCGGCCATTTCCGAAGCCAAAACCCAGCTGCAGACCCACCCCGATTCCAAGCCTTTGCGTCTTGCACTAATCCGAGCTCTTTGCGAAGCGGGCAACGAGATTGAAGCCCTCGAAGAGTGGAATCAGATTGTAGCCTCTCATCAAGACCTTCTCACCGACCGGACCAGCCTAGAGATGCTTGCTTGGGGAGTCCTCAACAAAGGGGAGGCCTCTAATCAGCTCATCGTTCGAGGAAATGCTCTGATGGGCGCAGTGATGACCCGTGATGCCAGAGCCATACCGATTATTCTCGGAGCTCTCAGAGGAACCAACTCCCTCCTTCGATCAGTTGCTGTTGGGATGGCAGCTGCCTATGGAGACTTCCCACTGCAAGACGAGATCGCTCGTCTTCTGAAAGAAGAAAAAGTTTGGCATGTTCGGCTCGAGCTGATCAAAGCGGCGGGGCAGCTTCGGATGACCCAGATGAAAGACCGACTTGTCGAGATCATCGGCCATCCACGCACCCTTGCGGAAGAAAAAGTTGCTGCAATCGTCTCTCTCGTCAACATGTACGACTCGGTAGGGGACTCAGAGCTAGCCAGCCTAATTCGAAGCAACCGGGCGGGCCTTCGCCAGCTTTCGTGTCAAATCATTTCCCATCTCAACCTGACCGAAAAAGCCGACCTTCTCTTTCCCCTCCTGCGAGACGCCCATCCCGATGTTCGGATCGCCGCACTCGACACGATCGGCCTTTTGGGAGTCAAAGAGATTAACGGGAAGCCTCTGATGAAGATCGAACTGATCACTCGGCTCCTAGATGACCATACCCCCGAAGTAGCCATTACTGCTGCATGGCTTGCCCTTGTCCAAGGAGACAAGCGGGGAGCAGACCGGCTCAAAACATGGATTCTAAAAGGGGAAGAAAAGCATGCAAGGCTGGCTGCAGGCGCCCTCGCGATCTCAGGAAAAAAAGGGGTCGATCTATCTGTTAAAATGCTTAAGAAAAAAAGAGACCCCTATATCCAAGTCACCCTGGCCCTTGGACTCATCGGACAGAGGGCCTCGACTGACTTGGCGTGCAAGGCGATCGATACCCACCTCAAAGCAAGCGACCTCTGGATGTGGGACAACACCGTGAACCCGCTCTTCAGGTCATTAGCGCCAAGCAAAGTGCGCCATATGTCCCAAGTCCCCAACTATCCTCTCGTGGTGGATCAGCTTACCCGCCTCGAGCTTGTCCAGATCTTGTGCATCATGGACTATCCCAAGGCGCAAGAAGCGGTGAAAGGTTTTTTGCAGACCCAGACTTGGGGAGCTGTTGGAGCTGCGGCTGCCATGCTTATTCAGGAAGGGGATGATGAGTCGCTGGATTTAGTTCGAGCCCTCTTAAAAGATCCCGATGAAAAAGTACGCGTCCAAGCAGCGCTCATTTTAGCTCTAGTCGGGGGAGATAAGAACGCCATTGCTGTGTTGAAGGAGATCTACCCCAAGGTGGGGCGTGATCTCAAAGTGCACATTTTAGAGGCAATCGCCAAGGTGGGAGATCCCGAGTCGATCGCATTTTTGCTCGATCGACTCGAGGAACCGTTTCAAGTGCTCCGTGTGATTGCAGCGACCGCCATCATCAAGAGCTTGTACCATTAGTTACCAAAATCTGTAGCCTGAGGCTTGTTTGGGTATATCAAAAACAGCCTTTGCGATTTGTACCGAATCGTTACCGAGAATCTCTCTTGCAGTGTAGGCGGTCTCTTCATTAGCTGTTTTGATGAGTACATTGCTTGTATTATCACCGTAGTCTTCTAAAATGAGCCTGTGCGTATATGGGAGAGTGACCACTTGGAAGTAGTCGCTGAGATCTTGAGTTGAGGGGGCTTGCATGAGCTTGAGTAGAGTGATTGCTCTAAATTTTTCAAGAGCCGCTTCAGATAATCTTGAATCATGTTCGTGGAGCATTCGTGTTTTTTGGTTGAGGGCTTTCATGGCATTTTCATCAGTAAAGTCGGTCGTCCCTACTGAGTATCCCTCGAGATCTTTATCCATCCCCTCAAAACTGTCAGGCAATCCTTTTCGAAATGCCTCATCTGCGGCTGTTTTCATTGTTTCGGAGGTATTGATTAAGTAGTTGTATCTGGCAAAAAGATTTTTTAGCTTTTCCCCCTCAAGCTCCACGTCGAACCCTAGCTTATCTACTCGGGAGGCGAGCATTTCGTCTGTGATCTTTTCTTTCTCCGCGAGAATATTGGTAGCTAGCTTAGCCTTTGCATCATTGACCTTGCCCTTTGTCCACATATGGTCAAACATCGCTTTGGAAGTGGGGAGACCTGGGACCAGAATAAGGAGAGCTAAGAGAGGCATCGTTTCTGCTGTGATGACCGAAACAAAGACGGCGAGTGCTAGGAAAGCAACTGCCGTTGTGATCGCAGCCGTTTTGCATACGAGACTCCATCTTTCATGACTCGTCTTTGATGCTTCTGGACTGTAATTGACAAGGGGATGAAAGTTAGGTGCTTCTTCAGCAGAAGAGGAAGCAAATTCTTTAGTATAAGGGATAAGTGTAACTGCAGCCATGATGACCTCCTGTTGTTAATGAGGCAAAAGGTTAGCAGATGGAGGCAAAAAAAATCAACTTATTAAAATATTTAGAGCGTGTTTTTGCATCGTCAGAATCATGCTGCTCAGGCCGTTGGATCGCCCTGGCGTGAGAGAGGCATAGATCCCTAATTCTTCGAGGAAAGAGGGCTTGCATTTGAGGATTACTTCTGGGGACACACTGTTATATGCCCTAAGGAGAAGAGCGGCAAGACCTGCTGATATGAGGGCCTCACTGTGGGCATGAAAAAAAATCTTGTCCTTCTCCACTGTGCTATGAAGGTAAACAATACTTTGACATCCTGGGACAATATTCTCTTCGATCTTCCACTCGTCTGGAAAAGAGGGGAGCGCTCTGCCTAGGTCGATCACTCTGTGCACCTTCTCCTCAGAAGACGCGCAACCGCTAAACAGGCTAAAAATCTCTTCAATTCGTTCTTGGGGAAAGTCCATAAAGCCAGTATATCTGTCGCTTACCCCCAAAGTCAACCGGCATAGATAAGAGGGCTCCGGCGTCTATAAATCGCTGCAATTTTGGAGAGAGTGGAATTCCCGCTTGACAACAAAGAGAAAAACGGGCTTGATAGTGCTAGTTTTATCACAATAGCCCAATGCCAAAAGAAGACACGATTAAAATTGAGGGCACCGTAGAGGAATTGCTCCCTAATATGACTTTCCGAGTGGAACTATCCAATGGGATGAAAGTTCTCGCCCACTTGTGTGGGAAAATGCGGATGCGGAATATTCGGGTGCTTGTTGGAGATAGCGTAACCGTTGAAATGTCACCCTATGACCTTTCGAAGGCGCGTATTGTCTATCGCCAAAGATAAAATTTGGCGGTCACAGCAAAACAGCAACAAAATGGTTGATGTTTATTCCCTAAGAGCCTTAAACTTACCTGTGAGTAATACGATCTGAGCCCAAATAGCTCAGGGGTAGAGCACTTGCATGGTAAGCAAGGGGTCGTAGGTTCAATTCCTATTTTGGGCAAAAAAACTGAAACGAATTAAAGCCGCGGAGGAAGACAAAGATGGCTAAAGAAAAATTTGAAAGAAATAAAGAGCACATTAACATTGGGACCATTGGTCACGTTGACCACGGAAAAACCTCCCTTACTGCAGCCATCACTAAGACACTGGCAGAAGCGGGCGGAGCTCAATTTCGCGACTATGCTTCGATTGACAACTCTCCTGAGGAAAAGTCAAGAGGGATCACGATTAACTCGTCTCATGTTGAGTACGAAACAGATAAAAGGCACTACGCTCACGTAGACTGTCCTGGACACGCCGATTACGTCAAAAACATGATTACCGGTGCTGCACAAATGGATGGAGCGATCCTCGTGGTTGCTGCAACAGATGGAGCGATGCCTCAGACGAAAGAACACATCCTTCTAGCTCACCAGGTTGGAGTGCCAGCGATTGTGGTCTTCCTCAACAAAATGGACCAGATCGGCAAAGGTGACGAAGAACTCGTAGAGCTAGTCGAAATGGAACTTACTGAACTACTAGAAGAAAAAGGATACAAAGATGTACCAATCATCCGCGGATCTGCTCTAAAAGCTCTTGAAAGTGAAGCGGAATACGTAGAAAAGATTAAAGAACTCATGAGCGTTGTTGACGAAAAAATCCCTACCCCTGAGCGGGAAGTGGATAAGCCGTTCTTGATGCCCGTTGAAGACGTCTTCTCTATCTCTGGACGTGGAACAGTAGCGACAGGCCGTATCGAGCGTGGAGTTCTCCATGTGAACGACAAGATCGAAATCGTTGGTCTTCGTGAAACCCGCGAAACCGTGGCGACTGGAGTCGAAATGTTCAATAAACTCCTCGACGAAGGAAGAGCCGGAGAAAACGTCGGTATTCTACTCCGTGGTGTGGATAAAAATGACATCGAGAGAGGAATGGTTCTTTCAGCTCCTGGAACGTGTAAGCCACACACCAAGTTCAAAGGAACTGTATACATCCTTAAGAAAGACGAAGGTGGACGACATAAGCCCTTCTTTACTGGCTACCGTCCTCAGTTTTACTTCCGGACCACTGACGTAACAGGTACAGTCGCGCTTCCTGAAGGAACCGAGATGGTTATGCCTGGAGATAACGTCGAGTTGACCGGACAATTGATTAGCCCGATTGCGATGGAAGCAGGAATGCGTTTTGCCATCCGTGAAGGTGGAAGAACAATTGGTGCCGGAACAGTAACAGAGATTATCGAGTAAGCCGACACGTTGATAGCGCAGCTAAAGGGCGAAAGCCCTTTAGCTGCTTTTGGGTGTGTAGCTCAGTTGGTAGAGCAGCGATCTCCAAAGTCGCCGGTCGGGGGTTCGAATCCCTCCGCACTCGATAGAGAGTGGGGGAAAGCCCCGGATAAAAAGATGTTGAAGAATAGAGGGTGGGAGCAACCTTGAGTACATTAATGGAAGCCAAGTTCAAAAATAAACCTTCAAAGAAGAAAAAGAAGGGGCTCCTCACTTTTATCAGTGAGCTCAAAGAAGAGCTAAAGAAGGTCAGCTGGACAACAAAAGCGGAACTGATCTCCGCAACGAAAATTGTGATTGGTGCAACGTTCTGTTTTGGGATCGGAATCTACCTTGTTGACTTTGTCATCAAAGGTGGGCTCGAGCTAGTAAAACGAACAGCCCTTTTCATATTTGGATAAAGAGAGAACTATGCATCGTTGGTATGTAATTCAAGCAGTCTCTGGACAAGAGAACAAAGTTAAAAGGGCTCTTCAAGAGAACCGTAAAGCTCAAGGGATGCTTGAGATCATTGAAGAGATCCTCGTTCCATCTGAAAATGTTGCCGAAGTCAAAGGCGGCCAACAGAAGGTGATGGAAAAGAGATTATGGCCTGGGTACATCATGGTCAAAATGACCCTTACGGATGACTCATGGATGTACATCAAGAACACCAATGGTGTGCTCGGATTTTTAGGGGGAGACCCTCCTACTGCCCTAACAGAGAAAGAGGTAGAAGAAATCCTCAGTGAACTAGAGCAGAAAAAAGGCGGCGTCGTTCAGAAACACAAATTTAATGTGGGTGATCAAGTCAAAATCACCGATGGTGTGTTTGTCAACTTCATTGGAAATGTGATTGAAGTGTTCCACGACAAAGGAAAAATCTCTGTAATGGTCTCGATTTTCGGACGAGAGACCAGAGTAGATGACTTGGAATTCTGGCAAGTAGAAGAAGTGACGGCCGACTCAGAAATTAGTTAAAGGAAACAACATGGCAAAAAAACTCGTAAAAACGATCAAACTGCAAATCCCTGCAGGGAAAGCAAATCCTGCCCCACCGATTGGACCGGCTCTTGGTGCTGCACAGGTAAACATCATGGGGTTTTGCAAAGAGTTCAATGCAAAGACGCAAAGTCAAGCGGGAGACATTCTTCCCGTAGTGATCTACGTTTATGCTGATAAATCCTTTACCTTTGTCACCAAGCAACCTCCAATGGCTCAGCTGATCCTTAAGGCGCTAGGCATTGAGAAGGGGTCAGGTGTACCCAACAGAGACAAAGTAGGAAAATTAACGAAGGACCAAGTCCTCGAAATTGCGAAAAAGAAATATCCCGATTTGCGCGTTGCTTCAGAAGAAGCAGCAACCCAAGTAGTCATGGGCACTGCGCGGTCAATGGGCGTTGATATTGAGTAAGGAAGATAACTATGGCGAAGCAAAGTAAAAGATCTCAAAAAATCGAAGAGATGTTCTATCCCGATAGACTCTATACGCTCGATGAAGCATTAGAAATATTGAAAACCGCTCCACCTGTCAATTTTGACCAGTCGGTCGAATTGGCACTCAAGTCGGGGATTGATGTAAAAAAATCGGATCAACAGGTCAGAGGAACCGTTCCTCTTCCACATGGAATTGGGAAAAAAATCCGCGTTCTTGTCTTTGCAAAGGGGGATAAGGTCAAAGAAGCAGAAGAAGCTGGTGCTGATTTTGCTGGACATGCTGACCTCCTTGAGAAAGTCAAAGGTGGATGGACCGATTTCGATGCGATCGTTGCCACTCCTGATATGATGCGTGATGTAGGGAAGCTCGGGAAGGTTTTAGGACCAAGAGGACTAATGCCCAGTCCAAAAGGGGGCACCGTGACTCAAGACGTGGCAAAAGCTGTCACCGAACTGAAAGCGGGTAAAGTAGAATTTAAAAATGACAAGAGTGGTTCGATCAACAATCTGGTCGGAAAGCTTTCTTTTGATAAAGAGAAGCTTATCCAGAATATTGAGGCTTTTCTCCAAGCCGTAGCCAAGGCAAAGCCGGCTACAGCAAAGGGACAGTACCTTCAATCTCTCGCTTTATCTTCCACGATGGGGCCTGGGCTAAAGATCGATCTAAACTCTATTTCAGGCCTTTAAGAGGAAGCAACGATGAGAGCAGAAAAACAACTACTTTTAGACGAAATCGAAGACAAGCTAGAAGGATCCAAAGCGGTCATCTTTGCTAAATACCAAAGCCTTGGGCCTGACCTTTCGGATGATTTTCGAGGTCAGCTTAGAGATGCGGGCGGATCATTTACCGCAGTAAAGAAGAGGGTATTACTTAAAGCGGCCGAAAAACAGGGAATCCAAATGGACCTGGATACTTTGGCTGGACATATCGGTGTGATGATCGCCCATGAGGATCCGATCTCTGCAACCAAGGTATTGTTCAAGTTTGCCAAAGAGAATAAAGAAACCCTCGAGGTTTTAGCAGGTCACTTTGATGGACAATTATGCAGTGCTGAAGATGTAAAAGCCATTTCACAGCTCCCTTCACAGGATGAGATGAGAGCTCAGTTCCTCGGACTTCTCGAGGCGC
>Ga0180438_10007064_pt1 | contig 14866 bp, 13 predicted proteins | sample SS_ome_12_FD_132455 | JGI IMG/M metagenome (GOLD analysis project Ga0180438, IMG submission 132455) | Hypersaline lake sediment archaeal communities from the Salton Sea, California, USA - SS_3_D_2 metaG | ecosystem: Environmental > Aquatic > Non-marine Saline and Alkaline > Hypersaline >...
TTGAGACGGCTGGGCCTTAAAGAGACAAAACTGGCCAAAGCACAATGTAATACGATTCGACTTAAACTGCTGAAGATCGGTGCTCAGATTAAGGTGACTGTTCGCAAGGTGTGGGTTTCGCTGCCGGAAAGCTACCCGTATCATCAGCTTTTTGAGCAGGTGTACGAAAATCTCAAACGGCTCCGGCCTGTTCGTCTGCGTTGTTAAGCACCCAGGTAGTACCGACCGATTGATTTCATACGCAAAAGCCCGCGGCAGCATCGGGGTTGTGCGCTGATTTGAAGCTTGATGCCGCAAAATGCCTGAGCAAATGGCCCTTTGGGTGAATTATCTGTCGTACTGAGAGGGCACTGGGTAAAACAGACTGCTGCCAGCCGATAAACATCCCTCCTTAAGCGAAAAACCTGCTCAAAACCGGCAACTGTGAGAAATGCAGGCTAAGCCTTGCTCTGCCGGGTTTCGGCTGGTCAGTAATATGGTTCGCGGAAGGCAACCGGTTTGCCGAGGACTTCATAGTACAAAACGACGTTGCGAAGCTTTTCGGCGTTATCGAGCTCGATTGCAGGGCGGAAGACGTGTCCTTGCTCGTGCAGTGGTAAAACACCCAATACGGAGGGCTCCAGCGGGGGCTCGGATGATGTGCGGGCCTGGTCGAGATGTTCGAACGCTTCGAGCAATTTAGAACGTAATGGTCGTGTCGTTCGTAAGGCCGGGGCCGGGGCGCCCGCTTGAGTAACTGCGCCAGGTGCAGGCTTAGTTATAGCACGTTTCGGGTATTCGGCGCCGGCTGCTCTCGCTGGGCGCTGCGTTTCCGGCCTTTGAACAGGCCTGAGCGGGGTCCGCCCTTGTTCGGGTGGAGTTGGGCGGGCGGCACGCTGCTGGCCTTGTTTGCGTTTGCCGCCTTTGGCCTTAAGGATGCCGCCAATCGCCCAAAACGCGAGCATAATGACAACGAACAGGACATTGGTCCAGTCGTCAAGCTCGCGATCGTTGTTCGCTGCCAGTATTGTTTTAAAAAGTTGATTCATGGTACTATTTTTTATATGGGGTTGGTCCTTCGCCTGCTTCGGAACCGGGCTTCTGTACCTTCGAGATCGAATCACGCATTGCCGTATCGGCACTGATGTTTTTCATACGGTAGTAGTCCATTACACCCAGGTTGCCCTTCTGGAAAGCCTCGGCCATCGCCAGCGGAACCTTTGACTCATTCTCAACAACAAGCGCCCGCATCTCCTGCTCTCGTGCAACCGCCATCGCTCGCCGCTTCTCGGCTTCGGCCTTGGCTCGGCGCATGTCAGCTTCGGCCTGCTTGACCTGAAGCATCGCTCCTATATTATCTCCTACGTCAACGTCAGCGATATCTATCGAGAGAATCTCATACGCGGTTCCCGCATCGAGACCCTTTCCAAGAACAGCTTTTGAAATGTTGTCCGGATTTTCCAGCACACTCTTGTAAGCTATTGCACTGCCAATAGTTGTAACGATTCCCTCTCCTACACGAGCAATTATGGTTTCTTCCGTGGCTCCCCCTACGAGCCGGTCTATGTTCATCCTGACGGTAACTCTAGCCTTGGCCTTTAATTGGATACCGTCCTGAGCGACTGCGTCTATACTCTCTTTACCCTTGCTCGGATCCGGGCAGTCAATCACTTTCGGCTTAACACTGGTGTGTACCGCATCGAGTATGTCGCGGCCCGCCAGGTCGATCGCGGTAGCCGTTTTAAGGGTCAAATCGATATTCGCCCTGTTTGCGGCTATCAGCGCACGGACAACGTTGGGAACCCGCCCGCCTGCGAGGAAGTGGCTTTCCAGATCTCGGGTTGTGAGCATAAGCCCGGCCTGAATGGCCGTTATCTTGCTCAACACTATCGTCCGAGTGTCCACTTTTCGAAGCCACATGCCGATAAGCTCGGAGAATTTGACGTCGGCGCGCGACAGCTTTGCCTGAAGCCAAAGGCGGAAAAACTTCAAAAACAGCAGAAAGAATATGAGGCCGACAAGCCCAAGCACCACTACCAAGGCCACAACCGCCATCCTGCCGCCTTCACCTATCGCAAGAACCGAATTTGCAAGATCATACATTTCTCTGCCCTTTCACTTAGCTCTCTTCAATCACACGAACCGTCAACTGTGTTGCCTCTACGTGGATTACCTTGACCTTTTTGTCCTTGGCAACGTATCCGCTTTCAGCGACACATTCAACCCTCTGCCCTAAAAAATCGCACATTCCAACCGGCCGAAGCGGCGTAACGACCACCCCAACAGCACCGAGAAGCTGCTTCAATTCAGACGTATCACGTATTGCATCGCCAGCTTCCCGCTGCGGCGGCGTAAGTGTTACCGTCTTTCCGAAACCGGTTCGTGGGAACATCTTGTAAGCAACAACCACGATTGTTGGTATCATTATAATGGCAGTTGCTATCCCCACCCAACCCATAGCTGTGCTGTGGCGGAAGAATATCCATATCCCTCCGATCACGCATACCAGTGAAAACGCTGTTATTATTCCACCGCTGGGAACAAAGACCTCGGCTATTATCAACGCCGCCGATGCAAAAAACAGGAAAACCGCAAATATCAACCACCAGTCCATAGCTTACCTCAAGTTAGGCCCAGGCTACTCACCATACTTTTTTGCGACCTGCCCGCCAAAGACCACCGAACAAGCGAATCTCACCGTCCAGAAGCTCTAACCACCACCCTGTTGCCGCGTATCGAGATTATCTCTACCTTAGTCTGCTTGTCAAGAAACTCCGCTTCCGCCACCACATCCACTATTGCTTCGCCGAATCTGGCCCTACCTGCAGGGCGAAGCTTCGATACGACCTCTCCTACGTCCCCTACTTTCACCGCTGCCGAGGCGACCTCCGGCGGCGCGGTCATGCTAAACTCGACCTCACCACCCTGCTTGGGCGCAGCCGGAGCAAGCAAAAGCCCGCTCAACAACTGCAAACGCGGCATCCACCTTGTCGCCAGCCATGCCAAGGCCAGAAAACCGGCAAAGCCGAACAACATCCCCACGACCCCATTGGCAAATATATCCCAGTCAAGCTGGGTTTGAGGCCAGGGAAGCTTATCGGGCGGGTTTTTCACGAGCATCCCAAAGAGTCCCCCTAATATGCATACTATTCCAAAAAACCCCACTACTCCAAAACCCGGCAGGACAAAAACCTCTATCGCAAGAAACAGGATTCCTACGACAAACAGGGCAACCTCGACCCAATTAGCCAGGCCCGTCAAATACTTGCTGCCGACTATTACCACAAAACATATGACCGCCACAAGCCCGGGCAGGCCGATTCCCGGCGTGTTGAGCTCGATGTAGACGCCCAACAGGGCCACCATAATCAGAATGCTCATCACAGCCGGGGAATTAAGCCAGCGAACCATTTCCTCCGACCACATCGTCTCCAGCCGGATTGTCTCGGTAAAGCTCACGCCGTCCCGCTTGGCCAGAAAATCCAGCGCCCCATCCAAATCGGTCACCAGGGCTCTGGCTACCCCATATTCCAGCGCATCAGAAGCCGTAAGCGTCAAAATCTCATCATTCGGGTCAATCAGCTCCTTGTCATCAAGGTCGTAAACGTTCGGATCGCTCGGCAGGCGATTACCTTCGAAAAACTCGTACTTGCCCGTTTCGACGTTCTTGAGCCGGTAAACCTCGATTTGCCGCGTCACCATCGCTTTGAGTAGCGGTTCCGGGTAGCCGTTGGCCTCGGCGGCGCGACTGAATGCCGCCCTTGTAAAGCTCTCGGTCTTCTCTCGCTCGATTCCCTCGAGCTTGACGCCCGGCTGTATCGGCGCACAGTCCCCGATAGTGGTGTTCTCACGCATTATTATGTCCCGGCAGGAAACGCTTATCATCGCGCCGGCAGATATAGCTTCGGTGGTTATGTAAGCGACCGTGTGGGCCTTTTTTCCCGCATCAAGTATGAAGTACTTTGCTATATCATCCGCTGACTTCAGAAGTCCGCCATAGGTTCCTATCTCGTAAACAAGGTAATCGGCTCCAGCTTCGAGCGCTTCTGTTGTCCGTCGTACTATCGACTTGTAGAGGCCCTGGTCGATCATGTCTTTGCACGGAATCACCGCCGCCTTCACAGGACGTGATTCTGTCACAGGTTCGTTAACCTCGTTTGCCAGGACCAAAGTCGCAAGAACAACCCCCAACAGAGCCAAACCCGAAATTTGACCGAATGGTTTCTTCATATTCTGTAATTTACATATACATCGGCAACCTGGCAATACCCCATTAAACCAAAGACCTCCACTTTTTCCGCCCTTGGCAGCGGCTGTCTTATAAGCAAATACGCATTATTGCCCCGATTCATTAAATCTTTCGGGCGCTACTTTAATATATATCCCCCAACCCCCTGCTGGTTCCAGCGAACACGTCGCAGTTGATTGGTCGACTGCGAATTCCAAATTCACTACGCCCCCTGCCGTCCGCCGGATACAGCGACTCTTTCGAGCATCGAGAATGCACCCCCCCGCTGCTGGGGTCCATCAAGGGCCCCCCTTCGGCGGATCCGACTTCGATCTGCATCGGGATTCCAGTATCAAGTATCGAGAATCGACTCACTCGCCCTGCCGCCAATTCTCAGCAAGAAGCGCAAGATCAACGTAGTTAACTCCCCCGTCGGCGTTAAGGTCGGTCCCATTGCAGTAATTATTGCTCTGGTTGCAATTGCCGGCAAGCCAGTGTTTGACCATAACATCGAGGTCAATCATGTCAACGCCATCCGGACAACCGAAATCCCCCGAAACAGGCTGCTGCCAGGCGAGCTTGGGATAGCTCCGGCCTTCGCAGTTCATTTTCCAGATGTCTTCGGTTCCATTGGCAGTTTCACCGACAAAATCCCAGCCCGCTTCCAGAAAAGTCGCTTCTGTCTGCATTTGGCTTGTCGTCAAACCTGCCTCCCAACTTGATGGGTGATGGCTGGTTTCGATATCCCAGAATGAATCCACAACGGTTCCTAATACGCGCCCCCCGACCAGCCCCCCTTTAAACCGCCACGCCCGACGAGAGTTGTCGAATAGCAGCGGAGAATCATATCCCTATTGCCCCCGACCAGCCCCCCAACCAGAGGAAATTCCGAACTCAAACCATCTGTGACGTCACCGGAGGCATGAGAATCCAGAATTCTCCCATAATTTTCCCCTGCCAAGCCACCTCTATAATGTGCCCCTGACACTCTGCAGTTACTGGAGCACTGCGAGATAACGCCGAAATTCGCTCCCACCAATCCCCCGCTTTCCGTAATCGCCACAGGCCTGTTATCAACTGTGCCTGTCGTGTAGCAACGCTCAATTGTACCCTCACTAATACCCACCAGCCCGCCGGCGGATTGACCTCCCGAGACCTTGGACCCCTCGACCCCGCAGCGCCATATCTTTCCAGCATCCATATGACCAACGAGACTGCCAACAATCCCTTCATCCCAAGGAGCTACAATACTCGGATTGATTAAAGTCACTTCCCTGATTTGTGCTTGCTGCCCATCGACACACCCAAAGAGCCCGATATCCCCACCATCGGACTCGAGGGTCAAATTCGAAATCGCGTGGCTGTTGCCGTCGAAAATCCCCGAAAAAGCCTGATTGTTCGGATCGTTCCAGCTATAACAACGACCTATGATATTGGAATCACTCCACGCGAACCCGCTCAGGTCAATATTGCCTGTGAGCTTGAAACAGGCGTCCCAGTAATTCGGGTCGGCGCCAACGGCCTGGAGGTCGTTGGCGTCGGCGATCAGGTACGGCTCGTCGGCCGTTCCGGCGCCTCGCCATGGGGCGGCGGAGAGGGCCGCGCAGATGGAAAGTACGGGGCAGGCCAACAACACGGTAATTAGCTTTTGCCTTCCGGATAATTTGTGATTTCCCATCCCTACATGCCTCTCGTCATTACCGCAGGAACTGCCCGGCTTTGAGTCCGCTGATAAATAGACTACGAAAAAGCTCTCTAAAATGCAACAAAAAAAATCCGGACATTCCTTTTTCTTTTCTGTTCTGTGCTGAGCGAAAGTCGCACCGGGGTGGGAATTGTGGGCTGCTGAATCCGAGGGGCCGAGAGGCACTGAGCAGGCAATCGGGCCGGGCTGGTTTCGGAACAACATTGCACAATCTTTGCTTCGGCTTGCAGTCTGACTGACATATCTATATGTCTTTGATGGATAAGGGTTTATGACAGCCGTTTCCCTGCCGGCAAGCGCTTTTGCGCAAATTTAGCTTGACACATTTTTCGTATTTGACTATTTAGAGTGTTTTGCAGTTTAGCTTTGAAAAGCTTTTGGATGCTCCTTACGCTGGCCAACGGGTCCGCCTGTGTGGGGTCGGTGTAAGAGGCATTTTTAATTTGATAAGTAGATGGGAGTAGCTGATAATGTTACCGGCTAAGAAAACAAGTAAATGCAGAACTCGGACTCGCCGTAGCCATCATCGCCTGCGGCCGGTGAATTATTCGGTGTGCAGCCGTTGCGACCACGCAAAGCTTCCGCACGCGGCATGTGATAATTGCGGTTACGTTAATCCGAAAATAACTTTGAAGCTTGGAAAAGAGGAAAGCAGCTAACGATGCGAATTGCAATCGACGCAGTGGGAGGGGACAATGCACCGGATGCGATTATCGACGGCGCGCTGGAATCGATAGAGTCACTGGCTGAAGATGACCAGATCATTCTCGTTGGGCCGACGAAGATAATCGAATCGCATCTACCCTCTGGCAAGTCGGGCGAAGGCAGGCTGAGCATCGTAGACGCGCCGGAAGTGATCGGTATGGACGATATGCCCATCGAGAGCATCCGCACCAAACGAAGGAGCTCCATCGCCGTGCTGGCGAAGATGGCGAAGGCCGGCGAGGCCGACGCCGTCATCTCTGCCGGAAATACCGGGGCGTGTGTGGCGGCGTTTCAAATGAGAATGCGAAACCTGCCCAGGGTCAACCGCCCTGGAATAGCCGTGGTCTTTCCGACTTTGGAAGGCCCTGTGACCATATGCGACGTGGGCGCAAACATCGCTTGCAAGCCGATAAACCTGTATCAATACGGCGTGATGGCAAGCATCTATGCACGACACAGGCTCGGAATCGAAGACCCTCGCGTCGGGCTGATGAGCATCGGGCAGGAAGACGCCAAGGGAAACGAAGTCGTAAAAAAGACGCGCGAACTGATGAAGTCCGACGACAAAATGAATTTCGTGGGAAACGTCGAAGGAAGGAGCATTTTCGAAGGCATCTGTGACGTGATCGTATGCGAAGGATTCGTTGGCAACGTGATACTGAAGCTGACCGAAGGGCTTGTCGACGGGTTGTTCAAGGCTATAAAGGGCGAGCTTATGGCTGAAAAGCTTCGCCTTGCAATGAAATTCAAGCCGGTGATGACAAGGATTTACAAGAAGTATGACTATCACGAATATGGCGGCGCGCCGCTGCTGGGTGTCAACGGTACCGCGGTAATAAGTCACGGTTCGAGCAAAAGCAGGACTATAAAAAACGCCATTCTCACATCGAAAGTCTATCACACCGCCCAAATCAACAGCAGAATCATTGAATACCTTTCGAGTACGTCAGTAAGGACTACGGATGAACAAATCGGTTAACGGATTGCCCAGAGCCTATCACCCCCCATATCGCGCCGTTATCGCCGGTCACGGCTCCTTCGCACCGGCCAAAATAGTTACGAACGAGGACCTGGCCGAGATGGTCGAGACCTCGGACGAATGGATCACGACAAGAACGGGCATCAAGACTCGCCACATAACAACGGACAGTGAAACCACCGCTTTTCTGGCTACCGAGGCGGCCAAAATAGCATTGGAAGGGGCAAAGCTCCGACCCGCGGACATCGACATTATCATTGTCGCCACTATCACACCGGAGATGGTCTTCCCATCAACAGCGTCTTTCGTACAGCAGGCTCTGAGAGCGAAGAAGGCATGCGTTTTCGATCTCGCCGCTGCTTGCAGCGGCTTTGTGTACAGCATTTCCATTGCACAGCAGTTCATCGAAAGTGGCCGATATGAGAACGCACTGCTGATCGGTGCCGAGACCCTCACCAAAATCACCGACTGGACCGACCGCGCAAGCTGCATCCTCTTCGGCGACGGCGCCGGAGCGGTGGTGCTCAAGAGGTCCGATGACGAACGAAAAGGTGTCATTTACAGTATCCTGTTCTCTGACGGTGAACGGTGGAAGGCACTAAATTGTCAGGCATACGGTTCGCGCTACCCCGTGGGCAAACCGCTGGACGAGCCCAAGAAGATCTACATGGAAATCCATGGCAGAGAAGTCTATCAGCAGGCGGTGCGAAGAATCGTCGAGACCGTCACCGAATGCCTCGATCACTGCCGCATCGGGATCGACGACATTGCGATGGTTATCTCGCACCAGATGAATGCAAGAATTATCGAATCGGCGGCAAAACGTCTTAAATTACCCGAAGAAAAGGTTTTCATCAACATCAACGAATATGGAAACACCTCTGCCGCCTCCCTGCCGATAGCCTTCGACGAGTGTGTCAGGGCCGGAAGAGTAAAGCAGGGTGATCTGATAATATTCGTGGCCTTCGGTGCGGGACTGACCTGGGGCGCAAATATAGTGGAACTCTAAACACGGGGCAACAGTGCAGATTTTAATATAGGATACGAAATGAAGGCCGCTTTGCTGTTTCCGGGACAGGGCGCCCAGCACGCGGGGATGGGCAGGGACATAGCTGAGGCTTACCCCCCTGCCGCCGAGATATTCTCAAGGGCCGACCAGATCCTGGGCTTTGAACTGAGCAAGCTCTGTTTCGAGGGACCGCCTGAGAAGCTCGATACCACTGAAATCTCACAGCCGGCAATATTCACGACCTCGTCCGCGATACTCGAAGCACTGGAAGCAAGTCCTGATGCAACCAAAATAAGGCCGGACGTTACAGCAGGTCTGAGCCTCGGTGAATACACGGCATTGTACGCCGCCGGAATGATAAGTTTCGAGGACGGCCTTGTTGTCACCGCCGCACGAGGGCGGGCAATGCAGGCGGCTGCCGAGGCCTCGGAAGGAGGTATGCTCGGGATAATCGGGCTCGACGAGGAGAAGGTCGAACAAATCTGCCGACAGGCAAGTGAAGGCGAAATCCTTGAAGCGGTAAACTTCAACTGTCCCGGCCAGGTGGTAATAAGCGGCGCCAAGAGCGCGTGCAAGCGGGCTGAAAAACTCGCTGACGAGTATGGCGCTGTAAAAGCCGTGCCGCTTGCGGTCGCCGGCGCATTCCATACGGATATGATGGCGCCGGCTGCGGAAAAGCTCAGACAGGCCCTGGAGCAGTGCCAAATCACAGAGCCTGCGGATATTAAGACAATCGCAAACATCGACGCCCAATACTACGACTCGGCTGATAAAATCCGAGAGTCTCTCACAAAGCAGCTCACAACCCCCCTGCTCTGGCAGAAGTGTATGGAGCGATTGATAGCCGATGGTGTCGAGAGTTTTTACGAAATAGGACCCGGACGGGTACTGACGGGCCTGATGCGAAGGATAAACAGGAAGATAAAAGTCGTAACCCTCGGCACAGCCGACGCGATCGGTGCACTTGTGGACCACAGTTGAACCTCGCGCTTGTCGCGACCAAACCCGGCACGCACATCGAAAATTCGGCATCTACCACTGGGTTGCGGCGCAAGGGAAAGTATCCTGCGCCATGAATCAGCCTTACCAGAAGAGCCACTTTGCCACAAGATAGAACAGGACTGTCAGACCCGCCGCTACCGGAATCGTCGCCATCCACGATGAAAAAATCGAGCCGACGATTTTTCGATCTATGGCTGTAATGCCGCGTGCGAGCCCAACGCCCAGTATCGCACCGATAAGGGTGTGTGTAGTTGAAACCGGAAGCCCCATCTTTGAGCAAGCCAGCACCGTTATCATGCCGCCTATGTTTGCCGCGGCGCCGCGCGAAGGGGTAATTTCAGTGACCTTAGTCCCGACCAGCCGCATCACACGATAGCCGAAAGTGCTCAATCCGACGGCTATTCCGCTACCGCCGAGAACAAGGAACCATATACTAACGGGAACTTTACCGGGCACGGAGTTGTTCTTAACGATTTCAGCAACGGCGGCCAGCGGCCCTATCGCGTTGGCAACGTCATTGGCGCCCTGTGCAAAGGCCACGGTGCACGCGGTTATCACAACCAGGAGGCCAAACATCTGCTCCACGTGTTGAAGCTGGTGCTCAAGAGACCAGTCGCCGCTGCAGACATGTTTCCTTTTGATGAGAAACTTGGCTACACCGGCGCTTATGAAGCCGCCGATGACACTGAACCCGAGGGCTCGCGGCGCGTCCATGTCGAGGTTGATGTTTTTCAAACCCTTGTAAATAATGGATAAGATGAGGACCGTAAAGGTCACGAAAAAGCACACCGGTACGCCCTTTCGGGCGGCCTCGGCGGGTTTTTCCACCGAAAGAATATGCCGTGATATCAACTTGAATATCACAAATCCCATGATCCCGCCACAAAGTGGCGATATGAACCAGCTCGCAATTATCTGGCCCAGCTTTGCCCAGTGAATATTGCCGCAACCGGCCCTGAGTATTCCGAATCCGATTATCCCTCCTACTATGGAATGTGTTGTGGAAACGGGCATCCCAAAATAGGATGCTAAATTAAGACAAACGGCCGCTCCAAGCATTGCACAGACCATTCCATGGGCAAGAACGCGCGGGTCTTCGGTGAATGCGCCCGTGTCGATTATTCCTTTGCGGACGGTGTCGGTGACATGACTGCCGACAAGAACGGCGCCCAAGAAATTCGCAAGTCCGGCAAGGACAACAGCCCAGAAGACGGTCAACGACCTGGAGCCCACCGCACATGCCATGGAGTTTGCCACGTCGTTTGCACCGATATTCCATGCCATGTACGCAGCGATTATGACTGCTATAATAACCAGGATTTCCATGAAAACAGAATCGCCTTCCTTAGGCTGACGCCGCTTCACTGCTTCCTGCGGACTATCAGGCGCAGGTATTTGGCTGTCTTTTCGGCGTTGTTCGACACGGCGCCCAGAGCGAGGCAGTACTTGTCAAGAAACATAATCGTTATCGGGTCCAGCTTTTCTTCCATGCTGTAGAAGTTTCGCGCAAATTTCCGCTCCAGCCGGTCGGTTTTCCATTCCTCTTCGCCGATCTTTTCGATAGCCGCCAGCACGTCGTTTGCCTCCTTGCCTGTGAAGCCTGTTTCCGAAAGGGTTGATATGTCGCTTTCCAGATCCATCAAATGCTCGCTGACTGTAATGACCTGCTCGACAAAGGCCATGAAGTCTTCCTGCAAGGGCTCGGGTATCTTCGTCCTGCGCAGGACCAGCAGGACGGCAAAATCCTCGGCCGCGTCGGCCACGTCGTCCTGATAGGCAAGAAATCGGCTCAACTCTTCGCGACCCACCGACAGGAAATACAACTTTCCCATACTGTCACGCAGGTCCGTCTTGATCACATCCGCCTCGTGCTCGGTCCGGGACATTGTGTTGTGCAGCTCCTCGATTTTTTCATAATCTTCCGCCAGAAGCGCACTTACCAGCGGACGAATAAGCTCGACGCACTCGTGGACCTTCTTGGCGTGCTCGTGAAGCTGTATAAACGGTGACGGCGCGAAAAATTTGTTCAAGACTCCCATTTTTTTCTCCTTACAATTCACTGCGAACCGTTCCACCAAAAGTATAGTCCCGGCGCCCGCATAAGAAAAGAGAAATCTTCCGGCGGGTTTCGCCCTGAGAGCATTTACCAATTGAAAGCGCTGCTCGATTCGGCAACCGCGCGTTCGGTGACAACGGAGAACGCGACAACCGTCAACCGGATTTGCCTTGTCACGTCCATGCTGCCTGAGAGCAACACCTGCAAACTGACAGCGAAACGCTTAATTCGCCAATCTGTTATGGAAAATCAGCACTCTCGGTCTTCTCGGCGTACGTTGCTACGCGCCGGTGATTCCGTCCCACTCGAGGCCCCCTATCACGGCCTGGGCGATATTGGTAAGGTGGTCGCCGATTTTTTCCATGTTGTCGACAAGGTCGATAAATATCAGCCCGGTCTGCGGCAGGCAAAGGCCCTCGGTCATGCGCTTGACATGAGTGCGGCGAAAATCGAGTTGCATCCTGTTGAGATTCTTTTCGTTATCCAGTGCGAGTTTTGCCGCCAAAACGTCGTTTTTCTCCAGCGCAGCGGTAATCCGGTCAAGCATCACATTGATTTCCGTCTTTAATTGTGCAACTTCTCTCAGCGCATGATTGCTAAAGGACAGCTTCTGGTCGATCTTGCGTTCGGCGATTTCCACAATATTGACCGCATGATCACCGACCCGCTCGAGGTCATTTACCGTGTGAAGAAAGACGGGAAGTTGTACAGATAAAGTGTCCGATATTTCCCGTCGCGACAGCGCGGCAAGATAGGCCGTGATCTCGTACTGGAAAGTGTCAATGGCGTCTTCGGTTCGTCGGGCGGATTCGAGCTTGCGCCTGTCGTTTTCGCTCAAACCTTCTACAGCGGCATTCACTGCTTCCTTTGCACTTGCGGTCATTCGGACAATCTCACGCGTCGCCTGCTCGATCGCTATCTCGGGTGTATTAAGAAGGCGCCTTTCGAGGACAACCGGTTTTTCCGCGAGCTCTCTTTCAGAGACAGGCAATACCTTCATTACCATCGCCTCGAGCCATCCGATAGCCGGCAGAAACAGAATCGTATTGAAGACGTTGAACAGACTGTGGGCAACTGCTATATGCACCATAATGCTCTGCTGCGACAGCCTGAATGGTGTAACAAATTCCACAGCATCACCGAACCAGCCAATCGCCACGATCGGCAGCATGTACAAAACACCTATGACGTTGAAAAGCGTATGTCCCATCGCCGTTCGCTTGGCATTGCGGGATGTCTGCAAGGCGGCCAACTGGGCCGTAATCGTCGTGCCGATATTGTCACCGAGTATGAACGGTATGGCAACTCGCAGCGCCAGGTCCCAGTCCGTACCGAAAGCCCCCTGGAAAGCGAGAACCTGTATCAGGGCTATCGAAGCGGAACTGCTCTGCAAAAGCATAGTCATCGCGGTCCCTGCGAGGACCGCCAGCACAGGGTTGCGGCCGAGCCAAATGAGCGCCTGCTGGATCTGAGTGCTGTCCCTAACAGAACTGAACGCCTCTTTCATAAAGCCGATCCCAATAAAAAGCAGGCCGAAACCGAGTATTATAATTCCTGTGCTGCGCATACGGTCGCTTTTGCCAAACGTACGCATCAAAAAACCAACTCCAATCGCCGGGAGCGCATACGCGGTTATCTTTAGACCCCCTATTCCAAAAGCCGATACAATCCACGCGGTAAACGTAGTACCGACATTTGCTCCAAGGACAACGCAGAGCGCTTGTTTCAGTGTCAAAAGCCCGGCATTTACAAATCCAACCGTCATTACCGTGGTAGCCGAACTTGACTGTATCAGACAGGTTACAACCGCGCCGACCAGGACCGCTATCACTCGACGCTTTGTCAAAGACTCAAGGAGATTCCGCATCCGCTGACCGGCTGCTTTCTTCAAACCTTCCGACATCAGCGCCATGCCAAATAAAAACAAGCCCAGCCCCCCTACCACTCCGAAAATTACGTCTTTCGTCTGGTCGAACATAGATTCACATCCCACAAATGCCGCGCATCGCGTTTCGAATCGCTGCTTGCCTGATGACTCGCTCTCTCGGCAAACCGCAACTACGTGCTGGTTGTAGCTTGTTATGGAAAAAACGTCAAGAAGGCTTTTTGCTGATTTTGACCGATTGTCTCACTGAATGGACATAGCGCCCATAAACAGCGCCCGCGGCAGTTCCAGAACATACCTGCAAATAGGCAAATGCGGCAGTTCCGATAAGGTCACAGAACGATAAACGACAGCGGCACACCACTTGTTACAAAGTACCCATAGCGCCTGTGCGTTCGTTATCAGGGACACCGCATCCAGTAGTAATTGCTCGCATGCGGCAGGAGAATGCTTACCATCGCGCTTACGTCTTCCGGTGATAGCCAGCCGTCTCCGGTTATGTCCGCAGGACACGTGTGGTCACATACGTCACCGGCGCCGTTGCCGTCTGTATCGCTCTGGTCGGGATTTGCCGCCTCAGGGCAATTGTCACACGCATTACCAACGCCGTCACCGTCGCCGTCCGCCTGGTCGGGATTATGCACATCAGCGCAGTTGTCACAGTCGTCAATTAGTCCGTCGCCATCGGAGTCGGTCTCCTCGATGTCGGGAATATCATTGTTGTTGCAGTCTTCCTCGGCTTCCGGATTCATCGTAATAACCGCCTCAACTCCGCCGCTGTCATCGTACATGAAATAGCTGTAAACGCCTTCGGGTGTAACGGAACCGGCTACATAGGCAGTTCCGTCCCCGGTTTCGCTGTAGACCGGCATCCGAAAGCGGGCAGGATTATTAGTATAGTTCCATTGGTCGAGCAATTTAATACCGCCGGTCTGTGTGCCGCCCGACAAAGGCTCGGAAGCCACGCCGCCGGCTGGCACGATACCTCCCTCGAAGCCCCTCAGAGCACTCGGCCAGCACTCGAAGAAGTTACACGTCGGTTTTTCGCTCGCCTTGCCGCCGACGCCGCATATCATGTTTCCGTAGTCGTCCAGCAGGAATATCGTCAGAATGAAATCCTGCTCCATTTCCATGAAGTGCATTTCCCAGCCCATCGAGCCGTTCTTTCGCAGCACAGGTCCAGCCGCGCGCTTCGGCGACGAATACAGACAAACACTCAACTCCTCGGCATTCAACGTCCCCAATAGTCCGCCGCTGGGGTCAAGCTCCATCAATTGTACGAATGGATTGCCCGAAGTAAGGCCCAACTGGGTATAAA